>Ga0209157_1001014_pt1 | contig 23541 bp, 20 predicted proteins | sample GraSoiAngelo_135_FD_185892 | JGI IMG/M metagenome (GOLD analysis project Ga0209157, IMG submission 185892) | Grasslands soil microbial communities from the Angelo Coastal Reserve, California, USA - 14_0929_05_40cm (SPAdes) (version 2) | ecosystem: Environmental > Terrestrial > Soil > Grasslands ...
GTGCGGACCCAAGCGCGGCCACGGCACGCCACAGCCCCGCTTCGCCCTCGAGTGCCAGCTCGACAAGGCGGCCGAGCAGCTCGGGCTCGACCCCGCCGAGATGCGCCGACGGATCGTCGCCGAGCCGTTCAGCAAGACCGCCAACCATCTGACGATCACGACCATCGGCCTCAGCGAGTGCATTGACAAGGTCGTCGAGGCCTCCGGTTGGCGCGAGAAACGCGCTCGCTCCGGCGTGCAGTTGGAGCCCCCTTCTCCCAAAAAGTCCGGCATTGGCATCGCCTGCTCGGCGTATCTCACCGGCGCCGGCACCGCGATCTACTGGAACGACATGCCCCATTCGGGTGTGGTTACGCGCGCCGACCGCAGCGGAGGCGTCGCCGTCCTCTGCGGCGCCACCGACATCGGCCAGGGATCGGACTCCGTCCTCGCATACCTCACGGCCGAGGTCCTCGGGATCGAGCCGAAGGACGTCCACGTGCATCCAGCCGACACGAGCCTGACACCCGTCGATCTCGGCTCGTACTCGTCCCGCGTGACGCTCATGTGCGGGATGGCGGCGATCCAGGCGGCCGAGCGGCGCCGGACCGTCATCTTCGAGGCGGTCGCGCAGAGGCTCGAGGTGAGCCCGACGTCTCTCGTCGCTCGCGAGCGCAAGGTCGGCGTGCCCGACGACTGGGACAGGGCCGTGCCGTTCGCGAAAGCGGTGGAGCTCGGCGAGGCGATTCATGGTGTGCTTGCCTTCCCGGGCTCGTACGCGCCGCCGAAGCGCGCGGGCAAGTATAAGGGAGGCGGCGTCGGCCCCTCTCCCTGCTACTCTTACTCGGCGTGTGTGGTCGAGCTCACGGTCGACGAGGAAACGGGGCAGATCGACCTCGGGAACGTGTGGATCGCCCACGATGTCGGACGCGCGTTGAACCCGCTCCTGGTCGAGGGGCAGGTGGAGGGCTCGGTGTACATGGGGATCGGGGAGGCCTTGATGGAAGAGCAGGTGTTCAGGAAGAATCTCCACAAGCAGCCCTCGATGCTCGAATACAAGAGTCCGACCACGCTCGAAACGCCGGAGATCCATACTATTCTCGTGGAGACCGACGACCCGGAGGGACCGTTCGGAGCCAAGGAGGCCGGGCAGGGGCCGCTCCTGCCGGTGATTCCGGCCATCGCGAACGCCATTTATCACGCGCTCGCCATTCGCATCGACGAGGTGCCGATCACCCCGGACAAGATTCTCAAGGCGCTCGAGCTGAAGCGGCTGGGAAAGCCGGCGCGCGTCGGGCCTGTCAAGCTGCCGCTCTTCACGTTCAAGGAGCCAATCGTGGTCGAGTCCGCGTTCGGCCAGCCGGCCGACGCGATCGTCAAGAGGCCCTTCACGCGATGAATTGGAGCGCCCCGAAGGGAGTGACCCGAGAGCGGACGAAGGGTTGTCCGCAGAAGCGGAGCCGGCTCGCGCCTATCTCAGGCCACCCTCGGTCCGAGCCGGCCTCACGGCCCCCGCTACAATGATCAGGCTGCCGCCCTTCACGTATCTCGCCCCCGGCACGGTCGACGCCGCCGCCCGCCTGATGGCCGAGCACGGGCGGGATGCGATGCTCGTGGCCGGCGGGACCGACCTCTACCCCAACATGAAGCGCCGGCAGTTCGAGCCGAAGGTCCTCGTCGGGCTGCGCGGGATCCGAGAGCTGCGCGGTGTGCGGGGCTCCGCCAGCGGCTGGACGATCGGGGCGGCGACGACGCTTTCGGCGGTCACCGCTCATCCCGGGATCGCGCGCGACTTTCCGGCGCTCGCGACAGCGGCCGGGCTCGTTTCCTCGCCACAGCTGCAGAACATGGGTACGATCGGGGGTAACGTATGCGTGGACACGCGGTGCAACTACTACAATCAGTCCTACGAGTGGCGCAAGGCAATCGGCTTCTGCATGAAGAAAGACGGTGACATCTGTCTGGTCGCGCCCGGGAGCTCGCGCTGCTGGGCCGTGTCCTCCTCGGACACGGCCCCCGTGCTGTGGGCCCTCGGAGCGCGGGTGCGGCTCATCGGCGCCGGCGGCGAGCGTACAGTGCCGATGCCGGCGCTGTATCGGGACGACGGCATCGAATACCTCGCCAAGCGGCCGGACGAGGTCGTCGCGGACATCCTGCTGCCCCCCGCCGAGGGCTGGCGCTCGGCGTATCTCAAGCTGCGGCGCCGTGGCTCGTTCGACTTTCCGGTGCTCGGGGTAGCGGTGGCGGCCCGGATGGATGGTGACATCGTCCGCGACGCCCGAATCGTGCTTGGCGCCGTCGCCTCGCTGCCGCGGCCGGCCGAGAGGGCGGCCGCCGCGCTCGTCGGCCAACGCGTGACCCGCGAGCTGATCGCTCGCGTGGCCGATCTGGCGGCGGGCCCTGCCAAGCCGCTCGACAACACCGACTTCACCCATCCGTACCGCAAGAAAATGACGCGGGTGTTCGTCGCGCGGGCGCTCGCCGCCGTCGCCGGGCTCCAAAACGGCAGCGCCGCGTCGGAGGAAGTCGCGTGACCGCTCTCGGCGAGCGCATCAAACGCCTCCGGGCCGAGCGCGAGCTGCAGCAGCGCCAGCTCGCCGAGAAAGCGGACCTCACCCCGAGCATGGTCTCGCAGATCGAGTCGGGGCGGCTCTCGCCCTCGCTCCACACCCTCGGCAAGATCGCCGCCGCCTTCGGCGTGCCGATCGCGGCGCTCTTCGACGGCACGCCGGCCGGCAGCATCGTTGTCTCGCGCAAGCGCGACTACCCGGTGGTGTCGTTCGACGGCTCCTCCGAGCGGTGGTCGGTCCTCGGCGCGGGCCTCTTCCAGGGAAAGATCCGTGCCGTCGTCACGACGCTCGGTCCGAAGTCGCGCGGCGTCACGACCGAGAAGGTCATCATCAAGCCCGGGCAGATGAAGCTCTTCTACGTGCTCGAGGGCAAGGTCGCTCTGCACTACAACGGCGACCGCTACCTGCTCGAGGTGGGCGACAGCGCGCTTCTCGACGGCGGCGTGCCGCACGGCTGGGACAATCTCGGCGCCAAACAGGCCCAGGCGCTCTGGGTCATTCTGGGATAGGACCCTTGGCGGATACCGGAGAACGCGTTCGCGTCGACTTCAGGACGGAGCCGGCGAAATACCGGCACTGGAAACTGAGCTTCGATGGGCCGGTGGCCACGCTCGCCATGGACGTCAGAGAGGATGGCGGGCTCAGGCCGGGCTACGAGCTGAAGCTCAACTCCTATGATCTCGGCGTCGACGTCGAGCTCTACGACGCGGTCCAGCGACTGCGCTTCGAGCACCCGGAGGTGGGCGCGGTGATCGTGACCTCGGGCAAGGAGCGCGTCTTCTGCGCCGGCGCCAACATCCGGATGCTCTCGCGCTCGGCCCACGGCTGGAAGGTGAATTTCTGTAAGTTCACCAACGAGACCCGCAACGCGATCGAGGAGGCGACGGCCGAGTCGCGCCAGCTCTACCTGTGCGCCGTCAACGGCGCCTGTGCGGGCGGCGGCTACGAATTGGCCCTGGCCACCGACTGGATCGTCATGGCCGACGACGGCAACACGGCGGTGTCACTCCCCGAGGTCCCGCTGCTCGCCGTGCTCCCCGGCACGGGCGGGCTCACGCGCCTCGTGGACAAGCGGCGCGTGCGCCGGGATCGCGCCGACTTCTTCTGCACTGTCGCGGAGGGGATCAAGGGTGCGCGGGCGGTGGAGTGGGGCCTCGTGGACGAGGTCGTGCCGCGCTCGAAGCTCGACGAGGTCGTGAAGCGCCGCGCGGGCGAATTCGCCGCCCGGACCGACCGGCCGGCCGCGGCGCGAGGCATCGTCCTGGTGCCGCTCGAGCGCTCGATCGACGGCGACCGGATCCGCTACCGCCACGTCGCGTGCGATGTCGATCGGGGACGGGGTCTCGCCGAGATCATGGTGAGCGGGCCGAGTGCCGCGCCTCCGGCGGACGCGGCCGGTATCCGCGAGGCCGGCTGCGCGTTCTGGCCGCTGGCGCTGGCGCGCGAGCTCGACGATCTGATCCTGCACTTGCGCACCAACGAGGAGGAGATCGGCCTCTGGGTGTTCCGGACGTCCGGCGGCGCCGATCTCATCGAGGCCCACGACCGAGTGCTGGCGGCGCATCGCGACGACTGGCTCGTGCGGGAGGTCCGCCTGTACCTCAAGCGGACGTTCAAGCGGATCGAGGTCTCGTCGCGGTCGGTCTTCGCCCTCATCGAGCCCGGCTCCTGCTTCGCCGGTACCCTGCTCGAGCTGGCGCTGGCCGCCGACCGCTCGTACATGCTCGACGGCGAGCGCGCAGGCGACGCCCGGCCGGCGGCCACGCTCCGGCTCACCGAGATGAACTTCGGAGCTTGCTCGATGGTCAACGGTCTCACGCGGCTGGCGAGCCGATTCCTGGCCGAGCCCGGACGGGCGGAGAAGCTTCGCGCGCGGCTCGGCGACGACCTGGACGCCGCCGCCGCCGCGGAGGCCGGGCTCGTCACGTTTACGCCGGACGACATCGATTGGGACGACGAGGTGCGCATCGCGTTGGAAGAGCGCGCCGCGTTCTCTCCCGACGCGCTCACCGGCATGGAGGCGTCGATTCGGTTCGGCGGGCCCGAGACGCTCGAGAGCAAGATCTTCGGCCGCCTCTCGGCGTGGCAGAACTGGATCTTCCAGCGCCCGAATGCCGTCGGCCCGAAGGGTGCGCTCGAGGTCTACGGCACGGGCCAGCGCAGCGAGTTCGACCGGCGGAGAGTGTGATGGCCGGCATCAACTACAGCGAGCGCATCCCGAACAACGTCAATCTGAGCGAGAACCGCCGGCTCCAGCGCGCGCTGGAGGAGTGGCAGCCGAAGTTCCTCGACTGGTGGATGGACCTGGGCCCGACCGGCTACCAGGAGAAGGATGTTTACCTGCGCACCGCCGTGAGCGTGGACGCCCAGGGCTGGGCGCAGTTCGACTACGTCAAGATGCCGGACTACCGGTGGGGCCTGTTCCTCGCCGAGGCCGAGCCGGGCCGCAGCATCGGCTTCGGCGACCACCTGGGCGCGCCCGCCTGGCCGGACGTGCCGGGGGAGTACCGCGGGGTCCTGCGCCGCCTCATCGTCACCCAGGGCGACACTGAGCCGGCCTCGGTCGAGCAGCAGCGCCACCTCGGCCGAACCTGCCCGTCGCTCTACGACCTGCGTAACCTGTTCCAGATCAACGTCGAGGAGGGCCGCCATCTCTGGGCGATGGTCTACCTGCTCGACGCCTATTTCGGTCGGGACGGTCGCGAGGAATCGGAGGCGCTCCTGCAGCGGCACTCGGGCGACCGCGACAAGCCGCGTATTCTCCGGGCCTTCAACGAGAAGACCCCCGACTGGCTCTCGTACCTGATGTTCACGTACTTCACCGACCGCGACGGCAAGTACCAGCTCGCGAGCCTCGCCGAGAGCGGCTTCGATCCGCTGTCACGGACGTGCCGCTTCATGCTGACCGAGGAAGCGCACCACCTGTTCGTCGGCGAGACCGGCATCGGGCGCGTGGTGCAGCGCACGTGCGAGCTCCTGCGCGAGGGGAAGACCGACGACGTCCGGCGGCGCGGCGGGCTCGACCTCGCGACCTTGCAGAAGTACATCAACTTCCACTACTCGGTGTCGCTCGACCTGTTCGGCTCCGAGGTCTCGACCAACGCCGCGAACTTCTACACGATGGGTCTCAAGGGGCGCTTCGAGGAAGCCAAGAAGCGCGACGACCACCGGCTGAAGGACGCCACCTACCCGGTGAGCGAGCTCGACGGCGATCGCATCACGACGCGCGAGATCCCGGCGTTGCCCTCGCTCAACGAGCGCCTGCGGGACGACTATATCGCCGACTGCCAGCGCGGTGTGGACCGCTGGAACCAGATCATCAAGAAGCACGAGATCGACCTCGAGCTGCGGCTGCCCCACCGGGGCTTCCACCGCGCCATCGGCCTCTTCGCCGAGGTCAAGGTCTCGCCCGACGGCCGCGTGCTCAGCGAGGCCGAGTGGGATGCGAAGAAGCACGAGTGGCTACCGACGGAGACCGATCAGGCATACGTCGAAAGCCTGATGCAGCCCGTGACCGAGCGCGGCCGCTTCGCCAACTGGATCGCGCCGCCGGCGCGCGGCGTCAACGGCCGGCCGGTCGATTTCGAGTACGTGCGCCTGGCCTGAGCATGATCGCGGCGGAAGTGCTCCCCGCGCAATTCAACGTGGCGACCTGGTTCGTCGACCGGAACGTCGCCGAGGGACGCGGCGCGGTGGCGGCCTTCCACTACGAAGACCAGACGCTCACCTACGCCCAGGTCCAGGACCTGGTCAACCGCACCGGAAACGCGCTCCTCGCGGTCGGCGTCGAGACAGAGAACCGCGTCCTCATGCTCTGCCTCGACGCGCCGGAGTTCATCGGGACCTTCTGGGGGGCCATCAAGATCGGCGCGATTCCGATCCCCACGAATACGCTGATGCGCACCGCCGACTACCTCTACTTCTTGAACGACAGCCGTGCCAAGGTGGCCGTCGTGTCGGCGCCGCTCCTCGCCGAGGCGGCGCCCGCGCTCGCCGAGGCGAAGCACCTCAAGCACGTGCTCGTTGCGGGTGGCCCTCCCGGGCAGTTCCTGTCCTACGAAGAGCGAATCGCCAACGCGTCCACGACGCTCGCGGCTGCCGCAACGTCACGTGACGACCCCGCGTACTGGCAGTATTCATCCGGCTCGACGGGCTTCCCGAAGGGTGCGGTTCACCTGCATCACGACATGGTGATCTGCTGCGAGACCTACGCCAAGCAGGTGCTCGGGATCAGGCCGACCGACCGGGTCTTCTCCGCGGCGAAGCTCTTCTTCGCTTATGGGCTCGGCGCCACCGGCTTCATTCCAATGAGCGTGGGTGCGCAAGCGATGCTCTACCCGCACCGGCCGACGCCCGAGAGCGTCTTCGAGACCATCGCGCGGTTCCGCCCGACGATCTTTTTCGGCGTTCCGACGCTCTACGCCGGGATGCTCGCGGTGAAAGAGGCCTCGACGCGGTTCGACACCTCGTCCCTCCGACTCTGCGTGTCGGCGGGCGAGGCCTTGCCCGACGAGCTCTACACGCGCTGGCGCGAGCGCTTCGGCGTCGAGATCATCGACGGCATCGGCACCACGGAGATCGGGTACATCTTCATCTCGAACCGCCCCGGCCTGACGCGTCCCGGCTCGTCAGGGCGGCCGGTACCTGGCTACGAGCTCGCCATCGTGGACGACGAAGGGCGCCCGGTGGCGCGAGGCGAGATCGGTAACCTGCGCGTCAAGGGCGACTCCACGATGGCGTACTACTGGAACAAGCACGAGAAGACCAAGGAGGCGCTCTTCGGCCCGTGGATCCAGACCGGCGACAAATACTACGAGGACGAGGACGGCTACTTCTGGTACTGCGGCCGCTCGGATGACATGCTGAAAGTCGGCGGCATCTGGGTCTCGCCGGTCGAGGTCGAGGCGACGCTGGTGCGCCACCCCGCGGTGCTCGAGGCGGCGGTGGTGGGCCGAGAGGACAGCGATCGGCTCGTCAAGCCCCAGGCGTTCGTCGTTCTCAAGGAGCCGGCGAGCGGTGGCGCGAAGCTCGCCGACGAGCTCAAGGCCTTCGTGAAGGACAAGATCGCGCCCTACAAATATCCGCGCTGGATCGAATTCGTGGCCGAGCTGCCCAAGACGGCCACCGGCAAGATCCAGCGGTTCAAGCTGCGGGCCTGAGGGCCGAGGCCCTTCCGACGGTGTTCGACCGGACGCTGGAAACCCTCGAACCGGAACGCCTGCTCGGCCACCAGTGGCGCCGCTTTCACGGCATGGCGGAGGAGCTCCTCGCGTCGAATCAATTCGTCGGGCGCAAGTGGCGCGCCGCGGGCGTCAGGTCGGTGGAGGACCTGCGCAGTTGGGACGACTTCCGGCGGCTCCCCCTTACGGAGAAGGAGGAGCTCGTCGACGATCAGACCTCGAACCCGCCGTTCGGCACCAATCTGACATACGCGCTCGAGCGCTACGTGCGCGTGCACCAGACGTCGGGGACGAGCGGGTCGCCCCTGCGGTGGCTCGACACGCAGGAGTCGTGGGAGTGGTGGGCACGGTGCTGGGGGTTCGTGCTGCGGGGCGCGGGCGTCGGGCCGGCCGACCGCGTCTTCTTCCCGTTTTCGTTCGGCCTCTTCATCGGGTTCTGGGCGGGCTTCGAGGGGACTCGGGCGCTCGGCGCACTGGCGATTCCCGGCGGTGGCCAGGACTCGCCGACGCGGCTGGCCTGGATTGAGGCCCTCGGCGCGACGGTGCTGGTCTGCACGCCGTCCTACGCCCTTCATCTCGCGGAGGTCGCGCGGGAGCGCGGCATCGACCTCTCGAAGCTGCCGGTGAGAATCACCTTGCACGCCGGCGAGCCGGGGGCCGGGATCCCGGCGGTGCGCGCCCGGATCGAGGATGGGTGGGGCGCGCGCGCCTTCGACCATGGCGGTATGACCGAGACGGGCGCCTACGGCTACGAGTGCACCCAGCAGGCTGGACTCCACGTCAACGAATCCGAGTTCATCGTCGAGGTGATCGACCCGGCCACGGCCGGGCCCGCGCGTGACGGTGAGCTCGTCCTGACGAATCTCGGGCGTGTGGGCTCGCCGGTCGTCCGGTATCGCACGGGCGACCACGTGCGTCTGGCCGAGGCGCCGTGTCCGTGCGGTCGCACCTTCAGCCGCCTGGAGGGCGGCATCCTCGGGCGCCTCGACGACATGCTGATCGTCCGTGGCGTCAACGTGTTCCCGGCTGCGATCGAGGGGGTCGTGAGGCGTTTCCCGGCGATCGATTAGTTCCAGATCGAGGTCTTCCGGGCGGGGGAGCTTGACGAGGTCCGTGTTCTGGTCGAGGTCGGGGACACCGCGGGCGCGTCGCGACTGCAGGAGGCCCTGCGGGCGAGCCTCGGCATCCGGCTCGAGGTGGCGCCGGTGCCGCCTCGCAGCCTGCCGCGCTACGAGCTGAAGGCGCGCCGCGTCGTTCGGAGATAGCGACGGAAGCCGATTGGAAAGGCGCTCCATTTCCCCCGTGCATCGGCTACTATTTTTAGTGCCACCTTGAAGCGTCGCCAGCGATGAACGAGAACGCGCAGGACGAAGGAAGCAGTCCCCAGACCGCACCCGAAGCGTCCGCGCAGTTCGGCGGTACGGTCACCATTTTCTTTAGCGATATTCGGGGGTTCACGGAGCACACGGAAGAGTTCGGCGACGACGAGGCCTCCCGAATCGTGCGCGAGCAAGGTGCGATAGTCCGGAGTCGGATCAAAGCATTCGGCGGCACGGTCGTCAAGACCCAGGGCGACGGCTTCATGGTCGCCTTTCCGACGGCGCGGGGCGCCATCCTGTGCGCGATCGTGATCCAGCGGGCTGTCGCCGCAGCGAACCGGAACCAGGGCGGTCCCGGGATCGCGATCGGCATAGGCATCAACACCGGGGAGCCGATTCGCCAGGAAGACGGCGACTACATCGGCGGTACGGTGAACCTGGCGGCACGCATCTGCGCCGCCGCCGGGCCCAGCCAGATCCTCGTCGCGGAGTCGACCCGCTACGTCGCCGGCCGCATCGAGTTGAGGCGATCCGATGGAGGAGCCGTAGAGTACGTCGATCGCGGGTTCCACGAGCTGAAAGGCTTCCCGGAGGCCAAGCGGCTCTTTGAAGTCACGTGGCACCCGGCCGCCTTCGGCGAGCCAACCGCAAGTGACGAGCCGCCCTTCGCCGTCGAGGAAGAGATCGCGGCCTTCAGGGCGGCCGTCCAGCGAGCCAACGGGGTGCTGACCCGTGTGCTCGGCATCGTTCACCTGGACGATCCAGCGTTCCCAGCCCTTCTCGAGTGTCAGGCGAAGGCCAGCGAGCTCCGCCTGGCGTTCTCTCGGGCCGGCGCCGAGCGGCGTGGCGTCACCGCGAAAGAGGTTTTGGACCAGATCCTTCCGTTTGAGAACTTATTGACCCTCACGCTCGAGCGCGACACGTTGACCGAAGAACGTTGGGCACCGCTCGACGCCGCGGTCGCCCGGGTCTTCGGCCGGCCGCTCGTGAATGCCGCCGCTCGAGGCCGCCTCTCCATCGGTACAGCCGAGAAACCCGTGCCGCCGGCGGAAGCCGCGAAGGAGCCGGCAAAAGAGCCCGAGCCCGCGGCGGGGGCGCGCGGCTTCGTCGCGGGCGCGCTCGCGCCCCCGCCGCTCGACGAGCGGGCCGCAGGCGTCGCCTGGTGGGCGGCCGCGTATGCGGCCTGGAGCCAGTGGAAGCCGTCCGGGCTCGCCTGGGCCCACGCGCTTCGCGAGGAGGTCCGGAGGTATCCGTACCTCCTGAGCGTCCACCTTCGGGCCAGTGGGGATCACGACGACGGACGACTGGCAGGGGGCTACTTTCTTCTCCTCGAGCATGTCGAGAACCAGTCACCGGGGTTCATGCGCACGATCCTCGCGCGCGCGATCGACGAGGCCGGGGTGGAGCCTCGGGCGCTCGGGCCGAAGCTCTACCAGCTCCTCGTGGATGGCGGCCGGTTGCGCGAGACGTACGCGGCGTTCGTGCGCGACGTCATCCAGGTGGCCGTGCCCACTCCCGGAATGTGGGCCGACGCCGGGGTGGTCGAGCGCGACGACGAGACCGCCCTGATCTCGCGGCCGACGGCGACCGTCGGTGACGCGCAAGAGGAAACGGTGCAGCTCGTCGATCTTCAAGATCGTGCCGCCGATCGACACTTCCTGGTGACGGCGCAGCCCCTGACCACCCGCTTCTTCTACGTGACCTCGGGCAAGTTGAACACGGCGCGCGACGTGGAGCTCAAGCTCACGGCGGACGACCAGCCCTCGGACCGGGCGTGGTATCTCACCGTGTGGGACAGCCTCAGCGTGCGTTCGGATCCGAAGCTGCTCCCGATGGCGGGGGTGCCGCTGCCGGGCCTCGGCCGGAACCACTTCGGCGTCTGGGTCGCGGTCTTCAACCCCGACCCCGACGAAGTCGTGACCTACGAGCTGACCGTGAGCGTGAAACAGCCGGGACCATCGTCGCCGGCGGCGTCCAGATTCGGGTGGCTGGGCGGGCCGGCGCGGTGACGGCGCGCACAGGCTATCGGCGGGCCGCCTTCGATCCCGGGGTCATGAGCTGAGCTACATCGACGAGAACCTCCTGCCGGAGGAGCACGTCGTCTACCGGGCGAAGCTTCACGGGATCATCTTTGCGCGAGCGGTCGTGGTGCTGGTCGTCGGAATCGTGCTCCTCATCGTCCTTCCGGGCGTGCCGCTGGCGGGGGCCGTCGTCCTGCTCATTGGCATCTTGATGCTCGTCCCACCGTTCGTCGCCTATCGGACCACGGAGCTCGGCGTCACCAACAAGCGGGTGATCGTCAAGATGGGGCTCATCCGGCGACGCACCCTTGAGCTGCTGTTGCGGCAGGTCGAGGCGATCTCCGTCGACCAGAGCCTGAGCGGCCGGCTGCTGGGCTTCGGGTCGATCACGCTCACCGGCACCGGCGGAGTGCGGGAGGGCTTTCATCGGGTGCGCGATCCCCTGGAGCTCAGGCGGCGGATCCAGGGCCAGGTGGCGTAGGTCGAGTCCCGCCGGCGCGCGCCGGTTACTGCTGCTGCTGGGCGCCGACCTCCGAGACGCCCCTGACGACCCGATCGGGAGGGTGCACGGGGACCTCGCGAAATACCGGTAGATCGATCTGGCGGATCTCCTCACGGAGCGTCGAGACGAACTTGCCGGCCACGATCTCGGTGACGACCTCGGCCTTCAGGGTTTCTTTGGCGATTCCGCGGTAGATCCCCTTGTTGGGCGGGACGTCGTCGTAGTGACGGCCGTGACCCACGACGACGTAACGCTCGTCCACCGCGCGGTTGTGCGTCGGGTCGAAGGCGACCCAGCCCGCCGTCGACGAGTGGAGCTCGACCCAGGCGTGGCTCTGCGAGGGCTCCCGTTCCTGGCGCTCGACGTGCAGATAGCCGCTCACGTAGCGGCAGGGAATCTGGCGTAGGCGGAGCAGGCCGAGCATCAGATGGGCGAAGTCCTGACACACGCCGGCGTCGATCTTGAGGAAATCCTCGGTCGTCGAGTCGTACGTGGTGACGTTCTTCCGGTACTCGAACCGGTCGTGGATGTACGCGCCGAGGGCCTGCACCTGCTCGCCGAGCGGCGCGGTCGAGGCGAGGCCGATCGCGTGGTGCGCGGCGCGCAGCCCCGACGTGAGCTTCACCGGGCCGCCGAACTCGAGGAAGTCGCGCAACGCGTATGGCAGGCCTTCGCGCGATGGACGTTCGGTGAGCGAAGGGATCGCCACGCCCGTCCGGTGGGTCTGCACCAGCGAGCGCGCCGACACCGCGATCCGGTCGTGAAACTTCGTGATCGTGAAGTGGTGGGTGAGGTTGTCGTTCCAGTCACGGTAGCGATGGACGCTGGTCGGGGGACCGACGGCCAGCTCGAAGGACGCAACGGTCTGCTGGGGCGTCGCCTTGGGCTGCACGCGGAGCTCGAGGAACGACTCGCTGATGAACGCGTCGTACTCGAACGCGAAGCTGTGCTCGACCTGGAGGTCCATCAGGTCACGAAGTACTGGGTCGCGATGGCGTCGTGGGCTTTCGCCAGCTCACCGACCACCCGGTCGAGCAAGCCCGCGAAGTCGCCCCGGCGCATCTGCGCCTCGTCGTCGTAGCGAAGGTCGGCGTGGAGCTTCCCGATGATGCGAGCCGGCGCGGTGAGCTCCGCGGGCCCGGAGATCGCCGCGAGGTAGTCCCTGACGATCGAGGCTCCATAGCGGAGCGAGCGCGGCGAATCGGCGTCGAAGAGCAGGAAGCCGATGACGAGATTGGGCTCCAGGCGCGCTCCGTAGACCCGCCGATAGTTCTCGAGTGACGACAGGTCGCGGAGGAGCGTCCGCCATTGCGTGTAGTAGAGCGGCGCATCGCCGCGCGCTTCCGCGGCGAGCAGGGCCGGGAGCTTGGTGTGCAGCACGAGGGCGGAGCGATAGCTACGCTCGAGCGATTCCCCCAGCTTGAGGAAGCGCCAGCCCTCGTCGCGGGTCGACGTATGCTCGATCGCCCCGACGACCGTGAAGATCCCTTTATGGGTGGTGCTGAGCGCGTCGCGGAACGCGGGGAGGTCTGGCATCCCCTTCCGCTCGTAGACCTCGAGCGCCCGAAAGGCTTCGTTCAGCGCCAGGAAGACCTCGAGCGTCAGCGCCTCGCGCACGGAACGCGCGTTCTCCCGCGCCTTCCGGATCGAGAAGAGAATCGAATAGGGATTCGCCTGGTCGGTGAAGAAGGCCTGGAGGTAAGGAACCGAGAGGGGGGCGAACGGGGTGATTTCGCGCGTCAGCTGCGCCGAGGGAAAGATGGTGAGCATGTCTTTCCAGGCTGTCTGCGCGAGGTCCTCCGCGAGTCCCTGCGTCTCGGTCGAAAAGTCCTCCGTGACCAGGAGCAGCCGCGTGATGTTTTCGGCGCGCTCGAGATACCGCCCCATCCAGTAGAGCGAGTCCGCGACGCGGGAAAGCATCAGCCGCCCTTCGAGGCGAGCACCCAGGTGTCCTTGCTCCCGCCGCCCTGCGAGGAGTTGACGACGTACGATCCGGGCCGCAACGCGACGCGCGTGAGGCCGCCGGGGAGAACGCGGACCGACTCGCCGTAGAGGATGAAGGGCCTGAGATCGATCCGGCGCGGCTCGAATGTCCCGTCGACGTATGTCGGATGCGCGGACAGCTCGATGAGGGGCTGGGCGATGTAGTTACCCGGATTTCTCTTCATCTGCCCGAGGTACGCTTCGATCTCCTTCTTGCTCGCGAAGGGCCCCATGAGCATCCCGTAGCCCCCGGAGTCGCCGGTGGTCTTGATCACGAGCTCGCGGGCGTGCTCCTGGATGTAGGCGAAATCCTGAGTCCGCGCGCCCAGGTAGGTCTGTACCTGGGGGAGGAGAGCGTCCTGGTCGAGGTAGTATCGAATCAGCGCCGGCATGAACGCGTAGACGGACTTGTCGTCCGCGACCCCGGCCCCGGGGGCGTTGGCGAGGCCGATGTTCCCCTCGCGGTAGACGTTCATGAGGCCGGGCACGCCCAGCAGGCTGTCGCGACGGAAGGTCAGCGGATCGAGGAAGTCGTCGTCGACCCGGCGGTAGATCATGTCCACCTTCTGCTTGCCCTGGGTCGTCCGCATGAAGACGTAGTTGTCCTCGACGATCAAGTCACGCCCTTCGACGAGCACCACGCCCATTTCGCGAGCCAGGAAGGAGTGCTCGAAGTAGGCGGAGTTCGCCATGCCGGGCGTGAGGATCACCACGACCGGCTTCTCGCTGAAACGGGGCGCGGCGTGGAGCAGCGTGTCGAGGAGAAGGGTCGGGTAGTCCTTGATCGGGCGGACCGGATAGTACTTGAAGAACTCCGGAAAGACGCGGTTGAGGGTGTTGCGGTTCTCGAGCACGTAGGACACGCCGGAGGGGCAGCGGCAGTTGTCCTCGAGGACGAGGTAGTCGCCGGCATCGTTCCGGATGATGTCGGTCCCCACGACGTGCGTGAAGATCTGGCGCGGTGGGATGACGTTCAGAAGCTCGCGCTTGTACTCCTTCCGCGAGAGGACGAGCTCCGGGGGAATGACGCGGTCCTTGAGGCACTTCTGGCCCTGGTAGACGTCCAGGATGAAGAGGTTCAGCGCCGTGACCCGCTGGACCAGCCCCGCCTGCAGGCGCTCCCACTCGCGCGCCGGGATCACGCGGGGCACGAAGTCGAACGGGAAGATCCGCTCGGTGCCCTCCTTTTCACCGTAGACGGTGAAGGTGATGCCCTGGTCCATGAGCGAGAGCTTCTGCAGACGCTCGCGGCGCTCGATCTCGCTCTGCGTGAAGGACTCGAGGATGGAGACGAGCGGCCGGTAGTGCTGACGCGCCGTCCCGCTCCCGTCGAACGCCTCGTCGAATGCCTTCTTCTCGGGCACCCATTTCACGCCGCCCAGGATAGCACCTCGCTCCCGACTCTACGGACGGTGATCCGGAGTTGGCTGGCGGACGTAGTCATGGTAGTGAAGGGCGCGCATGGCGACGTCGGGCGCGGAGCTCGTCAGGCAGATGGCTGCCGGTGATCGAGAGGCCTTCGCCCTCTTCTACGATCGGTACGCGCCCGTGGTCTTCCCCCTGATCCTGCGAATCGTCCGCGAGCGCGCCGACGCGAGCGATGTGCTCCAGGAAGTGTTCTGGGAGGCCTGGCGGACTGCCGACGCCTACGACCCGACGCGCGGCAGCCCCGAGGCCTGGATGGTCACGCGGGCGCGGACGCGCGCGATCGATCGTATCCGGTCGACCCGTAGGCGGAGCGAGATGTTCGTGGCGCCGCTCGACGAGGCCATCGCCGCCACGCTCGAGCAGCCGGCCCCTGACGCCGCCGAGCGCGCGGAGAACCGCGGGACGATCCGGAGCGCGCTCGACCGGCTGCCGGGGGCGCAGCGCGAGGTCATCGAGCTCGCCTACTACGCCGGGCTCACCCAGACGGAGATCGCCGAGCGGCTCAAGCAGCCGCTCGGGACGGTGAAGACGCGGATCCGGCTCGCTCTCGAGCGTCTCCGCGACGTGGGGAGAACGAGTCCATGACCCACGAACCGTACGACACGCAGGCGGCGTCGTACGCGCTCGGGGCGCTGGACGGCGAGGAACGCACGGAGTTCGAGCGCCATCTCGCCGGCGGGTGCGCGGTCTGCGAGGCGGCGCTTCGCGCGTCCGCCGAGACGCTGGCGGCGATGGTGCGCTCGGGCCCGCCGATGGTCCCCCCGCCGGAGGCCAAGGAAGCGCTCCTGCGCCGGATCGCGACGACGACACCCCCGCAGCGCGCCGCGGCGCCGCCCCGGACGCTCGTCTGGGCGGTGGGGATGCTCGTCGCGATGATCGCCGCGGCCGCGTTCACCGGCGCGTTCGTCGCGGCGCGCTACGAGGGGCGACTCGGCCAGATGGCGCGCGAGGCCGCGGCCCTGCGCGAGCGCGTCCAGCGCGACGAGGCCGCGCTGCGGCAACAGATCGCGCTCTATCGCAGCGTGGTTGACCTGCTACGCGATCCGCAGACGCGAATCGTTACGCTGCACGGCCTCGGGGCGAACTCCCAAGCGACCGGGCGGATCATCTGGCATCCGGTCAACGGCGGCCACGTGCTCGTCGCCAACCTGCCGTCCGCGCCGGCGGGGAAGGCGTACGAGCTGTGGACGATCGCCGACGCGGCGCCGCAGCCCGTGGGCGTCTTCCAGGTCGACGCCTCCGGACGCGGGACCCACCGCATCCCGCCTCTGGAGGGCGGCAAGCCCGTGAAGGTCTTCGCCGTCACGCTCGAGCCGGAAGACGGCGTTCCCGAGCCGACGGGTCCGATGGTGCTCGCCTCGAAGTAAGCCCGAGGCGCGATCGAATCACAGGCGCCCGCACACGAAGCGTCGCAACCCCTGTGGATCGAACGGCTTCTCGAGCCGCGCGTTGGGTACGCCGGCCAGGAACGCCCGCGCGCGCGGCGTGAACGCGCCACCCGTCAGGAAGATCATCCGCGTCGCCTGCGCGGGCTCGAGGCGCTCGAGCTCTTCGTGCAAATCCATCCCGGTCATCCCGGGCATCATGAGGTCGCACAGGATGATGTCGAAGCGCTCGCCCCTCGCCAGCCGCTGCACGACTTCGGACCCGATGGTCGCGACCACGACGTCGTGCTCGGCGGCTAGCAACATCTGGATGGCGTTGCCGACACGCGGATCGTCGTCGACGACCAGGATGTGACCGCGCCGCGCCGGCGGTGCGGCGGCCGGCGCGGACTGGACCAAAGCGTCGGCGGATGGGGCGATGGGCGGCAGCGCGACTCGGAATGTGCTGCCGCGCCCCAGCTCGCTCTCGACCGAGAGCTCGCCGCCGAGCGCGATCACGATGCCGTGGCAGATCGACAATCCGAGGCCGGTGCCGATGCCGACGGGCTTGGTCGTGAAGAAGGGGTCGAAAAGGCGGCCGAGCAGTTCGGGCGCGATGCCGGAGCCGGTGTCGCGCACCTCCACGACTGCGCGCCCCGCCGCGTCCGAACGCGTGACGACTCGGATCTCGTTGCGGTCGGCGACGCCCTCCGGGATCGCCTGCGCCGCGTTGACCAGAAGGTTGACAAAGACTTGCCCGAGTCGCGCCTCGTTGCCCAGGACGTGCGGCACTGCCTCGAAGTCGGTCTGGATGCTCGCGCGACCGCGCACCTCGACCGAGGCGAGATTGATCGCCGACCGCAGCACGCGATGGAGATCCACGGGCCCGGCCGACTCGTCGTCCGGGTGCGAGAATGTCTTGAGATCGCGGACGATCGCGCGCACGCGCTCGACGCCGTCGCGCGCCTGCTGCAGCAGCACGTCCAGCGGAACGGGCGCATCGCCGGGAGCGGGGTGGGTGGTGCACGCCTCTTTCGAGAGTGCGCCGAGCTGCTGCTCGACCATGCCGAGCGCGTAGACGGAGGTCGTCAGCGCGTTGCCGAACTCGTGGCGCAGCTCGTCGGGCAGTCGGCGAGTGAAGCCGAGGAGGCTGTCGAGCCCCGCCCGCACCAGCGCGAGTGCGTCCTCGGTCTCGGCCACGCGCGTCTCCAGGCCCGCCGGAGCCGCGCCGGCGGCGCGTTCGTCGGGCGCCTGCGCCGACAGCCGCCCGGCGACCAGCGCGAGATTTGTCACGACGTAGGTGAGCGGGGTGTTGATCTCGTGCGCGACGCCCGCCGCCAGCGTGCCCAGCGAGGCCATCCGGTCGGACTGGCGCAACGCTCGCTCGGCCTGACGTCGAACGGTGAGATCGCATTCGACCTGGGTGACCAGGTCGACCAGACGGCTGCGCGCGTACGAACACGCCACGCCCGTCAGCCCGAGCAGGATCGCCGTCGAGGCCATCGCGCCGACGCTGACGCCCGCCAGGTGCTGGAGGAGAATCTCGAGCACGGCGCCGACGGCCGCGGTGAACAAGATCGACCAGTTCTCGAGCGAGAGAGCGGCGAGGATCACGAGCAGCACATACACGCCGACGGTGAACCCGGCGATGCCGGAGGCGCTCGGGCTGGTCTCGAAGGTCGCCCACTGTAGGAAGAAGACCATCGGCATATCGAGCAACGCGATCGTCAGGCTCGACGCGCGCGCGACTCGCTCGAAGCGACGACTGGCCCAGAACGCGGCGACGGCGATCGTCCAGTAGATCGTGAACAGGTGGAGGTTGCCGGTCCACGCGGGGAGGCGCAGCAGGCCGCCCAGCACGAGGAACAGGGCGAAGAACCCCGAGACTCCCCACACGCGTACCAGATTGACGCGGTGGGCGCTCCGGATGCGTTCCTTGGTCAGCTCGAGATGAAGCGGATCCGGCGCGTCCACGAAGGGGGTTGGCCTCGCAGTCATAGGTCTACTCGGAGGGTCGATAGCGCAATCCGAATGCCAACCAGAAGTTGGCCACCAAGGTTCGATATTTCAGATGGTTCCGTGCTGAGGCCGTCCTGAGTTTTGGGGGATGACAACGCCTGAGCCTCGGATCATTGACAAAACTGTCGTTCATGCCTCCGGCGGCGAACCGCGTGCACACCGCGATGAGCTCCGCACTACTCCTGCCGGCCGCGGAACCGTCTTGGGGAACCCTCTTCGGGCGAGGGCACGACGGGCAGAGGCTCCTTTGGTCGGTGCAGCACAATCTCGATGGGCCCGTCTGCCCGCATGATCACCACTCGATCCGGCTCGATCCGTTCGATCTGTCCGCCAGCCAGTTTGTCCCCGGTCCTGTAGCTCAAGATTTGCTTCGTGGCGAGATCCTGAAGGTACGCAAGGCCGGTGTCGCCGCTGATCACGACGCCATAGAGCGCCAACGTTGGCGCCGGTGGCAGCGTCGGGGCGATCGCTTCCGAGCGTGTCGGCTCGGAACGATTCGGATGGAAAAGGGTCCGGGTCGCGATCACCTCGTAGACCGCGCGGGAGCGCGAATTCGGCACAACGTCGTGACTGGGAAGGGCAGTGACCGCGAGCGGCCGGGCGATGCGCGATGGTGATAGTAGATGTGGGTGAACCTGAGTCGCCTCCGCCTGGACGCGGGCGCGCAACTCCTCGAAGGAGCCCGATGTCTGGCCTTCGAAGTCTCTTGTTTTGGACCCGCCCGAGTTCCGTCATCCCAGACCGCCAACCGCGTGAAGAAGCCGCAAACGGTCGGCAGACTACGGGCATCGTCCTGGCCGGTTGGTAGCCCAGCCGCGCCCATGCCGGGAGCAGTAGCGCCGGTGCGCCGCCATCCACCACATGCGGGATCTATCGCCTTCGTCATTCGCAAACGGCTCGTCGATTGCGATTTCGGACACGGCGAGCCACCGCCCTGACAGAGACGAGGCGCGACCTCGCGATTCGCTAGTCGTCTTCCTTCGACGGCGACCTCCCGAACACCGCGATACACCCGGTCAAGCAGTCGGGGAAGGCGTTGTTGGCCGCCAAGGGCACGAAGACGTGGTTGTTCGCGGCATCGACGGCCACCGAGTGCGCGGTCCCAGCGGGATGCTGGGCGCTGTTGTTCCCCGTCCCCACCGCCGGCACATTAAACGTCGGTGCCAGCTGAATCAGGTTCCCGTCCTCCGCGTCGATCACGCCGAGGGGGGTTGAACCCTGAGCCGCGGTGGCGGGGGTGGGGCGAAAAGGGCTACCGCTACCGGTGGCGTAGTAGTTGCCGTCGCCCGAGTTGAACCAGACTTCGTCCCCGGCCCCTACGCCGGGCACGTCCGTGGTGCCGCCCGTTCTTGCGTTGAGAATCACGTCCTTCGGCGCCGCGGTCACTATACCCGCCGGATTCCATACATTGCCCGCCGTATCGAAGACCTTATTGCAGCCGACAAGCAGATCGTGACGCGGACCGACGGTGAGGCCTGCCGGTCCGCAGAATTGCACCGGAAACACCGCCTCCACGCCGGTAGTAACGTTCGGAATGATTTTCACGACCCCGCCGTTCGAAACCACCGGCCCTATTTGCGGGATGGAGAGATAGAACCGGCCGCTGACGGGCTCCCACACCGGTTGTTCGGCGCCGTCGGTCGCATCAACCCCATGAGCCGCATCCAGTATCAGTCTGTCCGCCAAAGTGGGTTGGGTGAGGGCGCAGGTGGACTTATTGACCCTGATAAAGGTGCCGAAAGGCGTAGGGTCGTTGGGGTTTATCACCAGGAGCAGCCCATCCTTCGGATCGTACGCCAGCTCGTCAGCTCGGAAACCGTCAGCGCCCCCAGTGGAGACGGCGTTGACAACCGGGGGCGGGAAGGGGGAGGTAAGGTTGAAACTGACGACCCGGCTGGGGGCGTCGGTCACGAAGAGGCAGTGTCCGCCGGTCACGACGCCGTTGGGACCGGACTGGCCGCCTTGCACTACGCCGCCGACCACTGCGACCCCTTTAAAGCCCCCGGGGATCTGCCCAACGAAGGTACCCGTTTTGGCGTTGACGACGTCGACGACCGCATTGGAACGATCGGCGAGATAGTAGGTCTGGGTCCTCTGGTCCACCCAACTGATGTCAAAGCTGTACAGGTTGCCGTTCGTAGTATTCGCGAGGGTCCCGGGGATCGGAATCGTCTTGAGAAGCCCAACAGGCCCCTTACGCCGTCCGTTTTCGTCGGCGCGGCTGGATCCGGTGCCGAGTAGCAGGAAGGGAACGGCAACGACGAGAAGCAGGAACAGTGTGAGCGAGCACTTTCGCATCATTGCGAGACCTCCTGTTGTGAGCCGCGAAGGGTCAAGCTCCAGGGGTGAGGGATGAACGGGCTGCGCCTCACACCACGTGGTGACGCCCATGCCCTTGAAGGGCCGCGGGCGAGAAGCGGCGTTACGAGGCCGGGAGGGGAGGAGCTCGGGTGGAGAGAGACTCGAGCGGGCGGGCCGAGACGGGCTGTGGTCTGCTCGGGGTGATCAGCCCGAGGCAGACGACCACCGGCCCGACCGGGTCCACGACACCGGAGTCGACGGCGCTGACCGCTCCGGTGATAAAGAGGATGACGTCGTCGTAGTCATTGTCGTCGTAGAGACCGGAAATCCACACCGGATCCGTCGGGCTGGCATGGGCGATAGCCGGCAGCGTGAGCAGGACGCCCAGACACAGGACCGCGAGCCATGCCTTGCGGCTCATGGCCCGCGACCATACGCTGGTAGGGCAGCGGGCGCAAGGGGCCCGATCCTTCAGCGGCGGCGTGCGGCGTGCAGGACCGCGATGATCGTCATCGAGTCCTTGATCTCGTCGCGTTCGACCATGCGCACGACCTCGTCGAAGGGGAAGGCGCGTACCTCGATGAACTCCGTCGGATCGGCACCGCGCGCGACGGTGCGAAGCCCGTCCGCGAGATAGATGTTCGCGGTCTCGTCGACGACGCTCTTGGAGGTGTGGCAGGCGCAAAGCTTCACGAGCCGGCCGGCCTCGTAACCCGCCTCTTCCGCCAGCTCGCGCTGGACGGCCGCCTCCTCGCTTTCCCCGGGCTTCATGGCGCCGGTCGGCATCTCCCAGTAGAAGTCACCGGCGACGTAGCGATACTGCCCGACCAGGATGATGGTGTCTGGATCGAGGAACGGCAGCACGCCGACGCAGCCGGCGCACTGCACGACGCCGTAGAGCGTCGTCCGACCATCGGGGAGCTCGACCTGGTCCTCGCGTACGCGGATCCAGCGATTCTCGTAGACGGGCCGACTCGTGAGCTGCCGCCACGGTATGCGCGCCAGGCGCTGACGTTCCGTCACAGCGCGATCACCTCCTGCCATCCGAATCGTTGCAGGACTCTAGCACGCACCGTCTGCGCGAGGAACGGAGGTATACTCGTGAGCGCCATGGCACTTCCGAAGGCCGTCGAGGCGTTGTGGACCGAGCTCCAGTCGGTACGTGCCGAGGTTCTCACGGAGGCCGAAGGGCTTTCGCAACGTCAGGCCGACTGGAAGCCGAGCGAGAAGGAGTGGTCGGTCGGCGAGGTCGTGCACCATCTGACCATCGCCGAGATCGCGACGGGCAAGCTGACCACGAAGCTTACGAGGGAGGCAGCGGGCGCGCTGACCCCACTTCCCGTCGATCTCGCCGCCTTCAGGTCCCTGCCCTCTGCGCCGCCTGGACCTGCCGAGGCGCCGCCGGTCGTCTGGCCGGAGCACGGCAAGCCGATCGGCGAGCTGATCTCCACGATGAAGGCCACGCGCGAGCGGAGCCGACAGTCGATAGAGAAGCTCGCGACGCTCGATCCGCGCCCGCTCACGTTCAAGCATTTCCGCCTGGGTGATCTGGACCTCGCCCAGTGGTGGATCCTCCAGGCCCAGCACGATGGAGTCCATCTCGCGCAGATCCGCGAGGTCAAGCGCGCGCCCGGATTTCCGAGGGGCTAGGCGCGGGACGCCGGTGAAAGTCATCCTGCGAAACCCGCGCCGGGAAGTCGCCGTCACCGGCAACCGCCGGGTCAAGGACATCCTGCGTGAGCTCGAGATCTTGCCCGAGACGGTGCTGGTGATCTGTGGGGACGACCTCATCACGGCCGATCACGTCGTGCGCGACGACGCCACCATCGAGCTACGACCAGTGATGTCCGGCGGCAGTCGGGAAGATCCACTTTGAAGTGCCGCAAGTGCGGTGAGCCGGCCGTTCTCGAGCTGCGCCGTCACAACGCCGCGTTCTGCGCGCCGGACTTCCTCGAGTTCTTCCGCAATCAGGTCCGCGAGGCCATCCGGAAGCACCGGATGTTCACGAAGGACGAGCTCGTGCTGGTCGCCGTCTCCGGCGGTAAGGACTCGCTGGCGCTCTGGGACGTCCTGATCGACGAAGGGTACCGGACGACCGGGCTCTACCTGGACCTCGGGATCTTCGACTACTCCGTCGAGTCGAAGGCCAAGTGCGAGAGATTCGCGGCGGCGCGCGACGTCCCGCTGATGGTGACCGCGGTCCGCGACGAAGTGGGCGCGCCCGTCCCGGTCATCAAGGACGTCACGCGGCGGCCGCCGTGCTCGGGCTGCGGCCTCTCCAAGCGCTACCTCATGAACCGCGTGGCGCTCGATCACGGGATCCCGGTGGTCGCGACCGGCCACAACCTCGACGACGAGGCGGCGACGCTCTTCGGTTCGGTGATGCACTGGCAGACCGATGCGCTGCCGCGCCAGTCCCCCGCGCTCGCGTCGACGCATCCGAAGCTGGTGCGGCGCGTCAAGCCACTCTATCGGCTGTCCGAGCGCGAGACGGCCGCCTTCGCGTTCCTCCGGAAGATCGACTACATCGTGGAGGAATGCCCGTTCGCCGAAGGGGCGACCTCGATCGCCCACAAGGAAATCCTGAGCCGGATGGAGGACGCCTCGCCGGGCGCCAAGCACAACTTCCTCTTCGGTTTCCTCGACCGGGCGCGGCCCGCCTTCGAGCGCGCTGAGGCCGTGGCCCTCAACGAGTGCCTTCGCTGCGGCCAGGTGACGACCGGGACGATCTGCGCGTTCTGCAAGCTGGCGGACCAGGTCAAGCGCCGGGTCTCATGATCCATCCCGCCTGCGGCCAGTGCGCGCCCGTCAACCTGACCCACGGCCGCACTCCAGCGGCTGTTTGCACCATCCTGGGCGAGCCGGTAAGATGAAT
>Ga0209157_1001016_pt1 | contig 23514 bp, 20 predicted proteins | sample GraSoiAngelo_135_FD_185892 | JGI IMG/M metagenome (GOLD analysis project Ga0209157, IMG submission 185892) | Grasslands soil microbial communities from the Angelo Coastal Reserve, California, USA - 14_0929_05_40cm (SPAdes) (version 2) | ecosystem: Environmental > Terrestrial > Soil > Grasslands ...
GGATGACTCTGTATCCGGAGTTCGCGCGCGGCGGGTAGCGCGTCATCGAGGCGCGCCACGGCTTTGCCGGGGCGCTGCCGAGTGCCGGGGGGTGTGGGGGGCCATTTCGGGGCCCCCCACGTCCAATGGGCGGGCCCCCACGTTCAGAGTGTCAGCGCGACGCGGGCGGCGCCGAGGAGCGCGGTCTTCGGATTCAGCGCGACGAGCACGGGGATCGTCTCCATGAGCGCCGAGAGCCGGCCCTTGTCGCGGAACGCGGTCACGAAGGGGCCGGCGCTGAGCGCCGGCATGATCCGCGGCGCGATGCCGCCCGCCACGACCACGCCGCCCACCGCGAGCGCCTTGAGGGCGAGGTTGCCCGCCTCGGCGCCATAGACCGAGATGAAGACCGCCAGCGTCATCTCGCTCAAGCGGTCCGCGGACCGCGCGCCCAGCTGGGTGATGACGGCGGCGGGATCGCGCTCGCGCATCGCCGTGGCCACCTGCGCCGACTCCTGGCCGACGCCGGTGTCGCGCAGGAAGCGATAGACGTTCATGAGGCCCGGACCCGAGAGCACGCGCTCGTAGGAGACGCGGCCGAACTCCTTGCGGAGGTAGCGCAGCAGGTCCTCCTCCAGCTCGCCGCGCGGCGCGAAGTCGGCGTGGCCGCCCTCGGTCGCGATGACCGTGCGGATCCGACCGTCGCCGATCACGATGGCCTCGCCGAGTCCGGTGCCGGCGGCGATGACCGCGAGGTTGCCCCGCCGGAGCGCGCCCGACTGGAGCGACACCAGCTCGTCCTCGCCGAGCGCCCAGATGCCGTGGGCCGTCGCCTCCAGGTCGTTCAGCAGGCGCACCCGCCCGGCGGGAATCGCGCAGGCGAGCCGCCGCTCCTCGACCACCCACGGCAGGTTCGTGGTGGTGCCGCGGCCGTCCACCACCGGCCCCGCGATGCCGATGCAGGCCGCCTCGATCTCGGGCCGCGGGCCCGCGTCGAGGAAGCGCTCGATGGCGGCCTCGAGCGACTCGAAGTCGTGGCTCGTCAGCGTGACCTCGCGCACGAGGACGAGGGCGTCGCCGCGAGGCTCGAAGAGGGCGAGCGTCGTCTTGGTGCCGCCGACGTCGCCGGCGAGGATCACGCTACTTCTGCGTCCCCGCGTAGATGCCCATCACCGTCGCCAGGAACTTGAGCGCCTCGGGCTTCGTCCGCTGGAACGAGTTGCGCCCGATGATGGAGCCGAAGCCGCCGCCGTCGCGGATGGCGCGCACCTCGTCGAACACCTGGTCGTCCCTGGCGGCGGCGCCCCCGGAGAAAATGACGATCCGCCGGCCGTTGAAGGCGGCCTGCACCACGTGACGGACGCGCTCGGCCAGCGTGCTGCTCGGCACCTGCGTCGTCTCGTAGACCTTCTTGGCCGCGGCCTGCTCGAGGTGCGCGGAGGGCAGCTTCACCTTGATGATGTGGGCGCCGAGCTGCGCGGCGATGTGCGCGGCGTAGGCCGTCACGTCCAGCGCCGTCTCGCCGTCCCTGCTCAGCCCGGAGCCGCGCGGGTACGACCAGATGACGACGACGAGCCCGTTGGCCTTGGCCTCCTCGGCCATCTCGCGGATCTGCTCGTACATCTGCAGCCGGTGCTCGGAGCCGGGATAGATGGTGAAGCCGATGGCGACGCAGCCCAGACGCAGCGCGTCGCGCACGGAGCCCGTGATCGCCTGGTCCGGGTCCTTCTCCTCGAGCAGCACGTCGTGGTTGTTCACCTTGAGGATCAGCGGGACGCGGCCCGCGAACTCCCGCGCGCCGGCCTCGATGAATCCGAGCGGCGCCGCGTAGGCGTTGCAGCCGGCCTCGATGGCGAGCTCGAAGTGGTAGCGCGGATCGTACGCCGGCGGATTGACGGCGAAGCTGCGCCCGGGACCGTGCTCGACGCCCTGGTCGACCGGCAGCATCACGAGCCGCCCGCTGCCGGCCAGCGTGCCGGCGTTCAGCAGGCGCGCGAGGTTCGTCAGCGTGCCGGGGTTGTCGCTGCCGTACCAGGACAGGATCTCCTTCACACGATCGCTCATGATGTGCGCCCTCCTAATGGCGCTGGGCGTAAAAGTCTTCGGCGAGCGCCACGTCCTCGGGGCTGCCGACGATCAGCGACACGCGCGCGTGCGGCGACGCGGGCTCGAGCTCGAGGATGCGCCGCGTGCCGGTGCTGGCGCGCCCGCCCGCGGTCTCGGCCACCAGCGCGATCGGCGCCGCCTCGTACTGCAGACGCAGCTTGCCGCTCGTCAACTTTCCCTGGCCGGCCGCGTCGGCCGGATACAGGAACACGCCGCCCTCGAGCAACATCCGGTGGAAGTCCGCAACCAGGGATCCAGCATACCGCGCCGTGTAGGGTCGACCGCTCGCCACGTCGATCGCCTTCAGGTGACGAACGAACCCCGCGACCTCGGGGACCCAGTGCGCGGTGTTCCCCTCGTTGATGCTGTAGGTGCGGCCGCGGGCCGGGATGCGGACACCCGGCTGCGTGAGGACGAACTCGCCGCGCGCGCGGTCGAGCGTGAAGACGTGGACGCCGGCGCCCGCCGTGAGCACGAGCTGCGTGGCCGGCCCGTACATGACGTATCCCGCGGCGACCTGCGCCGTCCCGGGCAGCACCGCGTCGCGCTCCGGCCCGCGGCCGCTCCGCGCGCGGACCGAGAAGATCGTGCCCACCACGCCGTTGATGTCGAGGTTGGAGGAGCCGTCCACGGGATCGAAGCAGACGACGTAGCCGCCGGCGCCGCCGAGCTCGAGCGGCGCCTCCATCTCCTCCGAGACGAGCAGGTACGCGGCGCCCGTCGCGGCGAGCGCGTCCCGGACGGCGTCGTTGGCCCAGAGGTCGAGCTTCTTCACCGCCTCGCCCTGGACGTTGACGGTGCCGGCGCCGCCGGTGCGGCCGTCCACCGCCGCGCGGGCGAGCGCGTCCGCGATCCTCACCGCGGCCGAGGCCATGGCGCCGACGACGGCCGCGACGCCCGTGGCGTGCGGCCCGCCGAGGCGGCCCAGGTGGCGCGTGAGCAGCTCGGCCTCCGGGCGCCGGCCGGGATCCGCGCTCACTCGCCGCTCTGCTGGATGAGCTTGGCGACGAGGCCGGTCCAGCCCGTCTGGTGACTGGCGCCGATGCCGGCGCCGTCGTCGCCGTGGAAGTATTCGTAGAAGAGGAGGAGGTCGCGCCAGTTCGGGTCGGTCTGGAACGTGGCGGCGGCGGCGTGCACGGGACGCCGGCCGTCGCGGCCGCGCAGGAAGAGGCGGATGAGGCCGCGCGACAGCTCGCCCGCGACGTCCCACAGATTGAGCAGCCGGTGCGAGCCGCTCGGGCACTCGACCTTGAGATCGTCGCCGTAGAAATGGTGGAACTTCTGCAGAGACTCGATCAACAGGTAGTTCACCGGGAACCAGACGGGGCCGCGCCAGTTCGAGTTGCCGCCGAAGAATCCCGTGGTGGACTCGGCGGGCTCGTAGTCCACACGGTGCTCGACGCCGTCCACGGTCAGCACGTAGGGATGCGCTCGGTGATAGCGCGACAGCGCGCGGATCCCGTAGGGCGACAGGAACTCGTCGCGGTCGAGCATGTAGCGCAGCACGCGCGTGAGCTGCGTGCGGTTGACGATGGACAGCAGCCGGCGCACGCCGCCGCCGGAGGCCGTGACCATGTCGAGGTTCGCGCGGAACTCCGGCCGGTTGTCGATGAACCACTGCATGCGGCGCGTGAAGCCCGGCAGCCGCTCGACCACCTCCGGCTCCAGCGTCTCCACCGCGAAGAGCGGAATCAGCCCGACCATCGAGCGGATCTTGAGCTGACGCGCCTCGCCGGCGGTGTGCAGGACGTCGTAGTAGAAGCCGTCCGTCTCGTCCCAGAGGGTGATCCCCTCGCCGCCGAGGTCGTTCATCGCCTTGGCGATGTAGACGAAGTGCTCGAAGAACTTGGAGGCGATGTCTTCGTAGGCCGGGTTCGTCTGCGACAGCTCCAGCGCGATGGCGAGCATGTTCAGGCAGTACATGCCCATCCAGGAGGTGCCGTCGGACTGCTCGATGTGTCCGCCCGTGGGCAGCGGCGCCGAGCGGTCGAAGACGCCGATGTTGTCGAGGCCGAGGAAGCCGCCCTCGAAGACGTTTTTGCCCTCGGTGTCCTTGCGGTTGACCCACCACGTGAAATTGAGCAGGAGCTTCTGGAACGCCTTCTCGAGGAAGTCGCGGTCGGGCACACCCGTCACGCGCCGGTCGATCTTGTACACGCGCCACGCGGCCCACGCGTGCACCGGCGGATTGACGTCGCCGAATGCCCACTCGTAGGCGGGGATCTGGCCGTTGGGGTGCATGTACCACTCGCGCAGGAAGAGGATGAGCTGCGACTTCGCGAAGTCGGGATCGATCGGTGCCAGCGCGATCGTGTGGAACGCGAGGTCCCACGCCGCGTACCACGGATACTCCCACTTGTCCGGCATGGAGACGATGTCGGCGTTGTAGAGGTGCGTCCACCGGGCGTTGCGCCCGTTCAGGCGCTCCCGGGGCGGCGGAGGTTGTCCCGGGTCTCCGGTGAGCCAGCGCTTCACGTCGAGGTGATAGAACTGCTTGCTCCAGAGCATCCCGGCGAAGGCCTGTCGGGCCACCGCGCGCGCATCCTCCGAGCACGCGGCGTCCACCACCGTCGCGTAGAACTCGTCGGCCTCGCGCCGCCGCCGCTCGATCAGCGCGTCGAAGGCGCGGCCGAACGGCTCCGCCGCGGGCGCGGCGTCGGTGAGCCGCAGGCAGACGACGCGCGCCTCCCCCGGCGCCAGCGTCAATCGGTAGTGCGCGGCCGCCTTCGTCCCCACGCCCGCGGGATTCACGGCGTCGGCGCGGCCGTGGACGACGTAGTCGTCGAAGGCGTCCTTCACGTACGTGGTCGGGTTGGCGGCGCCCCAGAGCCGGCGCGCGTTGGTCTCGTTCTCCGTGAAGAGCAGGTCGGCGGCGCCCTCACACACGAGCCAGCGCCGGCCGAGCGTCGCGTGCTCGGCCGCGACGACGGACCAGCCCACGCGTGACGACCCGGCGCACAGGCGCGGCCGTGGGGAGCCCGGCTCCCACGCCCACGTGTTCCGGAACCACAGCGTCGGCAGGACGTGCACCTCGGCCGGCTCGGCGCCGCGGTTGGTGATGGCGACGCGGATCAGCAGGTCGTCGACGGTGGCCTTCGCGTACTCGACGACGACGTCGAAGTAGCGGTTGTCGGCGAAGACGCCCGTGTCGAGCAGCTCGTACTCCGGCCGGCGACGGTCGCGCCGCGCGTTCTCCGCCAGCAGCGCCGCGTACGGGTACGCGCGCTGCGGATACTTGTAGAGGTACTTCATGTAGGAGTGCGTCGGCGTGCTGTCGAGGTAGAAGTAGTACTCCTTGACGTCCTCGCCGTGGTTGCCCTGGTTGCCGGTGACGCCGAACAGGCGCTCCTTGAGGATGGGGTCGCGGCCATTCCAGAGGGCCAGCGCGAAGCAGAGCCGCTGGTGATTGTCCGAGACGCCGGCCAGGCCGTCCTCGCCCCAGCGGTAGGCGCGCGAGCGCGCGTGATCGTGGGGGAAGTATTCCCACGCCGTGCCCCCGGGACTGTAGTCCTCCCGCACGGTGCCCCACTGCCGCTCGGACAGATATGGACCCCAGCGCCGCCAGTGCGCGGTCCGCCGCGTCGCTTCGTCCAGCCGCCGTCGCTCCTCCGTCATCGCCCGCCCCTCCGCCGGGTTCGGGTATAGTAGCGGAACTCCGGAGGATTCAGGTGCTCCACTACGCGATTGCCCGGATGCTCTGGCTGGTGCCGACGCTCCTTGCGATGGCGCTGGTGACATTTCTCGTCATGCACTATACGCCCGGCAGCCCGCTCGATCCGGTGGCGGAGGGCGCGAATCCGTTGTCGCCCGAGGCGCAGAAGGTGCTCGCCAAGCATTACGGCCTCGACCGGCCGCTCTGGGAGCAGTTCGCGATCTTCGTCGGCAAGGCCGTGCGCGGCGACTTCGGCTTCTCGTTCGTGTACAAGACGCGCACAGTGGCGGAAATTCTCAAGGAGACCTTCCCGATCTCGCTCTTCCTCGGCTCGATGGCGCTGGCGCTCGCCGTGGCGGGCGGCCTCACCCTCGGCATCCTCGCCGCCGTCCACCAGAACCGCGGCTGGGACTACGTGTCCGTCTCGCTCGCGACCGTCGGCGTCGCCGTCCCGAACTTCGTCCTCGCCGTCTTCCTGATCATCCTGTTCTCGTTCATGCTGCCGCTGTTCCCCACGGGCGGCTGGGACTCGCCGCGCGACTGGGTGCTGCCGACGGTGACGCTGGCGCTGGCCCCGATGGGGATCATCGCGCGCTTCACCCGGGCGAGCATGCTGGAGGTCATCCGGGCCGACTACACGCTCACCGCGCGCGCCAAGGGGCTGAGCGAGGGCCCGGTCATTTTCAAGCACGCGCTCAAGAACGCGCTGATCCCCGTGGTCACCCTGCTGGGGCCCCTGTTCGCGGCGGTGGGAACCGGGTCGTTCTTCGTCGAGTCGATCTTTCGCGTGCCCGGCATGGGCCGCTTCTTCGTGCTCTCGATGACCGGGCGCGATTATCCGATGATCATGGCAGTGGTGCTGACCTACGGCGTCTTCCTGGCGATCATGAACCTCGTCGTCGACCTCGCGTATGGCGCTCTGGACCCCCGCATCAGGTACTGACGCGACCGCGGGGCCGCGCCCGCTCGCCGACCCGGACGGCGTCCGGGCGCCGAGCCCGCTGGCGGCCGACCTGGGCCTCGCCACGCGCGGGTCCAGCCTGTGGCGCGACGGCGTGCGCCGGCTGCGGCGCAACCGGCTGGCCATGGCGGGCGGCGCGGTCATCGTCGTGCTGTGCTTCATCGCGATCTTCGCCGACGTCCTGGCGCCGCTGCCCTACACCAAGACGAACTTCGGGCGGCTCAACGAGGCGCCCACGCGCGACTACCCGCTCGGCACCGACCAGCTCGGCCGCGACCTGCTCTCCCGGATGATCTACGGGGCCCGCGTGTCGATGCTGGTCGGCCTCGGCGCCCAGCTGATCGTGGTGTCGATCGGCGTGCCGATCGGCGCGCTGTCCGGCTACGTCGGCGGGCGCACCGACCTGTTCCTCACCCGCTTCATCGACGTCATGTACGCCTTCCCGCGCCTGCTGTTCGTGATCCTCGTCATGTCCATGCTCGGGGCCGGGCTCACCAACATCTTCATCGCGATCGGGCTCACCGGCTGGGTCGGCATCGCGCGGCAGACGCGGGCACAGGTGCTGGCGATCAAGCAGAAGGAGTACGTCGAGGGGGCGCGCGCCCTCGGCTCGCGCGCCGGACGTCTCCTCTTCCGTCACGTGCTGCCCAACGCGCTGACGCCCATCGTGGTGGCCGTGACGTTCGGCATCCCGGAGGCGATCTTCACCGAGGCGGCCCTGTCCTTCATCGGGGTCGGGATCAACCCGCCCACGCCCTCGTGGGGCCAGATGGTCGGCGAGGGCCAGCAGTACATCCGCTCCTACTGGCATCTCTGCGTGTTCCCGTCGATCGCCATCGCGGTCACCATGCTGGCCTTCACGTTCTTCGGCGACGGCGTGCGCGACGCTCTCGATCCAAAAATGAAGTAGCCACCAACAGGAGGACTCCATGAAGCGTCCCCCGATCTCCGATGCCCAGATGGACCTGCTGGCCACGCGGCTGGCCGCGGCCGGCGTGGGCCGGCGCGACTTCCTCCGCGTCGCGGCCGGGCTCGCTGCGATGGGCGCGGCCGGCTTCAACGCTCGCCCGGCGGCGGCGGCGGCGCCCAAGCTGGCCCCCGGTGAGAAGCTCGCCCGTGACCAGCACTTCCGGTACGGCGGCGGCGGCTGGTTCCAGAATGATCCCTCCAGCCACGACTTCAACAAGGACCTGTATTGCAACGGAGTGCCCGCACTCTGGGCCGGCCTGATGAAATTCGACGTCAACTTCCAGCCCGTCCCCTATGTGGCAGAGAAGATCTCGTCCAACCCGGAAGGGTCCGTGTGGACCTTCACGATCCGCAAGGACTCCAGGTGGTCGGACGGCTCCCCGTGCACGGCGAAGGACTTCGAGTGGTCGTGGAAGCGCCAGATGGATCCGGCGAGCAAAAACCCGTACTCGAGCTACTTCTACGACATCAAGGGTGCCGAGGCGTTCAACAAGAGCAAGGTGCCGGATGCGTCGCAGGTCGGCGTGCAGGCCAAGGGCGACTGGACGCTCGAGGTCACGCTGGAGGGGCCGCGCGGCTACTTCCCGGTGCTCTCGGCGTACCTCGCCGCGCTCCCGGCCCATCGGGGGGCGGTTGAGAAGCACGGCGACAAGTGGACGGAGGCCGCGAACATCGTCTGCAACGGCCCGTTCACGCTCGAGGCCTGGGAGCACAACAAGGTCATGGTGCTCCGGAAGAACAAGCACTTCATCGGCGCCAAGGACGTGACGCTCGACAAGGTGACCATCCCGATCATTTCGGTGCAGTCAGGTGCCCTGCCGTACGAGGGGAACGAGCTCGACATGACGTCCCTGCAGACGGGTGACCTCAAGAGGCTGCGCGTCGACCCCCGCACGGCGAAGCAGGTGTTCCGGTATCCGTTCCCGGGCACGTGGTACCTCACCCCGCAGGTCACCAAGCCTCCCTTCGACAACGTCAAGGTGCGACGGGCGGTGGCGCACGCGATCGATCGGGACAACGTGGTGAGAGTCGCCGACGGCTTCGCCGTTGCCGCCCACGCCATGATCCCGCCGGGCTTCCCGGGGGCGGTCGACGACAAGAAGATCCGCGACATCCAGCGCTTCGATCCCAAGGCGGCGATGGCGCAGCTCAAGGGCACGCCGTTCGAGGGCGGGCGCAACTGGCCGAAGATCACCCTCACGATGCGCGAGGAAGGCTACGGCAGCAAGCCGCTCGCGGAGGCCGTGCAGTCCGTCCTCCTCGAACACCTCAACATGAAGACCGAGCTCGAGGTGCTGGAGCAGCGCGTCTTCCGCGCCGGCCTCTGGAAGAACGACTACCAGTTCGTGTGGATCCGCTGGTTCATGGACTACCCGGACCCGCACAACGAGTACTTCGACACGTTCTATGGCAAGAAGACGGAGGGCAAGCGCCAGGCCTGGGTCAACGACGCCTTCGACAAGGAGCTGGAAGCGGGGCGGGACACGCGCGACATCAAGAAGCGGCTCGCTCACTACGCGAAGGCCGAGGAGATCATGCAGACCGACGCCGGCTACATCCCGGTGGCCTGGGTCGCCCGGTGGGCCGCGGCCAAGCCGCAGGTGCGCGGGCTCGAGAAGAACAAGCTGGGCGAGACCGTCGTCGAGGGCAATATCTATTTCGACATGCTGCCGCATATCTACATGGTGGAACGCGCCTGAGATGGCGGACGTCGAGCGCCTGCGCGGCGAGCTGTATGCGGCGTTCAAGAACCGCGCGCTGATGTACTGGCACATCTTCGACGAGCTGCGGCGCGCGCTGGGCGAGCCGCAGGCGACCGGTCTCCTCGCCCGCGCCATCGAGGCGCGCGGCCGGGAGATCGGACGCGCGTTCGCGCGCTACGGCCCCGCCGACCTGGCGGGGCTGCGCGACGCGTTCGTGGGCGGGGTCCCCGACGGAGGCCGCATGTTCGATCCTCACGTGGAGCGCTGCGACTCCGCCCGTCTGGACATCACGTTGCGCCGCTGTCCGCTCAAGGACGCGTGGCACGAGGCGGGCGTGCCCGAATGCGACGTCGCCACGCTCTGCCGCATTGCGGGCCGCGTGGACAACGGGACTTTCGAGGCCGCCGGCTTCGAGTTCTCGGCCGACACCTGGCAGCCGGGCCGTGACGGCTGCTGTCATCTGCACGTGCGCCCGGGTCACGCTCCCTGAAAACGCTCGCGCTCCGCCTGCTTCCAGGCGCCGTCCTCATCGCGGCGACCGTCGCGCTCCTGGTCGTCCCCGCGCTCGCCCCGCTCACGATGTCGTTGCTGCCCGCGTATCCGCTCATTGTGTTCCTCGCGGGCGTGCTCCTGGCGTGGCGCTTCCGCCGCTGGCGCGTGCTCGTCGCGACGCTGATGCTGGCGGCGGCCGAGCGGGCGCTCGCCCTTACCCTGACCACCGCCACGCCGGCCGCCCACGTCGGGACGGCGGCGGCCGCGGCCGCGCTGCCGATCAACCTCACCGCGCTGACGTGGCTGCCCGACCGCGGGCGACCCGTCTTCGGCTGGAGCCTGGGCCTCGTGGCCGCCGAGGCGCTCGCCGCCGGGCTGCTCGCGCAGCCAGAGGCGGCGCCGGTGGCCGCCCTGCTCGCGCGGCCGTTCGCCGGCGGCCACCTGCCGGCGGTCGGGCTGCTCGCGTTCTCAAGCGCGCTGGCCCTGGCGGGCCTGCGGCTCACCCTCCGCCCGCAGGCACTCGAGTGCGGGATGCTCTGGGCGCTGCTCGGGGCGCTGCTCGCGTTCGGAGTCGATGCGCCCGCGTCGGCCTCGATCGCCCTCGCCGGCGCCGGGCTCGTCCTGCTCGTCTCGCTCGTCGAGACCTCCCACGCGATCGCCTACGGCGACGAGCTGACGGGACTCCCGAGCCGCCGCGCGCTGACGGAGACGCTGGCGGGGCTGCAAGGGGCCTACACGATCGCGATGGTCGACATCGACCACTTCAAGGTCTTCAACGACACGTACGGCCACGACGCCGGCGACCAGTTGCTGAGAATGATCGGCGTGCGCCTGGCGGAGGTCGGCGGCGGCGGCCGCCCGTTCCGCTACGGCGGCGAGGAGTTCGCGGTGATCTTCAGCGCCACGCCGCTCGACGACGCGCTGCCGCACATCGAGATGCTGCGGCAATCGATCGAGTCGACGGGCTTTGGCCTGCGCGCCGCCGATCGTTCCCGGCGCCGGGACGGCGCGCCGCGCGTGGCGCGCCCGACGCGTCGCGTGTCCGTGTCGGTGTCGATCGGCGTCGCGGAGGCCGGACGGAGCGCCACGCCCGGGCACGCGGTGCTGGACGCCGCCGACGCCGCGCTCTACCGCGCCAAGCGCAGCGGCCGCAACCGCGTTTGTACTTAGTAACGTAGGGGGGAGCGACCGCCGCTCCCCCCTACACCCCCCAACGGGAATCCGCGTGCCCTGTCATTCACGCCCTCCAACTCGCGCAGCACCCGCCAGAGCGACTCCGGCGTGAGCGGCATGTCGAGGTGGCGCACGCCCAGCGGCGCGAGGGCGTCGACGACCGCGTTCACCACCGCGGGCGGCACGCCGATGTTGCCGGCTTCACCGAGCCCCTTGGCGCCGAGCGGATTGCGCGTCGTCGGCGAGTGCGCGTGGTGGACCTCGGCGCGCGGCACGTCATCGGCACGCGGGACGGCGTAGTCCATCAGCGTTCCTGACAGGAGGTGGCCGTCGGCGTCGAAGCGCACGGCCTCCATCGCGATCTGACCCCACGCCTGCGCCAGTGAGCCGTCGAGCTGGCCATCGGCGAGCAGCGGGTTGACGAGCGTGCCCGCGTCGTCGATCCAGACCAGCCGCTCGAGGACGAACGCGCCCGTGTCGCGCTCGACGCGCACGGCCGCGACGACGGCGCCGCCGCTCCACACCTCGTGCTCCGGGGCGAGCACGTGGCTAACCTCGAGGCCCCGCTCCTCGCCGGGCGGCAGCGGGCCGCGCCAGGCGAGCCGCGCGACGTCGGCCCAGCGGATGAATCGATCTGGAACGCCCGCGACGGCGAAGCCTCCCGCGGCGAGCCGCACGTCCGCGGCGTGGGCTTCGAGCAAGTGCCCGGCGAGCCGCCGCGCCTTCGTGACGACGCCGTCGGCGGCATGAACCAGGGCGCCGCCGCCGAGCGCCGTGCTGCGGCTGCCGAACGTCCCGATGCCCGTGGGGATCGCCGCCGTGTCGCCGTGGCGGACGTCGATCGCCTCGGGCTCGACGCCGAGCCGGTCGGCCACGATCTGCGCGAACACCGTCTCGTGCCCCTGGCCGTGCGCGCTCGAGCCCGTGACGGCCGTCACGCGTCCGTCCGCCTCGACACGCACGAGGCCGCTCTCCCAGCCGAGCGCCGACGGCTCGACGTAGACGGAGAGACCCACTCCGACGAGCTCGCCGCGGCGACGGCGCTCGGCTTGCGCGCGGCGCAGCCCCGCGTAGTCGGCGGCCACGAGGACGCGCGCGAGGAGATCGGGATAGTCGCCCGAGTCGTAGCTCTGGCCCGTCGCCGTCGTGAACGGAAACCGCTCCGGCGGCACGAGATTGCGCCGTCGCAGCTCGGCCGGGTCCAGCGCCAGCGCGCGCGCCGCCTCGTCGACGAGCCGCTCCATGAGGAACGCCGCTTCCGGCCGGCCCGCGCCGCGGTAGGGGCCGACGGGCGGCGTCGTGGTGAACGCACCCACGGCCTCGACCTCGACGTCGGCGATCGCGTAGGGGCCCGGCAGGCAGCGGACGTGATTGCGCGGCGTCCCCATCGCCGTGTAGCCGACGCTCGGACCGAGGGGACACAGGATGCGCGCGCGCAAGCCGAGCATCGTGCCGTCGGCGGCCACGGCCAGCTCGCCGCGCGCCACGGCGCCGCGCCCGTGATGCGTCGTCAGCAAGTCCTCCACGCGCGTCGAGATCCACTTGACCGGACGCCCGAGCCGGCGCGCCAGCCACGGGATCAGCACCTCCTCGCGGTACGGCCCCCCCTTCACGCCGAAGCCGCCGCCGACGTCGGGGGCGATCACGCGCACCCGCTCGGGCGCCAGCGCGAGCAGCCGCGCCACCTCGTCGCGGATCCGGTGGGGCACCTGCGTCGACGACCAGATAGTCAGCAGGTCGTCGGCCCAGCGTGCCGCGACGGCCCGCGGCTCGAGCGGCACGCCCGCCAGCCGCGCCTGCCGCACGTCCACCGCGACCGTGCGGTGCGCGGCGGCGAACGCGCGGGCGGGCTCGCCGGCGCGGACCGCGAAGCTGAAGCAGCGGTTGTCGTCGCGGCCGACGACCGGCGGCGCGCCGGGCGCCAGCGCGGCGTCGGGCTCGGCGGCGCCGGGCAGCGGCGTCCACTCGACGCGCACCAGCGCCGCCGCGTCGTGAGCGAGCGCCGCGGACTCGGCGACGACGGCGGCGATGGGCGTGCCCTGGCAGCGTACCTCGTCGGTGGCCACGAAAAGCATCTCCGGCACCACCATGCCCTCGATGCCCCGCATCATGCCGATGGGCGGGAAGCTATCAAGCTCGGCGCCGGTGACCACGGCGACGACGCCCGCCGCTTTGCGCGCGATGTCGATGTCGAGCGCGGCGACGCGCGCGTGGGCGTGCGGGCTGCGCACGAAGACGACGTGAGCGACGCCCTCGATGCGAAGGTCGTCGAGGAACCGACCCTCGCCGCGCAGCAGCGGCGGGTCCTCGCGGCGGCGCGCGGCACGGCCGACGTGGGTCATGGGGCGGCCGGATTGTACAATCACGCCCATGTGTCGCGCGTGGGGTGGCTTCGCCCTCGCCGCCGCCCTCCTGGCGTCGGCGCCGACCGACGTCACCGCCCAGGTCTTCGTCGCCGCGTCGCCGCGGCCGGATTTCACGATCGGCCCGGTATTCGTCGGCGCCACCGCGCCCGCCGACCTCGCCGCCCCCGTCAACGTCAGCGTCACGTGGAACCTCGTTCCCCTGCGCGGCGAGCGCCCATCGCCGCAGAGGCTCGCGCTCCTCTGGCCCGCCGAGATCGCCGCGGCCACCGCGCCGGGCGGCGCCGATCCCGCCCTGGTCAACTACGTCGAGTCGCGCGGCTTCACGTCCACCGGCTCGGGACGGCTCGCGCTGCGCGCGCGCAACCAGAGCCAGCTCGGCCTGCTGACCCCGGCCGACGAACTGCCCGTGACCGCGTCGTACGTCTCGTTCGTGCGCCGCGACGCGCCGCCGCAGGCGGGCACCGGCTCGCTCGTCTGGATCCCGGCCACGCCGCAGATGGGCGATCCGCGCTGGGTGCTGAACCTCACGCTCCCCGTGCGCGGCCTGATCACGCCGAAGCCCGCGACGTGGCTCGAGGACGTCTTCTGGGGCCGGCGCAACGTGCTCTCGGTGTCCTGGGGCGACCTCGGCTCGGTCGCGTTCTACCCGCTCTATCACGAGCATCGCGAGAGCATCGTCCACCTCGCGCGCGAGTACTCGCGGCTGCTCGTGAGCTTCCCCGACGCCGACCACCTGCGCATCGAGGGGATCGAGCCGGCCGGCGCCACGCGGCGTGGCAGCCGGCTGCGCGCCGCCACCGAGACCGTCACGCTGCCGCTCAGCACGGTGGACCCGGCGCCGCAGGTGCTCAAGGTGTCCTACGCGTACTACCGCGGCGTCTTCGCGTGGCGGCCGGTGCTGATCTCGCTCGGCCTGCTGATCCTCGGCAACCTCACGGGTCTCTGGATGGTCAGCGGCGAGGTGCGCCGGCTCGCGCGCTCGCGGCTGCGCCTGGGCCGCGGCCACGGCGGTCGCGAGCCGACCCTCACGTCCGAGCGGCTCGCCGAGATCAAGCCCGGCCAGTCCACGTACGACGACGTGGTGCGGCTGTGCGGCATGCCGGACGAGCAGCATCGCCGCGCCTCCGCCGGCGAGCGGTACACGCTCGTCTATCGCGCGACGCACCGCCGGCCGGAGCGGGGGCTGAGCGTCGGCTGGCTCACCGCCGTGCGCCACTGGGACATCGAGCGGTACGAGGTCGAGATCGAGCTGGACGGCGAGCGCGTCGAGGACGTCGTCTTTCACGTGCGCCGCTCGCGGGCGAACGCGCCGGATTGAGCCCGCGCCTCCGCTCCCCGCTCGCCTCCTGGTTCGCCGGCCCCGCCGCGCGGCGACGATTCCGGCAGCGCGTCCTCGGGCGTCGCGTGGCGCTGCTGAGCGCGCGTGACGACGCCTGGCGCGCCCTGGCGCCGGGCTTCGCGGGCGCGGTGGCGCTCGCGCGCGCCGGCGTGCCGTTCCAGACCGCGCTCGAGCGGCGCTACGACAGAACGGGCGATCCGCGACGATTGGCGCGAGCGCTGGAGCGTGGCGCGACCGTCTACCTGCCGCAGGTCCATCAGATCTTGCCGCGGGTCGCGCGGCTGATGGTCGCGCTGCGCGCGGAGCTGCTGGGGGCGCGCCGCGAGGAGTGCTCGTTCCTCTTTCTCGTCGAGGGGCACGGACGAGCGGGCATGGGCCTGCACCACGACGGCGAGGTGGACGCCTTCTGGCTCCAGCTCGAGGGCCGCCGCACGGTCACCCTCGGTCCGCCGGTCGCGCCGCGCACCGCGCTCGACCTCGACGGACGACGCACCGCCGGCCGCGGCTGGCGGACGCTCGACCTGCCGCCTGGCTCGCTGCTCCATCTGCCGCCGCGCACGCCCCACGACGTCGTGTGCCACGGCCGCTCGCTCGCGCTCTCGCTCACGTGGTCGCGACGGCGGGCGCGCGCGCCGCGCGTGGCGTGGGACGTCGCCTCGGGCCGTGCGAAGCCGCTGCCGCGGCGCGACCCGCGCTGGCTGTGGACGCAAGTGCCGGTGACGGCCGGCGGCCTCGACCGCGCGCGGCGGCGCTTTCGCCTGCGCACGCCGGAGGGAGCCGCCTGGCTCCCGGCGCGGACGCGGCGGCTCGCGGCGCGGCTGGTCGGCATGCCCGCCGTCGCCGCCGACGCGCCCGCCGCGGCGCCCCTCGTCGCCCTCGGCGTGCTCGCGCCCGAGGATCTTCCGCTCGTCCTCGTGCCGGACGCTCCGCGCGCGCTCGACGGCTGGCGCTTCGCGTGATCGAGAAGCGCCGCCTGCCGTTCTTCTACGGCTGGGTCGTGGTCGCCGTCGCCTTCGTCACCATGGGCATCGGCGTCAACACGCGCACGGCATTCTCGCTGCTCTTCCCGCCGATCCTGGCCGAGTTCGGCTGGGACCGCGCGGTCACCGCCGGCGCCTTCTCCGTCGGCTTTCTCGTCGCCACCGCCTACGTGCCCTTCCTCGGCATGGCCATGGACCGCTACGGCCCTCGCGTCATGATCCCGATCGGCATCGTGATCACGAGCCTGGGGCTCGCGCTGGCGCCACTGACGAGCCGGCCGTGGCACCTGCATGTGACGCTCGGCGCACTCGTGGGCGGTGGCTCCATCTTCATGACCTACATCGGCCACTCGCTGTTCCTGCCGCACTGGTTCGTGCGCCGGCGCGGCCTCGCCATCGGCGTCGCGTTTTCCGGCGTGGGCATCGGCTCCATCGTGCTGTTCCCCTGGCTCGGTCGGCTCATCGCGGCCTCCGGCTGGCGTGCCGCCTGCTGGGCGCTGGTGATCCTGCTCGTCGTCGTGCTGCTGCCCCTCAACCTGACGCTGCCGCGCCGCCGGCCGGAGGACGTCGGCCTCGCGGCCGACGGCGATGCCGTCCCCGGCGGCACCGGCCGCGTCAGCGCCGACAACGTGGTCGACCGCGCGTGGACGTCGGTGGACTGGACGCTCGGCCGCGCGATGCGCACGGCGCGCTTCTGGTGGCTCTTCGTCGGGTTCTTCGCCGCGCTGGCCGCCTGGTACATGGTGCAGGCCCACCAGACCAAGTACCTCCTGGACATCGGCTTCGATCGCGAGCGGGCCGCGCTCGCGCTCGGCGTGGTCGGGCTCGCGGGCATCGTCGGCCAGATCGCGCTCGGCTGGCTCTCCGACCGCGTGGGCCGCGAGTGGGCCTGGACGCTGGGCGGCCTCGGCTTCGCGGTCTGCTACGCGACGCTGCTGCTGCTGCCCGCGCACCCGTCGGCCGGCCTGCTCTACCTGATGGTGACCTCGCAGGGACTGCTCGGCTACGGCCTGGCGTCGGTCTTCGGCGCGATTCCCGCCGAGATCTTCCAGGGCCGCCGCTACGGAACCATCTTCGGGACGCTGAACCTCGGCGCCAATGCCGGCGCCGCGTTCGGACCGTGGGTGGCGGGCGCGATCTACGACCGCACGGGAACGTACACGCCGGCGTGGCTGCTCGCGATCGGCGCCTGCGCGCTCTCGATCGCCGCCATCTGGCTGGCGGCGCCGCGCCGGGTGCGCGCGGTGGCCGGGCGCGTCAAATCAGACGTCGCGGCGGCGCGCTGATCGCAGGAACGCCCCTTGTGGTATCTAGTCGGCGTGGCCCCTGACGACCACGACCTTGCCGCGGCCCGCCGCTTCATCGACCACGCGCGCCGCATCGTCGTTCTCACCGGCGCAGGCATCTCGACCGACTCCGGCATCCCCGACTTCCGCGGCCCGCAGGGCGTGTGGACGAAGAACCCCGAGGCCGAGAAGATGGCGACCATCCAGCACTACGTCGCCGATCCCGAGGTGCGCAGGCGCGCATGGCGCAGCCGGCTGGAGACGCCCATCCATGACCGCGAGCCGAACGACGGGCACCGTGCGCTCGTCACGCTGGAGCGGCGCGGCGTCCTCGACACGCTGATCACCCAGAACGTGGACGGCCTGCACCTCAAGGCCGGCTCATCGCCCGAGCGCGTGATCGAGATCCACGGCACCACCCGCGAGGTCGTGTGCCTGGACTGCGGCGAGCGGGCGCCGATGGAGCGCGCGCTGGCCCGCGTGCGCGCCGGCGAGGCCGATCCGCCGTGCCGCACGTGCGGCGGCATCTTGAAGTCGGCGACCATCTCGTTCGGCCAGGGCCTCGTGCAGGCGGATCTCGAGCGCGCGGGCGCCGCCGCGCGACGCTGTGACCTCATGCTGGCCGTCGGCACGAAGCTGTCCGTCTATCCGATCGCCGGCGTGGTGCCGGTGGCGAAGGAGGCGGGCGCCCGCGTGGTGATTCTCAACGCCGAACCCACCGAAATGGATTCGCTCGCTGACATCGTGCTCCGCGGTTCGATCAGCGCCCTGCTGCCGCGTCTCGTCTGAATGGGGGGCCTTCGAGGCCCCCCATGTACCCAGTCCCTAAATCCCGAGCTGCTTCATGGCCTCCTTGGCCTTGGCTTCCGCCTCCGCGTGCTTGCCGGCCTTGTGCAGCGCCTCGGCGTCCTCGGCCAGCTGCCGGGCGCTGAAGCCGGCGTCGTCGAGACGGTTACCCGCCTCGTCGTTCACCTGCTTGATGAGCTTCGGACACTGGAACGCCGACGACGGCCCGGCGACGGTGAAGAGCAGCGCGAGAGCGACGCTGACCGCGAGTGCAACACGCCCCATCGATGTGACTCCTTTCGACTTCGAGATGAGATTCGCCACTCCTCGACAGGCAAGGCCGGGGCCAGACGGGGCGGGGTCCGAACCATCGAAAGTTCGCGCGCTTGGCGGTGGCGGCGGCGGGCACGCGCCGGGTGTCGTGTGGCGGAATTGAGCGCGGTGTGGCGTTCCGCCTCACTTCCCGCGGCCGCCCGGCTGTGATACACGACGGGGCATGCGCCTGGGCGTGCGCCAGAAGCTGGTCCTGCTGAGCCTGCTGATCCTGGTCGTCGTCTCGTTCACGTTCACGGCCGTGCAGCTCGACCTGACGCGCACGTGGCGCGAGGAAGACCTGCGCGACCGTGCCGTGATCTTCGCGCGCGAGATGGCCGCCACCATCGGCGACCGTCACGAGCTGGAGTCCGGCGCCCTCATCGACCGCAAGATCCACCAGATCATGGCCGTGCGGCCGAGCGTGCTCCAGCTCGACATCGTGCGCCTGCCGCCCGACGGCGGCGCGGTGGTCGCGACGAGCGAGCCCGCTCACCGACTGCCGTTCACTTCCGCCGACGAGGTCGCCGTGCGCGGCGGCGCCGTGCTCTCACGCCTGCTCACCGACGCGGGCGGCCGCTCGTGGGAGGTGATGGCGCCGATCCGGCTCGACGGCGCGGTGGCGGGCGCGGTCGCCGCGCGCTTCTCGCTCAACCGCTTCGACGCGCGCGAGGCGCGCAGCCGCACGGTCGCCTTCTGGCTCACGGCGATCTCCGTGCTCGTGATGGGTTTGCTCATGACCCTCGCCGTCCACGGCGTGGTCAACCGGCCCATCGAGCGGTTCGTGCGCGCCATGCGCGGCGCCGAGGCGGAGCCCGTGGCCGTCACGTCGAACGACGAGTTCGGCGCGCTGGCGCGCCGCTTCAACGACATGATCGCGCGCGCTCGCGAGCGGCTCTTCGCGATGCAGCGTGACCTCAGCCACGCCGAGCGGCTGGCGCTCTCGGGCCGCATCGTGGCCGAGGTCGCCCACGAGATTGGAACGCCGTTGCATTCGGTGATGGGCCATCTGGAGCTGCTGCGCGAGGATCTGCCGCCGTTGGCCGTGTCGGAGACGATCGAGCGCCGCCTGCGCGTGATCGAGAGCCAGCTCGGACGGCTGCGCGAGATCATCGACCGGCTCCTCGACCTCACGCGGCGCTCGCCGCAGCCGGCGGTGCCGGTGGACGTCAACGGCCTCGTGCAGGAGACGGTGGAGCTGGTGCGGCCGGCGGTGGCGGCGGCGCGGCTGGAGCTGTCCGTCGAGGCCGACCCCGGGGTGCCGAGGCTGCTCGCGCAGCGCAGCGAGCTGCAGCAGGTCGTGCTGAACCTCCTCACCAACGCGCTCGACGCCACGCCGCCCGGCGGCGCCATCCGCGTGGCCACGCGCGCGCGCGGCGACGAGGTGGAGGTGGAGGTCGCCGACACGGGCTGCGGCATCGCCGCCCCCGAGCTCAAGCGCGTCTTCGACCCGTTCGTCACCACGAAGGATCCGGAGCGCGGCACCGGGCTCGGGCTGTTCATCTGCGCGCAGATCGTCCACGACCACGGCGGACGCATCGACGTGGCGAGCGAGGAGGGGCGCGGCAGCACGTTCCGCGTCGTCCTGCCCCTCGAGCGCGTGGCCGCGTCTGCCCAGGGGGCGCATCCGTGACGCCGGCGCGCCCGGCCGTGCTGGTGGCCGACGACGACGCGGTCGCGCGCGACCTGCTGGTGGAGGTGCTCGAGCGCGAGGGCTACCGCGTGCGCGCGGCCAGCGGCGGCAGCGAGGCGATCGCGCTGGCCGAGCGCGAGGTCTTCGACGTGGCGCTGGTCGATCTGCGCATGCCGGAGCCCGACGGGCTCGCCGTCCTCGCGCGCCTGGTCGCCCTCGAGCCGGCGCCGGCCGTGCTCATCCTCACGGCATTCGCCGCGATGGACACGGCGATCGAGGCGATCCGCCGCGGCGCGTACGACTACCTGAGCAAGCCGTTCCGCCTCGACGACATCAAGCGCGCGGTGCGCCGCACGCTGGAGGTCCAGCGGCTGGCCCGCGACAACCAGCGCTATCGCCGCGAGCTGCGCGAGCGCTTCGACCCGGACCGCCTCGTCGGCCACTCGCCGGAGATCGTCGCCATCTACAAGCTGGTGGCGCGCGTGGCGGCCCTCGACACCACCGTGCTGATCCAGGGCGAGACGGGCACGGGCAAGGAGCTGGTGGCGCGCGCGATCCACTACGCGGGGCCGCGCGCCGACCGCCCGTTCGTCGTCATCGACTGCGCGGCGATCCCCGAGCCGCTGTTCGAGTCCGAGCTGTTCGGCCACGAGCGTGGCGCCTTCACGGGCGCGGTCGTCACGCGCCGGGGCCTGCTGGAGACCGCGCAGGGCGGCACCTGTTTTCTCGACGAGATCTCCGAGCTGTCGGGAGCGCTACAGGCCAAGCTGCTGCGCGTGCTGCAGGACCGCGTGCTCCGGCGCGTGGGCGGGAACGACCCCATCCCCGTCGACGTGCGGCTCGTGGCCGCCACCAACCGGGATCTGAAGAAGCGCGTCGAGGACGGCCTGTTCCGCGAGGATCTCTACTACCGCCTCAACGGCGTCACCGTCGCCGTGCCGGCGCTCCGCGAGCGCGGCGACGACGTGGCGCTGCTGGCCGAGCACTTCGCGCGCAAGTACGCGACGGCGGCGGGCAAGCCCGTGGAGGGCTTCGCGCCGGGCACGCTGGATGCCCTTCGCGCCTACGCGTGGCCGGGCAACGTGCGCGAGCTGGAGCACGCCGTCGAGCGCGCGGTCGCGCTGGCGCGCTCGACGCTGCTGCTGCCCGAGGATCTGCCGGCGGAGGTCCGCGCCGAGACCGCCCGCGCGCCCGAGCTGCCGCCGAGCCGGATGACGCTCGAGGAGCTCAAGCGCTGGTACGTCGCGCTCGTGCTCGACGAGGCGGGTGGCAACAAGGTCCGGGCCGCCGAGCTGCTCGGCATCGACCGCCGCACGCTCTACCGCATCCTCGAGCGCGAGGCCGGCCCGGAAGAGTAGCTGGCGTGAGAGCGGCTCGCGAATCCGCGATGTCGCTGCGCCCGAGCGTGGACGCCCCACCTCGCGCCGACGATGCTCGCCTGTACGCCGCGACTTGCTCGGACGGCCTCGCAACACCCCATCCTCCGCAAGAGGGTCGCTCGCGCGCCTTCGCGCCCGTCACGGTTCGCGAGAAGAGCCAGCGCGGATTGTTAGACATCCCCTGACGCAACAGCCCATTCGGCCCCGCCGGGAACAATCAAGCGACTGTCCTGGGAGCTGACGATGGGAATGAAGCACGCTGTGACAGCGAACAGTGTAATCGCCAGTATCTTCATAGTCTGTCAACGCCCAGGCTGAGCGGCCGGCCGGACCGCTCCAGCCTGCCGTTAGGTTGCCTCGAAGTCATTGCCAGTAACTCTTCCCGCGTTTCAGCCTCTCTCGGTCGCCGGCGCCCGCGAACGCGCTGCCTGAACTCCACTTCCCGATCAACTCAGTGCGCGTGACAGTCCCAGTGAAGTTGAGACCGCCATACGGGCCACTTGCCGGCATCGTGAATTCGACTTGCGTCCCCGCAACTCGGACTGGAACAAGCACGGCAAACGGGGCTCCGCCTTCGGCAAGCTGGACCAAAGCGAAGAATCCGGTCGGGCCCTTCGATGGGAAGATGAGGATCTCGGCACCGAGAAGATCGCCGCCCTCTTTGTTGAAATACAGGCTGCTGTACACTCCTGTGGCCCGGACCGTGTCGGCTCCTAGCGCAACTCCCACGCAGAGCAACGCGATCGCACCGGTCACAAGACTGAGGCGCATCGATCGTCCCTCATTCGGCAACCTAGCGGATTGCTGATGGGATCTGGAACGTCTACTTCGGGCGCCTCAGGCTCGGCCGCTTGAACGAGCGCCACATGCGGATTGAGGATCACTACGGGCGACTTTATCGTCGACACGTGTAACCCATGTCCCGGACTCTTTTGTTACCTATGTCGCCGACCGTTCACCCTCCCGACCTACTTCAGGAATCGCGAAAGCAGGATGAATTCTGCACCCACCAGCAAGGTTATCAGATAGGCGAGTGCCGCGATTTTCCATCGCGCGGCTTGATCAAGCTGAGCTTCATCCTCCCAGCCGTCCTCGAGGCCCAACGCGAATAGTCCTCCGAGGACGCCCAGCGCGAACACCATGAACAGCCAGGGCCAGTACGGTGGGCGAGGGAGCAGGGCCTTGGGGTCATAGAAGAGCCCCACGGTCACGGCGCCCAGGCCGACGGCGACAAACGGAATGGCAAGATCCAGGAGATGACGAGTGTTGGATTTGGAGGGAGGGGTCAACATGTGCGCGATCGCTGCTGTCTAACGCTCGCGGTGAGCAGCCGCGGCGAGCGGATGCGAGCCAGCGGTCTGCTCCAGCGCGGGGTTAGAAAGCCTGTTGCCACAGGCCGTCATCGTACGACTCCATCTCAAGGCGGACTCGCGCGTATAGCGCGTCGAGTTCCTTGCGAAGCTTCTTGTCCGTTGAGTGGTTGGCCTCCGCCGCCACGAAGCCCAGCAACTCGTCGAGATCGTCGAGCGTGTACCGAACTACGTACTGTCCCGACTCGAGCTGCGCCCGGCGGAGCGCTGTTGTCAGCTCGGGCCCGGTGAACGTGTGCTCCAGCACCAAGACCCGCTCGCGCGGGCTGAAGCTGACCTCGACCTTCTGACCTTGCTTGATCTTCTTCCGCATCACCACAGCTTTCTAACGTTCGCGGTGAGCAGCCGCTGCGAGCAAATGTGAGTCAGCGGTCTGCTCGACTGCGTCGTTAGCCGACACCCAGTTCCTCAAGCAGGTCGATGTACGCGTGCGCTACCAGAGCCGACTCCGGAACCCCGAGCGCTGCCAGCAGCTCCCGTGCTATGCGTTCTCCCTCAGCGGCGGTGTCGCCGTCGGCCAGGACGACCTCGATCTCCAGGAAACTCCCAAGCCCCCGGACCTCATCAAGGTGAACTCGCGACCCGTCGATCATGAAGAGCTCCCGCCGCTTCTCCACGACACCCCGAACGCCAAGCGCTTGGCCCAGGACCGCCGAGACGGCCTTCGGGTCGGAACACGCGCAGCGGACGTACAGAGATTCCTTCGGGCCAGCGAGGTCTGGACGCTCATAAAAAATTAGCTCACCCGATCCGTCGGAGAACTCGCGAAGCTTCAAGCGGCCCCGAGGAACAACGAAAAACGTATCCGTCTGGACCAAGGCTTCCGGCGGCGCTGGCGCAAGCGACCCTACCTTGACCCGAAGACGGGACAGATCTGCTACCCGCGCCTTCATCTCGACGTTTCTAGCCAAACTCACTGTCGGCTAACGACCGCGGTCAGCGGCCGGGGGCGAGCATCGCGAGCGCCCGGACCGCTGCAGCGCCACGGTTATGCGGTCAGTCGGAACGAGACGCATCGATTGTTGCCG
>Ga0209157_1001018_pt1 | contig 23507 bp, 19 predicted proteins | sample GraSoiAngelo_135_FD_185892 | JGI IMG/M metagenome (GOLD analysis project Ga0209157, IMG submission 185892) | Grasslands soil microbial communities from the Angelo Coastal Reserve, California, USA - 14_0929_05_40cm (SPAdes) (version 2) | ecosystem: Environmental > Terrestrial > Soil > Grasslands ...
GGGGCACGAGATCCCGTTCTATCCGTCGTTCTATCCTCAAGAGATCAAGCTGGTGGTTGTCGAGCCGGCGGCGGCGCCGCGCCTGCTCGAGAGGAACGCGATTCACGCCTACGTGGGCCCGCTCGGCGGCGCCAAGCCGGCGCATACCGCTCGGGTCGAGTCTCTCCAGTCCTTTGTCGTCTTGACGTTCAACCGGGCGAACCCGACGCTCGCCGACCCGGCCCAACGCTGCGCTGCAGCGGCGCGCCTCCTTCCCACGCTCGCGGCGTCCAAGGGCGACTACACGTTCAATCCGTACCCGGTGACGCCGTACCACGAGGACTACCTCGACCACTTCGACCTCGTCGAGGCGGCAAAGAGGAGGGTGGAGGAGACGCACGGTGGCGGTCCTGTGCTCCGCGTTCGCGTCAAGGGCCGGCTGGCGGAGATCCTCGGCGGCTCGGGGTGGCGTCCGGCCGACGGCGAGTGGGACGCGGCGCTCGAGGAGATCGAGCTCCGCGATCTCCTGGCCCAGGCGGCGACGCAGCTCGACGGCTGGACGGGGCCGCCGTGGGTGAGGGCGGGCTGGTTCCAGGCGCACGTCGTCTTCGCGCGCGGCGTGTCCGAGGCCAGCGCACGCAGCGCGATCGAGGAGGCGTTCGCTCGCCGTCTCCGCGGCGGCTTCACGAGCGCCGCCGAGCGCGTCAACCTCGAGCGCCGCCTCGTCTCGCTCCTCACGCGCGGCTGTGACCGCGTCGCCGTCGGATACACGGTCCGACGCGAGGCGATCAACGACGACTACTCGGAAGGCGTGGAAAACATCGGCTGGGACGCTCAGGCCGGCCTGAACTCCGCGGTCTTCCTCAGAACCGTCAAGCTGAAAGACTTCCCCTGGAACGGGTGGCTCCGTCTCGGCGTCGCGTCCCGGCCGGCGGCGGCGTGGAATCCGATCGCTGGCTTCGGTGACGAGGTCGGCCGCTTGGTCTGGGCTGCGCTCGGCGATCCGGCGCTGCTCCCGGCGCCGTACGGCGGCGGCTGGATTCCCAACCGGGTGCGGACGCTGCCGCCGTCCGGCGCCGCGGGAGGTGAGGTCGAGGTACCGCGCGACGCGCTCGTGCCCGATCCAGCCACCGGGGCGCTCCGTCCCGCCGCATCCGCGCTGACCGCGCAGCAGAAGGTCACGTACCGCCTCATGCTGTCGAAGTTCCACGACGGGACCAAGATGACGGTCGCCGACGCCGTCTATCCGTTTGCGTTCGCCTACCGGTGGAGCGCCAGGGACTCGGAGATCGACCGCGCCACGAGCGTGCTGCGGGAGTGGCTGGCCGCGGTCCGCGTGGTGAAGCTCGACTCGGAGATCAAAGACTTCGGCGAGCTCCAGATCGTGTACGAGATCCCGCAGATCGAGGTCTACCTGAAGCACGCGGCCGAGCCCGGCGTGGCCCCAGCGATCGCGCCGCCCTGGAGCGTCGTGCCCTGGCAGCTCGTCACCCTGATGGAGGAGGTGGTGACGCGCCGGCTCGCCGCCTTCTCGGAGACGGAAGCGAAGCGGCGCGGGGTGCCCTGGCTCGATCTGGCGCGCGATCCGAAGGTGAAGAAGACGCTCGCGTCGCTCCTGGACGAGCTCGAGCGCCGGGCGTTCGTCCCCGAAGCGCTGCGCGGGCTGGTGACCGTCGAGCAGGCGAAGCTGCGCTGGGCCGCGCTCCGGCGCTTCGGGAGGCAGCACGGCCACCTCCTGGTGACGAGCGGGCCGTACCAGCTTGTGAAATGGTCGGCGGACTCCGTGGTCCTCGGCGTCTTCCGGGACCTCTCCTATCCGAACACCGTCGGCTCGTTCGACGGCTACGCCCTGCCGCTCCGCGCATGGGTGACGAACGCCGAGCGCAAGGGCGACAGGCTCGAGCTCCGGGCCGACGCCGAAACGGTTTCAAAGTTCGAGCGTTCGTATAAGATCGTGCGGGCGCCGTTCCGCCTCGAGCCGACCGGCGAGAAGTCGCGCGACACGCTCGTGGCGCACTACGCGGTCGTCGGGGCAGGCGACGAGGTCGTCGCGGCCGGGACCTCCGAGGTGCTGGACGGCGGCCGGCTGATCGTGGATCTCGGGGGGAGGCTCGCGCCGGGCGCCTACCGCGTGCTGCTGGCCCTGGCGCTCAACGGCAACCTCGTGAACCCGGAGGTGAAGGTGATCCCGTACCGCGTGGCCGAGTGATGGAGGTCCTCCTCATCCACCTCGTCAACGCGCTGCTCTACGCGTCGGTTCTGTTCCTGATCGCCGGCGGCCTCAGCCTCATCTACGGTGTCATGCGGATCGTGAACCTCGCCCACGGCAACCTCTACGCCTTCGGCGCGTACGTCACCGCGTGGGCGATCGGAGGCGTCGCCGCCGGCGCGCCGAGCTCGCTTTTGCTCGTGCTCCTGCCCGCGGGCGCGTTCGCCGCGGCTGTGCTCGGCGCGGCGCTGGAGCCGACGCTCCTCCGGCCGTTCTACAAGCGCGCCGAGGAGTACCAGCTCCTCGTCACCTTCGGGCTCTTGATGATCCTCGAGGACCTCCTGCGCTTCATCTGGGGGCCGTACCCGCTCTCCGCCAGCGAGCTCTTCGAGAACTTCGGCAGCCTCACGATCGGCGACTCGCTCTACCCGACCTACAACTTCCTGGTGATCGGCGTGGGGATCGTGGCGGCGGTCTTCCTGTGGGCGTTCATCTACAAGACCAGGTTCGGCGTCGTGCTGCGGGCGACCTCGCAGAACATGCGCATGGCCTCGGCCCTCGGGGTCAACGTGAACCGGGTCTACGTGCAGGCCTTCACACTCGGCTGCTTCATGGCGGGGCTCGGCGGCGCGATCGTCGTGCCGGGCCAGTCGGCCGTGCTCGGCATGGGGGTGGACGCGCTCGTGCTCGCCTTCATCGTCGTCGTGATCGGCGGGCTCGGCAGCCTCGAGGGCGCGCTGGTGGGGGCGCTCATCGTCGGCGTCGTGCGCGAGGCCGGCATCGCGTGGTTCCCGGAGATCGAGCTGGCCGTGCTCTACCTCGCCGCGGCGATCGTGCTGCTGGTCCGGCCCGCCGGGCTCTTCGGGCGGCCGTGAGTACGCCGGCGGCGTCCGCGATCGCGCGCGAGGCCGGATCGCTCCGTCACGTCTTCCGCTGGGCCCTGCCGGTCGCCGTGATCCTGCTCGTCGTGCCGTGGATCGTCCCGCAGTACACGGCGATCCTGCTCACGTACGGGCTGATCATGGCGATCGCGGCGCTCGGCTTCAACCTGCTTCTCGGATACACGGGACTCCTCTCGTTCGGCCATTCTGCGTATTTCGGGGTGGGCGCCTACGTCGTCGCGCTGATGGTCAAGTACCTCAGGGTCGGCTCGATGGAGCTGTTCCTTCTCGGGGCGATCGTCGGCTCGGTCATCGTCACCGCGGTGTTCGGGTTCGTGTGTGTACGGTACACGCGCATCTTCTTCGGCATCCTGACGCTCGCGCTCTCGCAGGTGCTCTGGTCGCTCGCGTTCAAGTTCTTCTGGGTGACCGGCGGCACCGACGGCCTCAGGGTGCCGACGCCGTCGCTCCTGGCGGGGCTCGCCACGGGCACGGGGGACAAGACCGACTTCATGTCGCACACGTACTACTACTACGTGCTCGTCATCTTCTTCGCCTGCGTCGTCCTCATGTGGGTGATCGTGAACTCGCCCTTCGGCAAGGCGCTCCAGGCGATCCGCGACAACGAGACGCGTGCGGAGTTCGTCGGCGTCCAGATCTGGCGCTACCGCTTCGTGGCGTTCCTGGTGTCGGGCGTGTTCACGGGGCTCGCGGGCGCGCTCTGGGTGCCGCTGAACGGCCTCACGACGCCCGACATCATGCACTGGACCTTCTCGGGCGAGATCGTGTTCATGACCGTGCTCGGCGGCTTCCGGTCGTTCGCGGGCCCCATCGTCGGCGCGATCGTGTTCAACTACCTCAAGACCTACGCCGTCGGGTACACGGTGTACTGGCAGCTCCTCCTCGGGGCCGTGCTGGTGGCGCTCGTGGTCTCGCTGCCCACCGGGATCGTCGGGACCGCGGAGCGGCTCGCCGCGCGCTGGAAGAAGGGAAGCTGACGTGAGCCTCCTCGTCACCAAGGAGCTCGTCAAGTACTTCGGCGACACCCACGCCGTGGACCACGTGAACTTCACCGTCAATCACCGGGAAGTGCTCGCGCTGATCGGCTCGAACGGCGCCGGCAAGACGACGCTCGTGAACCTGATCAGCGGCCTGTTCCCGCCCGACCGCGGGCAGATCCTGTTCCGCGACCGGGACGTGACCCACGAGTCCGTGCACGGGCGCATCGAGGCCGGCATCGCGCGGAGCTTTCAGCTCGTCAACCTGTTCGACCAGCTCAGCGCGCTCGATAACATCGCGCTCACGATCTTCTCGCGCGATCACAAAACCAAGAAGCTCGTCTCCCTCGCGAGCGCCGACGGCGCCGTCTGGGACGAGGCCTACGAGGTGCTGCGCCTGTTCGGTCTGGACGCGAAGGCCCGGATGCTCGCGGGCGGCGTGTCGCAGGGCGAGCGCAAGCTCCTCGACGTCGCGGTCGCCTACGCGCTCAAGCCGAAGCTCCTCTTCCTCGACGAGCCGACGAGCGGTGTGAGCACGCGCGAGAAGGCGCCGATCATGGACACGGTCACCTCCGTGGTCCGCTCCATGGGGATCTCCGCCGCGATCATCGAGCACGACATGGACGTCGTCTTCAACTACTCGGACCGGATCGTCGCCATGCACCAGGGGACGATCCTCGCCGACGGCACACCGGACGAGATCCGGCGCAACGAGGCCGTGCGGACCACGCTCATCGGCACGGCGGACGCCCACTGATGCCGGGAATGATGCTCGAGCTCGAGCGGATCGACACCTTCCGCGGGCCGGCGCAGATCCTGCGCGGTGTCTCGCTCGCCGTCCAGCACGGCGAGGCTGTCTGCCTCGTCGGCCGCAACGGCGCCGGGAAGACGACGACGATCGACAGCATCATGGGGCTCCTCCCGGTGCGCGCCGGGAAGGTCGCGTTCCAGGGGCGCGACATCACGCGCCTGCCCGCGCACCAGCGGGCGCTCCTCGGCATCGGCTACGCGCCGGAGGACGCCGGCATCTTCCCCGACCTGACCGTGGAGGAGAACTTCCAGATCACCTCCTGGCTGGCGCGGCCCGGCGGCGCCGGGGGCGCCCCGGCGCCGGCGGGCAACGGCTACGAGCGCATCTTCTCGATCTTCCCCGAGGTGAGAGAGTTCCTGACGCGACGGGGACTCCATCTCTCCGGGGGCCAGAAGAAGATGGTCGCGATCAGCCGCGCGATAGCGCTGTCGCCCTCTGTCCTGCTCCTCGACGAGCCGTTCGAGGGCCTGGCGCCCGTCGTCGTGACGCGTTTTATCGAGGCCGTCAAGGCGATCAAGGCCCTGGGCATCTCCGTGCTGATCGCCGAGTCCAACCTCGTCAACGCCACGCGCGTCGCCGACCGCCTCTACGCGATCGACCGGGGCGAGATCATCTTCCGCGGCCAACCTAATGAAGTTTTCCAGAACGAGGACGTCATGAAGACGATCCGCGGCTAGTCCTCACTGGACAGTCTGGTCCTCAAGCTCGTCCTGACGCCCGCCCTCATCGGAGCGGCCAGCGTCGCCGGTCGCCGCTGGGGGCAGGGAGTGGGCGGCTGGTTCGTCGGGCTCCCGCTCACGTCTGGCCCAATCGTCTTCTTCCTCGCGCTCGACCATGGCGCAGCGTTCGCACGGGCCGCGGCCGTCGGCGCGCTCGCCGGCGCCATCGCCGAGGCCGCCTTCGCTCTCGCCTACGGGTGGCTCGCCTCACGCGCTCATTGGCGTGTGGCCCTCGGGTCGGGCTGCCTCGCGTTCGGCGCGGCGACCGTCGCGCTCCAGCACGTCGCCCTCACGCTCGTCTGGCTCTTCCCGGCCGCGATCCTGGCGCTCGCGTTGGCGTTCCGCCTGATGCCGCGAGGGGCGCGACCCCCTGGCGGAGCGCGGCTCCCGCGCTGGGTCCTCGGCTCGCCGGTCTTCTGGCGACGTTTCCTCTCTACGCCGCCATCCTGACCGTGTTCGCCCACGACCTCGAGGGACCGGCCGCCGCGGTCGAGGTGCTTCGGGGCCTCCTCCTCGGGCTGTTCTCCTTCGCAGGGTTCTTCGTCGTTCTCAGTGGACTGATCGAGCGCGTCGGAGTGGCGCCGGCCTTCGCCGCCGCCGGCGCCATGGCCCTCCTGGTCCAGGCCGCCTCCCTCGCGCTGATCGTCGGCAAGACCTAGGACGTCGGGTTCTCGTCCGCCCGCTGTTTGCTGCTATCATCGTCGCGAATGATCGTCCTCGGGATCAGCGAGACCCACTGCGCGACGGCGGCCGTGCTGCGCGACGGCGCCATCGTCGGCTGCGCGTCCGAGGAACGGTTCTCGCGGCTGAAGAACGACGCCGGCTACCCGCGCCTCGCGATCGACGCGCTCCTGCGCGAGCTCACGCTCGCCCCATCCGCGATCGATCGAGTCGTCCTCGCCGGCACCCGGATTCCGTCCTATGACTGGATGAACCGCGTGATGCGCGATCCCGAGTACGTGCGGCAATACTACGCCGTGCGGCTCGACGCGCCCCGGCGCGGGCTCGGCGGCCGCGCCCGGAAGCTTGGCGCCAAGCTCGGCGTCCTCGATCCGGCGCCCGGCAAGGCCCCGCTGCCGGAGCGGGAGCGGCGCGCCGCAGTGACAACGCACCTCGGGATCGACGGCGAGCGGGTGAGCATCGTCGATCACCACACCTGCCACGCCGCCGCCGCCTACTTCGGCTCGCCCTTCGCCGGCGCGCCGGCGCTGGTGCTCACCAACGACAACTCGGGTGACGGCCTCTGCGCCACCGCCTCGAGCGCCCACGGCACTCTCCTGGAGCGGCGCGAGGCGACGCCGAGCGGGCCCGGGTCGCTCGGCTCCTTCTACACGCTCGTGACGCTACTCCTCGGCATGAAGCCCGGCGAGCACGAGTACAAGGTGATGGGGCTCGCGCCGTACGCGACGGCCGGGCCGACGGCGCGCGCCACGGCGGCGCTCCGCACCGTCTTCGACTTCGTGGAGGCGCAGCCCTGTCGGTTCGAGTGGAAGAAGCGCGGCCCGCTTTACCGGGCCGTGCTCGAGGCGACGCTCGGCATGCGGTTCGACTGGATCGCCGGCGGCGCCCAGCGGATCCTCGAAGAGTCGCTCCTGGCCTGGGCGCGGCTCATGCGCGAGCGCCACGGCGGCGAGCGCCTGGCGCTCGGCGGCGGTGTCTTCATGAACGTCAAGGCGAACATGCTGCTCGCCGACGAGCCGTGGGCGGCGGACCTCTTCGTCTTCCCGTCGTGCGGCGACGAGTCCAACGCGGTGGGCGCCGCGTACCTCGGCTACGTCGACCTGTGCGCACGGCAGGGGATCGCTCCCGCGCCCAGGCCCTTTGGCCCCGCGTACCTCGGGCCCGGGATCGACGACGCCGAGGTCGAGGCGGCGATGCGTCGGCGCGACCTCGCCGCCCGCCACCGAGTGAGCGAGCCGGCACGGATGGAGGAGAGGATCGCCGAGCTGCTCGCGTCGGACGGGGTCGTCGCGCGCTGCGCCGGGCGCATGGAATTCGGCGCGCGGGCGCTCGGCAACCGCTCGATCCTCGCGAACCCGTCGGACCACCGCGTGGTCCCTCTGATCAACCGGATGATCAAGAACCGCGACTTCTGGATGCCGTTCGCGCCCTCGGTGCTGCGCGAGCGCGAGGCCGACTACCTGGTCAACCCGAAAGGGCTCGCCTCCCCCTACATGATGCTCGCGTTCCCGACCAACCCGAAGCGGCGCGACGAGATCGTCGCCGCGATTCATCCCCACGATTCGACGGCGCGCGCTCACATCGTGGACGAGGCCTGGAACCCGCCCTACTACCGGGTGCTCCGCGAGTTCGAGGCGCGCACCGGCATCGGCGCCGTGCTCAACACGTCGTTCAACCTTCACGGCGAGCCGCTCGTCGCTTCGCCCGAGGACGCCGTGGATACGTTCGAGCGCTCGGGGCTCCCGCACCTGGCCCTCGGGCGCTATCTCATTTCGAAGAGGACGCCATGAGTGAAGCCGACCTCCGCTACGCGCCAGCCACGCAGCTCGCAGCGCTCATCCGCGCGAAGAAGCTCTCGCCGGTCGAGCTGACCCGCGCGGTCCTCGAACGGATCGAGCGGCTGAATCCTGTCGTCAACGCTTTCTGCACGGTGACGGCGGACGCGGCGCTCGACGCGGCCCGCGCTGCCGAGCAGGCTATCATGAGGGGCGAGCCCCTGGGCCCGCTGCACGGGATCCCGTTCTCCATCAAAGACCTCCACTTCACGCGAGGCGTCCGGACCATGTCGGGATCCTTCATCTTTGCCGACCGGGTGCCCGACGTGGATCCACCGTTCGTGCGGCGCCTCAAGGACGCCGGCGGCATCATGGTGGGAAAGACCACGACGCCGGAGTTCGGCTGGAAGGCGATCGGCGACAGCCCATTGACCGGCATCACGCGCAATCCCTGGAACACCGCGGTGACGACCGGCGGCTCGAGCGCCGGCGCGGGAGCCGCGGCCGCCGCGGGCCTCGGGCCGCTCCACCAGGGCTCGGACGGCGCCGGCTCGATCCGGATCCCGTCGGGCTTCTGCGGTATCTACGGTCTCAAGCCCACCTACGGGCGTGTGCCGACGTGGCCCGTCTCCAACACCGATTACACCTCACACGTCGGACCGATGACGCGGACGGTCGCCGACGCTGCGCTGATGCTCTCGGTGATGGCCGGCCCCGACGAGTGGGACCGGACCTCGCTCGAGGGCGCCCCGCAAGACTACGTCGGCGCGCTCGCCCGCGGGGTCAGAGGGCTCAGGGTCGCGTTCAGTCCCGACCTGGGTGGGCTTGCCGTGGACGCCGAGGTGGCGACGGTCGTCAGGGAGGCGGCACACGTATTCGACGGCCTCGGCTGCGTCGTGGAGGAGGTCAAGCCGGGCTTCGCCGACTCGCATGACCTCATCCGGTGCATGTGGAGCGCCCACGAGGCCGGCATCTACGCGCAGTACCTTCCCCGGTGGCGCGACCGCATGGATCCCGGCCTGGTCGCGTGCATCGAAGACGGTCTCCGCTACAGCATGGTGGAGTACGTCGAGGCGCGCGGGCGGAAGTTCGCGTTCTGGGACTCGGTGCGCCCGCTCTTCGAGAAGTACGACCTGCTTCTGACGCCGACGATCTCGGTCGCCGCGTTCCCGGTCGGCCGGCTCAACCCGGCCGACTGGCCGCAGCACCCCTGGGACTGGCTCGGCTGGGCCTCGTTCAGCTACCCGTTCAACTTCACGGGACAGCCGGCCGCGTCGGTTCCCGCCGGGTTCACCCAGGCTGGCCTGCCGGTCGGCTTGCAGATCGTCGGCCGCCGCTTCGCCGACCTCACCGTGCTGCAGGCGTCGGCGGCGTTCGAAGCCGCGCGCCCGTGGGGAGAGCGCCTGCCCGCGCTCGATTAATTGACTCGGAGGGGGGCTTGCCCGCGACGATGGGTGAGCGTACGTGCGCGTCACAGCCGGGACCACGGTCTCGGGTCTAAATCATAATCCCCATTGCTTCATATATTTTTGATCACCTTCGTTGGCCCGAACGCTAGTTCCAAGAACATAGTCAGCCAGAGGGAACACAACATTGAAGTTCCTGTCCAGGTGTCTGTGATGCAGGCAGTGATATCGTGCCAGAAACTTATAGACCGGCCAGGTGCTGAAGACCCTCTGCTCCGGCTTGTGCATCTCCAGATGAATTTGGTTCCACGCCCAGTGATGAAAAATCATAGCGGCCACGAAGACAGCTGCCCCCTGCCAGGATACTAATGCAATAAGCGCAGCAATTGGGATAGCCTTGATCGGCGCCTTGCGCACAGTCAGCCGTATCTCCTTGTCTTCACCACGAGCGACAGGTTCATCGCTGAATATCTCGGCGTAATGCTTGTGATGCACAAGAGCGTGAGCCTCAAATACGCGCTTGAAGGACGCAGTATGCGCACTGAGGAAGTTCCTTCTGTGCATCAGCCTCCTGTGCACCTGGTGCTCGATAAAGGACATCAGAATGCACGAGAAAATGAACCAGCCAGCGATCTGCAAAATAAACATCAGCGCTAGAATCTGCCGAAAGAGGCTCCCCGTCAAGTAACTTTCGGCGAGTTGCAGGGTGAAGTACCGGGCATCCCGGACGAGCGGCGCGCCGGTCTTGAAGAGCCGTTGCTGGAGGCTCGTTAGAGACCAGCTCTGGATGGCGACGGGCAGGACCAGCCGGCGCAGCAGATTGCCGAGGTTATAGGCGATCACCCCGAGGAGCAGCCGCACCTCGTTGGCCCGGAAGCGGTGGCAGGAGAGCCGGGTCCAGTGGGCGGGGACGGCTCGTCAGACGGCGCGGTCGGCGGGGTTCGCCCGGGGCTCGGCCACGCGGTCTCCGGCGTGACCGTCGCGCCCCCCGAACGTCGCCGACGCTGACTGGACCCCGACGACGTCCTGCCCCCGAACCCGCGGCGCGGCACGGGTACCGCGCCGGAACCGCTCGCGGAGCGTCCCGAGCTGTTTCTGCGCCGACTCCATGTAGACGTAGAGCACCGGCGTGATGTAGAGCGTCAGGAGCTGCGACAGCAGCAGGCCGCCCACGACCGCGAGCCCCAGCGCGCGCCGCGCGTCGGCGCCCGCGCCGATGCCAAGCGCGATCGGGAGCGTGCCGAGGAGCGCCGCCATCGTCGTCATCATGATCGGCCGGAACCTGAGGAGGCACCCCTTGTAGATGGCGTCGGCGGGTGCGGCGCCCGCGCGCTCGGCCTCGAGCGCGAAGTCGATCATCATGATCGCGTTCTTCTTCACGATGCCTACCAGCATGATGATGCCGACGAAGCCGTAGACGTTCAGCTCCATCCCGAACAGCATCAGCGTGAGCAGGGCGCCGACTCCCGCCGAGGGCAGGCCCGAGAGGATCGTGAGCGGATGGATGAAGCTCTCATAGAGGATTCCCAGCACGAGGTAGATCACGAGGATCGTGACGACGAGGAGGAGCCCCTGGCCCTTGAGCGAGGCCTGGAACGCCTGCGCCGTGCCCTGGAAGCTCCCGACGATGGTCGCCGGGAGCCGGAGCTCCCGCTGGACCTTCTGCACTTCCGTCACCGCCTCGCTGAGCGCCACGCCGGGCTGGAGATTGAACGAGATCGTCACCGCCGGGAGCTGGCCCAGATGCGTGATCGTCAGGGGCCCGATGGTCGGCGTCAGACGCGCGACGGAGCTCAGCGGCACGAGCTTGCCCGACTGCGAGCGCACGTAGAGCAGCGAGAGCTCGGTGGGGTCGCGCTGGTACTTCGGATCGAGCTCCATGAGGACCCAGTACTGGTTCGTCGGGGTGTAGATCGTCGAGACCTGGCGCGAGCCGTAGGCGTCGTAGAGCGCGTTCTCGATCTGCTCGGCGGTGACGCCGAGCGCCGAGGCCCTGTCGCGGTCGATGTCCACGGTGATCTGGGGGCTCGCGACCTGGAGGTCGGTGTTGACGTCCGTGAAGCCCGGAAGCGTCCGCATCTTGTCGTAGAGGATCGGCGCCCAGCGGTAGAGCTCCCGGAGGTCGGTGGCCTGGAGCGTGTACTGGTAGAGCGCCTTCGTGAGGCTGCCGCCGATCCGGATGATCGGGAGGTTCTGCGGGTACACCTTGAGCCCGGGCACCGCCGCGAGTTTCGGCCTGAGGTCCTCGATGATCTTGTCGGCCGGCGGCCGCTGGTCGCGCGGCTTGAGCCGCATGAAGATGCGTCCGGTGTTCGGGACCACGTTGATGGTGGACGCGCCGATCGACGACATGATCTGGTCGATGTAGGGCTGCTGCAGGACGATCGCGGCCGCCGCCCGCTGCTTCTCCTTCATCGCGTCGAACGAGATGTCCTGCGCCGCCTCCGTGAACGCGAAGATCTGGCCGGTGTCCTCGGTCGGGATGAAGCCCTTCGGGATAATGACGAAGAGCCACGCGGTCACCACGAAGGTCAAGAGCATCACGGCGATCGTCACGCGGCGGTGCCGTAGCACCCACTGGAGCGAGTGGTCGTACGCGCGCAGCATGCCGTCGAAGAAGCGCTCGGAGGCGGCGTAGAGGCGTCCGTGCGACTCGCCGGGCGGTCGGAGGAAGCGGCTGCACGCCATGGGCGTGAGCGTCAACGACACGAAGCCTGACACGAGCACCGCGACGGTGATCACGACCGCGAACTCGTGGAGGAGCCGGCCGACGACGCCACCCATGAAGAGCACGGGGATGAAGACGGCGGCGAGCGAGAGCGTCATCGAGAGGATCGTGAACCCGATCTCCTTCGCCCCGATCAGGGCCGCCTCCACGCGGCCCTTGCCCGCCTCCATGTGGCGGACGATGTTCTCGAGCATCACGACCGCGTCGTCGACGACGAAGCCGACGCACAGGGTCAGCGCCATCAAGGAGATGATGTCGATCGTGTAGCCGAGCAGGTACATGGCCGCGAAGGTCCCGACGATCGACAGCGGGACCGCGAGGCTCGGGATGATCGTCGCCGACAGGTTGCGCAGGAACAGGAAGATGACCAGGACGACCAGGGCGATCGACAGGAGGAGCGTGAACTCGACGTCGTGGACGGACTCGCGGATCGCGACCGAGCGGTCGTAGAGGACGTTCAGGTTCACCGACGCCGGCAGCTCCGCGCGGAACCGCGGCAGGAGCGCCCGGATCGCGTCCACGACCTCGACGGTGTTCGTCCCCGGCTGGCGCTGGACGGCGAGGATCACGGCGCGCTCGTCGTTGTACCAGCTCGCGACCTTGTCGGTCTGCACGCTGTCGATCACGCGCCCGAGCTCCTGGAGCCGGACGGGCGAGCCGTTGCGGTACGCCACGATGAGCGGGCGGAAGGCGGCGGCGTTCGTGAGCTGGCCCGTGGCCTGGACATTGAACATCTGGTGGGCGCCGTAGAGCGTGCCGGTCGGCAGGTTGACGTTGCTGCGCGTGAGCGCCTGCTCGACCTCGTCGATGCCGATGCCTCGCGTGGTGAGCGCGCGGGGGTCGAGCTGGACACGGACGGCGTACTTCTGGGAGCCGAACACCTGGACCTGCGCGACCCCGTTGATCGTGGAGATGCGCTGCGCCAGGTTCGTCTGGGCGTAGTCGTCGACGGTGTAGAGCGGCAGCGTCGGCGAGCTGAGCGACAGGTAGATCACGGGCTGATCCGCCGGGTTCACCTTCTGGTAGAAGGGCGGCGTCGGCATCTGCGGCGGCAGCAGGGGCGCCGCCTTCGCGATCATGGCCTGCACGTCCTGGGCGGCCGCGTCGATGGACCGGTCGAGGCTGAACTGGATCGTGATCTGCGTGAGCCCGAGCGCGCTCGACGACGTCATCGAGTCGATGCCCGCGATCGTGGTGAACTGCTTCTCGAGGGGCGTCGCCACCGCCGAGGCCATCGTCTCGGGGCTCGCGCCCGGGAGCGCGGCGGAGACCTGGATCGTCGGGAAGTCGACGTTCGGGAGGTCGCTCACAGGCAGGAGCCGGAACCCCATGATCCCGAAGAGCAGGATCGCGGCCATCAGGAGGGTCGTGAGGACGGGCCGCCGGATGAAGAGCTCGGGGCTCATGAAGCCTTGGGCGGCCTGATCTCGACCTTGGCGCCGGGCACCAGCCGGAGCTGGCCGTCGGTGACGATGCGCTCGCCCGCGCGCAGGCCCTGCTCGATGATGGTCTCGGCGCCGAGGCGCGTGCCGGGGACGACCGGGCGTGACTCCACGGTCGCGTCGGCCTTCACGACGAAGATGAAGGGGCCCTGCTGGCCGGGCTGGATCGCCTGCGAGGGCACGACGATCGCGGTGCGGCTCGTGAGCGTCAGCGCCACGTCGAGGAACTGGCCCGGCCAGAGCGCGTTGTCCCTGTTCGCGAATGTCGCCTTGAGCTGGATGGTCCCAGTCGTCTGGTCCACGGCGTTGTTGATGAAGGTGAGCTCGCCCGTCGCGAGTGTCTGGGCCTGATGCGGCGGGCGCGCTTCCACCCGGAGCGAGCCCTGGGCCCGGTACTTCTTGATGTCGGCCAGGTACTGCTCGGGGACCGAGAACGAGACGTAGACCGGCTGGACCTGGTTGATCACGACGAGCGGATTGTCGTCGTTGGCCTTGATGACGTTTCCGTTCTGGACAAGGAGGTTCCCGGTCCGTCCCTCGATCGGGGCGTGAATCTCCGTGTACGCGAGCTGGAGCTTGGCGTTGTCCACGTTGGCCTGCGCCGCCCGCTCCGAGGCCTTCGCGTTCTCGACCGCCGCGCGGTCGGCCGCCACCGTGGCGTCCATCGCCGCCAGGTTCGTGTGGAGCTGATCGTACTGCTCACGCGCGACGAGCTCCTTCTCGACCAGTTCCTTGTAGCGGCGCTCCTGCACCCGCGCGTTTGCGAGCTGAGCCGTGTCGCGCTCGAGGTTCGCGATCGCCTGCTGAACCTCGGCCTCGCGCTGGCGCACCGCCGCCTCAGCCTGGCGGAGCGCCGCCTCGATCGGGCGCGGGTCGATGATGAACAGCAGATCGCCCTTGCGAACCTCCTGGCCTTCCTTGAAATGCACCTCGACGATCTGCCCGTTGATCTGTGACTTGATGCCGACCGTCGAGTACGCCATCGCGTTCCCGACGGCGGTGAGCTGGATGGGCACGGTCTTCTCGACCGCGTCGGCGGCCGTCACGGGCACGGCCGGCGGCGCGGCGCCGCGCGCCGGCTTTCCGGCGGCGTCGTCCGAGCAGCCGGCGAGGAGGAGAGCCGCGGCGAGCGCCCAGGCGGAGGCGGCGGCGAGGGAACGACCGGTCGTCACTTGGCCCTCCGAGTGCGGCCCGGCTTCGCGGTCCCGTCGGACTCGCTCGACGCCGCGTCGACGAGGGCTTCGAGGCCGACGACGACGCGCCGTCGGTCGTTGACCGACATCCGCGCCAGGACGCCCCCCATGCCGCGCAGGCGCATCGCCTGGAGCTCGTCGACGAGCGACTTGCCCGCCCGCGTCAGGTCGAGCACGTAGATCCTCCGGTCGGCCGGGTGATCACCGCGGAGGAGGAACTCTTTCTGCTCGAGACGGTCGACGATGTGCGTGACGGCCGGCAGGGTGACGCCGAACGCCTTGGCGACCTCGCCCATGTGGCAGCCGGGGTGCTCGGCGACGTAGAACAGGACCTGCGACTGCGCGTAGGTCAGGTCGAGCTCCGACGCCTTCTGCCACAAGAGTTGCCGGAACGTCGTGCTGCCGAGCGAATTCAGGAGGTCCAGCACCCGCTCGGCCTCCGCCGTCGCGCGCTCCGAGCCCCGCGTCCGTGTCGCCATCCGGCCCCCTTTCGGTGCTCCAGATCATCTACCAGATAAATAATTAAGTCAATAAACATATCGTCCGGCTAGGGGACGCGCAGGCGGGGATCCAGCGTGTCGCGGAGCCCGTCGCCCAGGAGGTTCAACCCGAGGCCCGAGAGCGTGAGGGCGAGGCCCGGAAAGAGGCTCACCCAGAACGCTTCGCGGATCACGTTCTTCCCGCTCGCGATCACATTGCCCCACGACGGAACGTAGGGCGGCACGCCGACGCCCAGGAAGCCCAGGATCGCCTCGGCGAGGATCGCGTAGGCGAAGATGAAGCTGCCCTGCACGAGCAGGGGCCCGATGCAGTTCGGCAGGATGTGGCGGAACGCGATGGCGAGATCGCGCCGCCCGAGCGCCCGCGCCGCGAGAACGTAGTCGAGCTCGCGGATGCTGAGCACGGTGGACCGGATGAGCATGGCGGTCCGCGGCGTGTAGACGACCGACAGGGCGAAGATCACGTTCCCGACGCCGGAGCCGCGCGCCGCCATGAGCGCGATCGCCAGGAGGATCGCCGGAAAGGCCATGAGGCCGTCCATGACCCGCATGAGCACGATGTCGAGCCGCCGGTAGTAGCCGGCGACCAGGCCGACCACGATCCCGCCCAGCGACGTGAGCGCCATCGTCGTCGCGCCGACGATCAGGGAGACCTGGCTCCCGTGGACGACGAGGCTCCAGACGTCGCGCCCGAACTCGTCGGTGCCGAGGTAGTTCTGCGCGCTCGGCGGCTTCAGGCGGTTCGCCGGGTCCAGACGCCGCGGGTTGTGGGTCGAGACCGCGCCGGCGAAGAGCGCGCCCAGCACGACGAGCGTGACGATCAGCGCCCCGGTGACGACGTTCCGGCTCCGGCCGAGGCGCCGGGGCCACGTCGCGCGGGCCACCGCGTCACTCATACCGGATCCGCGGGTCGATGAAGACGTAGAGCATGTCCACGCCCAGGTTGATCAGAACGTACGCCGTTGCCGTCACCAGGATCACGCCCTGGACCACGGGATAGTCGCGGCGGAGCACGGCGGAGATGATGAGGCGCCCGAGGCCGGGGATGTTGAAGACGATCTCGGTCACCACGGCCCCGCCGATCAGGATCGCCATCGTGATGCCGATCACGGTCACGACGGGAACGAGGGCGTTGCGGAAGGCGTGCACCCACGTGACCGTCGCGTGAGAGAGCCCCTTGGCGCGCGCCGTCCGGATGTAGTCCTGCTGGAGAGCCTCGAGCATGCACGAGCGGCTGATACGGGCGATCAGCGCCGACTGGCTGAAGCCCAACGAGACGGCCGGGAGCACCATGTAGCGGAGCGCGGCGACGGGGTCCACGAAGATCGAGGCGTACCCGGCCGCGGGGAGCCAGCCGAGCCGCACCGCGAAGAGGTAGATGAAGTTGAGGCTCAGCCAGAAGCCGGGGACGCAGACGCCCAGGAGCGCGGCGAGCATCAGGGTCCGGTCCCAGAGCGAGCCGGGTTGGGCCGCGGCGACGATGCCCGAGGGCACGCCGATCACGATGGCGACCAGCAGCGCCGAGAGCGTCAGGACCAGTGTCGGCTCGGCGCGCTCGAGGAGCGCCTGCGTGACGGGGCGATCGAGAAAGTACGACCGGCCCAGGTCGCCGCGGAGGACACGCGCGTAGAACTTGAGGAGCTGCTCGGGGAGGGGCCGGTCGAGCCCGAGCGCCTGGCGCGCCGCCTCGATCTGGGCCGGCGTCGCGTCGGGGCCCAGCATGACGCTCACGGGATCGCCGGGGATCAGGTGGATGAGGAGGAAGGCGACGCTGACGACCACCGCCAGGACGGGGACGAGCGCCAGGATCCTCCGGATGAGGTAGGCCGTCACCTCACTTGTCGAGCCACACGTTGTAGAAGCGGATGCGCTCGGTCTTCTCGTTGAAGCCCTTCATCGACGTCCGCATCGCGCGGAGCCCGAACAGGTCGCCGTAGCGGATCACCGGCACCTTCTCGTAGAACTGCCGGGTCTGCATCTCCCAGAGCGCCATGCGCTTCTTTGGATCGGTCTCGCGCGCGAGCTCGGCCTGCAATCTCCCGATGTCCTCGTCGGTGGTCCAGCCCGGCCAGCTCGCCGTGAGATAGACGTGGTGCGTCGGGTCGTAGGCGGCGCCAATGCCGGTGGTGAACGCGTCGTACTCCTTCGGGTTGTTCCGCCGCTTGACCAGCGTCGCCCAGTCCACCACCTGGAGGTCGATGGTGAAGCCGACGTCTTCGAGCTGCTGCTTCGTCAGCAGCGCGAAGTCGTACATCCATTTGTACTCCTGCGTCGTCATGAAGCGGATCGGCTCGCTCTTGTAGCCGGCCTCCTTCATGAGTCGCCGGGCCTTCTCCCGGTTGTGCTCGTTCCAGGGCAGCCCCGCGAGCTTCGTATGCCACGCGGCGATCTCGACGGGGGCGAGGCTCGAGTCCATCCGGTAGAATTCTGCGTGACCGCCCGCCACGTTCTTCATGATCGGCTCGATGTCGATCGCGGCCTGCCATGCCTGGCGGAGCTTCGCGTTCGTCATCAGGCCTTCCTTCTTGTTGAAGACCGCCACGAGCCAGTAGTAGGGCTTGGAGATGATCGTGCGGGCGTTCGGGTTCTTCTTCAGGCGCTCGTAGGCGTCGAGGTTGAGGTCGTCCGCGAACTCGAGCTCGCCCGTCTCCACCTGCGCGACGCGCGTCGCCACTTCCGGCACCGGGATCCAGCGGATCTCGTCGAGCCAGGCGGTCTTGCCGCCGCCGTAGCCGTTGGGCTGCTCGTTGCGCGACCGGTACTCGTCGAAGCGGACCATGCGGATGTACTGGTCGGGCTTCCACTCGGCGAGCTTGAAGGGGCCCGTCCCGACCCACTCGGTGGCCTTCACCTCGGGCGGGAACTTCTCGGCGATCTCCTTGGGATAGATCGCGCCGAAGTTGTTGGGCACCGCGAGCGAGATCAGGACGATCGCCGACTTCTCCTTGAGCTTCATCTCGACGGTGTACGTGTCGACCGCGCGCCAATCAGCCACCTGGGCGAAGAGCGCCTTGCCGTAGATCGACTGCTTGCCCCAGCGCGCCAGCGACGGGACGACGTCTTCAGAAGTCATCTCCTTGCCGTTGTGGAACTTGATGCCCTGCCGGAGCTTGAAGGTGTAGGTGAGGCCGTCCTTGCTGACCGTGTGGCTCTCCGCGAGCATCGGGGTCGGCCGATTGCTCGCGTCGAGGCTGTAGAGGCCTTCGTAGACGTGGTTGGTCAGCGTCTCGGTGATGCTGGCGGTCGTCCAGTGGGCGTCGAGCGCGGGCGGCTCGCCGAGGTTGCCCACGCGGAGGACGCCGCCGCGCTTCGGTGTCTCGGCGGCGGCGACGCTGCTCGCGGACAGCAGAATCGCGACGAGCGCGACGAAGCCACGTAGGAAGGTTCCGGGCGCCATGGGTCACACGTCCAGGTCGGAGGACTGGATGCGCCTGACGCCCGCTCCGAGCATGTCCGTCCACGCCTTCGCGAGCGACCCGTCGGTGTCGATCCCGCGAGTGGCGTCCTCGATCACGAAGGCGGTAAATCCCGCCTTGCGGGCGTCCATCGCCGACCACCCGACGCAATAGTCGGTGGCAAGCCCGACGAGGAACACCTGCGTGAGGCCACGCTCGCGCAGGTAGCCCACGAGCCCGGTCGGCGTCTTGCCGTCCGCCTCGTAGAACGCGGAGTAGGAGTCCATGAATTTGCGATAGCCCTTGCGGATGATCAACTCGGCGTGCGTGATCCTGAGGTCCTTGTGGAGCTCGGCGTCGGGAGTGCCCTGGACGCAGTGGTCCGGCCACAGCACCTGGGTCCCGGACGACAGACTGATCGTTTCGAACGGCCTCTTGCCGGGGTAGGTCGAGGCGAACGAGCCATGGCCCGGCGGGTGCCAGTCCTGGGTGAGGACGACGTGCTGGAAGCTCCTGGCGATCCGGTTGACCAGCGGGATGATCGCGTCGCCTTCCTTGACGGGCAGCGTCCCGCCCGGCACGAAGCAGTTCTGAACGTCGACGACCAGGAGCACGTCGGTCGCCGACGGCTTGATTTTCGCCGCGGCCTGGGCGAACGCCGCGGTCGCGCGCGCGCCCATCCCGGCGACGACCACGCTGGCCGCGGCTATTCTGACGAACTCGCGCCGATCGTATGTCTTCATGGGACGAATACCCCCTTGCCGGTCGTCTGCGTGTCGAAGAGCCGGTAGGCGTCTTCCGCCTGCTCGAGCGTGAAGCGGTGGGTGAGAAGGCTCTTGAGCGGGAGCTTGCGGCCTGCAATGAAACGCGCGCATTCTTCTTGGCCGACAGCGCTGAACGTCCACGAGGCGTGGATCGTGAGCTGCCGCCTGAGCATGTCCTGGCTGATGTCGAACGTCGTCTTGTTGCCTTCGCCCACGAAGCAGACGCGCCCCCAGGTCGCGGCGCTGCGCACGGCGGCGACGCGCGCGTCAGGGTTGCCCGTGCAGTCCATCGACGCCTCGACGCCCTCGCCGTGGGTCAGCGCGCGGAGCGCGGTGACGGGGTCGGTCTCCTTCGCGTTGATCACGGTGTCGGCGCCGAGCTCGCGGGCGAGCGTGAGCCGCTCGGGGACGACGTCGATCGCGATCACGCGCGCGCCCATTGCCCGCCCGAGCATCGTGGCGGAGAGGCCGACGGGGCCCTGGCCGAAGACCGCGAGGGTGTCGCGCCCGGAGACGTCGAGGCGCTTGAGCGCGCCGTAGGCGGTGCCGGTCCCGCACGAGACCGCGGCGCCCTCCTCGAAGCTGAGCGCGTCGGGCAGGGGCACGAGCGTGCGCGCCGGCACCTTCATGTACGGCGCGTGCCCGCCGTGGCCCGTCATGCCGTAGACGACGATGCCGTTCGGACAGAGCTGTGACCAGCCGACGCGGCAGTGCTTGCAGCGCCCGCAGCCCTTGTAGTGGTGGTTCATCACGCGCGCGCCGGTCGGCGCCTCGTCCTCCGAGACGCCGGGTCCCCGGGCCGCGACGACGCCGCACGGCTCGTGGCCCGCGATGACGAGCCCGCCGGTGCCGCCGAGGCCGAGCGCGGCGGCGGCGTCGCCGACGGCGCGGTAGGGGTGGAGATCACTCCCGCACATGCCGGAGGCCTTGATGGCGATGACGACCTCGCCCGGGCCCGGCGTCGGGTCGGGGAACTCGCGGAGCTCGAGCTTCCGGTTGCCGAGAAAGACGATGCCTTTCATGTCAGTATCCTTTGCGCTTGTCGATGAGAGCCAGGAGCGGCCGCCCCGAGCGGAGCCGCCGCAAGTTCTCGCAGAACGTGGCGATGACGCGGCCGGCGCGGCGCGGCGAGCCGCCCGCGGTGTGCGGCGTGACGATCACGCGCGGGTGGGTCCAGAGCGGGTGACCCGGCGGCAGCGGCTCGGGATCGGTCACGTCGAGCCCCGCGCCCCAGATCAGTCCGTCGTTCAGCGCCGTCAGGAGGTCGTCGCCGTACACGATCGCGCCCCGTGTCACGTTGATGAGGATGGCGGCCGGGCGCATCCGCCGGAAGAGGTCGCGGGTGAAGAGGTGGTGCGTCGCTTTGGTGAGCGGCAGGGCAATGACGACGACGTCCGAGAGCCCAAGCATCTCGTGCAGGCGGTCGGGCTTCCAGATCGCGTCGATGCCGGGCTCTGGCGAGACGTCCTCGATGTCCACCGCCAGGACGCCCATCCCGAAGCCGAGCGCACGCCTCGCCACCTCGCGCCCGGTGCCGCCGAAGCCGACGATCCCCATCGTCAGCTGGTAGAGCTCGCGCTGCTCGCGACGGATCGGCTCGCGCAGGCTGTAGTCGGGGGTGCGCAGGGCGGTGTGGACGCCCCGTGTGAGGCCGAGGAGCAGCGCGAAGGCGTGCTCGGCCAGGTGGATGCCGACCTCGCCCTTCTCGGATGCCAAGACGACGTCGCTCTCGACGAGCTCGGGCGACAGAATGGCGTCCACCCCGGCGCCGATGGAGTGGTAGTACCTGAGCCGTCGCGCCTGCCCGAGAACGTCGGGTGCCACGCGGCCGAAGAGGACGTCGGCGTCCACGATCTCGGCGCGCTGGCGCGCCGGATCCTTCGCCTCCACGAGGGTGGCGCCCGGGCCCGCGGCCTCGAGAATCCGGGCGTGGTCCGGGGGGGTCAGGGACGGAACGATCAGAACCGGTGTATAAAGGATCTTCATGTCGGCCTGAAATCTTCCCTCAAAGGAGCGCCCGTGGCAATCAAGATCGTTCTGTCGCCGAAGCTGCCCGCCCCGCTGGTCGAGATCGCCCGCGCGATCATGCCGGCGGGCTATGAGCTCCACGTCAGCGAGCAGGGGACGGCCGAGTTCCTGGACGCCCTGGAGGACGCCCAGTATTTCGTCGGCTTTGCCCGTACGAGCCTCGGGTCGGACTTCTACCGTGCGGCGCCGCGCATGAAGCTCGTCCAGCTCATCAGCGCCGGCTACGACCGGGTGGACCTCGAGGCCGCCCGGAAGGCGGGGATCCCCGTCTGCAACAACGGCGGGGCCAACGCGATCGCCGTCGCCGAGCACACGATGGCGCTCATGCTGGCCGTCACGAAGAAGCTCGTCTGGCAGCACAACAACGTCGTCGCCGGCAAGTGGCGGGTGGGTGACTTCGCGACGACGCGCCTCTACGAGCTCGCGGGGAAGACGCTCGGGATCGTGGGGCTCGGCAACATCGGCAAGAAGGTGGCACGTCGCGCGCTCGGCTTCGACATGCACGTCCAGTACTACGACATCGTGCGGCTCGTCGAGGACGCGGAGGACGCGCTCGGCGTCCGATTCGTCCTCTTCGAGGAGCTCTGCCGTACCGCGGACGTCGTGAGCCTGCACGTGCCGCTGACCGACCGGACGCGCCGGATGATGGGCGAGTCCCAGTTCGCCTCGATGAAGCCGAGCGCGATCCTGATCAACACCTGCCGCGGCCCCGTCGTGGACGAGCCGGCGCTCTACCGGGCGCTCACGACGGGGAGGCTCGCCGGCGCCGGCCTCGACGTCATGGTGGACGAGCCGCCGCCCACCAACCATCCGCTCTTCTCCCTCGAGAACGTGACGATCACGCCGCACATGGCGGGGCCGACGTGGGACACCTGGCAGCGCTGCTTCCGGAACGCCTTTGACAACATCGAGCGTGTCGCGGCCGGCGACAAGCCGCTCTGGGTCATCCCGGAGCTGAGAGAACCGGCGAGCTGAAGGAAGGAGGAAGGTCCAATGAGGAAGGCGAGTCGATTGGCGCTGTCTGTCCAGGCCGTCGTAGAGGAACTGGGTCGCTACCCCGTTCACGCTCTTGGAACCTCGGCGCCCGAAGGCGTAGCTGAAGCGCTGAAACTCGCCTACTTTCTGCTGTGCTCCCGGACAAACCCGGATTATGGTCCAGCTGGCGTCTGGCGCTCGTACAGAGGAGTCCCGTTAAGCGCCGAGGGGATCACTACTTCCCCTGCCGGTTTTTCCAATCGCCGAGGGGGAGGAACGGACGGGTTCCTCGGGTAGGTCTTCCCATCGAAGCGGAGCTCCGCCTCATAACCGGGCTGAATGCCTCCTCCCTGCACCCAGACGCCGATGCTGTGCCAGCCATTCGACGTGTCCCGTAACACCCGAATAGGAGGCCTCGTGATTGTTATGGTCGCTACGATTCTCCAGGAAGTTCCATCTCGCGCCAGGATTAGCGTGTTACAGCCACCGCTTCCACACCATTTTCTGCCTATCAGATAGACAATCGCTTCTGGTGTTCCGTCGTCGTTAATGTCCCGGAACGCCGCAATGTATCGCGTCGACTTGCTGTCGTCCAAACTTTGAAGAACCCGCTTGAGGGACCCTTGCTGTGCCGAAAGCGGCGCACCCGGCGTTCCTTGCGCTTCGGCAAGGCAGATAATCGCCAAGAGCGATGAACAGACCGCTGCAAGTAGGGCTACGATACGACGTTCAGACACATTTTTCATTATTACGCGCCGACCTTACTAGTGCCGTGTCCCAAAAGTTCGACCCCAGGGTAGCGCAGCGTCTGATTTTTGATACGGCCTGGCTCTTCGAGGAAGCGGTTGGGGGAAGGGGCGTGTCGGCTGCAATTTCCGCTTGACAGCTTCTTGCGTGGGCAGTCGCCGCGTGTCGGCAACACCTGGTGCAGGCCGTCCCAGCGGTCGACAGAAGCCCGGAGAAGCCATCGCGGATGCGTTCGTCGAAAAAATGTCGATCGTGCCACGATCGCCGGTTGTCGTG
>Ga0209157_1001019_pt1 | contig 23503 bp, 18 predicted proteins | sample GraSoiAngelo_135_FD_185892 | JGI IMG/M metagenome (GOLD analysis project Ga0209157, IMG submission 185892) | Grasslands soil microbial communities from the Angelo Coastal Reserve, California, USA - 14_0929_05_40cm (SPAdes) (version 2) | ecosystem: Environmental > Terrestrial > Soil > Grasslands ...
GTCCTCGAGATCGTCGTACGCCTTGTCGACGACTTTGTCCAGGAACGCATCGTAGGTGCGCAACTCGAGGAGCTGAAGGTTCGCGAGTTCGAAGACGGTGAGCGTATCTTCGTACGACGCGCTGGGTTCGATGACCAGGGCCGCGTCCCAGTCGAGCACCACCAGGTCGTCCTGGTAATACGAGAACCAGTTGCGCCACGTGTCTTCGACCTCCTCGTCGCTGATCGCGTCCGGCCGTGGGTCGTTCGCGAGGAGGGCCGTGACCTCGCGTCGCCACGCGGTCGTGAAGACGCGCACGGGGGTTTCGGTGACGGACACACAGTACACGGTATACGGCTCCGGATCGACGTTGACCTCGTACGAGTCATGGAGGAACGGCACGAGGTCCTCGATGATCCGCGCGACGAGACGTCCACAATACGCGTCCAGGGTCTCCTCCTTGTCGGCGGCCCGGATTCGGAGGCCCGCGAATGGCCGGAGGTCGCGGAGGACGCTCGTTTCGAACGGCGCGCGGACGACGACGGCGAGGGCGCCGACGCCGTAGAGCTTCACCGCGATGGAGGCGACCAACGATCCGACATTTGTCTCGAGCGTGCGCTGGTCCACGTAGACGAGCAGGGGCGCGGCGAACCGGGCGTACTTCGGGGTCGCCCGCTCGGAGAGCATCCGCCCGGCGAGGAACGGCATGTCCACCGTCCCCTGGATTTCGTCGAGGTCGACCGAGGCTCCCAAGTCGAAGAGCCGATAGAAAACGACCTCCCCCTTCATCGGGCCCGCGCAAGTTGGCAAGGGGACTTAAGGGCTCCGGTAGTGCCTACTCCCCGTACCGTCGCTGCCGCATCTGGTACGACCGCAACGCGCGGAGGAAGTCGATCTTGCGGAAACCGGGCCAGTAGACGTCCACAAAATACAGTTCGGAATAGGCGAGCTGCCACAGGAGGAAGTTCGAGATCCGCTCCTCGCCGCTCGTGCGCAAGACCAAGTCCGGATCCGGCAGATCGGCAGTGTAGAGCCGTTTCGAAAAGAACTTCTCGTCGATGTCGTGTGCATCTACCTTCCCCGCCTGGGCGTCGCGCACCACGTCTCGAATCGCTTGGAGGATTTCCTCTCGTCCTCCGTATGCGACGGCGAGGTTGAAGCGGTAGCTGTCGTACTCTTTCGTCCGCGCCTCCGCGTACTCGATGGCCTCGATGACCTCCGCGGGCAGCAGCCCGCGGTCCCCGAACACGTTGATCCGGATCCTTTGCCGGTGCACGCGCTCGTCATCTCCGACTTTTCGGAAGTTTTCGGCGAAGAGGTGCATGAGGTGCTGGATTTCCTCGTTGGGTCGCCGAAGATTCTCGGTGGAGAACGCGTAGACGGTGAGGATGCGGACGCCGACCTCCAGGCACCATTCGAGGACCTCCTCGAGTTTGTCCCGGCCTTTCACGTGTCCGTCGAGGACGTTGCCCAGGCCGATTTCCCGGGCGAACCGGCGGTTCCCGTCCATGATGATGGCGACGTGATGCGGGATCGCGGCCTGTCGGACTTGATGGAGGAGCCGACGTTCGTACGCCTGATACGCGGCGTCGCTGATGATCTTCGAAATGTCCGTCGGCATCGACGGACGCTCACGAGTGGGACCGACCTATTTATCCATTCGCGGCTCGAACACCGGGAGGGACGCCGCGGTTCCGGTCCCGCGTTCCGGACCGCCGTGCAATCGGTCCGGCGGACTCACCCGCAAACCTTTAAGTATCGTCCTCAATTGGTCCAACCAGTTCCTTTCATCCGACAGCGTGTGGTTTAGTGGCCTTATCGATGAAATTGAGTGAGTATCAGGACCTTTACGGAAGGCTCTCGACGGCGGAAGACATCGATTTTCTGGCGGAGAATTTTGGACACGACAAGGAGTTACTCCTGGTCATCTACACGCAACGGATTGTGCGCGAGACGACGAAGAAGTTCTATCGCGTAAAGGCGCAGGCTCGCCGCCTCGCGTTCATGTGGCAGAACGGCTCGAGCCTCCTGGAAATCGCTCGCAAGTTCGAGTTTCCGCCGATCTTGACGGCCTTGATGGTTCTCGAGCAGCGGAAGATCTCGCGGAAACAGTTCTGGAAGATGATCAACGAACTGGACAGCGTGAAAGACCGGCGGTTGCGTCGAGAACTCGACGACGTGAGCCGCGCGGACATCGTCTACTCCCCGGAGGGCAGCGCCCGCCAGTATGCCCGCGGTCGGTGGGGCGAGGCGAAGCTCCATACGTGGCTCGACGCCCGCAGCCTGCAGTACGAGACGGAGAAGGACCTTCGGGCGAAATATGACAAGACGCCCGACATCCTGCTCCACAAACCGATCGAAATGAATGGTTCGAGGAAGTACTGGATCGAGTCCAAGGCGACGTTCGGCGACCCATACGAGATCCGACGCCACCTGCGCAAGCAGCTTCAGCCGTACAGCGACATGTTCGGCGATGGCGCCGTCGTGTACTGGTTCGGCCACGTCGACGACCAGAAATACGAGCTGCCGGAGGGCGTCGACATCGTCAGCCCGACGTTCTTCGAAACGCCGCCCCTGCCGTTCCCGTACGAGCCCGTCGGGGAGAGACGAGTCGAGAATCCAACGATGGAATCCAAGGTCTTCACTCGTCGAGAATGACGGAGCCGGAAACGTTTAAGTCCTCCCTCCCCTTGGTCACGAGAGTGGCTGAACAAGAGGAAGTTGTCCGCGTCCGTATGCCCCGGGCGAAAGACGGGGAGATTCTCGGGATAGCGGACCAACTTCTAGGGGCCTCGCGGATTCGCGTGATGTGCCAGGACGGGAAGAGCCGCCTCGGCCGCATCCCGGGGAAGCTGAAGAAGCGCATGTGGATTCGTGAAGGCGACCTCCTCGTCGTGAAGGTCTGGCAGTTCCAAGACGACAAGTGCGACATCAAACACCGGTACACGAAGACCGAGTCGACCTACATGAGCCGCCGCGGTTTGATCCCGAAATCGATCAACATCTTCTGACGACCCGCAAAGCTCTTAGTTGAGCGGAATGTTCGTTTCTCCGCAATGATCGATGAGCGCCGCCTTCGCATCTTGGAGACCCAGGTCGACGCGCTCCGGACGAGAGAGAAGGATTCGGAGACGCGCAAGACCTACGACGAGGTCTTCGACCACGCGGCCCTCCTGACGATCGCCGACTTGATCACGGACGGGGTCATCTCGACGCTGGACTATCCCGTGAGCACGGGGAAAGAAGCGAACGTATTCCACGCGACGGGTCCCGACGGCCGTGCGAAGGCGGTCAAGATCTACCGCATCGCGAACGCGACGTTCCGGAACATCGCCGTGTACATCGACGGGGACCCGCGCTTCAAGAAGGTGAAGCGGGCGATCCGTCCCACCCTGTGGGCGTGGGCGCAGAAGGAGTACAAGAATCTCGTCCGGATGGAAGACGCCGGCGTTCGCGTGCCCACGCCGGAGCGGGTCCACAACAATGTCCTCGTGATGGAGTATATCGGGGACGAGACCCAGCCCGCGCCCGCCCTTCGAGAGGTCGCCTTGGAAGATCCCGCCGCCGTGTACGCCGACGTCGTGGCGAACCTCCGGGCGATCCGGAAGTCCGAGCTCGTCCACGCGGACATGAGCGAGTACAACCTGCTCTGGTGGGAGGGGCGGGTCGTCGTGATTGATGTCGGGCAGGCCGTCCCCCTGGACCATCCTCGGGCCCCGGAGTGGTTCAAGCGCGATGTCGGGAACATCGCGCGGTTTTTCCGGCGCCTCCGGGTCGATGTCACGCCGGCCAGCCTGGAGCGGGCGATCCTTGGAGGGTGAGATGCTCTACGCTCGGATTTCCTCGGAGCGAATCGGCGTCCTTATCGGGTCGGAGGGGACCACGAAGGAGCGCTTGCAAAAGGCGACGGGGACGCGGATTTCGGTCGACTCGACGACGGGCGAGGTCACGATCGACGAAGCGGACGCGTCGGATCCGGTGATGGCCCTCAAGGCGAGGGACATCATCCAGGCAATGGCCCGCGGCTTCTCGGAGGATCGGGCCTTCCGGCTTCTGGACGAGGACGCGTACTTCGAAGTCCTCGATATCAAAGACTTCGCACACTCGAAGAACCGCGTCGCCCAAATCCGGGCGCGGCTCATCGGCACTCGAGGGAAGACCCGGCGGCTGATCGAGGAGCTGGCCGGGGTCGAGGTCAGCGTGTGGGGCCACACGGTGGCGTTGATCGGTGGGACGTTCGAGATGGCGATCGCACGCGAGGCCGTGCTCATGCTACTCCGCGGAAGCGAGCACAAGACCGTGTATCGGTTCCTCGAGCGAAAGCGGGCGGACATCAAAGCGTACCAAATGGGGTTCTGAGCCGCGTTCCGGCATGACGAATCACTTGCAACCGACGTGGCTCCGAACATTGTTATATGAGCTCCGGACTACCACGATGGGGACACGTCCTGACGAAGCATGTCTACGCGTTCGAGGAGGGGAACGCCTCCATGCGGGACCTCCTCGGCGGCAAGGGTGCCGGCCTCGCGGAAATGACCCGCCTCGACCTCCCCGTCCCGCCCGGCTTCACAATCACGACGAGAGCCTGCAACGCGTACACCCGGACGGGCCGCTTCCCTCCCGGGATGTGGAAGCAGGTCGAGGAAGGCCTGTCCGCCGTCGAAGCCAAGGGCGGCCGGAAGTTCGGGGATCCCGCGAACCCGCTCTTGGTCTCCGTCCGTTCGGGCGCGAAGCTCTCGATGCCGGGGATGATGGACACCGTCCTGAACTTGGGTCTCACCGACGCGACGGTCGAGGCCCTCGCGACATCGGCGAATGAACGGTTCGCGTGGGATGCGTACCGACGGCTCATTGCGATGTTCGGGCGGATCGTCAAGGACATCAATGGTCATCGGTTCGAAACGGTCCTCGAGCGCCACAAGGAGAAAGCCTCTGCGAACAAGGACACGGACCTTGGCGTCCCCGAGCTGAAGGCCATCGTCGCGGAATTCAAGGACCTGTATCGTCGAGAGGTCGGTGAGGACTTTCCTCAGGACCCCATTCATCAGCTGCGAGAATCGGTCGCGGCGGTCTTCCGATCGTGGAACGGGAAGCGGGCCGTCGACTACCGGACGTTCAACAAGATTCCGCACCACCTGGGCACGGCGGCGAACGTGCAGATGATGGTGTTCGGGAACATGGGACCCGACTCCGGCACCGGCGTTGCGTTCACGAGGAACCAGGTAACGGGTGCGAAAGAATTGTACGGGGAATATCTCCCGAACGCCCAGGGCGAAGACGTCGTGGCCGGCATCCGCACACCGCTGAAAATTGCAGAGCTTCGCGACGACCAGCCCGAGCTCTACGCGACCCTGTTGCGGGTCGGTGAGCTCCTCGAGAATCACTTCCGGGAGGTTCAAGACATCGAGTTCACGGTCGAGCGGGGGAAGCTATGGATGCTCCAGACGAGGGCCGCCAAGCCCCCGGCTCGGGCGACGGTGCGGATCGCCCTCGACATGGTCCGCGAGGGGCTCATCTCGAAGGAGGAGGCCCTCCTGCGCGTCGAACCGGACCACGTGATCCACCTGCTCTTGCCCCAGTTCGACGACAAGGCGAAGTCGGAGGCGAAGAAATCCGGTCGCTTCCTCGCGAGAGGCCTCAACGCGTCCCCCGGCGCCGCGATGGGAATCGTCGCCTTCGATCCTGATGAGGCGGAGAAGTTGGGTCGGGACGAACGGAAGCCGGTGATCTTGGTCCGGGTCGAGACTTCGCCGGACGACGTGCACGGCGTCCTGCATTCCAAAGGCGTTCTCACGGCCCGCGGAGGGGCGACGAGCCACGCGGCGGTCGTCACCCGAGGTCTCGGGATCCCGTGCGTCGCGGGCTGCGAGGAGATCCAAGTCGACTACGACGCGGCGGAGTTCCGGGTCGGCGACAAAGTGGTTCGACGGGGCGAGAGCCTCTCAATCGATGGGAGCACGGGAGAGGTCTTCGCGGGAGCGATCCGGACGATCGAGCCAGATTTCGACCGCGAGGTCGAGCTTCAGAACCTCTTGGCGTGGGCGGACGAGGTCCGGAGTCTCCAGGTCTGGGCAAACGCCGACTATCCGAGAGACGCGGCCCGCGCCCGCAAGTTCGGGGCTCAGGGGATCGGACTGGATCGGACGGAACACATGTTCATGGAGACCGACCGGCTCCCGATCGTCCATGAGATGATCCTCGCCGCGCCGGAGTACCGGAAGGTCAAGCGGCAGCGGGAGGCCCTGGCCAAACAGCTTGAGACGGCGACGAACGACCGGCGTCGAGACTTGGAGGCTCGGGTCGCCGAGGTCGATTCCCGCCTGGAAGATCTCTCGCGGCGGTACGTCGGATCCCTGGACCACCTCGGTCGGATGCAGCGCGAGGATTTCGTCGGAATCCTCAGAGAGATGGCCGGGCTCCCGGTCATCATCCGCCTGATCGACCCCCCGCTTCACGAATTCCTGCCGCGGTACGAGACGCTGCTCGTTCAGGTGACCAAGCTGAGGATCGCGCGGGAGGATCCCGAGGCCTTCGTCCGAGCCGCGACGTCGGAAGAGGATCGGACGCTGATCGCGGAAGTCCGCAAGGCCGGTTCCGATCTCGCCAAGGGGATCGAATCGCTGCTCCCGCGGAAGGAACGCCTCCTGGAGGCGGTCAAAGGGTCCCGCGAGACGAACCCGATGCTCGGTCTTCGCGGCTGTCGCCTCGGAATCATGTTCCCGGAGATCACGGAGATGCAGGTCCGAGCGATCTTCGAGGCGGCGTGTCGGCTCAAGAAAGAGGGCGTCGATGTGCGGCCCGAGATCATGATCCCACTCGTGGGTCTGCCCGAGGAGTTGCGGATCGAACGACACGCCCTCGAGGATGAGGCGAAGAAGGTCATGGAGCGGGAAGGGATCTCGGTGGCCTACAAGTTCGGCACGATGATCGAAATCCCGAGGGCCGCTCTCGTCGCCGACGCAATCGCCCATCACGCCGAATTCTTCTCGTTCGGGACGAACGACCTAACCCAAACGACGATGGGGTATAGCCGCGACGATGCGGAGCCGAAGTTCCTCTTGGACTACGTCGAGCAGGGCATCCTCCCGCACAATCCGTTCCAGACGATCGACCGCGACGGGGTCGGCCAACTCATGCGGATGTGCGTCCAAAAGGGCCGCAAGGTCCGGCGGGACCTCGAGGTCGGGATTTGCGGCGAACATGGCGGCGATCCCCGAAGCATCGCGTTCTGTCACGAGATCGGACTGAACTACGTGTCCTGCTCGCCATTCCGGGTCCCGGTCGCCCGGCTCGCGGCCGCCCACGCGAAGCTGCGTCAGGAAGCGCCTCGGGCCAAGGACCGCTAGCCGAGGATCCGCATGGCGGACCTCGCGAGTTCTCCGTATTTCCTCCTGATTTTGTTTATTGCGGCCTTCGCGTTGCCGCTCGTCTACCTTGTCTGGATCCGCAACTCTCCCCGGTACGGCCGGGAGCCCTGGCCGACGGTCTTGAAGACCTTTGCCTGGGGCGCGGTGTTCAGCGTGATCATCGCGATCATCCTGAGCGTTGTGTTCATCCTAATCCTCGGCCAGATCCAATCCCTGAACGATTTCTTTGCGCGACGGTTCCAAGATCCGACCACGGCACTTGGGGCGCTCCTTGTGGCGCCCATTGTGGAGGAAGCCGCGAAGGGAGTCGGGGCTACCGCGGGCCGTCTGCAGACGCAGTCCAAGACGGACGGTCTCGTCTACGGAGCCGCGGCGGGCCTGGGCTTCTCCGCAACGGAGAACCTGGTCTATGCGCTCGCGGCGCTCCTCGTGCCCGGCGTGGGTCCCTCGGGGTCGCTCATCGTGGTCGCGGTCCGGTCCTTCTCGTCCACGTTCCTCCATGCGAGCTCGACCGCGGTGATGGGATACGGCCTCGCCAAATCCTGGCTGTCGGGTCGGCCCTGGGCCGTCTTCCCGTTCTACATCGTCGCCGTCGCGATGCATGCGACGTTCAACCTCTTCTCGACCCTGGCCGACGGCGCGGCCCAGCGGAACAATACGGCCGGCGCTGCGGTCGCCTTTCTCGCCGCCGTGAGCCTCGCGATCATCGCAATCTCGGTCGTGCGGCTGAAACTCGTCACCCGTCGGTCGTCCGCCTCGCGGTAAGACAGGATTCGCCGCGCGCGAAATTTTATTTACGCGGGACCGCGTGCACCACGGCACATGCGTTTTCGATTCGAAATGCCCGGGGAAACTTACTCGAAGAACAAGGAGTCCTTCAAGCGGATCCTCGCAAAGCACGGCCTCCGTTGGCGGGGCAGTCTCGATCGTCCATTCTGGGCGAGTGGGAGCGAACGGGTGACGGCTCTCTTCGATCGGGACCAGGAGAAAGATGTCCTTCGCAACGCGACTCTCATCTGGGAGAGCGCGAAGAAGTCGACCCTCCTGGAGGACCTTAAGGCGTGGGCGTGGGAGGTCGGTGCGAAGACGGTGGAAGATCGATCTCCATCCGCGGCGGAAGTGACGGACGAGGTCGAACAAGCGCTCAGGTACTGGGACATCGTCTGGAAGCCGAACGTGGACCTGCTCCGAGCCCAAGGCCGACCGAACACATGGATCGAAGCGGACGTGAAGCGGTGGAAGCGGCAGCGCCAAGAGCGACGTCGCGAGCTGATGGGACAAGCGACCGACTAGACCGGAATCTTCGAATGTATCTCGAGAGAATCGTAGCAGTCGAAACAATATCCTTGGCGGCGGTCATCTGGAAGAAGCACGATTCGGATGTGACACTTCCGACACCGCGCCTCGCGGTCGCCTCCTTCGGAAAGTCGACGCAGATCCGGATGGATCTTCGATGGAATCGTACCCGCCCCCCGAGGCGATGGCCGCCGGGCCACGGAGCCGCCGGACTCTATAAAAACGTTGTGCGGCGGCGCGGTAAGGACCGGACAACGGCGGTTTAATGTGTCGTCCGTTCTTTCTCGTCACGCGTGCTCACCGGCTTCGTGACGTTCGAAGGTATCGATGGCTCTGGGAAGACGACGGTGAGTCGCCTCGTGGCCGAATCTCTCCGGGCGAAGGGCCACCGCGTTCACCTGACCATCGAGCCCACGAAGAGCTGGCTCGGCGACGCAGTGCGACGCGCGTACGACGATGATGTCGGCGCCATCGCGGAGTCCTTCCTGTTCCTCGCCGATCGAGCGACGCACCTGACTGACATTCGGGTCCATCTGAAGAAACGGGAACTCGTCTTGTGCGATCGATACGCAGATTCGACGTACGCATACCAGGGAGCGCGGCTCGAAGGTCTCATGAACGATCCGATCCGCTTCCTGCAGCGGACGAGCGAACCGTGGGTGCTCCGCCCGGACGTGACGATCCTCCTCCGGATCCCCGCCGAATTGGCCCGGAAGCGCATCGAGGGTCGGCCCAAGCTGATCCGGTTCGAGGACCTCGCATTCCTCAAGAAGGTCGCCGCGAACTACGATCGACTCGCACGCTCTCGTCGGTTCGTCGTCCTCGATGGCGCCCGGAGCGCAGAGGGGCTCACCCTCGACGCGATCTCGGCGATCGAGAGACGTCTCAAGCCGCCGCGGAAGCGCTGACCGCACGCTTGGAGTCCAGTTCACTCCTCAACAGGAACGCGCGGGCGAAAACCTTGGCGGTTTCAAGATCTCCACGTTGAAGTTGCAAGAGAAACGCTCTGCCAAACACGACCTGAAGTGAAGGTCCTACGACAGAGCCAACCATCGTCGAAACCGATTGGTCCGGGACCGGCTTGAAAACCCCGCTTAAGAATATCATCGGCGATTTTCATCTTCACATCTCGCAGGTCTATGGTCCGTGGACAAAGATATTTAACCGGACGCCGGATTATCGCGCAACGCATGGGATGCACGGATGGATTCCGCCGCTCATTCTAAGTCCTCTTCACATCATGGCGACGGATTTGTAGGCGTGATCTACGGCGATGTAGGCACGACGTCTTTCCATTGCTCCGTCGTCGAGGCGGTCGAACGCCATGAGTTCGTCCAAGTGGCCCACGAGACGTGCGGCGAGGTCCTCGGCCGCGTCGACGAAATCGAGCGGAAGACCGATTTGTCGCTCGACCGCGCCCAATTGCTCGGGGACGGGGATCCGGTCGACGTCGAGGAGCGAGTCTCGGCTCAGATCAGCGTGATCGGCTATCGTGACGATCGCGGGCTCCTGCAGGTCCCGCGAACCCCGTTTCGCGCGGGCGAGCCCGTCCATAAGGCCGAGACCTCCACGATTCAGGAGGTGATCGGGCTCGAGGAGGACAAGAAACACGGTGCGTACGTCGGCCTCCTCGCCGGCCATAATGTGCCCGTGTACCTGGACATCAACGCGATGGTCCAGAAGCACGTGTCGATCCTGGCGAAGACCGGCGGCGGCAAGTCGTACGTCGCCGGCGTCTTGATCGAGGAGTTGATGAAGCACCATGTGACGTGCGTGATTCTCGATCCGCACGGCGAATACGCCTCGTTGAGGGAGAAAGGCAAGCACGCGGACGGGTCCCCTCGCTTCCATGTCGAACCCCGGGCCTACGCCGACATCATCCAAGTTTTCTCCCCGGACACAAAGATCAATCCCGGAAGTCGGCCGCTGAAGTTCACCTTGAGCAACCTCGATGCGAGGGACATCCTGTCGCTCACCGGCTCAGCGAAGGTCCGGACGCACCTGACCGCGCTTCGGAAAGCGCTCGACCTGCTCCGCCAGGCCACGAAAGACTACACGATCCGAGACATCATCCGCGTCCTCGAGCGCGAGGAGGATCCGCAGAACGCATCCTTGATCGACGAGCTCGAATACCTGAGCGAGGTCGAGATCTTCGCGAAGGAAGGCACGCGCATCGACGAGCTCGTGATCAAGAGCAAGACGACGATCATCAACTTGAAGGGCGTTCCACCGGACATTCAGGAACTCGTGGTCAATCGTCTCGCGACTGCGATGTTCGAGCTGCGGAAGGTGGGGCGGATCCCGCCGATGATGCTCGTCGTTGAGGAGTCCCATAACTTCTGTCCTCAAGTCGGCCAGGCGGCCTCTTCGAAGGTGTTCCGGACGCTCGCCTCCGAAGGTCGCAAGTTTGGTCTCGGACTCGTCGTGATCACGCAGCGGGCCGCGAAGGTGGATAAGAACGTCCTCAGCCAGTGCAACACGCAGATCATCCTGAAGGTCACGAATCCGAACGACCTGAAGGCGATCATTGCGAGCGTCGAAGGGCTCACGACTTCGATGGCCGAGGAAATTTCCCGCCTTCCGATTGGCGTGGCGATCATGACGGGAGGCGGCCTCCAGATGCCGCTCATGGTCGAGGTCCGGCCGCGGGAAACGCGTCATGGCGGCGAGAGCGTCAAGGTCATCGAAGATTGACCGGCGCAGGCGCAGACACGGCGCGGGAAAGGTTTTAGCGCGGCGGCCGATGGACGAGCGTGGATCTTCGTGCCTTGGTCGACAAAGATGTTGCCCTGACGGAAAAGGCACTGGCGCGGGTCAAGCTGGCACCGCCTCCTCGCTCCCACTTGAGGAAGGTTGCGGAAGACTTCCTCGGAATGGCCCGCGCTTATTTCGAGGATGCCAAGCATTTCCGTGAGCGGGGCGAATTCGAGAAAGCCCTCGCCAACGTGAATTACGCGCATGGATGGCTCGATGCGGGGGCGCGAATCGGACTCTTCGATGTCGGCGGGGATGACCAACTCTTCACCCTGAGCGAGTAATCAGAGCACACGGGCGCCTTCGTTGTCGATCCCACACCGCTGCAAGGTCCCAAACTTGAGATACAAGGTCGCGAGTTGCTCGCGGTTCCCGGTCGCGACCACGGAATTCCCGAGCATGGCCATCGTCGCCCTCCCGAACATTCGGCTGGCCCGAATGACTTCGAGGACCCGTTTGTCCGCGAGGCCCGTTCCTTCGGCGAACCGAGCCCCGAGTTCGAAGAGTCGCTCCAGCGTGGGATCCCGAGAAAACTCGTCCACGAACGCGCCGCCGATTCGGTTGATCGCCACGACCTTCTTCGGATCCTGAAGCACGGCTTTCGTCGGCATTTCCGCGCCGATCACGGCGAGCAGGAGGTCCGCTTCGACCGGGAACTTTCGCACGTCCGCATGGCCCGGCGCGCCCGGTTTGAGCCGCATGTCCATCCCGCCCATCGAGGCCGGGACTACGTCGCCGAGACCCGTGCCACACTCCACCTCCGTCTCGTGGGCGATCGCGACCAGTTCGTCTCTCGGGATCTTCGTGCCGAGCGCATCGTCGAGGGCGAGGGCCGTGCTCAAGGCCGCGGCCGCGCTCACGCCGAATCCCTGCGAGACAGGCAGGCTCGTGTCGCTCAGGATCTTGACCTCGCAGGACCGGTCGCCGAGGACTTTCTGGGCCACGCGCTCGGTGACTTCCGCCTTTTGGCGTCGGCCGTTCACTAGGACGTCGATTGTTGGGTGGATGTCGTCCCGAACCCGCGCGACCGTCCGGACACCGAGGCTCAGGGACAGGCCGGCACCGCGAGATCCTTTCTTCCGAGGATCCGGATCTTCATGGACCTCGAAGAACGCGGTGACATGCCCGGGGCAGAACGCCTCACCCTCGGACACCATGGAGGATTGCCCGCCACACCCGCTCCGCCGCGAGCGCCTTCGACCCTTCGAACGTCTCGGAGCGACCCTTGCGGTCGAAGATCGTGATGGACGTCGCGTCCCCCTTGACCTTCGAGATGTCGTTCGCGACGACGAAGTCGACGTCCGCCTCCTTGACGAGGGCCATCGCGCGCGCCTTCAGCTCCGTTTCGCTGACACCGGCTTCCGCCTTGAAACCCACGAGGGCCTTCTTCGCGCCCTTGCGAAACCGATTGAGGACCTTCGGCGTGGGTTGCAGGTCCAGGCTTAGGACGCCATCGCGGCTCGGGATCTTGCCGGACTGCTTCTTCGCGGGCGTGAAATCCGAGACCGCGGCGGGGACGACGCAGACGTCCGCATCCGCCTTCTCGGCCATTGACACGAGATCGGCCGTCGTCTCGAAGGGCTTGAATGGGAGCCAAGGCGGGACCGGCGTCTCGTGCCGCCCGAGCCAGAGCTCCACGTTCGCCCCGTGCTCGAAGGCGACCTTGGCGAGTTCGATTCCCGTCCCGCCCGTCGAGCGATTCGTCACGACGCGGACGTCGTCGATCGGCTCGACCGTCGATCCGGCCACGACCAGCACGCGCATGTCGACGAGGTCCTTCGGACCAAGTCGGCGGATGACATGGGCCACAATCGTCTCGACGTCTGCCATCTTGGCTTTCTCTTCCTCGCGTTTCGGTTCGACCAGTTCGACGCGAAGTTCCTGGAGGCGCCGGACGTTCGCCGCCACAGCCGGGTTGTCCATCATCGATTCGTGGGCCGCGGGGGCGACGAGAATCGGGATGCCGGAACCGAGTGCGTTCGCCGCGTACGTCGTGACGGTGGAGTCGTCGATCCCCTGCGCGATCTTGCTAATCGTGTTCGAGGTGCACGGCGCGATCAGGAGCAGGTCCGCCTTCCCATCACGGCCGCACATCTCGAGGTACTCCATCGAGCCCGTGATCTGCGTGACCACCGGGTTGCCGGTCGCGTACTGGAGCGCATTGGGATGGAGGATCTCCGTCGCGGATCGCGTGAAGACCGCGTGGACCTCGGCTCCGTGCCGGATGAGCTCGTGGGCCAACTTCACGCACTCGACCGCGGCGATGCTCCCCGTGACCCCGAGGACGATCGTCTTGCCTTGGAGCTTGATGCTCTTGACTCCTCGGAGCCGTTCGGCCGGATGCATTCCGCTGACGATTGCCGTACGCGATATATAGCTGTGGCCCCGACCTTGCGGAATGCATTCATGACGCGCACCGAGCAACCTTTAATCCGCGACGCCCGTTAGCTCCGGCCGCTTCGATGGACTATCAGACGACGCTGGAACATCTCTACCGATTGGAGCGGTTCGGGATCAAGCTCGGCCTGGACAACATCCGGCGGCTCCTTTCGCTTCTCGGCGACCCGCAGCGCGGCCTGAAGGTCCTCCACGTCACCGGCACGAACGGGAAGGGCTCCGTGTGCGCCTATGCCGCGTCCGTCCTGCGGGCCGCGGAATATCGAGTCGGGCTGTACACTTCCCCGCATCTCGTTCGGTTCAACGAGCGGATTCGCGTGGACGGCGAACCGATCGCCGATGACGATGTGCTGCGCCTCTGGTCCGGCATGCAGCCTGCGATTCAGCGGATGACGTCCACGCGGGCGATTGACCATCCGACGTTTTTCGAAGTCACGACCGCGATGGCCTTCGAGTATTTCCGGGAGAAGAAGGTCGACCTCGCAGTCGTCGAGGTCGGGATGGGCGGTCGGATGGACGCGACGAACGTGGTGGACGGCGTCGTGTCCGTCATCACACGGGTGGACCTGGAGCACACGGAGCACCTCGGCAAGACCGTGGAGCGGATCGCCCGCGAGAAAGCGGGGATCATCAAGCCCACGTCGCGGGTCGTGACGGTCGACCAAGAGGCGCTCCCGGTCATCGAGGCGAGATGCCGCGAACTCCACGTGCCCTTGTCGGTCGTCGGGCGAGATGTTCACGCGGAGCGCATGGCCGGCGACCTCCGCGGCCAGGTCGTCCGTGTCCGCGGGGCCTTCGGAGCGGTCGAGGTCCAGACGCCGTTACTCGGCTCGTTCCAGGTGGAGAATCTCGGGATCGCCGTGGCCGCCCTGGAGGAGATTCGCTCGGTCGGGCTCACGATTCCGGACGAGGCGATCCGGTCGGGGATTGCCTCCGTTCGATGGCCCGCGCGGATGGAGATCGTCGGCACGTCCCCTCTCGTTGTCGTCGATGGAGCCCACAACCGCCCCGCAGCCGAAGCGCTCGGCGCATCGATGGCCGAGACATTCCCCGGGCGCAAGGCTCTCCTCGTCGCGGGCATCTTGAACGACAAGGACCTGCCGGGCATGGCCGCCGCGTTAGGTCCGATGGCCCGCCGCGTCTTCGCCTGTCGACCCAAGACCCACCGCGCATACGACGCAGAGGATGTCGCGGCAGCCTTCCGCCCGTATGCCGAATCAAGCGTCATCGGCCCGGTCCGCGAAGCAATCAATGCCGCGCTTGGCGCGGCGCGGCCGGACGACATCGTCCTGATCACGGGCTCGATTTACACCGCGGGGGAGGCCCTTGACCATCTCGGCGTCCTCCTGTGACCGGATCGCGTTCATTGTGCGCGATCTTTCTCGCCGATACCTCCCGGGAGGGGACCTGCACGCGGGCGAGACGGCCCTCGCGAAAATTGTCGCGGAGACGGAAGATCCGTTCAAAGTCTTGATCTCGACGATTCTGTCCCAGCGGACCCGCGACGAGATGACCGAGATCGCTTCGAGGCAGCTGTTCTCTAAGTACGATACCCCGGCGGAACTTGCCGCGGCGGACGCCGCCGACCTGGAGCGGCTCATCAAGCCCGTCGGGTTCTACCGCCAGAAGGCCATCCAGATCGTGAAGGTGAGCCAGGCTCTCCTCGACCGCCACGCCGGCTCGGTGCCTCGGACCTATGAGGAACTGATCGAACTCCCTCAGGTTGGCCCGAAGACGGCGAACTGCGTCCTCGTCTACGGATTCGGCGTGCCGCGCATTCCGACGGACACCCACGTCCATCGCGTCAGCAATCGTCTCGGCCTCGTGCGGACGAAGACTCCCGAGGCGACGGAACGGCGACTCATGCAGACGGTGCCGAAGGAGTACTGGCTCCACATCAACGAGTTGTTCATCCGGTTCGGGAAGGACATCTGCCGACCGATCGGTCCCCGATGCCCGCAATGCTCGTTCACCTCGTTCTGCCGTTTCTATCCGAGGACGAAGTGGTCACGGGACGCCCGTCGCCGGAGTCGAAAGGCCGCGAGACGCTGAGCCTGGCTGCATCTTGATATCGATGCGCGTGGGTGTCGGATGCGATGCGAATCGACTTCCTCGAGTACACGGCGATGGACCTTCCGCGGAAGGAGCCTTTCACGATTGCGAGAGGGTCTTCGACCGTGTCGCAGAACGTGATGGTCGTCGTTCATTCCGGCTCCCTCTCGGGCAACGGGAGCGGCGCCCCGACGGATGTGACTGGAGAGACGGTCCGGTCTGCGATGGACGCGATGAAGGCCATGGCGCGGGGTTTGGAAGGGTTCATGTTCGAGCGGCCGCGCGAGGTGGCCGACAAGATGGACAAGATCCTCCCGGGCAACCCGTCGATCAAGGCCGCGATCGACATCGCGGTGCACGACCTCGCCGCGCAACAAGCCGGCGTCCCATTGCACCGGTATCTCGGCGCGACCCGGGATCGGATGGTCACGGACATGACGATCGGGATCATGGACACGCGAAACGCGGTCGAGCGAGCCGAGCGGTGGGTCCAGGCCGGATTCCGTGCGCTGAAGGTGAAAATCGGCCGAGACCCGAAAACCGATTTGGATCGGCTGCGCGCGATTCGTGGGGCCGTCGGTCCCCGGATCGAGTTGCGGATTGACGGGAACCAAGGATACACCTGGAGTCAGGCGCTCGGCTTGGCGCGGGCTGCGAAAGACTTGAGCATCTCGATCTTCGAGCAGCCGGTGGCCACCACGGACGTGGAGGGGATGCGCGTCTTGACGGAATCCTCGCCGATTCCGATCATGGCAGACGAGATGGTCCTCACGCCGGACGACGCGAAGAAGGTCCGGTGGGCGAACGCCGCGAAGGCCGTGAACCTGAAGCTGATGAAACATGGCGGCATATGCCGCGCGATCGACGTGAACACGATTTGTGAATCTGCAGGCTACCCGACGATGGTCGGTTGCATGGGGGAACCGCAAATCTCGATCGCCGCCGCGCTCGCCTTCGCCCTCGGCCAGAAGAACGTCCGGTGGCTCGACTTGGATTCGCACTTCAATCTTGCGGAGGATCCGTCCACGGGCCTGAGGTTCGAAAACGGGGAGCTCGTCGCTCCCGACCGGCCCGGGCTCGGCATTGCGTTGTCTTGACGCATCCTATGGCTCGACCGGCGGCTCCGCGTTCAAGGCGCGGTCCTGTTCCTCTTCCTCAATCACACGAGCGACCGCGACCACCTCGTCGCCGTCGCCGAGACGCTGGAGCCTCACGCCGCGAGCCGCGCGACCCTTCACGCTGATGTCCGCAACGGCGCAACGAATCACGACCCCCGCCTTCGTCGTCACGAGGAGATGCTCCTCCGGTTGGACGACCTTCACCGCGACGACGCGGCCTTTCGCGTATTTCGCACTCGTCGTACGGACTCCTTTGGATCCCCGACGCGTCTTCCGGTACTCGGAGGTCGTCGTGCGCTTACCGTATCCGCTCGAGAGGACCGTCAACAATTCGGCTTCCGGATTGGTCGACAGAGCCATCGACACGACCTCGTCTCCCGCTCGAACGCGCATCCCCGCGACACCCGCCGCGGGACGCCCCATCGGACGGACTTCGTCAATCGGGAAGCGATTTGCGTAGCCGCCGGCGGAGGCGAGGATGACCTCCTCGATGCCCCCGGCGATCTGCACGTCGATCAACTCGTCTCCTTCGTTGAGCTTGATGGCACGGATCCCGCTCTCCCGGATGTTCTGGAATTCCGCGAAGCCGGTCCGTTTGATTCGTCCCCTTTTGGTCACGAAGACGAGGAATCGGTCTTGCGGGAAATCTCGAGTCGGAATCATCGCCTCGACTTTCTCATCCGGATCGAGGCGCTCCAAGAGGTTGACAACAGGCTTCCCTCGCGCGTATCTCCCCGCAGCGGGCAGCTTGAAGGCCTTGCGCTTGAACACCTTCCCTTTCGACGAGAAGAAGAGGATGAAATCGTGCGTTGACGCGACGAAGAGGTCGACGACGTAGTCTTCCTCTTTGGTGTCCATTCCCGTGACCCCCTTTCCGCCTCGACGCTGTTTCCGGTACACGCTGACCGGGAGCCGTTTGATGTAGCCCGTGTTCGTGATCGTCACGACGTTGTCTTCCTCGGGGATGAGGTCCTCGATCTGCATGTCGTAGGCTTGGAGCTCGACGGTCGTCCGGCGGTCGTCGCCGAACTTCTCCTTGATTTCGCGGAACTCGGCCTTCAAGATGTCGAGCACTCGCTCTCGGGACGCCAGGATCGATTCGAGGTTCTCGATCTTGTGGTTCAGGTCCGTCTTCTCCTGCCGCAGCTTCTCGATCTCGAGTCCGGTGAGTTGGCGCAGTGTCATCGCGAGGATGGCCTTTGCCTGGTTCTCGCTGAGGAGATAGCGATTCATCAAGCCCGCCTGCGCCTCGTCTGCGTCCCGCGCGCGTCGGATGAGCCGAATCACGTCGTCGAGGTGGTCGACCGCGGTAATGAGGCCCTCCACGATGTGAAGGCGCTCCCGTGCCTTCTTCAGGTCAAACTCCGTGCGGCGCCGCACGATGATGACCCGATGGTCGATGAACGCCTGCATTGAGTCCTTCAGCGGCAGAACCTTCGGCTGGCCATCGAGGAGGGCGAGGTTAATCACGCCGAATGTCGTCTCCATCTGCGTGTGGTGGTAGAGCTGGTTGAGGACTACGTCCTCCACGGCGTCGCGCTTCAGCTCCAGCACGATCCGCATTCCTTCCCGGTCGCTCTCGTCTCGCAGGTCTGTGACGCCCTCGATTTTCTTAGACTTGACGAGCAACGCGATCGATTCCACCAAGGAAGCCTTACTGACCATGTACGGAATCTCCGTGATGACAATCCTGGCGCGGTCGTGGCCCGCCTCCTCGAACTTCGCCTTTGCGCGGATCCGGATGAGACCTCGCCCGGTTCGGTAGGCGTCTGCGACCCCGTCGGCTCCATATAGGATGCCGCCGGTCGGAAAGTCGGGACCGCGGATCGGACCCGTCTCCGGGTTGTACAGGTCGATCAACTCAACCTGGGGGTTGTCAATCAAGACGATCAATGCGTCGACGATTTCGCCGAGATTGTGCGGCGGGATGTTCGTTGCCATTCCGACCGCGATCCCGCTCGATCCGTTCACGAGGAGATTCGGGAACTTCGATGGCAGGACCAGAGGCTCCTTCAGGGTTCCATCGAAGTTGTCCATCCAGTCGACTGTGTCCTTCTCGAGGTCCTCGAGCATCGCCTCGGCGGTCTTCGCTAACCGGCATTCCGTGTATCGCATCGCGGCGGGCTCGTCCTCGGTGCTCCCCCAGTTCCCTTGCCCGTCGATGAGCGGGTACCGGAGGGAGAAATCCTGGACCATCCGCGCGAGCGCGTCGTAGACCGCCAGATCCCCGTGCGGATGCCACTTGCCGAGCACCTCCCCGACCACGCGGGCGGCTTTCTTGTGCGCGGACCCGGAGCTCATCCCGAGCTCGTTCATCGCGTGCAGAATCCTGCGCTGGACGGGCTTTAGCCCGTCGCGGACATCGGGGAGCGCCCGCCCGACGATCACGCTCATCGCATAGTCGATGTAGGATCGGTGCAGTTCGTCCTCAATCGGTTGCGGCGAAACGCGGGGGCGGGACTCTTGGGCTTCTTCCGGCATGGTCCTCCTAGATGTCCAGGTTCACGACTTCCTTCGCGTGCTCCTGGATGTATTGCCGGCGAGGCTCGACGGCCTCCCCCATGAGGATCGAAAACAGGGCATCGGCCGTCGCGGCGTCCTCGATCGTGACTTGCTTCAACAGTCGGCGGGCGGGATCCATCGTCGTCTCCCAGAGCTCGTCGGCGTTCATCTCCCCCAGACCCTTGTACCGCTGGTACGCGACGCCTTTGTCGCCGAGCTTCTTCGCCAGGTCTTCCCGCTGCCTCTCCGTGTACGCGTAATGGAGCTCCTTGCCTTTCTTGATCTTGTACAAGGGCGGCTGGGCGATGTACACGAACCCGCTATCGAGGAGCGGCCGCATGTACCGGAAGAACAGCGTGAGGAGGAGCGTCGTGATGTGCTGCCCGTCGACGTCCGCGTCGGCCATCGTGATGATCTTGTGGTACCGGACCTTCTTGGGATCGAACTCCTCGCCGATGCCCCCGCCGATCGCGGTGATGAGCGTGCGGATCTCCTCGTTTTTCAGCATCTGATCGAGCCGGGCCTTCTCGACGTTCAGGATCTTCCCGCGCAGCGGCAAGATCGCCTGGAACTCACGCCGCCGACCCTGCTTCGCGCTATTGTGGACGAACACGCCCGCCGCGAGTGCGAAGTTGTGCGTGCCCTCCACAGTCATGTCGTAGACATCCATCGGCTCAGCGAGGGGGACCACAGCGACAACCCTGCAGTTCACGTTCGCCGCCGCCTCCCTCATCCTGGCCGGCTCTCCCTGAAAATGCTCCTCTAGCAGGCGGTCATAGCGGATAGCGGTTGGCGCTGTCCTCCGCCGCGACTTCTCGTACGCTTCACGCACATCCTCGGCGTCCAGGACCGCCTTCAGAAGCCGGAGTGACTTTAGGCGGTGCCCTTCCTTGATCACATGACTCCGTTGCTCGGCTGGGGCGGTTTCGCGCCACCCTCTTAGGCCGTGTTCAATCCGGCGTCTCTTCGTTGGGTCTGCCCAGGTTCGCTGGGCCGCCACGGCGAGTTTCTCAGCGTGCCCAGGATGTGTCTTCCACCAGCGCTGCACACTTTCCGAATGACGACGGCGGTAGTCAGGAGCTCGCCACTGTTGTCGCGAGGCTTCCGCACGCCACGCTCGAAGCGCCTCGTCGCGCCATTGCGCTTTCGTCTGTTCGGAGAATTTTTCTCGAGCCGCGGGATGTTCGGCAAAGTACCTCCGGGACCGCTCGGCGTGGACCCGTCTGCGTCCGGGAACTGACCAATACTCTCTCTGTTCCCGGTTCAGCCTTTCTAGGACTTCCGTCCGATATCTCTCATTCTCTCGGTAGAAGCGGAGCCACCGTGATTTCATGTACCGTTTGTATTCCGGGTCCTTCCACTGATTCTTCGCTCGGCTTGAGAGGATAGGCCTGATGTCCGGTTGCTTCATCCTCTCACTCATCCTCGTCCGGAATGCGTCCGATTGGTGGACCCGCTTGGATCGCTCCCGGCTCTCGGGAGAATGGAGTGTCTTGCCTAAGTGTTCGCGGTGCGTTGACAGGTGGGCTGCCTTGCTCAGGCGAACGACGTTAGGCGGGCTGTTGTTCAGCTTGTTGAAATCCGTGTGGTGGCGGTGCTCTCCCGCCTCTGTCGTATAGGTCCCTTTCCAGAGGTTGTACCAGTCCGCCAATACATGAGTGAAGAGCCAAGACTCCGACTCAGGGTCCCAGACCATTTCGTATCCGTCAATGGTTATCCCCGGATCGCTCATGTCGGACGGCTTCGTTCGCAACGGCATCAATGAATCCCCAGGTCGGAGGCGTCTCGCGTCGCGGTAGGAACGATTCCGCAGCATGAAGCGGTGGTCGGGAGTACAGACGATTTCCTGACCGTTGTCGAGGAGGACCTTCACCGTAGTTGTCTTCTCTCTCGTCATCCGTACATCCGTGATTCTCTGTAGGCCAATCTTTCCCTCCCGTCGAATCGTGTAGCAGAAGTGTTCCACTCCGCGCTTCTGTTCCTCGATGATTTCGATGAAGCTCAGCCGTCTGCCGTCCGCAAGGGCGATCCTTGTGTCCCCCGAGAAGCAGCCTCCCGCGCTCGGCCCCTCCACGATGAACAGCTCCGACTTGGCCGGATCGCGCTCCTGGCAATCCGCGAGTTTCCCGGGGAGGTTGAAACCCTCCAGGAGGCCCTTCCGCCGTGTGAGCTCGCGGGCCTTTCGTGCGGCTTCGCGCGCCTGCGCCGCAAGGACCGCCTTCCCAATGCAGATTTCCGCGACCTTGGGCGTCTCGAGGAAGAACTCGGTGAGCTTCTCGTACACGATGGACTCGACGATCCCTTTGACCTCGGAGTTCCCCAGCTTCATCTTGGTCTGTCCCTCGAACTGCGGTTCGGGGATCTTGAGGCTGAGGATCGCCGTCAATCCCTCGCGGGCGTCGTCGCCCTCGAGGCTTTCGCCCTGCTTCAGGTACTTGTTGTCCTTCGCGTACTTGATGAAGGCGCGTGCCAGCCCGGCCTTGAAGCCGACGAGGTGGGTGCCCCCCTCGATCGTGTCGATGTTGTTGACGAACGTGAAGATGGACTCATTGTAGCCGTCGTGGTATTGCATCGCGACTTCGACGAGGGTTCCGTCGGACTCCTTCGCGAACCGAATCGGATCCGGATGGAGCGGGTTCTTCGCCCGGTTGATCCACTTGACGTACTCGGCGATGCCTCCCTGAAATTGGAAGACGTCCCCGCGATCATGGACCTTGTCGACGATGATGATCCGAAGGCCGGCGTTGAGGAATGCAAGTTCCCGCAAACGGGTCGCCAGGATGTCGTAATCAAACTCGATCGATTCGAAGACCTGCGAATCCGGAAGGAACGTGATGATCGTGCCGGTGCCTTCCGCCGGTCCGACGACCTCGAGGTCCGAGGCTTTCTTCCCACGTTCGAAACGCATCCGGTGCTCCTGCCCGGCCCGTTTCACGCGGACCTCGAGCCATTCGCTGAGGCCGTTGACGACCGAAAGCCCGACGCCGTGCAGACCGCCGGACACACGGTACATTTTCCGCTCGAACTTGCCGCCGCTGTGCATCCGCGACAGGACGATTTCGACGCCGGGCGCGCCGTACTTCGGATGGATGTCGACCGGGATCCCCCGGCCGTCGTCCGCGACCGTGACGGACCCGTCTTCGTTCAAGGTGACCTGGATTTCCTTGCAGAAGCCGGCCATCGCTTCGTCAATCGAGTTGTCGACGACCTCGTGGACGAGGTGGTGGAGGCCGCGGGTATCGACCGAGCCGATGTACATCGCAGGGCGTTTTCGGATCGCCTGCAGGCCTTCGAGGACCTGGATCTGCGTGGCGTCGTAGGCGGTCTCTTCTACCATCTATTTCGTAACCTCTTAGAGCGCGTTCCGGTGCCCTCGCAGCCCATCCCGAAGGATGGTCCAAGTAAGCGCAGGGCGTTTATAAACGTTCGGAGGCCAGTTTCTATGGAGAAAACAGACCACTACGGGCGAGGTCTCTTCGGGGTCGGCTATTTAAATACTTTAGCACGGTCATTTTCGACCCGTTATTCGTGATTCAGAGAACATCCGATGGATGGGCAGAAATTCGGCGGTCGCGGAGCTTATTTTCGCTTCCACCGGACCCCGTCGCGGGTGTCCTCCAGGACGACGCCGACCGCCGCGAGGGCGTTGCGAATTCGGTCCGCGGTCGCGAAGTCTTTCCGATTGCGGGCGTCCTCTCGGAGCGCAACGATCAGGTCGAGGAGGCCATCTACGAGCTCCGCGCCATGCGCGGCCGGCTCGAGGATGCCCAGCACGTCTCCGAACGTCTGATACGCTCGAGCAGCGTCGTCGAGGGCGCCGCGACCCACACCCGTTTCGAGGGCCTTGTTCACCACGCGTCCGTACTCGAAGATCACCGCGATGGCCTCCCGGGTGTTGAAGTCGTCCGACATCGCCGCATCGAAATCCGCGAGGGCCTTCGCCGACGCCACCATTAGCGAGTGATCACCTTTCCCGGTGTCGGGCACCCGCCGGCGTTCCGCCTCGACCGTGCGTGTCGTCTCCCGAAGCCGCTCGTA
>Ga0209157_1001024_pt1 | contig 23472 bp, 15 predicted proteins | sample GraSoiAngelo_135_FD_185892 | JGI IMG/M metagenome (GOLD analysis project Ga0209157, IMG submission 185892) | Grasslands soil microbial communities from the Angelo Coastal Reserve, California, USA - 14_0929_05_40cm (SPAdes) (version 2) | ecosystem: Environmental > Terrestrial > Soil > Grasslands ...
AACGTTGCTGCTTTCTCCCATCCTTCGGATTCCTCAGCCAGCAGGGCTTTGCATTCGATGTTCAGATCGTCCAGCAGATGTTGTTCATTCAGGAGATGCTCGTCGTACTCGGAATACGACCTGCCGCGCCGGCCGAGCCGCTGCTTGATAAACGCGTGCCGCCGGTTGGCGAGCTGCATCGCGAGACGATAGCTTCCGCGCCCAGCCAACTCGCGCACGAATGAAACCTGGCTTTGCCGGATATCGGCGCGTTGCACGCGGAAACGGTCCAGAGCCGCCTGGTCGCCTGCTCTCTGGTATAACTGAAACGCGCGGTCTTTCTGACCCAAGCGCTCCCAGGCTTTAGCCGCCTTCGACAGCTCGCCCGCCGCCTCCAGCGCCCGCGCCTTGCACTCTCGCGCTTTCACGCGTTCGCCGGCACGCTGGTAAGCGGCGGCGGCCTTGGGCCAATCCTTGAGCGTGTCATGATGGTGCGCCATCGCGAGCGCAGCCTTCCGTGCATCGCGGCACCGGCGATAGCAGCGCGCGGCCGCTTCCCAGGACTTCACCGAAAACCAGCACTCGGCCGCGCGTTTCCAATTCTTTTGAGCTTCCGCCGCTGCGGCTTCCAATGTCAGAGCGCGGGCGTTGTTGCCGGCTCGCTGATAACAACGGACGGCTTCGGCGGAATTGCCTCGATCTTCCCATCTTTTCGCCGCCTCAGCCCAGCGCCCCTGCTTTTCCAGAAGCGCCAGCTCCAGCCGTTCGATGTCGGCCGCGCGCCCGAGCTTCTGGTAGACACCAAGAGCTTCGGCGTGACGGCCAAGTTTTTCCAGCAAGAATCCCTGCCGGTCGAGCTGACCGATCCGCTGCCACAGCGCAAGCGCGTGCTGCCAGTCCTCCATGGTTTCCGCGAACATCGCCAATGCTGCAGTTTCCTGTTCCAGCAAGCCTGCGCGGCGGTAACACTCGGCTGCCTGGCGATAGCGAAGACGTTCGAAGTAGTAGCGGCCTTCGGCGGACCACTCCGAAGGCGTGGCCGATTCGCGGAACAACCGGCCGAGCGTTTCCACGTCTTCCATTTCAATCCGGCCCCGGAATCTTTGCGCGCTCCAAAAGGGATGCGGCTGCGGACCGTCAAACACGGCCAGATGCCGCCGGGCGCGCGTCACAGCGACGTACAGATGGTGGAGCAATTGTTTGAACCGCGCATCGCGGTCCATGGCAGAACCGCCGCGAATGAACCGATCGACCGCGCCGTTGGATGACGCGAAAAGCTTCCACAGGATCACGGTTTCGAATTCCAATCCTTTGGCGTCGCGGACGTGGAAAATACGTGTGCTGTCGATAAGGTTCGACACATTTCGGCCTTCGGTCTCGTCCAGCACCAGGATCGCGCAGCGGGGTCCGAAATTCCGGATGGCATCCAGAACGCGCTTCTCCTCAGCCGCAATCTGAATTGGCGCCGGCCCCTCGACGATCGCGTCTTCGAGGCTGTCTTCTTCGTAGCGTCCGAAGATCTCCTGCTTCAGCGCCAAAATCGAATTCGCAAGCTCGACCAGCGGCCTCACGCTGCGGCAGTTCCGGCGGAGGCGTGCCGGCTTCGGCACAGCGGGCGCGCCAGTCGCCTTGCGCAGCGCCTGGCGCACTTCAGCCCATCGAAAACCTGTAGGATTGACGATCTGCTGAGTGTCTCCGGCAAGCATCACTCCGCCGAGACTCGCGTTGGCCGACAGCGAGAGGACGAATGCGATCTCCAGCTCCGTCAAGTCCTGTACTTCGTCGCAAACGATGACGTCGTACTTGCCGCCACGCCCGTGGCGCGATTCACGAAAAGCCGAGCGGCAGAGATCAATCTGATCGGCGCGGCCGGCCGAGGCAAGCCATTGCTGGTATCGTTGAGCGATCCCAAAGATTTCGGGCCTTTCGTTGACGAACAAGGGCGCGCGCTTGCGCCCCAAATCGTAGTAGTCGCGATCGTCGAGCATCGGACGCCCCAGATTCAGGCAGGCGCCTTTCAGGATGCTCCGCACCTCCTCCCAGGCCAGCGGCGCGTCGATGCGCGGCGCTCCATGTTTCAGCCACGAAGCAAACGACTCGTACGTCACCAGATCTGCGCGGGCCTCAGCTTCTTTCGGAGGGATCAGTTTCCGGTATAAGTCCGCGAATGTGAGGAAATGCGGAGGGCCGGCCTGGGGGTCGGCGCCTCGCGCAATCATCACATCGCGATAAAGGCGCCGCGCATAATCGACCAGCCAAGGGCTGTAAGAGAGATATAGGAGCCGGCCGGCCTCCATCTGTGATCTGGCCTCAACGAGCCGGTGAATCGCGATCGTCGTCTTCCCGCTTCCCGCGCTGCCCGCCAGTAATAAAGGTCCTGGGGCGCGCAGGATTTCATACTGGTCGCGCATGAGCTTGAGTTCGAGCTCGCCGTCGGCTTGATCCGCCATGCGCTGAAATTCCGCTTCGCCGGCGAGCATGAATTCCGGCGCCAGGTACCATCGCACGCCGCCAGTGATGCCTTCACCCGAGCGCGACTCGAAACCATCAGGTGGAATCAGAAAGTGGAGCAGAGGCTCAGTTCCATCCGCGGAAACTTCGTCCAGCGCGGCAGCCGGCTCCGGCGGCGGTTCGGTGATTTCAAATTCCTCCAGCGCCTTGAAATCGAGAAACTCGGCCTCTGGGACAAGGTTGCGCCGCGTGCGCCGGCGGACATTGTCATGATGAACGACATCCCACACCTGAAGGTGCGTGGTGAGCCGCGCGGGGTCGCCGCTATCGGCGGCGCGGATCGCGGTAAACAACAGCCTGTCGCCCGAATCCACTCGAGCCTCGAAGACGGCTTGTCCGGCCCCGGCGAGCCTCTTCGCCCGTGTACCGCCACCCCACTGTCCCTCCCGAAGTCGCAACAGTGTCTTTCGCACCCGCGCCCGAAGGTCAGCCGGGCTGTCCCGCAAGATTTTGTAAAAACCAGAATGGATGAGGATGGGATACATCGCCGGCACCCGCTGATTTTAGCAGGGACGGAGTCAAGTCAGGTCTGTTTGCGAGACAGAGTTCTGTGCCAAATTATGGTCATGTTTAAGGTCAACGTATTCGAGGTCAAAGCTAAATTCTCGGAATACCTCGACCGGGAATTCACCCGTCTGACCCCGAATTACCTCGCCAGCGGATCAGGCCGGATCTGGAAGTGCGCGATCTTGCCCCTTGTGCCTTTGCCGCCTTCGATGTGCCAGACGAAATGGGTGCCGTAGTTGGCCCACAGTCCGCGGCCTTTCCATCCGGCGTTGGGATCGTCGATACGGCCATCCATGCCGCGTGAATAGAACCCGAGCGGGTACGGCACGCGCAGCTTGATCCATTCCTTGGTCTGCGTGTTGAGCGCAAGCAGCGCATCGGAGTTCGAACCGGTTGCGAAAGGTGTATTCGTTCCGAAGCCGGAAATGTTGTGCTGGTCGACCCAGTTGTAATAGTGGAAATCGGCGGGGACTTGCGTGCCTTTCAACTTCGGACCGTCGGTCTCATACAATGTCCAGCCTTCTCTGCACTGGCTGCCATCGGGTTTGGCGGGGCCGCTCACGTCCCTGCATTTGCGGAAATCGAAACTCGCCAGATGGCTGCTCGCCGCGAGAGCCGTCCAAACGACGCCGTTGCTGTCGACATCGACGCCGCGCGGATCGAACCCGGGCTCCGGTATTTTGAAGACGAGTGTTTTGCAACTCATTGGAGCATCGTTGCCGCGCTCCATGCGGACCAGATATCCAGGGAATTCCTCCGACGCACCCCATACGGCGCTATCCACCGGGCTCGGAACCACGCTATAGAGATTGTAGCTGACCATCGTGTCCAACTTCGGATCCAGAGAGCCAGCGGCCTGAGCGGCACCTCGCGCTCCGCGGGCGCCTCCTGCGGTGTCGCCCTGATACAAAACGTTCTCGACGGTTCCGCGTCCCTGCCTGAGGACGTTCCACGGGCGTGTAATCTTTCCATCACCATTCGTGTCGACCACCTGGCCACACCAGCCGACAGCAGCCTGCTCGGCCTTGATCTCGTCCTTCGTCTGGCCATAGACCTGATCGTAGATCTGGGTATCCACCCACCCAATTATCGGACCGCTGAGCTCGTTGAAATATACCGTCTCATTGGGATCGTTATCGAACTGAAGGTGATGGGTTGAGAAACACGTGTCGATCAGATTCCATCTTTGCGTCTTGGGATCATAGAAAGACGCCTGGCGTCCGCCGGTGCGCAGCGGATACCAGTCGGAATATTTGTTGGACGAATCATTGCACCATGCGGGGTCTTGATTCGGCCGGATCTTGGAGGTTGTCCATACGCGGCCCTTGCTGTCGAGCATCGGATTGTGCGGATCGGCGGGATTGTAGGGTGGATTTCCCCACAAATGCTCGTTGCCCCAGTGCAGCGACGCCATGACGGGTTTTGGGAAACGTGACGGAACAGAGTCTCTGGCTGCTCTTGTCGGGATATCGACCGAGTACGTGCTGTTCTCTTTTGGATCCAAGACCACCAGTTGGCCGTGCCCCGCAGATACGGCGTAGACAGGCCCGCCGGCATTCAGTGTAGGGTGGTTTTTGTCGGTAGAAATCTCGTCGTGCATGAAGGAGTGATCATCCCCGACGTCCCACAGCGTTACGACAACATTGCGCTCCACGCCCTTCGGACGTTCCGGAGCCGGCGGCACCTCGCCCTTAGCGATGCGATCGGACCAGTCGGCGAACACTTTTAGCGAGGCATCGTGGCCCATGGTGTTCAATGTCGAATACATGGCATCGCCACGAACGCCGCCGTGGAGCCGGCGATCCCAGGCATCGAACGACGTCTTGATGTTCGGCTCCACTTTGTACACATCATCGAGCGTGCGCGTCAGCCTGTTCCCGAGCTGATGACAGAAATTGCAGCCGGACTTAAGCGAGTTGATCCAGTGATTCTGCGTGAGCATGCCGGCGCCCACACCATTGCCTTGAGCGCCCGTGCCAGGGAAGAGATTCGGCTCCGGCGGCTGCATAAGCGAGAGCCAGTAGTTGCCCGGGTAGACCTGGGCCGCCTCTTGTGGCGTCTTAGCAGGATTCGCTTTCAGGGTCACGGAATTAGTGCCTGGCTTCATCTGGATCTTCGGTGAATCGACAAGACCGAATCCTCGAACCCAAACGCTGTAGTTCGCATTAGGCAATTCGGGCAACATAAAGCGGCCCTGATCGTCGGTAACGACAATCTTGATGAAATTTGTCAGCAGCTCTTTCGTCTCGGCAATGACCCAGACGCCGGCCTCGGCCCCGTTGTCGCTACGGACCACACCGGTGATGTAGCCCGTCGCAGGCGGGACGTTCCGTCTGACCTGCAATATGGCATTCGCCGGGGCAGTTCCGAAGGCGCCGACCAAACCGATCAATCCAATGCAAACAAGAGAAATCCTCGCCGGGGAAAGGACAGACCTCTTCATTAAATCCTCCTGTGCACGTCACTATTGCTTGTCAGCCGAGTATAGGCGGCGAGGGAGATTCGATGCAACTTGGTGTTTGGGAGGTTTTAACGGTGAGGGTTCAGACCTCGTCAAAATTTGAGACCCTCACCCGGCGCGGCTTCTGTTCAGGCGTAGAGCTGTCGGGCTCGCGCTTCGCGCCGTTCTCTCCTAGAGGGAGAGGGCGATCTTGTTTCTTAAACGGACGCCATCGTGTGAAGAAGTCTCTTACGGGACGGCTGCCGGCTTCCGGACCAACAGCCGCGTCCTGTATCAGATCATCCGCGGAAAACCGGTGGTAGACACGGTACGAAAAAATGTAAAAGCAGACGGCTCGTTTCAGCGCATGTTCGCCGTTGACCAGAACGTCGAAAATCAAGTGCATCGCGGCACCCACCCAATAACCAACCAGCAAGGGCCAGGGGCGGGCCAGGATCACGGCAAAGAGAACCGTCATCAGCTCAGCGGAGTGCAGTGGAAGTACAAGTGTTCTTGGGCGGTTTGTAAAGTAATACCGGAGGAAACTGACCGGGTCCGGCCGGCGCCACTGTTTCTCAAAAACGATGTAGTCGAGATAGTGATCCACATCGATCAGAAAACCACCAGCAAAGCTGCCGGCAGCGGCTTCCGCAGAACCGGTCACATAGTAGGTCGCTGTGCTGAGCGCCAGTGATGTTGCAAGGTGTCCGCCAGGCATCATAAGGATGGTATTATTGCACGCGGCCTTCCGATGTCTTCAGGGGACCGCCATTCCCCTCCTCGCAGAGGAGGGAATTCAGCCTACGACTTCAGGTCCTTCATGACCTCCCGGCTCGCATTTGCACCTGAAGCGCCCGCGAATCCTCCACCGGGATGTGTACCAGAGCCACAAAGATACAAGCGATGAATAGGAGTTCGGTATTGGGCCCAGCCGAGGAGCGGCCGAAAAGCAAAGAGTTGATCGAGCGCATGTTCCCCATGAAAGATGTGGCCGCCGGTCAGGCCGTAAGTCCGCTCCAAATCGACCGGCGTCAGCACTTGGCGAGCGGCGATGGCATCGCAAATTTGCGGCGCGTAATCGGAAAGCGTTTTGACAACGGCGTCGCCCAATTGATGACGGCGCGCACGCCAATCGCCGCTTTTCAACCGATACGGCGCGTATTGAACGTGAATCGACATAACATGCGCGCCGGCGGGGGCAAGCGAAGGGTCCATCAGTGAAGGAATGGTGATGTCCAAGTAAGGCTGCGGCGAAAAATCACCGTATTTGGCCGCATCGAACGCTTGCTCCAGGTAATCTGTGTCGGGACCGATGTGAATTCGGCCGGCCAGATCCCGGGTTCCATCCTGTACCCCAGTGAAAGAAGGAAGTCGTGACAGGGCGAGGTTGACCTTAGCCACAGTCCCTTCCGACCGGTAAGCGCGAATCTTCGCAAGGAATCCGGGGTCCAGCTCGGTCGCCTCAATCAGTTTGAGGAACGTCTGCTGCGGGTCCGCACTGGACAAAATTGCACTGCCGGCAATTTCTTCACCGCTCTCGAGCACCACCCCCGTCGCTTTCCCTCCTCTCGCCTGAATGCGTGAAACAGGCGCGCCCGTACGAATCTGCGCGCCTGCGGCGGTCGCTGATTTTGCTAGAGCCGTAGTCAGCGCACCAACGCCTCCGCGGAAAACTGGAGGAGCCGAGGTTGCCTGCCCATCGGCGGCGGCTTGCATCAACAATCCGGTGCTTGTGCCGGCGGACCATGGACCCGCAAAGACGCCGAAGATTCCACGAACCTCGATGGCCGCGCGCAGCAATTCCGTTTCGAACCATTCTGCAGCTAAATCCGCGACGGCCATTGGCGCCCAGCGCAGAAGATGATAGGCGTCTCGCTTCGGCAGACTGCGAAAGTTCAAGGCAAGCCTGCCGAGATTCAGGTAATCCTTGGCTGCAAGATGATCGAGGCCCGGTGGAGTCATGGAAAGCAACGGAGCGATGGCGCGGCCCAACTTATTGAAGGTTGCGTGAAACTCCAGATACTTGCCGGAGTCGTGTTGTGACAGCTGCGTCAATTCGGCGGCCGTCTTCTGTGGCTCTTCATAGATACGCAAGTGTTTCCCCCGAGGATCAAGCACGATGCTCCGGATATCTTGCTTCATCACTTCCAGACCCTGCTTATCGAGTTGCATCTCGCGCGCGATCGGTGGAAGGAGCGGGCCCAGAGCGTGCATAACCGTGGGACAGCGGAATCCCGGATGGATTTCCTCAGTAACCGCCGTTCCTCCGGCAATCTCGCGTTGCTCGAGCACAAGTGTCGGGAAACCTGCTTTTGCCAGATAAAACGCAGCAACCAGTCCGTTGTAGCCCGCGCCGATGATGACGACACGCTTCGGTTCACTCGCCATCAGTTTTTCCACTCGCTAAGGATTTTCCTTGCTGCATTAAGCCCGGAAGCTCCCATGATGCCACCTCCGGGATGGGTGGCCGAGCCGCACATATAAAGATTTCGAATCGGCGTGCTGTATTGTGCCCATCCCGGCACAGGACGCAAAAAGAACAATTGCTCCAGAGACAGTTCGCCTTGAAAGATGTTGCCCTCCGAGAGGCCGAACCGGCGCTCAATGTCCAACGGCGTGAGTACCTGACGATGAAGAATGATGTCGCGCAGGTTCGGCGCGTATTCCGCGATGGTGTCGATGACGGTATTTCCGAACTCTTCGCGCTTCTCGTCCCAGTTTCCCTCCTTTAAGTGATACGGCGCGTACTGCACGAAGCAGGACATGACGTGCTTGCCGGGCGGCGCGACGGACGGATCGGTGAGGCTTGGGATCACAATGTCGATATAAGGCCGGCGGGAGAACCGCCCGTACTTCGCTTCATCGTAAGCCCGCTCCATATAATCGACGCTCGGTGAAATCGAGACCGCGCCGCGTAAATGCGTGCCTGCGCCAGGCAGACAAGTGAAATTGGGCAGAGCACCGAGTGCCAGATTAACTTTGCCGGATGATCCGCGGAACTTGTATCGGTTCACGTCCTCGATGAAGTCGGCAGGCAGATTTTCCGCACCGGCCATCTTGATGAAAGTCAGCCGCGGGTCCACGCCTGAAGAAACAACAGACGCCCGAATCTCGTCGCCGTTTTCGAGAACGACGCCCTTGGCCTGGCCGTGCTGAACGATGATCTTCGCTACCGGCGCCTCCGGACGTATTTCGGCACCCGCTTCGCGTGCGGCCGAGGCAACGGCGTTGGAGATAGCGCCGGTTCCGCCGCGGACGAGCCCCCAGGACCGAAACGCGCCGTCGATTTCCCCCATGTAGTGGTGCAACAGAACGTAGGCCGTCCCCGGCGATCGCACTCCGAGAAACGTTCCGATGATTCCGGAAGCCGACATCGTCGCCTTAAGAACATCCGTCTCGAACCACTGATCGAGAAAGCCGGCGGCGCTCATGGTCATCAGTTGCACCTGGTTGTATTTGTCTTCGGCAGGAAGCCGTTGAAACCGGCGCGCAATCGAGAGCAAATCTCTCAGGCCGCGCAAAGCAAGCGACGTCGGATCGGGAGCAGTCATGGCGAGAATGGGTTTGACGAAGCGTCCCATCTCCACCATGGCTTTGCCGTATTCGTCGTAAGCTTCAGCATCGAGCCGCGAGTGGCGCGCGATTTCGCGACGCGTCTTGGCGTGATCGTTCACACGCCAAAGGTAGTCGCCATTCGGCATCGGGGTGAACGTTCCATCCAGCGGCAGAATCTCCATGCCATGTCGTGGAAGATCCAACTCTCGAATGATCTCGGGACGTAAAAGCGAAACGACATAGGACGCGACCGAGAATTTGAATCCTGGAAAAACTTCTTCCGTGACGGCCGCGCCGCCAAGCACGTGCCTCCGCTCGCACACCACAACTTTTTTGCCGGCGCGGGCGAGATAGGCGGCATTCACCAATCCGTTATGGCCGCCGCCGATGACAACGACGTCGTACTTCGAATTCATGGCTCTCAGTATTATTTTAGTGTCTCAAGAAGGTGTGACTGAATTGGAATCGAGCGTATTCCCCTCCTTGCGGTGATTGAAGCGCCTTCCTCTGCGAGGAGGGGATTTGTCACCGCAACTGCGAGACACTATACTTTTGCGCAAATGCATACTCGCAGAACATTTCTAAAGATCGCCGGTTTCGCAGCAGCGCGACAGGCGTTGGGACAAACGACAGTGACACCATCTACCAAATTCGCTGATACTCCGGTGCTCCGCATCGGCTACGAGGAGAGCGGCCCACCGGAAGGATTTCCAATTGTCCTGCTCCACGGCTTTCCTGACGATGCTCATGCATTCGACGAAGTGACATCTCCGCTTGCGAAAGCCGGATACCGAACGCTTGTTCCCTATTTGCGCGGATATGGACCCACTCGTTTCCTGGATCCAGCCCATCCGCGTATGGCCGAACAAGCGGCAATCGGTCAAGATGTCATTGATTTCGCAGACGCGCTTGGCTTCAGACGTTTTGCCGTCGCCGGATTCGACTGGGGTGGCCGTGCTGCCGCCGTTGCGTGCGTACTTCATCCGGACCGCGTGCGCGCAGCCGTTCTCATTGGCGGTTACACCATTCAGAACGTCTTCACGCTGCCGCCGCCCTCAGCCCCTGCAGCCGAACGCGCCATCTGGTATCAATATTATTTCAACACAGAACGCGGCCGGGTGGGATTGCAGGAAAGCCGGCGGGCGATCTGCCGATTTCTATGGCAGACGTGGTCTCCAACGTGGCATTTCAGCGACGAAATGTTTAACCGGACGGCGCCGTCATTCGATAACGCAGACTTTGTCGATGTCGTGATTCATTCTTACCGGCATCGCATGGGAAACGCGCCGGGCGAACCGCGGTTCCACGATCTCGAACGACGGCTTGCTGAGCGCCCCAAAATAAATGTTCCGGTGATCACATTGTATGGGGCTGATGACGGCATCGCCCGGCCGGTGGCGGAAAATCCCGGAGAACGAACACAACTGTCTGCGCTCGTCGCCCGCCGGGTTATTCCCGGAGCAGGTCACTTCCTGCCGCGAGAAAAACCGGACGTCGTATCAGCAGCGATCCTGGAAGTGCTGGCCGCCTCAAAATGATAAGATTCCGCAATTCGATTTCTGTAGCGGCGCTCATCAAGGTGTGAAGAATTGGAATCGAGCGTAATTGGTTCACAGCTTGACAGACCACCCGGCAGCAGGGAATGCAGAAGGGAGTATTAACTGTGGCGTCAGTAAGGGTTTGTTCTTTCGCGTGCATTTTGGCATCGCTTGCACTGCCCCTTTTCGCGCAGCATGAGTACACGGAATCCGAAATTGAAGCCGGCAAGGCACAGTACGCCATCAACTGTGTCCGATGTCACGGACCGGACGGCGACAACATCACGAACGCCGACATTGGGCATGGAAAATTCCGCAGGGCAAACACAGATGCCGAGCTCATTACGCTGATGCGCGAAGGAATTCCGGGAACCCGGATGGCCGCATTCCCCAATATCAACGAGCCGGCTGCGCAGACGATTGTGGCTTACCTCCGGTCCATGGCATCGACGGCCGCCGCTGCCGCAGCCCTTCCCTCAGGGGATGCGACTCGGGGCAAGACGATCTTCGAAGGCAAAGGCGCATGCCGAACGTGCCATCGTGTCGGCGATCAAGGCTCGCGCGCCGGGCCCGACCTTAGCCAGATCGGATCGCAGCGCCGTGTAGTGGAACTCCACCGCTCGATACTCGATCCGGATGCTGAAATCGTTCCCGCCAACCGGTTCGTGCGGGTTGTTAGCAAAGATGGCTCCACACTCACAGGCAAGTTGCTCAATCAGGATTCGTTTACCGTGCAGATTCTCGATATCAAGGACGAGAAGTTAAAATCTTTTTCGAAATCAAGTTTGCGTGAGTACACGTTTGTCAACAATTCACCGATGCCGTCGTATAAAGACAAGCTGAGCACTCAGGAGCTGTCGGACCTGATCAGCTACCTTGGTTCTCTGAAAGGGCAGGCCAACTGATGAGACTCATCAATATCCGCAATATGCTGTTCGCCGTACTCGCCGCCACGGGTCCGTTGTACGCACAGGTTTCCAACGACCGCATTCTTCGTGCCGGCCAGGAACCGCAAAACTGGCTGACCCATCACGGCAATTACAACAGCGAGCGGTACAGCACCCTTTCCCAGGTCACCGTAGAGAATGTGAAAAATCTGGAAGTGCAATGGATCTTCCAGGCCCGATCGCTCGAAAAGTTCGAAGCTACGCCATTGGTCGTGGACGGGATCATGTATACCGTTCAGGCTCCAAACGACATCGTCGCGCTCGATGCCGCGACAGGACGGCTGTTCTGGACTTACTCGCATACTCCAGATCAGGCTGCCCGGCCATGCTGCGGGCGAGTGAATCGCGGTCTTGCGATTCTGGGCGACACGCTGTTCATGGCGACCATCGATGCTCGACTGATTGCAGTTGACGCAAAGAGCGGCCGGCCGTTGTGGGATGTTGCTGTTGCCAAGCCGGAGTCCGGTTATGCGATGACGCTGGCTCCACTCGTCGTGAAAGACAAAGTCATTGTAGGAACTGCCGGCGGCGAATACGGCATCCGCGGCTTTCTCGCTGCCTACGACGCGAAGACCGGGAAAGAAGTTTGGCGTTTCTATACCATTCCGGGTCCCGCCGAACCCGGACACGAGACCTGGCCGGCGAACACTAACGCGTGGGAACATGGCGGCGCGTCGGTTTGGGTCACCGGTTCCTATGATCCTGATCTGAATCTCACCTATTGGGGTATTGGAAATCCAGGACCAGACTGGAACGGGGACGAACGCAATGGCGACAATCTCTACAGCTGCTCCGTGGTCGCTCTCGACGCCGATACCGGCAAGCTGAAGTGGTACTATCAATTCTCTCCTCACGACGAGTTCGACTACGACTCCACTCAAGTTCCCGTGCTTGCGGACATGCAGTGGAAGGGCAGTCCGCGCAAAGTCATGCTTTGGGCAAACCGCAATGGGTTCTTCTACGTGCTCGATCGCGCAACCGGACAGTTCCTGCTCGGCAAACCGTTTGTCGAAGTGAATTGGGCCAGCGGCTTCGATGAAAAGGGGCGTCCGCAGAGAGTTCCCGGAATGGTGCCCACGCCGCAAGGCACATTGATCTTGCCCGGAAACCAGGGGGGCACTAATTGGTATAACCCTTCCTACAGTCCGAAGACGGGACTGTTCTATATTCCTACGTGGGCCAACTACTCGAGTCTGTACGTGAAGCAACCCGACGAATACGTCGAAGGCAAGGCTTTTCGCGGCGGAACTCCACGACCGACGACGCCGAATGGAATCCGGACGACGGCAAACAATTTGGCGAAGGAAGACGAAGGCTACGGCGCAATTCGCGCCGTTGATCCGCATACCGGCGAAATGAAATGGCAGTTCAAAATGACAGACGTCACCGATGCCGGCGTACTGACGACGGCCTCGAATCTATTATTCAGCGGAGGCCGAGAGGGCTATTTCTACGCGCTCGACGCGCGTGACGGCAAGCTGCTGTGGAAGTTCCCCGCAGGCGGCCGCGTCGTCGCCGGACCTATGACTTTTTCATTAAGCGGCCGGCAGTACGTCTCGATAGCGGCCGGGAATTCGTTGTTCACATTCGCCCTGAAACAATGAGGGGAGGGGCGCAAACCTGAATTCCCCGAATTAAATCCGGGAATTCAGGTGTGCGCCCCTCCCCCTACGCTTTTACGTATGCCTACCGGAACAGCTTTTCACGACCGGACGTTCGCGCTCTGCGAAAGCCTGAACTATCGCGAGTGGTCGGGCTATTACACGGTCAGCGCGTATGAAACCCACCACGAGCACGAATACAACGCCATACGGAATTCGGCCGCGCTCATCGACGTTTCTCCTCTTTTTAAATACCTCATCACGGGACGTGACGCGACGCGGCTGGTCGACCGGGTCATCACTCGCGATATGCGCAAAGTTTCCGTCGGACAAGTGATCTACACGGCATGGTGCGACGAGAGAGGAAAAGTCATCGACGATGGAACTGTTTCGCGCCTGGATGAAAACATGTATCGGTGGACTGCCGCCGATCCCAACCTGCGATGGTTTCACCAAAATGCGCAGGGACTCGACGTTCAAATCGAAGACATTTCAGAAAAGGTCGCGGCACTTGCGCTTCAGGGCCCGATGACAGGGAGACTGCTTCGAGAAATTGTCGAAGGTGCCGACATCGACAATCTTAAATACTTCCAGATAACGCATGGAATCATTTCGGAAGTGCACGTTGATATTTCACGTACCGGATACACAGGCGATCTGGGTTACGAGCTCTGGATGTCGTGGGCTGATGGCGTTAAGGTTTGGGATAGTCTGATAGACCGAGGGCGCGCATTTGATATTCACGCTGCCGGCATGCTCGCGCTCGATGTCGCTCGGATCGAAGCCGGACTGCTTCTAATCGATGTCGATTACAGCAGCAGCAAAAAAGCCCTGACCGAAGCTCAGAAATATTCTCCGTTCGAGCTAGGTCTGGGGCGCCTGGTACATTTGGATAAATCGCGTTTCGTGGGTCAAGATGCTCTGATCCGCAAACAGAAAGAAGGCCACAGTCGTGAGATCGCCGGGATCGAGATCGACTGGCCCAGCGTCGAACGGCTCTACGACGAGGCGGGACTTCCGCCCTCGATACCTGCTGTGGCTTCACGTGTTGCGGTCCCGGTTTACAAGAATGGAATTCAGATCGGTAAAGCGACATCCACAACCTGGTCTCCGACTCTGAAAAAATTGATCGCTCTAGCGACGTTGAAGCGCGATTACGTCAGTCCCGGCACGATCCTGGAAATGGAAGTCACTGTCGAAGCGGTGCGCCATCGAGTTCCGGGCCGCGTTGTGAAGACTCCGTTTTTCAATCCGAAGCGAAAGACCGCCACGCCTATTCAGTGAATATTAAGAAACTCATCCAAAGCTACGATCCAGCGGCTCCACTGGGCGAAGCATGGACGATACCCTCATCGTGGTACCTCGATCCGGAAGTCGGGGAACTGGAACGGAAAACCGTGTTTTCACGCTCCTGGCACTTTGCAGGCCGTTCTGAACAGGTCGAAAAGCCGGGACAATATGTCACATGCGATATCGGCAAAGAACCAGTCGTCATCGTTCGCGCAACCGACGGCACGCTGCGCGGATTCTTCAATGTCTGCCGCCATCACGCTGCGGCTGTGATGACGGACAGCTGTGGCGAGGCGAGTCAGCTACAGTGTCCCTATCACGGCTGGACATACACGCTGAATGGTGAATTGAAAAGCGCTCCTGATCTCGGTGCCGTCGCGAACTTCGACCGGGGGGTCATGGGGCTTGTACCGGTCGATGTTGCGCTCTGGAAATCATGGGTATTCGCCAGACTAGATCCGCGAGGCGCGCCGCTCGAAGACATCGCCGATTTGAGCGTGACCGATTTTCACTGGTTTGAACGGCGGCACTACGTGCTCGAATGCAACTGGAAAGTATTCGTCGATAACTATTTGGACGGCGGTTACCACGTTCCATACCTTCATAAGAATCTCGACACGATTCTCGATTACGCCGAATACAGGATCGAAAACGGCAAGCGGTTCTGCGTTCAATCCAGTCCCGTATCGACGGGAGGCCGGGCGCTTTACTACTGGATCTACCCGAACTTCATGATCAACTGCTACGAAAGCGCGATGGACACCAATCTCGTCGTCCCCCGTGGTGTGGATCGAACCGAGGTTATCTTCGACTTTTATTTCACGGATGTTTCCGAGGCCGCTCACGCTCGAAACATCGTGAGCGTGACTGCCAGTGATCGCATTCAACAGGAAGACACGGCAATCTGCAAATCCGTTCAGCGCGGTCTCGCCTCACGATCCTATACGTCTGGGCGCCTCTCGGTCCGGCGCGAAGCCGGTGAACATCTGTTTCATCGCCTGCTGTATACCGATCTGTTTCTCGATTTACCAAGCCAGTAGATGACAGCTCCGACAGCTACCATGAGCGCACTCGAACCGAGCAGCTTCACGACGGCAAAGAGCTTGTTGGGTTCTTCGGCCGGAGGGATGCAGGCAAGGACACTGGAAGTAATCGTGGTGAGTAATCCAAGAATGGCAAGGAGAATCGCGACGGGCCTTCTCCCCGGAATGCGCATCACGTCTGGGCCGGCCGGTTCCCGCTGCAGCCGGATCACGGAAGCGAACATATAAAGAAACGGCAAAAAGTATGAGATCACGCCCATGCCGACCAGAAAGTCGTATGCGCCCCTCACAGAAGTTCCGGCTTGCCCCAAAAAAATAAAGATTCCGGCGAGCGCCGCCTGAACTGCCATTGCGACGTAGGGTGTCTTCCAGCGGGGATGCACGCGGCCGAAAGCAGAAGGCAAAAATTTATCGACGCCGGCAACAAACGGGAGCCGTGACGATGCAGCGAACCAGGCACTCATGCCGCCAACACTGCTCAATGTGACAAGAAGTGCGATCCAAGGAACGACCCCGTCAAATCCGATCCGCTGGCCTACTTTGCTGATGGCCTGCATAAAACCTTGGAGACCTGTCACATCCTCCGCGGGCAAGGCAATGAGCACACTCGCGGTGGCCGCGACGTACATGAACGTGATGATCACGCCGGCAACCAGCAGCGCGCGTGGGATATTCCGGCGGGCGTCTCGAATTTCACCCCCCATTGTCGACGCTCCTTCGACGCCGCCGAATGCGAATGCGACGGTCGACCAAAAGAAGACGTTTTTCAGATCCGAAGCCGGAACAACAGTAGCGGCATTGATCGCTGTCGCCGAACCGAAGCGCAGCCAGGCCATCGAGCCCATTACGATGAGCACCAATGCGGGCAGCCACGTCCCGACCGCGCCCAGATTGTGAAGCCACTTTCCGATATCGAGGCCAACAAGATTCAATACGAATCCAATTGCCAGACCTATTGCTGCCGTAAGTATGAAAAATAAGCTGCTATTGGAAAGGTGCTGCCATCGATCACCACCGATGAATAAAGCGTTCCCTGCGGCAAAATATAAAACACCGGGATAGTACGGCAGATTGGCCGTCCAGTACATCCACCCGGTCATGAAGCCGGCGAATTCTCCGAAGGCTTTTTTGCTCCACAGGTAAAGCCCTCCCTCTTCCGGATATCGCGAGGAGAGTTCCAACACGCAAAACGTCAGCGGGACAAAATACGTAACGCACCCGATGATCCAGATGACGATGGAACTGGGCCCGGCGGCAGCCGCTGTGGCAATCCATCGAAGGCTCAGAGCCGTGACGACATAAAACAAAATGAGGTCGCCCAACCCCATCGCCTTCCGTAGATGTGCATCACTCATGGCGCCGTTATTGTAGCCCCGCTAAAATGTGTTCATGGACGAATTCATGAGAGCAGCAATTGAGGAGGCAGAGACTGGACTTCGGGAAGGCGGGATCCCGATCGGTTCCGTGCTCGTGCATCGTGGACAAATCATTGGACGCGGGCATAACCGACGGATTCAAAAGAACAGCGCCATCCTGCACGGTGAAATGGATGCACTCGAGAATGCCGGCAGGCATTCTGCTTCCGTTTATCGGGAGTGCGTTATTTATACCACCCTGTCACCGTGTGCGATGTGCTCAGGTGCCATCCGTCTTTATGGGATTCCAAAAGTAGTCATTGGAGAAAACCGGACTTTCAAGGGAGAGGAGGAACTACTCCGGTCGCACGGAGTCTCAGTCGTCGTGCTTGAGGATCCGGCCTGCATTCAAATGATGACGGATTTCATCCGAACCGATCCGACACTCTGGAACGAAGATATAGGCGAACTCTAATTGGCGGAATAGGCCATTCCCTGGCGCAGTGTTTGTTCGCTTACGAGAAAGCGCAGGCGAAGTTTTCCTTCATCCGTATCGCTGTCGAGGATTGCATCGAACTGTTGACCGCTGAAGCCGCCAACCACTTTCCACTCGTGATTGGTATACAAAATGCCTTCGAACCCGTTACCGGAAACTTCGGTACGTTCCTCGCCGTTCAAGTAGAGGAGGGTCGCTTTTGCGACGAGATCAAGCTTATCTTCGTTGCTGATGAGAGAGTTTCCCATCAGAAAAGTGAAGCCCCAGCGGATGCCGGTCATACGCCACTATTGTACCGGATTTCCTCAAGGAATAACCCAGAGGCTGGAGCGGTCCACTCGGCGACATCCAATTTTTCATCGCACCGCCCGTCAAGCAACTGGCGGAACTCCTTGGTCGTGATTTCGTGTTTTCCGACCTTCACCAGAGCTCCCACAATCCGGCGTACCATGCGCCATAAAAAATGCGATCCGGCAATCCGGAATTGAATGATCTCTTGGTCGGTTTCGACAGCAGCGCCGTTGATCTCGACGATCGTGGATTCGCCGGGACGGCTGGGATCGGAAGCGCGGAAGCAAACAAAATCATGACGGCCGACAAGCATCGATACGGCTTCCGACATCCGCTCGATGTCCAATTGGTCCTTGACCCACCATACATGTCGTTTTATGAATGCCTGCTTCCGCCGGGAAATTTGATACAGGTAGACGCGCTCGCGCGCGTCATGGCGCGCGTGAAAACTCGGGCGGGCGCGCTCGACATTGAGAATCGCGATATCGGCGGGAAGCAGATCATTGAGGCGGCGCTTGATGACATCCGGAGCAGCCTGTCGGGTCGCAGAACTCACCTTGATGTGCATGACTTGTCCAAGCGCGTGCACACCCGCATCGGTTCGTCCCGCACCCTGGATATCGATTTCGCCGTCAAATACCTGTAGTGCAGCTTTTCGGATCTCGCCCATGACGGTGCGGGCATTCTTCTGAATCTGCCATCCGCTGTAGCGAGTACCGTCATATTCAAGGGTGATTTTGAAAGTCGTCATGATCTCAGGGCCCCAATTCGTGCTATAAAACCATTCCCCGCCTCTGCGGAGGGTGTTGCAACTGTAGCGGCCTATGACCGCCGGTATTCCCTTGAATTCTGGGAAAAACCGGCGCTCATATTCTTGAGGCTGCGCGCTGTCGCGCTTGCGCTTCGCGGAGCGCCACTACAGCAGGAATATTGAACCATGCAAGCAACAACGGATACTGAGATAGCCGCCCCAACCGAACAAACTCGTCATATCGTCCTTCTAATTGCGCCAACGATCTTCTTGAGCGCCTTCCTTTTATTTTGCAGCGAACCCATGGTCGGAAAAATGATGCTGCCGCTTTTGGGCGGAGCCGCTGCGGTTTGGATCACCTGTCTGTTGTTTTTTCAATTGATGCTGCTCGCCGGATACCTCTACGCCCACGTACTGGAAAGCTATGCGAACGTGAGAGCGCAGATGCTGGCGCATGCGTGCCTGATGATGCTGGCGATCATCTTTCTCCCCATGCATTTTGCGACAGGGCCTGATGCCGCAGCATCGAGCAATCCGACGTTGTGGTTGCTCGGCCAACTGATCAAGTCGGTGGGAATACCGTTCGGCGTGGTATCGACGACGGCGCCCCTCCTGCAGAATTGGTTGTCGAAGACGGGGACAACCTCCGGTCGAGATCCGTATTTCCTTTATGCCGTCAGCAACGCCGGAAGCCTGCTCGCCTTGCTGGCGTATCCATTTTTAATTGAGCCGCGGCTTGGCGTGCGGTTGCAGAGTGAGTCGTGGTTTGCGGCGTATGCCGTTCTCGTGCTGATGGTGTTTGGAGGCGCGACCGTCGTCTGGAAGCATTTGGGTGAAGGGGAGACCCTCACGCGCCGTGACTTGGGCACGGCGGCCCTCCCTCCGAGGGAGAGAGTGTATTGGTTGGCGGCCGCGTTTGTTCCGTCCGCGTTGATGCTTGCCGTGACGAACCATCTGCTGCTCAATCTCGCATCGGCTCCTTTCCTCTGGGTGATGCCTCTCGCCACTTATCTGATCACCTTCATGATCGCGTTTGGGCGCAGGTTCCGGCTGAGCCATGTGACGCTTTCGCGCATTGTGCCCGTGATCCTGCTTGTACTGTTTCCGTTTGTTGCGGCGAGCAAATCGGTTTCGGCGGATCGGCTGTGGTACGTCCTGGGGTCCCATCTCTTCCTGTTATTTGGCGGAGCTTTACTCTGCCACACGGCTCTTGCTTCACGCCGGCCCGATACGCGCCACCTCACGGAGTTCTATTTCTGGGTGGCATTGGGCGGAGCGCTCGGCGGCATTTTCACGGCGGTGATTGCGCCGTTCATGTTCAACACCGTCGTCGAGTATCCGTTGCTCGTGGCGATGATCGCGTTCTTTCGCCAGACCCGTGATCCAGAACAAAAGATCGAACTGCTTGATCTTTTGTTTCCGGCTCTGCTCGGACTGCTCGTAGCGGCTGCCTGGTATGGTCTGAAGTGGAAAATGGTCGATATAACGGAAGACTGGAAAACGGCGCTGGCCATCGACGCCATCCTTGTCCTCGTCGCTTACCTGTTTCGAAACCGGCGGTTCAGGTTCGCGCTCGCAATGGTTGTCTTGATCTTCGGCTATCGGCTTGCGCTGCCCACGTTCCTCGACAGCGATTATCAAGTGGTTTATATCGCGCGCGATTTCTTCGGCATCAAGAGAGTCGTGTATGAGGTGGAGTCGAACATGCGGAAACTCTTGCACGGCGACACACTCCACGGCCTTGAAAGCCAGGATCCCGCCCTGAGCGGCAAGCCCATCTCCTACTATCACGAAACCGGACCTGTCGGTGATGTTATGAAAATGCTCGACGACCGGGCCGATCAGCATATCGGCGTCGTAGGGCTTGGCACGGGGTCGATGGCGGGTTGGGCGCGGCCGAATCGCCGCGTCACCTTCTTCGACATTGACCCGCAAATTCCGGACATTGCGTTGTATTTCTTCACGTTCCTGCGCCGGTGCGACAAGAATTGTGACATCGTGATCGGCGACGGGCGGCTCGCAATCGAGAAAGCCCGCGATGGAGAATTCGACGTATTGTTGCTGGATGCCTTTGCTTCAGACTCTATCCCTGCGCACCTGGTTTCCCGCGAGGCGGTTCAGATCTATCTCCAAAAACTGAAGCCGAATGGGTTGATCCTGTTTCACGTCTCGAATCGTTACATGAACGTTGAAGGCTTGGTATCCGCTTTAATCCTGGATGCATCGCTTCAAGGACTCGTCCGCTACGACGATGATGAGGAACCCACCGGCAAAACCAGCTCCGATTACGTCATCGCTGCCCGGCACGCAGAAGACATCGAAACTCTCGAGCAAAAAGACGGCTGGACCCCCGTTGAAAAGCCCTCCAACATACAACCCTGGACCGACGACTACTCCAATATGATGAGTATTATCCGTTGGCCGTCTGCGCCTTCGCTTCGCTCGCTTATCTCACATTCCGTTTCAGGGGACGCACAAGAAGAGTAAGTACGAATCCAATGGCAAGCAACGCGGCCAGCACTTGTAGCGGTGTGTCGTAAACGTGCATTTTGCTCGCGCCGGCGGCCAATCCGGCTTTCGCCCGATTCGACAGCTCGGTAATGATAACGGGGCCTGTCACCGCAGCAGCACTCCACGCCGTGAGTAGTGCTCCATGGATAGCTCCGACATTTTCGGGCCCAAAGATGTCCGCCAGGAACGCTGGAATCGTGGCGAAGCCGCCGCCGTACATCGTAAATACAATGAAAAGGCTCGCCAGAAATACGGGCCAATTGCCGTTTGCAGCCAATAGTGGAATCAGAAGGAAGAGAAAAAATTGCACGATGAAGAAGGTCGTGTAGGTGTTACGGCGGCCGATGTAGTCGGAACCGGAAGCCCACAGGAAGCGTCCGCCTGCATTAAAAACGCTAATGAGGGAGACAATCACACCAGCTTCAAGCGGAGTTTTCTGGAACAGGTCCTGCATCATCGGGGAGGCTTGCGCGAGTATCCCGATGCCTGCCGTCACGTTGATAAACAGAATGCCCCACAATAAATAGAACTGGACTGTCCGAATGGCCTGGTTCCGATTGAGACTTCGGTCGCTGATCATCCGGTGGGTCTTCATCGGAGGAATCCAACCCGCAGGTTTCCACCCTTCCGGAGGCCGGCGTAGAATGCGCGCGCCAATCATCATCACCACGAAGTAGGTCCCGCCCAGCGCGATCATGGTCGTGGCCACACCGAATTGCTCCATGAAAAAGACGTTCAGGTACCCTGCAAGGAACGCCCCTCCGCCGAATCCCATAATCGCCATGCCCGTCGCCATACCGCGGCGGTCGGGGAACCACTTCACAAGCGTGCTGACCGGAGAAATATAGCCCAGGCCGCAGCCAATACCGCCGATGATTCCCATGCCCAGAAACACCAAGATCGACTCTTTGATCGCCAGTCCGATGCCGCCGATGATCAGACCGGCTCCAAAGAATAACGCCGCCGCCGTGGCCGCGACACGAGGACCGCGCCGTTCAACCCAGGGACCGCCGAAGGCTGCACTCAGTCCGAGTAAAACCAGCGCTGTCGTGAACGTCGTGTATGGAGGACTGAACCACCACGGCTCGTTGGGAAACAACGATTGAATCGGTCGATTAAAGGTGCTCCACGCGTACACCGACCCGATGCAGATGTGGACCGCAACCGCGCCAACGGGAATAAACCACCGATTAAACACGTGACTCGGTTTTCTGACATCAGGAGAGGACGGGTGAACAGCGGCGCCGGCCGTTTTTTGATCCAGAGCTTCTTTCATCGGCCTCCTTTGGACGTGCGGCCAATATACCATTCCCCAGTGTAGTCAACGGCAAATTCGGGGTCAGACGGGTGAATTCCCTATTTTCGAAATGCAAAAATAGGGAATTCACCCGTCTGACCCCGAATTCTTTATGGTATGCTCCCGGCCACCGGGAGAAACAATGCGAGTTCTATGTAAGCGTTCAGTGATCGTTCTGGGCGCGGTGCTCTTGATGACCATTTCTGCAGCTGCTCAAAGCGAGGAGAAATTTAAAATACGAATCACGCCGGTGCCTCTTGATGGCAGCATGCGCGCCGCCGTTGCGGGCTTTGGCTCGGCCACGGCGACGTTGTCGGGCAACAAGCTGAACATCTCGGGAACTTTCGACGGTATGCCCAGTGCCGCCACGACTGCTAAAATTCACCGGGGTCTTGCAACCGGTGTCCGCGGATCTCCTTTTCTCGACTTAACCGTCACCAAAGCGCCCAAGGGAACCGTATCCGGGTCTTTTGACCTGACGCCCGAACAGGTTCAGTACCTCAAGCAAGGCAAGCTGTACATTCAGATTCAAAGTGAGAAAGCTCCGGACGGCACCCTCTGGGGTTGGATCCTCAAATAGGAGGAACGATGCTCAAGAAATACTTCATGCTCGCGCTCGTTGTTCTTGTTGCCTCAAGCATCATCATCGCGGCTCAGCAACGTGGCGGTGGAACTGCAGGCGGTGTTTACACAGCCCAGCAAGCGGCGTCCGGCCGTGCCGTTTACCAAGCAAATTGCGCGATTTGCCATCAGCAGGATCTTAGCGGTTCGGGTGATGCGCCGGCTTTGCGCGGATCGGAGTTCGTTTCAAACTGGGGCCCGCGTTCGACGCGTGAATTATTGTCGTTCTTGCAACTCACGATGCCTCCCGCCCGTCAGGGGATTCTGAATCAGGACGAATATCTGAGCATTGTTGCGTTCATCCTTCAATCCAACGGAGCCCGTGCCGGCAATCAAGCGCTGGCGGCGAATACCGAAGTGGCGATTAACTCCATCGCCACCGGTCAAGCGCAGGCAGAAGCCGCGCAAGCCGCATCGCCCCAGGCCGATCCCGACGGCGACGGCGGTCAGCGAGGCGGCCAGCGCGGAGGCCGCGGCGGCGCGCCCCGCCAGGCGCGCGGAATTACTGTTGCCGGCGAGGTAAAGAACTATGTTCGGGTTACCGATGCCATGCTGCGTAGCCCGAGTCCTAACGACTGGCTGATGATTCGCCGGGATTATCACGCTTCCAATTACAGCCCTCTGAACCAGATCACTCGGGACAATGCGAAGGACTTGCGGCTGGAATGGGTCTGGTCGATGGCCGAAGGTGCGAGAACCCAGGCCGCCCCGATCGTTCACAACGGAGTGATGTATCTCA
>Ga0209157_1001027_pt1 | contig 23460 bp, 19 predicted proteins | sample GraSoiAngelo_135_FD_185892 | JGI IMG/M metagenome (GOLD analysis project Ga0209157, IMG submission 185892) | Grasslands soil microbial communities from the Angelo Coastal Reserve, California, USA - 14_0929_05_40cm (SPAdes) (version 2) | ecosystem: Environmental > Terrestrial > Soil > Grasslands ...
AGGCGCCGGTGCTCGAGCGCGGCTGGCAGGCGTGGCGCGACCGCAGCGTCGTCGTCCTGGGCGTGGACATCCAGGACACCGATGACAAGGCGCTGAAGTTCGTACGGGACTTCCAGCTGAGCTTCCCAAACGCTCCCGATCCGTCCGGAAAAGTCAGCATCGATTACGGCATCTACGGCGTGCCCGAGACCTTCTTCATCGACAAGCAGGGCCGCATCCGTGCCAAGCACGTCGGCTCGCTCAGCGAGCAGGTCTTCAAGCAGCACGTCGAGCGGCTTTCTTCCGAAGGCGCCGCGGCAGCCTCCGAGAGCTCCCCCGCGTCGCGGTAGTCTGCCGGCCCCGCCGAGGGCACCTCGCTGCCGGGGCTCCATGAGTGCGAGCGCGGGCGCTGATATGACTTTCGCTGTCAAGGGTCACGGTGATGTCGGGATCATGCGTGTCGGTAATCCTGGTGGTCATGGTGGATGCTCGAGCCACCGGTAGAGACGGAGCCTGTAACAGCGACGGTCGATCATGCTGATATCCGTGGGTTGGTTACCACCTTACTGGTGTCCGTCGCGGCGCCTGCTTCGCTCTAGGCTCGAGGGTCGTGGCCTCATAACGCGCTCGAAGATTGCGCCGAAGACCGGGGCCGCGTCCCCGCCGATGGCTCGAGATCGTGATCAACAGAGATTCACTCCGTGCGGCGTCACGCCGCGATCGGCACCGTGCGCGCGATCGCCCAGGCGAAGGCCGCCATCTCCCGGGCAATGGCGACCACGACTTGGTTCACGTGTTTGCCGCGCGCGCTCAACAGCCGGTACCGCTTGCACAGCCGCAGCTGGGCCTTCCAGGCGATGGCCCGCACCTCGGCGGGCACGTTCTCCAGGCGGAGCTGCAGGTGCCGACTGACCTTCGCCGGATAGCGATAGGCCCAGGCTCCCTCGACGAGCGCCCGCCGGGCATGACCGTTCCCGGCCTTCGTAATGCCGCCTTGGTGCCGGTGCTCCCCGGACGAGTACTCCGACGGCGTGAGGCCGAGATAGCTCATCAGCTTTCGCGGCGTATCGAATCGTGTGAGGTCGCCCACCTCGGCGATCAGCGTCACCGCCCCCGTGAGATTCAGGCCGCGCAGGGCCTGGACCGCGGCCACCACCGGGTACAAGCGCCAGGTCGTCACCGCCGTCTGGAGCTCGGTCTCCAGCCGGCCGAGCCGGTCGGTCTGCTCGCTCACGGCATGGACGTACTCCTGGAACACGATCTGCTGCGCCGGCGTCGGGCAGACGACCCGGGCCAACCAGCGGAGATGGGCCGCGTTCCAGTTCGCACGCCCTTCGTAGCGAATGTCCTGGCGCAGCAGGAAGGCCTTCAGCCGCACCTTGTGGCGCTTGAGGTCGCGGACCGCGTCCTCGCGGGCGCGGCTCAAGTCGCGGATGGCTTCATCGTCGACCGTGGGTACGTAGATCGAGCTCAGGTCCCCGCTCCGCAGCAGGCGGGCCAGCGTGACCGCGTCGCGACGATCCGTCTTCACCCGGTCTCCTGGCTTCCGCGGAATCAGCGACGGGGCCACCACCGCGCAGCTCAGCCCCCGCCGGGTCAGGTAGCGATACAGCCAGTAGCCACAGGGCCCCGCCTCATAGGCGAACAGGAGCGTGGCGCCCTTGGCTTCCAGCTTCCGGATCAGCTTGTCGATGTCGTACTGCCTCGTGCCGATCATGCCCAGCGACACCACCTCGATCCCGCGATCCTCCGCCGCGTAGGCGACCGCGATGGTGTCCTTGTGGACATCGAGACCGATGAAGAGCGACTTGCTAGACTTGCCCATGGCTGACCTCCTCGCTCGTTTGTGCCAAGAGCACGTGCGGCTCTGGCCTCGATGAGGCTAATCCGCGTAGAGCGCCGGAGGTCAGCCTCACCGCGCGGAAGTCATACTGTCTAGACGGCAAGCGTGGGGGGGGCTGTCGGATTGGACCCGCTGACAGCGTTTCTCATTCCGGTGGTCATAGCGTTAGCCTTTACGCTACTGGCCCGCCGATTTCCTGCTCGCCGAAGTGGCGAATCTGCTCCGGCTCGCGCACCTGCGAAGACGTTTCGGATAGGTTTCGGTGCTGCATACTTTGGGCTGTGGCTGCTGACTTCGGGTGCCGCCGCTTGGGTGCTCTTGCGCGCCGCCGCGTGGCTTGGCCCACACCAGCAACCGGAGGACATCGCACTCTTTCGCTCACCGTATCTCTTGTGGCTCCTGGTCGCGATGGCTCCCACGCTGGTGGGGGTTGGATTCCTCGTTGAAGGTGTCGCGCGGCGGTATTGGCCAGCTGAATTCGAAGCCTATCAGGTTGAGGAGAGCCGTCGCACGGGAGTGGATTGGAAGCGACTCGAGAAGCGACTCGAGAAACCAATCGTCGTCGGCGTGTTGATCCTGGACTTCGTGCTTTTTCTGTTCGCTCTCGACTTTTGGAGTCGATTCGGACACGATCGCCTAGTCGTGAGCCGCTTCTGGAGCTTCGGCTCCACGGTTCATCTCTACCGAGATCTTGACGCGATTGCCCTGTATCGCGACGTGGACACGCGGAGCGGTAGGCGGCGCCAACCGTCGCTTGTACTTAAGTTCCGCGATGGCTTTGTCTGGGACAGCCGCTATTCCCCAGTGATGTCGGAAAAAGAAGCCGTGTTGCGCAGGGTGGGTGCGTCCGTGGGGCGAGCAGCAGGCCATTCAATCAGGGAGGAATTTGTTCGCCCATGAATATGGTGCGCCGTCTAACTTCCGCATCCAGGCGACGGCCTTCGGCCGTGCCTGATGCCGCGCGTTCGACGCACGAGACACATCACCGACCGCTCGCTGAGCTTGGCAAGGAGGTATCGTGGACGCGGACCTTGATGTGATGACGCGCGAGCAGCTGATCGCCGAGGCGCGACGGCTACGAGCCGCGATTCGGGGGCACCGCGACAGCACCGGACACGCGCTCTGCTGGCATCACCCGGCACTCTGGGGCCTCCTACCCGAGAAGACCGACCCGCTGCCGACGGTGCCTACGTGGCCGGAGTTTCTCCGAGGCTGTCTACAGTACCGCGAGTCTCTGGATAGGCAGCTGCCTGATGCTCCCCGTTCAGACGCGCCGTATCGGCCGTGAGGATGGGGCGACAAGCCGCGGATGCGATAGCCGCCGAACCTCACGTTGGAGCGGACCGCTGGCTCGCGTGCGCTCACCACGGCCGCTCAACGTGCCGTTCGGCGGCAGGGGGGCCTAGTGACTAACGCGGCGCCGACTGTCCGGGCCTTTTCTGCTGGCGAGTGGCACGTCTACAGAGACCTGCGGCGGCGTGCACTGGCCGATTCACCCGACGCGTTTGGCAGCACCCTCGCAGAAGAAACCGCCCGCCCGGACGCCGAGTGGGCTCGCCGTCTTGCATCGGGCGTTGATTCTCAAATGAATCTGCCGATCATCGCGGAAGTAGATGGCGAGCCAATCGGATTGGCGTGGGGCCGAATTGATACGTCGGATCCGGACGTCGCTGTTCTCTATCAGATGTGGGTCGCTCCGAGCCATCGCGGTGCGGGCGCTGGGCGGAGGCTCGTGGAAACGGTCATCGCCTGGGCGAGGGTACGGAATGTGTCCTCCGTGGACTTGGGTGTCACGTGCGGTGATAGTCCAGCGCGACGTCTTTATGAGCGTGCTGGCTTCAAGCCTATTGGTGAACCGCAACCACTCCGGGCAGGCTCGAAGTTGGCGGCGCAACCGATGCGACTTCCACTAAAGGCTGCCGCCGAACAAGGCCATCGAGCTGGCGGCGCTGCACGCTGCAGCTCATAGCCGGCGTTATACGGACCAGGTAACGGCGTGATCTTCCGTACGACTCAGAAAGTCTCGTCGAAGTTGCGCGTCACGTGCACCGACATCACCGATGGCCGTCCGTCGATGGTGGAATGGTACTGCAATCTCATCACTGTGCGGCGCCGACAGTTCTTTCTGTTCACGCACGCACCGTCCCTGTTTTCATTTTGGACGCCGGCTGCCGGGGCCACTCGAGACCATTTCGGCCAGATGTTTCGCCGACGCGTGACGGAGACGCTGAGAGAGTATGGGTTCTCCCCGGCAGATGCGGCGGCCGTCATCGATGGCGGTCCGGACGTGTTTGCCAGAGCGACCGATCGCGGCGTCATCGGTTCTATGGTGGATTTTGGAAAGATGTTCCGGCACGCGGTGGACCATGAGGGCGGCCTTGAGCACCTCGCGCCACGGGCGATGAATGACATCGCGAACGAATCGCCGATGAACAAGATCGGTATGGAGAATCCGGCCGAGTATCTCCGGCAAGTGCTCCGACACGAGAGGCCGCATAACATCGCAGTCCACCGGACCGGGGCTCGCGTTGCTCGCTCCGGCCGGTGACCGCGAACGTTGATATGGCGCAAGGAGAACTGTCGGGAAAGCGAGGCAAGCCCTTCGAGCGCGTCGTGAAGGAAGTCCTCAGCACCCTGGATCCAAGGTCAGTCGTTCGTCAAGGCCAGTGGGTCACAGGGCCCGACGGACGCAGGGAGCTCGATGTTCTGATCGAGGGCTCGGTCGAGGGAGTTCGGAGACGAGTTCTGGTCGAATGCAAAGACTTCAATCCGAATACGACTGGACCCGTTGGGATCAGATTCGTGGATGCGTTGGAGTCAAAACGTCGCGACTTGGCTGCTGATGTCTCCTTCATTTGTAGCAACGCCGGTTTCACGACAGATGCCATCCGAAAGGCAAAGCGCGTCGGAATTGGCCTGATCGCAGTGTTGCGGGAAAGAGATCATCGAATCCGCTTTCAGGTTCGAGAGGAGATCTACATACGTCGCGTCACGGTCCAGACGCTCACGATCGGTTTGCAGACAGAACCCGCCGTGAAGCTAGACGGGGTGCCATTTGAAGCCATCACCTTCAAAGGTGTATCTGTGGGCAATTGGGTGTTGAGGCGCGCCCTGTTGCTGATCGGCTCAAATCCGATCGTCGCCGGCACCTTCAAGGCGACTCACATGCTCCGTGCCCCCGTGGAATTTGACCTGCTTACTGGCCCGCTTATGGCGACACGCGTGGACTTCAATCTCACGATTTCGGGAGGTTGGTTCGCTCAACAGGTTGGATTGGACGCTACAGCAGGAATTTATGATTGGCTCCGACGGCGTGTGCGTCTCGTCCCAGGTCCGGGGCAGTTCCACATCAAGGACGTCGACCTTGAAAAGGGTGACCCAATTGACCGACCTCCAGACTCCGAACTAAGAGTTCCGATGGAGCTGCGCCGGGGCGAAATGTGGACGAACTTGTTGCTCATTAAGGGCCTTGACGCACGTGAACCCGTGCCGCCAATCGATGAGTTTGTCGTCCCAGAGGATCTCGAAATGGTTATCAAAGACTTGCCGCCAGAAGCCGTTACCTCAAGTCGCGCCTAACTGCGCGATCAACCCGACCGCCAACAGCGGCGCTTCGCTTGCTGTTGCCCGGCGGGTAATCGCGCGGGCGTTCGGCAGCAAGGACCCCGATACTTGTGTAGGGACAGGTGAATGAGGCGAGATGAGATGAGCCAACGGAAGCGCCAGGTTCCGCTTTCACCCTCCATGCGTCGCGCGTTCCAAAGTTTCGCCGTCAACTCCGACGGGAGTGCTGTCGCCACCTCGAGTCATCCCTATGACGACGAACGGTTCTACGCGTTCGTCCGAGTGTGCCACCGCCTTCGACGCCGGCTCTCCGAGGCTCAGGTATCACAGCTCCTATGTGGCGTCGGGTTTCCCAAAGATGAAGCGGATGAATGGGGCTCCTTGTTTTACCACTGCTATGGCGTGCTATCGACGCCGATCCCGCAGTACGCGATCTCTCGCGAGCGCGACGAGATCCTTCGTGGCCTCAGGCAACCATATCGGAAGCGCGAGTCACGGTGATGCGGGCGGACCGGGGGTCGCGTTGCTCGCTCCGGCCGGTGACTGCGAATGTTCGGATATCCGTTGAGCAGCCCAACTACCGGTTGACGTCAGGAGGAGAAGAGTATTGGCCGGCGCGGCCGATCAGCGGAAGAAGGAAGAGGAGCGGTTCTTCGTCGAGCGCTTTCTTCGGGGCGCGGGTCTTGAGTTCGCGGCAGAGGATCACGAACGCCCAGACTTCGTCCTCTCCCACGGGGAGTTCAGGGTCGGCCTTGAGGTCACGCGCATCTTTCATCGGGCTCGTCCCGAGAGCATGCCTAGGCAGGCCGTCGAGACTCTTCGAGATCGTGTCATTCGAGAAGCCCGGCAATCCTATGTCGCTGCTGGCAGGCCACCGGTCCTCGTCTCGGTTCTCTTCAACTCCTCCGCAGGTTTCGGGAAATCGGATGTCAGTCGGCTGGCGAGCAAGCTCTTCGAACTCGTGCTCCGCAACTTTCCAGAGGCCGACTCGCGCACAGAAGAAGAATACGACTGGCTGAACAGAGATTGGTTCCCGGAAGAGTTCCTTCATGTATCGGTCTCGCGGTTCTCCTTTCTTATGGAATCATACTGGTCGTCTCCGGACGCTGAATACGCACCAAACTGCTCTACTGACTCCATCCAGGAACGCATCTCGGAGAAGGCCTCCAAGTTCAGCGCGTACGCGAGCGCGTTTCCCGAATGCTGGCTGCTAGTTGTCGCAGACGATTTTCGGCTTTCCGGCAGCTTTCAGTTCCCGCAGAAGACGCTTGAGCATGTCTACTCATCGCCGTTCAGTCAGGCGTACTTGCTTGAGCCGTTCAGCAGTCGAGTACACCCCCTAAAGTCGCGCCCCGTACTTCAGAACCTGACGTCTAACCGCTAGACCGCAGCGACCCAATTTGACCGGAGTGTATAATCTGGCTATATTGTAGCCAGAATGCGGTATGAGGTCGTCCTGGCCCCCGCGGCGGCTGCGACCTTCAGGGCTCTGTCGGCGTACCACCGGGCCGAAGTGCGGGACGCCCTCGAACGGCACTTGCGGCACGCGCCCACCCGGGTGAGCAAGAGCCGGATCAAGCGCTTGCGCGGCTTGAGCCAGCCGCAGTATCGCCTCCGGGTCGGGGAAGTGAGGGTGTTCTATGACGTCACGGACGAAGCTGTCGAGGTCCTTGCAATCGTCACGAAAGCCGAAGCGGCGCGCTGGCTCGCCGAGCACGGGACGCCCGATGCGCCGGGTGGCCCTGGCTGAAGTCAAGGACGACCTCTCACGATTCCTCCGCTTGGCCGCGTCCGAAGAGATCCTCATCACGCGGCACGGAAAGCCGGCCGGTGTCCTCATCGGGTTCGAAGGCGAGGAAGACTGGTTCGACTACCGCCTGGAGCACCATCCCGAGTTCATGCGGCGAGTCGCAAGGGCGCGAGAGGCTCTCCGGAGCGGTCGCGGAGTCCGACTCGAAGATCTGTAGCCGCCTTGCCACTCGCCTCCCGGCGGGGGTACGCTTGCCTCCGCTCGCAGACCCGAGGAGGCGACCGATGACGCCCAGCAACCCCGTCCCGCCCATCGTTCCCGAAACGCCCAAGCCGTCGACGGCGCGCACCGAAGTCTGGGGCAGCGACGCGATCGCCCGCATGCTGCACCGGCTCGAGGTGCCGTACGTCGCGCTGGTGCCGGGCGCGAGCTTCCGCGGGCTGCACGACAGCCTGGTGAACGATCTCGGTAACAAGACGCCGCAGATGCTGACGTGCATCCACGAGGAGAGCGCCGTCGCCATCGCCCACGGCTACGCCAAGGCGAGCGGCCGCATGATGGGCGCCATCCTCCACTCGAACGTCGGCCTCCTGCACGCGAGCATGGCCATCTTCAACGCGTGGTGCGACCGCGTGCCCATGCTGATCCTGGGCGCGACGGGGCCGTGGGACGCGGCCCGGCGGCGCCCGTGGATCGACTGGATCCACACGATGTCGGACCAGGGCGGGCTCATTCGCTCGTTCACGAAGTGGGACAACCAGCCGGCCTCGGTGCCGGCAGCGTACGACGCGCTGCTGCGCGCGGCCCAGATGGCGACGACGGCGCCGCGCGGCCCCGTCTACGTGAACCTCGACGCGGGGCTGCAGGAATCGAAGCTGACGGAACTTCCGCCGCTGCCCGACGTCTCGCGCTTCCGCGCCCCCGAATCGGTGCAACCGTCGCCGGACCTGGTCCGTCGCGCCGCCGACCTCCTCAACAACGCCACGGCGCCGGTCATCCTCGCCGGCCGCGGCAATCACACGCTCGAAAGCTGGCGTGCGCGCGTCGCCCTCGCCGAGAAGCTCAACGCCCGCGTGATCACGGATCTCAAGGCCGGCGCGGTGTTTCCGACGCGTCATCCGTTGCACGTCGGGCCGCCGGGAAGTTTCCTGGCCGAGGCGGCGACGAAAGTCCTGCGCGAAGCGGACGTCGTCCTCTCGCTCGACTGGATCGACCTGGCGGGAACGCTCAAGCAGGCGTTCGGAGAGCAGGTCACCGCGAAGATCGTCTCGGTCTCGTGCGACGTCCACCTCCACCGTGGCTCGGGCATGGAGTGCTTCGGGCTGCCGCCCGTCGACGTGAATGTGCTGGTCGAGCCCGACGTCGCGGTGCCTCATCTCCTCGAGGCGTGTCGCGCGCGACGGAGCTCCCCGCCGGCAGCGGCGCCGGCGGACGCGCCAACGCGGGCCCACGACGTGATGAACCTGCGCGCCGTCGCCGATGCCTTCAACGAGGCGACGGACGGCATCGACGTCTGTCTCACGCGGCTTCCTCTCGGCTGGCGCGGCGGCTATCGCCACTTCGCGCATCCCCTCGACTACCTCGGCGCCGACGGCGGCGCCGGCGTGGGATCGGGGCCGGGAATGACCGTCGGCGCGGCGCTCGCGCTGCGCGGCTCCGGACGCGTTCCCGTCGCGCTGTGCGGCGACGGCGATTACCTGATGGGCGTCACCGCGCTGTGGACCGCGACGCACTACGGCATCCCGTGCCTGTTCATCGTTTGCAACAACCGCTCCTTCTACAACGACGAGGCGCATCAGGAGCGCGTGGCGATCACGCGCAGCCGGCCCGTCGAGAACAAGTGGATCGGCCAGCGCATCGGCGATCCCGACATGGACCTCGCGATGATGGCCGTCGCTCAGGGCGCCAAGGGCATCGGCCCGGTCACCCATCCCGATCAGCTCGCCAAGGCGATCAAGGATGGCCTGCGCGCGGTCATGGACGGCGAGGTGTGCGTGATCGACGCGCGCGTGCTGCCCGGCTACGACGCTGACGTGAGCGGCGAGAAGAGAGCGGTCGAGCGCTCCACCGGAAGAGCCTGACGCCGCGCCGGACATGCGCGGCTCGCCGTACATCGCTGCCGACGGCGTGAGCGTGACGTTCTGGTCGGCCAATCGCGCGCCGGTGGCGGCGCTGGCCGACTTCGATCTGCGCGTGGCTCGCGGACAGTTCGTGAGCCTCGTGGGCCCCTCGGGCTGCGGCAAGAGCACGTTCCTCAACGTCGTCCTCGGGCTCCAGCGAGCGGACGCCGGTGAGGTTCGCATCGACGGCCGGCGCGTCGACGGCCCCGCGCCCGACCGCGCGATGGTCTTCCAGGAGTTCGGTCTCTTGCCCTGGCGCACCGCCGAGGCCAACGTCGAGCTCGGCCTCGAGCTGCGGGGCATGGCGTCCGCCGAGCGCCGGCGGCGCGCGACCGAGTTAATCCAGCTCGTCGGCCTCACCGGCTTCGAGCGTCACTATCCCCACGAGCTGTCCGGCGGCATGAAGCAGCGCGTCGGGCTCGCGCGCGCGCTCGCCACGAATCCCGAGATCTTGTTGATGGACGAGCCGTTCGCGGCCCTCGACGCCCAGACGCGCGATCTGATGCAGGCCGAGCTGCTGGCCGTGTGGGAGCGCACGCGGAAGACCGTGCTCTTCGTCACCCACTCGATCGAGGAGGCCGCGTACCTCTCGGACCGCGTGATCGTGCTGAGCGCGCGCCCGGGCCGTTCGAAGGCCGAGATCGACGTCCGCCTGCCTCGACCGCGCGATTACGAGATGCGGCTGTCCCCCGAGTTCAACGAGCTGAAGCTCGCCATCTGGAACGCGCTCAAAGAAGAGCTGAAGGCGGGCGCATGAAACCCTGGCGTCGCCTCGCGCTCGGCACGCTGTCAGTGGTCACCTTCGTCGTGACGTGGGAAGTCGTGCTCGCGCTCGTCAGGTGGGATCCGTTCTTCATGACCACGCCGTCGCACATCGGCACGGCGCTGCGCGAGCAGCTTCTCGGCGGCCGGCTCTGGCGCGACATCGGCGTGAGCGCCGAGGCGTTCGTCGTCGGCCTCGGCCTGGCCGTCGTGGTCGGCATCCCGATCGGCCTGGTCATGGGCTGGCGCCGGCGGGCGGCGTTCGCGCTCGATCCGTTGCTGACGGCGCTCTACGCAAGTCCCCTGATCGCACTGGCGCCGCTGATCATCATCACCGCCGGCGTGGGGCTGGGTGCGCGGGCGCTGCTGGTCTTCCTGCTGGCGGTCTTCCCGTTCGTCTTCAACACGTTTGCGGGCGTACGCTGCACCGATCCGCTGCTCGTGAACGTCGTGCGCTCGTTCGGCGGCACCGACCGCGATCTCTACGTGAAGGTCATCCTGCCGTCGGTCGTTCCCTACGTCGTCGCCGCGGCGCGACTGGCCATCGGCCGCGGCCTCATCGGCATCCTCGTCGGTGAGTTCTACGCGGCATCGGAGGGCCTCGGTTTCGCCATCTCGCGCTTCGGCGACACGTACCGGCTGCCCGAGATGTTCGCCGGCATCGTCGTCCTCGCCGTCGTGGCGGTCGGGCTGACGAGCGGGGTGCGCCGGATCGAGGCCAGCGTGGCGCCCTGGCGCGCCGGACGGCGCTGAGCCGTGCGCGAGCGCCTCGTGCTTGGCTCGACCGCGCTGCTCCTTCCGCTCGTGCTCTGGGAAGTGATTCCGCGGATCGTCACGCTGCCTCGCGGCGTCCGGTTGTTCCTGGCGACGCCGTCACAGATCGCGGCGGCGCTCGGGCGACTCGTCGCGAGCGGCGAGCTCCAGCAGCACTTCACGGTGAGCGCGACCGAGTTCCTGATCGGCCTCGGCCTGTCCATCGTGGTGGGCCTGCCGCTCGGCGTGCTGTTCGGGCGGGTAGCCTGGCTCGACGACCTGGTCGATCCCTTCGTCACCGCGCTCAACGCCACGCCGAGGATCGTGTGGCTGCCGCTGCTCATCCTGTGGTTCGGCCTCGGGATCTGGTCGAAGGTGCTGATCGTGTTCCTCGGCGCGGTGTTCCCGCTGCTGGTGAACACCTACGAGGGCGTGAGAAACGCCGACCGGGTGCTGGTGAACGTCGTGCGCTCGTTCGGTGGCAGCTCCTGGCAGGTGGCCAGGATCGTCGTGCTGCCGGGCGCGCTGCCGTACGTCGTCGCCGGATTGCGGCTCGCCATCGGGCGCGCCGTCCTCGGCGTCGTCGTCGGCGAGTTCTTCGGCGCCAGCCGCGGGCTCGGGTACATGATCGCCTCGGCGGCGTCCAGCTACCGCCCGGACGTCATGTTCGCCGGCGTGCTCGTCCTGATGGCGCTCTCACTCGTGCTGACCTTCTCCGTCCAGGCCGTCGAGGCGCGGCTGACGCGCTGGCGGCCGGAGGCCGCGAAGACGTTCTGAGCGTCGGCTAGCGTCCGAACTGGCGCAGCAAGGCGGGCAAGACGACCAGCGCGGCCGCGAGCCCCGTGCAGCTTCCGAGCGTCAGCAGCAGGCCGAGACTCCAGATGCCGCGATGGTCGGCGACGAGCAGGCTCCCGAACCCGACGACGGTGGTGAGCCCGCTCAGAAAGACGGCGGCCCCCGTGCTCCGCGGGAACGCCGGCCCGCCATGCGCGCGCGACTCGACGAATCGCATCACCAGATTGATGCCGTACTCGGCGGATGCGCCGATCATCAGCGGCAACCCCCAGACGTTCGAGAGATTGAAGCGCAGACCGAGCGCCGGCATCGAGCCGACGGCCCACAAAGTCCCGAGCACGAACGGAACCAGCCCGAGCAGGATGGCGCGCGGGCGCCGGAGGACGAGCGCCGTCAGCGCGCCGACGCAGACGAAGGCGTAGAGCGTGCCCTCACAGTACGCGCTCTCCATCAGGGTGATCGCCTCGTGCGTGATGATCGGCGTCCCGGTGACGTCCGGAGTCACCGAGCGCAGCTCGTCGACGAAACGCCGGGCGCCCGCTCGCTCCCACGTGTTGACTCGCGGATAGATCTCGAGAAGGTACCGGCCGTCACGGCCGACGAACTTCCTTCGCAGCTCCTCGGGAACGTTCTCGGGCGTGATCGGCCCGGCGGCCACGCCGGCCTGCAGCGCGCCGACGCTCTCACCGAAGTCGTCGTACACGCGCGCGTCGAATGCGGTGAAGCGGCGCGCGACCTCGTCGGGGCCGAGGCGCGCCAGCGTCGTACGTAATCGGTCGACGCCCGCTTCGAGTCCCCGCACCTCCGCGCCGGCGTCGGCGGGCGCCTGCTCAGCGACGAACGCCAGGCGGCGTCCGAGCGTCTCGACCTCGCGGACCATCTCCGCCCCGTCGAGCCGCCGGCGCGGCTCGACACGGAGGCCGGACACGAGCGGGCGCACGCCCGACAGCAGGCCGATCTTGGCCGGCTGATCGTCGGGGATCAGCATCGTGACGCTGTCGACATCAGCAACCGAAGGCAGGCGCCGGAAGGCCGCGGCCTTCGCACGAAGCTCGGCGATCGAGCCGGCGGTGTCCAGGGCGCCGAACACCGAGCGCGTCCCGCTCTCGATGATCCGCTTCTCCCACCGCACCGACTCGGTCCCGGGCGCCTGGAGGTTCATCAGGTTGTAATCGAACCCGACGCCCTGTGCCGTGACGGCCGCAAGAACGGCCGCCACGCCGGCCAGCGTCAGGACCACACCGCGGCGCTCGGCGGCGAAGCGGAGCAGCCGTGATTCGCCGTCCGGACCGGGGCGACGATCGCGGCGGCGGCCGAGGCGGCTCGCATCGACCAGCACGAGCGCGGCCGGAAAGAGCGTCAGCATGGCCAGGAGCGCGATGAGCAGCGCGGTTCCCGCGACGAAGCCGAATTCCCGGATCCCGCGGAAGTCCGTCAGCATCAGCACGTAGAACGTCACCGCCCCGCTGAGCGCGCCGAGCACGATCCCTGGCCCGCTCCGCTCGGCGACGAGCGCCACCGCATCACGCGGGTCCCGGCCCGCGCGTTCCGCCTCGTAGCGGTAGAGCACGTAGATGCCGTAGTCGATCCCGAGCCCGACCACCATCGAGATGAACATGACCGAGAAAATGGTGAGATGGCCGACGGTCAGCGTGATGACGCCGATCGACACGATCACGCTCGTGGCGAGGACGCCCAGCATCACCAGCGGCTTGACGACCTGGCGGAACGCGAGCACGAGCACGGCCAGCGTGAGCACGGCCGCCACGAGGGTGGCGATGCTGCTATCGCGGAACGCGCTCGTCATCTCGTCGGCCGACAGCGCCGGCCCACCGGTCACGCCCGCGGAGACGTCCGGGAACTCGACGTGCAGCTCGGCGATCCTCCGTCGTATCTCCTCGATGGCCTCACGATCGGCCGCGAACCCGCCGCCGCCGCTCAGCGGATCGGCGAAGACGAAGAGGAGGCGCTTGTCGTCGGAGAGAAACAGGCCTTCGTCCCGGTCGCGCCCGAGCCCCCAGAACCCCGCCCACGGCGAGTGATCGCCGTCGTGCCCGTCGGCGACGGCCTGCAGCTGTCCGACCAGATCGCCGAGGACCGCCAGGCCCTGTCGGCTGGTGCGGTCGTCGAGCCCGAGGTCGAACAGGGAGAGCAAGATGCCGGCGTCGATGCGTTGCCGGATGCCGGCGAGCAGCGTGGTCAGGCCCGGTCGCGCCGCGAACCGTTCGATGAAGTCACGCTGATCGATCAGCGTGCGCTGGAGGCTCGTCAACTCGTCGAGCGTGAGGTACAGGAGGCGCTGTCCCGCGACGTGCCCGGGATCGACGCGGTACGTGAGGCGGTGAAAGCGCACGGGCCCGCGCCGGAGAGCTCCGACGAGGCGATCGGCGAAGGCAACGGAGCGCCGAACGTCGCCGCTCTCCACGATGATCATCACGTCGTCGAGCTCGCCGAAGTTCCGAGAATATTGCTCGTAGAGCGTCACGTACCGCGCGGTCGGCGACAGGAGGCGAAGCATCGACGTCTCGAACCGCAGGGCGACGAACGCCCACGCCAGCATGACGACGGCGACGGCCAGCCAGGCCGTGACCGTCAGCGCGGGCCGCCGGGACGAGAGCGCGACCAGCCAGCGGAGCGGCCGACCGATGGGGAAGACAGGCGTCGGGGGCGATGGCCCCGCCGTCATACCTGTCCCGGCCAACCTCTAGGCATGAGCCCGGCGCCGCGACAGGAATTCCAGGAACTCCCGGCCTTCGCGAAGCCGCCGCCTCATGACTTCCCGGTCTCGGATCATGTCGCCCGCCAACGACAGGAGCTTGCCGGGGCGGAAGTAAAACCGCCGGTAGAACCTGGGAACGGCCTCGAAAATCTCGGTGTGCGGAAGATCGGGATACCCGAGCGGGCTCTGCTGCGTGCCGTCCTCTCCAACCAGCGCGTCGCGCACGAGCCAGCCCTGCTCCACGGCCTGGCCATACAGCGCCGTGCCGGGATACGGCGCGGCCAGCGACACCTGGATCGTGTCCGGATCGAGCTCGCAGGCGAAGCGCACCGTCTCGTCGATGGTCTGCCGCGTCTCGCCGGGAAGGCCGAGGATGAACGTCCCGTGGATCTTGATGCCGAGGTCCTTGGCGTCACGCGTGAACCGGCGCGCGCTGTCGAGCCGGATCCCCTTCTTGATGTTGTTGAGGATCGATTGGTTCCCCGACTCGTACCCGACGAGGAGCAGCCGAAGGCCGTTGTCCTTCATGACTTCGAGCGTGGCGCGCGGCACATTCGCCTTGGCGTTGCAGGACCATGTGACGCCGAGCCGGCCGAGCCGGCGCGCGATCTCCTCGGCCCGCGGGAGATCGTCGGTGAAGGTGTCGTCGTCGAAGAAGTACTCCTTCACCTGGGCGAAGTGGCGCCGAGCCACCTCGATCTCGTCGATGACGTGGTCCACCGACCGCGTTCGATAACGCTGGCCGCCCACCGTCTGTGGCCACAGGCAGAACGTGCACTTGGAACGGCAGCCGCGCCCGGTATAGAGCGAGACGTAGGGGTGGAGCAGGTATCCGATGTAGTAGTTCTCGACGGTGAGGTCGCGCGCGTAGACGGGGACCACGAAGGGCAGCGTGTCCATGTTCTCGATCGGCGGGCGCGGCGGCGTCGCCCGCAACAACCCCGCGTCGTCTCGATAGCCGAGCCCCCTGACCTCACCGAGCCGGCGCCCCTCGGCGACCTCCTGGATCGTGAAGTCGAATTCGCCATGACAGACGAAGTCGATCGCCTCGGAAGCCGCCAGCGCCCGCTCGCGCTGCACGGCGACGTGAGCGCCGACGAAGCCGATGCGGAGCGCCGGGTTCTCGGCCCTGAGGGCCTCGGCCACTCTGACGTCCTGGACGAACGACGGCGTGCTCGTGTGCAGGACGGCCAGCTCGTACTGGCGCGCCAGCGGGCGGACGTCGTCCAGCGTCAGGCCGTCGGGCGGCGCGTCCACGAGGCGCGATCCGGGCACGAGGGCGGCCGGCTGGGCCAGCCACGTCGGATACCAGAAGGAGCGCACCTCGCGACGCGCCTGGTAGCGTGACCCCGCGCCGCCGTCGAAGCCCTGATACGACGGCGGGTGCAGAAAGAGTGTCCGCAGGTAGCTCACGGGGTGGCCCTCCGCAGGCGGCCCTGGTGGTCGATCGTGAAGGATTGTCCGTACCACCGCACGGTGCGGCCGCAGAAGGACAGGATCCAGATCGCCGCTGAGAGGACGTCCCGGAGCGGAAGGAGGCACGCGTCGGGCAAGCGAGGAATGCCGGCGGTCCTCCGCGTGACGTGCCAACCGGCCAAGCGGGCCACGAGATTCGCGGCGAGCGCCGCCACCGCCGCCGGCGTCGCGCCGGCGCAGGCGAGCGCGAGGAGCGAAAGGGGGAGCCCGAAGGTGACGAACGACATCAGATAACCCACCGGCCGCACGGAGCGGATCGTGCGGGCCCACCGGAGCTCGTGGCCGACCAGCGTCCGGAAGTCGTGCTCGTCGACGATCGTCTGGACGACGAGCGGCGAGAGCTCGACGCGCCGGCCACTCTCCGCCACCACCCGTCCGAGCATGTAATCGTCGGCGAGGTAGTCGACGACGCTCTCGAAACCCCCCAGCGCGTCGAGCACGTCCCGGCGGCATGCGATCGTGGCGCCGAACGCGTACGCCAGTGGCTGCAGCGCGGCTGCCACCAGGGCCGACGGGAAGAACCAGTCGTTGATGTACATCGCCCCGAGGGTCGACGGCAGGCCGGGCATCGGGACGGCGCCGTAGAGGCAGGTGACGAGGCCGGTCCCTGGGTCGGCGAGCGGCGCCACGACGGTCCGCAGGTATTCGGGCCCCACCCGGACGTCGCTGTCGGCCAGGACGATCACGTCGTGCCGGGCACTCTTGTAGATGTTGACGACGTTGCTCAATTTCGGATTCGTACCCAGCGCATGACCATCGCAGACGAGCACGACGTCGAGGCCGGGGAATTCTTCGACGAGCCGATGCACGACGTGAACGGCGGGATCGCTCGGATCGCTGACCCCGAAGACGAGCTGAAAGCTCGGGTAGGCCTGCTCGCAGAAGCTGCGGAGCGTCTCGTAGAGGAACGGCTGCACGCCGCACAGTGGCTTCAGCACACTGACCGATGGCGCAAAGTCGGAGTGGGTGGGACGGCAGCGTCCGAAGGCGTGAGCGCGATACGCCGCCCACGCCCAGTATCCCGCGGCGACGAACGCGAGCGCGACGAGAACATCGGCCACGTAGGTCATGACATGGCTCCCGTGTTCGCGATCTCAGGTATGTTGCCGGCCGGCGCCGGCCGCCAGGCGATCGCACAGACGACCAGGCCTCCCGCGGCCCACGCGAGCTCTCGCAGATGCCGCAGGAGCCCGAACGCGAAGCCGGCGCTCGGCGCCAGGCCGAGGGCGGCGAAGATGGCGGTCTTGCTCCCCTCCTGGATCCCGATCTTGGCCGGGATCATGAACAGTACGCCATCCACGGCCGCCGACAGCGTCTCGATGGAGATGATCGTCGATGCCGACACACGCAGCCCGAGCGAACGGCAGATGAGGTACGCCTCGACGGCGCCCCACGCGTACGCCGCGGCGAAGAGCAACGTCGCGGCCGCAAATCGTCCACGGTGAGCCCGGACGAAGCCAGCGAACGAACGCCGGAGCGGCGACAGGCGCCACGCGGCGAACCCGCGGCGCGCCGCCACGATGGCGAGAACCCCCAGCAGCGTCGCCGTCAGCACGCCGGCGATGACGGTCCACATGGGCAGCCCGACGCGGAGCGTGCGTGCACAGACGAGCACCCCGACGGCCACGAACAGCGCCTGGCCGAGGGTCTGCGCGATCTTGGCCACGATGACGGAGGTTGCCTCGGTACCCGTCGCGTGGCTGGCTTTCAGCATCGCCGTTCGGCCCACTTCGCCCGCGAGCGTGCCGCTCGGCGTCAGGTAGTTGATCGCGTCTCCGGCGACCCGCAGGGCGACGAGACGTCGCAGCGGCACGGCCGCTGCCTGCCGGGGATCGGAGGCCCACTTCCATCCGAGCGCGTTCAGCACGTGAGCGACCGCCTCCTGTCCGAGGATCAACGCGATTCCCCAGCCGGTGGCGGCGAGCAGTGCGCCGACACGCGGGAAGTCGAGCCGCCACAGCAGCACCACGAAGACGACCGTCCCGACGACCGCCGCCGCCAGCGTGACCCGTTTCATCGGCGGCGCCTGGCAAGCGCCCACAGCGTGAGCCAGAAGACGTGCGATCCTCCCGCCGCGGCCCACAGGAACCACTCCAGGCGGTGCACGACGGCGAGGGCAAGGAGGACGTAGATGAAGTCGCGGCTGGCGATGCGCTCATACAAGAGGGCGCCGGGGCCGCGGCGCGGTGACGGCTGGCGCAGGATCAGCCACCACACGGACGCCATGCTGAGCAGCACCCCGGCGATCAGCACGAGGCCGGCGGGGATGACAGCCGCGTGGGCATGGCTCAGATGCAGATGGACGGGCAGTGCCAGGAACACCGCGACGTGAACGACGTTGTCCGTGATGGCGTCGAACCGCGCACCCCACGGCGTCGAGAGGAGCTGGAGGCGTGCGACCTCACCGTCGCAGCCGTCGAGAATGCACGAGCACCAGAGCAGCAGGGCGCCGGCGATCGCCGCCCCGTAGGCCGGGACAGCGAGGACCCCGGCGCCCAGGAGCCCGACCAACAAGCTGCTCGCGGTGACGGCGTTCGGCGTGATTGCGGTCCGCGTCAGGGCCAGCGAGACGGGAATCGAGATCCCCCGGTCGAATCGTGCCAGGTATCCGTCGGTGTCCTTCCGCAGTGAGCGCACCAGATCGTGTCCGGCGCGCTCGACGTCCTTGGGGTCGCGAAGATCGTACCAGGCGCGGACATCGGCGACCAGGCGCTCGCCGTGGAAATCGGCATCGACCGGCCTCGGCGATCCGGAGACGCCCTGAGACGAGCGGCCCAGCACGGAGCGCCTCGCGGAGCGCCCCGCCGGATAATAGACGGCCACGGTGCGGCCGCTCCAGAGCCATGCCGTCGGCACGGCACGCCGGCGGCACTCGCCGAGGAAGGCGCGCAACTCTCCGGCCTCCGGCATGCCCTCCGGGTCGAGCACCAGGACCGCGGACGTCGGCGCGAGCGCGCTGCCCACGGCGGCCGGCGAGGAGACGGCCGTCCACGGTAGGGCGCGAAGCTGGGCGTTCCACCGACCGGTGAGCGCCGCGATCGAACCGGTCACGAAGATGAAGCGGTCGACCGGGGCGTCGACGAGCGCATGGGCGGCTCGGAGGGCGGTCGGAACCCCGAGGACGAGCGGCACGTCGGGCACGACGGACAGCACGACTTGAAGACGAGGTGCGACGGAACTGGCCATGCTGAGCTCCACGCCGTTTGCAAAACGGCAAGTCTTCCGCCTGACAAGGAACCGGGGTCGTGTGACGGCGTCGGCGCCGTCGGTCAGTCGGCAGCAGGGCTCAGGCGGAAGGGGGAGCGCGAAGACGGTACGGCGCGGACTCGGGTGAAGGCGGGAGCTCTGGCGCGAGCATGAGCGGCGCCATGACGCACGCGACCGACGTGACGTCGACGGTGATCACGGTGGCCACCGCACCGACCGCGGACGTGACGAGGATGACCGCGTCGTCGTGGTCGGCGTTGTCGGTGATACCCGGGATCCACGTCTGGTCGGGTGGGCTCGCGTAGGCCAAGGGCACGAGCCAGCCCACGACGAGAAGAATGACGACCGCGCTCAAACGCCGCCCCGTCATCGCGAGTGAATAGTAGCACGATGAGACCAGCGCCACGTCGCCTTGACAGCCGTAGGGCCCGAAGCTACCGTTGGGCGCTCGATCCACGAGGGGAGCGTTACCCGTGCAGCTCAGAACCGTCAACGGGGAAGTGGCCAAGTTCACCTCCCGCGGCGAAGCAGCAGCGCGGGGGCTGTCCGATTTCATCGCCCGTGACACCTCGGTGGCGTACACCTTCGTGGCGCCTGCATTTTTCCTCTTGCTGTTCCTGGTCGCCTATCCCTTCGTGCTCTCGGTCTGGTTCAGCGTGAGCGACGCTCGTGTGGGCGAGACGGGAAGCTTCGTGGGCCTCGCCAATTTCGAGCGGCTGCTGGGCAGCGACATCTTTCGCCAGACCCTCAAGAACTCGCTCGTGTTCACGTCGATCGCGCTCCTGCTCAAGACGGTCTTCGGGATGGCCCTGGCCCTGCTACTGTTCCGGGTCGCCCGGTTCAAGCGGCTGATCCGCGGCGCCGTGCTGTTGCCGTTCATCGTGCCCACCGCGCTCAGCACGCTCGTCTGGTGGTGGATGTTCGAGCCGCTCTACAGCGTGGTGAACTGGACGCTCAAGCACCTGCACATCGTGAACAAGGACGTCCCGTGGCTGCCCGATCCCTACCTGGCCATGTTCACGGTGATCCTGGTCAACACGTGGCGCGGCCTGCCCTTCTTCGCGATCACGCTGCTGGCCGGCCTGGTGGCCATCCCGCGGGAACTGTACGAAGCCGCCGAATCGGACGGCGCCGGCCCTGCCGCGCGCTTCTGGCACGTCACCGTGCCGCTCGTCAAGCCGGTGCTCGCCGTCGTCATCCTGTTCTCGGCGATCTTCACGCTGGCCGACTTCAACATCGTGTACATCCTCACCAAGGGTGGACCGATGAACATGACGCATCTCTTCGCCACCTACTCGTTCGCCCTGGGGCTCCAGAGCGGGCAGATCGGGCAGGGCGCCGCCGTCTCGCTGTTCCTCTTCCCGATCCTGCTCGGCGTGGTCTTCACCCAGCTCCGACTCGTCCGCAAGTCCACGACGTATGACTAGACGCTCGTGGTGGTCGCGCCCGACGCGCTCGCTCTTCACCCTGTACCTTCCGGTGGCGCCGTTCGTGTTCTTCGCGCTGTTCCCGCTCTACTTCATGCTGGTGACGTCGTTCAAGAAGAACGCCGAGCTCTACAACGTGAACGCCACGCCCTTCTTCATCCGGCAGGGCCTGACCCTCGGGCACTACGAGATGCTCTCGAAGGACACCATGTTCTGGAGCTGGTTCGCCAACAGCCTGATCGTCAGCATCGCCGCGACCGTCGTCTCCGTCCTGATCGGCATCCTGGCCGCGTATCCGCTGGCCCGCCTGCGCTTTCCCGGCGCGGACTCCTTCGGCGTCGCGATCTTCATCACCTACCTGGTGCCGCCGTCGCTGCTCTTCCTGCCACTGAGCACGGTGGTCAACCGGCTGGGGCTCTCCGACACGCTGTGGGCGCTGATCGTCACGTACCCGACCTTCCTCGTTCCCTTCTGCACGTGGCTCCTCATGGGCTATTTCCGCACGGTGCCGAAGGAGATCGAGGAGTGCGCGATGCTGGACGGCTGCAACCGCTTCCAGACGCTGCTGAGGATCCTGCTGCCGGTGGCGGTGCCGGGCGTCATCTGTGCGGCGCTGTTCGCCTTCACGCTCTCCTGGAACGAGTTCCTCTACTCGCTGGTCTTCGTCTCGCCGGCCGAGCTGAAGACCATGACCGTGGGCGTCTTCTCCGAGCTGATCCGCGGCGACATCTATTACTGGGGTGGACTGATGGCGGGCGCCTGCATCGGCTCGCTTCCCATCGTGGTCGCGTACGTGTTCTTCCTCGACTACTACGTGTCCGGACTGACGGCGGGCGCCGTCAAGTAGGAGGCAGACATGGTGAACCGGCGGCAATTCCTCCGCGTGACGGCGGGTGGCGCGGCCTCGGTCGTGGTGGCCGGCGGCGTCCCGGCGACGGCCCAGACTCGCGAGCTGACCTTCCTGACCATCGCGAGCTTCGTGCCCGAGACCGACAAGGAGCTGAAGCGGCAGTTCGAGGAGTGGGGCGCGAAGAACAAGGTCAAGGTGCGGCTCGACATCATCGCCCACCTGCAGCTCGTGACCAAGAAGGCCTCGGAGGTCCAGGCGCGCTCGGGTCACGACCTCACCGCGCTCGGCCCCGGCCTCGGTGACGCCGATCTCTACTTCGATCACCTGGTCGATCTCAACGACGTCGCCGCCGACGTGGCCCCGAAGAACGGCGGGTGGATGAACCCGAACGACTACCTCATCCGCGGCAAGTGGAAGCTGCTGCCGTGGTGGATGCCGCCCTTCCCGATGGCGGTGCGTACCGATCTCCTCGAGCAGATCGGCGAGAAGAACCCCGACACGTGGGAGGACTGGCTCCGAATCGGCAAGAAGGGCAAGGCCATCGGGCATCCCTTCGGCACGGCGCTCGGCCACAGCGGCGACGCCAACGTCACGCTGCTCTCGATCATGTGGTCGTATGGCGCCTCCTACGTCGCCAAGGACGGGAAGACGGTCGCCATCAATTCGAAAGAGACGCGCCAGGCCATGGAGTTCGTCAAGCGTCTCTACACCGAGGCGATGGACCCCGAGGTGCTGGCCTGGGACGACGCCAGCAACAACCGCTGCCTGAACGCGGGCAAGTGCATCGCCATCCACAACCCGATCAGCGCCTTCGAGTCGGCCAAGCGCGACAAGGTCGTGATCCCGGGGACGCAGCGCGAGATCGCCGAGGTCATCGACCACGTCAACACGCCGCGTGGGCCCGTGGACCGGAAGACGACGACCGGCTACTGGTGCGTCGGCATCTGGAACTTCGCGAAGAACGTCGACCTCGCCAAGGACTTCCTGCGCTACCACTTCCAGCCCGAGAACCAGGCCAAGTGGGTGGATGCCGGCCACGGCTTCAACATGCCGTTCCTGACCAATCTCACCAAGCATCCCGTGTACAAGAGCGACAAGCAGTATCGGTTCATTCCCGAGGTCGCCAAGGTGACGGTCCCGCCGTCCTGGCCTGGTCCCACGACGGCGTCGTCTCAGCAGGTCCTCGACCTCTACATCCTCCCGGACATGTTCGCGCAGTACGCCACGGGTAAGATGACGGTCGACCAGGCCATCGCCTGGGCCGAGAAGGAAATGCAGGAGATCTTCGCCGGTCGCAAGCGCAAGTTCTGAGGCAAAGGAGCCACCATGATCACGAGGTTCGCCACGGTCTATCCCGGCCACGTCGATTTCCCCGACATGGGCCAGACGGCCACCCCGGCCAACGAGCGGCGCTACGGGAACGAGCACCTGGCCACGGTGTTCGCGAAGACCGATGCCGTCGCCCGGAGGATGGACGAGCTGGGGTACTACGCGATCTGGCTGGCCGAGCACCACTTCCAGCACGAGGGCTACGAGTGCCTGCCGAACCTCCTGATGTCGGCGGTGCACCTGGCCCACATCACGAAGCAGATCAAGATCGGCTGCGGCTTCAACATCGCTCCCATGTGGCACCCGCTCCGCCTGGCCGAGGACTACGCCACCGCCGACATCCTGACCGGCGGCCGCGTCATCTTCGGCGTGGGCCGCGGCTACCACACGCGCGAGGTCGAGACGTTCGGCGCGCCGATGCTCGACCCCGAGGCCAACCGCGAGCTGTTCGAGGAGCAGGTCGAGATCATCTTCAAGGCGTTCAACGAGGAATCGTTCAAGCACCACGGCAAGCACTACACGCTGCCGCCGGCCGTGCCCTATCGCGGCTACGAGCTGCGGGAGATCACGCTGGTCCCGCGTCCGATCCACCGTCCGGTCGAGTGCTGGCAGCCGATCGTGAGCGCGAGCGCCCGCGGCCTCGACTTCATGGTGCGTCACGGGATCAAGGGCATCATCGGCGGCGGCGCGGCCACCATGGCCGAGGGCCCCATCCACGGCTATCGCGAGGCGGCGGCCCGCGCCGGACACGATCTGAAGCTGGGCGAGAACCTCTGCCTCGGCATCTTCTTCCACCTGGCCGACAGCCGCGAGAAGGCCGTTCGCGAGCTCACGCCGCTCTACGAGGAGCACGTGAAGATGTTCGCCCCGCTCGGCTTCGTGCCCG
>Ga0209157_1001029_pt1 | contig 23390 bp, 18 predicted proteins | sample GraSoiAngelo_135_FD_185892 | JGI IMG/M metagenome (GOLD analysis project Ga0209157, IMG submission 185892) | Grasslands soil microbial communities from the Angelo Coastal Reserve, California, USA - 14_0929_05_40cm (SPAdes) (version 2) | ecosystem: Environmental > Terrestrial > Soil > Grasslands ...
GGGGCGACGGTCTTGGGGATCGACCGCGATCCTGATGCCATTGCCGCGGCCCAAACACGGCTCGGCACGGAAGGTCTTGAGTACCTCGCAGCCTCGTTTGCTGCCCCTGCCGCCCTCGCCGCCATCGGGGCATTTCATCCCGATCGCATCCTGCTCGACCTCGGCGTGAGCTCGCATCAGATCGATACCGCCGAGCGTGGCTTCACGTTTCGCCCGGGTGCGCCGTTGGATATGCGGATGGGGGGAGGGGGGACAGGGGACGGGGGAGGGGTAACTGCGCGAGACGTCCTGAATACGTGGCCGGTCGAGCGACTTACGGCCGTATTCAGCGAATACGCGGACGAACGCCGTGCACGGGCGCTGGCAAAAGAAATCATGCGCCGGCGCCTTTCGGCGCCCTTCGGCGTCAGCGACGATTTCGTCAACGCGATCCGCGCCGTTCTGGGCCCGCGCTCGGGGCCGCCTGATTTCGCGCGCCTGTTTCAGGCGCTGCGCATCGCTGTCAACGAAGAGATCGATACCCTTGCCACTGCGCTGCCCGCGCTGCGCGATGCGCTCGTCCCGGGTGGCCGGCTGGGCGTCATCACCTATCACTCCGGCGAAGACCGCGTGGTCAAGCACGCGTTTCGCGAGTGGTCGCGCGCCTGCATCTGCCCGCCGCGGCAACCGGTTTGCACCTGCCGCGGCCGCCCGCTCGGTCGCGTGCTCACCAAGAAACCGATCCTGCCGGACCCGCGGGAGATCGCCGTCAACCCCCGCGCGCGATCGGCGCAGTTCCGCGTGTTCGAGAGGCTCGAGGCTGGTGAGGTTTAGAGGCCGGCATTGGATCGCGTTCTGGCTCGTCGCGCTGCTGGCGGCGCTGTGGCTGGTCATTGCCCGTCAGACCGCGGCGCTCAACGGGGCGCGCGCGCTCTCCGATCTGCGCGCGGAGCGCGCCGCGCTGGAAGGCCGGCGCGCCGAGCTCGAGCGCCGGGTGCGTGTCGCGCAGAGCCGGGCCGTCCTCTTGCCGCGCGCGCAGCGTCTGGGCCTGCGGTTGCCGGCGGACACGGAAATCATCCTCATCCCGGCCCCATCGGAACCTCCACCACCCTCCACCATCCTTCACCAGCCTCCAGAACGGCCTCACTGATGGCCAAACCCCTCGTGCGACTGCGCGTTGTGGAGATCGGCCTCGGCCTCGCGCTGCTTGCGCTGGTGCTCCGGTCCGCGCAGGTGCAGCTGATCGAAGGGCGCAAATACGCGGCTGCCGCCAAGGCGCAGCGCACGGAGCGCGTCGTGCTGGACGCCCGGCGCGGCACGCTCTACGACCGTCATGGACTGGGCTTGGCGCTCACGCAGGAGACCTACCACCTCGGGATTGCGCCCAACGAGCTGCGCAATCCGGCACGCGACGCGGCGACCATCGCGCGCCAGCTGCGACTCGCGCCGCGCGCCGTGGAGCGCGCGCTGCACCGCCGGTATGCCTGGTTCGGCGGTCCGTTCACGACGCTCGAGGTCCAGCCGCTCCGCACCCTCCGCGGCGTTCATCTCGAGCCGCTGTTGCGACGCTTCTATCCGTCGTCCGACCTTGCGCGGGCGGTGATTGGGAGGGTGGGTGAGGATGGGCGAGGTTCTGGAGGAGGTGGAGGTGGTCTCGAACGGCTGCTGGATTCGCTCCTCGCGGGCACGCCGGGCGCGGCGGTCGTCTTGAAGGATCGCGCAGGCCGGGAGTACGAATCGCCCGCGCGGGTGATTGCCGACCCGGTGGCCGGCAATGACGTTGTGCTCACGCTCGACGCCGAGCTGCAGGAGATCGCGCAGCGGGCGCTCGACGACGCCATCGATAATATGGAAGCCGACGGCGGCGACGTCGTGATGCTCGATCCCGCGAGTGGGGAGATTCTGGCCGTCGCGTCGCGACGCGCCGACGGCAGCATGCGGCCCAGTGCCTTCACGGAGACGTTCGAGCCGGGATCGCTGGCGAAAATTTTTGCGGCGGCCGCCCTCATCATGTACGATCGCGTGCGCCCCGGCGAGCGCGTGTCGGGGGAAGGGGGGCGCTACCGCCTGGGAGACCGCGTCGTCACCGATGAGCACCCACTGCCGTCGCTCACGCTGGCGGACGCGATCCGGCTCGACCCCGATGAGCAGTATGGCGTACTGCGGGCGTTCGGGTTCGGCGCGCCGACGGGCGTGGATTTCCCCGCGGAGTCACCGGGGCGGCTGCGGCCGCCGCGCGAGTGGTCGCGCCCGAGCTCGGCCAGTCTCGCGATCGGCTACGAGCTCGCGGTCACCCCGATTCAGCTCGCCGCTGCCTACGGCGCGATCGCCAATGATGGAGTGCTGCTCGAGCCCACCTTGATTCGTGAAGTCCGCGGGCCCACTGGCGGGGCGCTCTACCGCCATCGACCGGAGCCGGTGCGTCGTGTGGTGTCCCCGCCGGTCGCGGCCAAGCTGCGCGACTTGCTGCGCGGCGTGGTCGACCCCGGGGGCACCGGGGAACGCGCGGCGCTGGCCAACTTCCAGCTCGCGGCGAAGACCGGCACGGCGCGGCGCGTCGTCGGCGGCCGCTATGCGGCCGGGCAGTACACGGCGTCCTTCGCGGCGTTGTTTCCCGCCGACGCGCCGCAGCTCGTCGTCGTGATGAAAATCGACAATCCGCAGCGCGGCAGCTACTTCGCGGCGCAGACCGCCGCGCCCGTCACGCGCTCGATGCTCGAGCAGGCGCTCGCTGCGCGCACCGTCGCGCTCGACCGCGCGCGACTGTCCAAGGTCGCCCCCACGGCCGAGCCCGCGCCGCTCGACGAGCCCGACGGCATCGTGCCGTACGTCGTGCAGTGGCCGTACGTCCCCGACAGCGTGCCGGCCCCCCCCCCCGGCGCACAGCCGGACCGGATCGTGCCCAACGTCACGGGCCGTCCCCTGCGGGAGGCCGCGCGCACGCTCCACGGGCGCGGCTTCAAGGTCGTCGTCAAAGGCTGGGGGGTGGTCCATCACACCTGGCCCGCCGCCGGTGCCGGCGCCGCGGAGGGGACGACCGTCACGGTGTTTGGGGAACTGCCGCCGAGCGCCATTTCTCATCCGTGAGCCGATCGCTGCAGGAGGTCGTGGACGCGCTGGCGCGTGCCGGCGCTCTGGTCGAGGCACTCGAGCGCCGCACGCCTGTGCCCGACATCACCGGGCTCACCGCCGATGCGCGGCGGCTCGAGCCCGGCATGCTGTTCTGCGCCGTGCGCGGTGCGGTGCGCGACGGTCACACATTCGTCGCCGATGCAGTGGCGCGCGGTGCCGCCGCGGCACTCGTCGAATCGCGCCAGCCGGTGGCGCCGACCGTTCCGCAGATTGTGGTGCGCAACGGCCGGCGCGCCGCCGCGATCGCCGCCGAGGCGTGGTATCGCCGGCCGGCGGCGCGACTGCAAATGCTCGGCGTCACCGGAACGAACGGGAAAACGACGTCCGTGATTTTGTTGCAGCACGTCCTGAGCGCGCTCTGGCCGATGGGCGCGATCGGGACGCTCGGCGCGTTCGATCCGAAGGGCGCTCCCGTCGAGAGCGAAGCCGGCAATCTCACCACGCCTGGTCCGATCGATCTGCAGGCGACACTCGCCGCCCTCGTCGATCGCGGCGCCCGCGGCGTCGCGATGGAAGTGTCCTCGCACAGTCTCGATCAAGGGCGGGTGGACGGGCTGGTGTTTCGCGCGGCCATCTTCACCAATCTGACGCGCGACCATCTCGACTATCACGAGACGTTCGACGCCTATTTCGCGGCCAAGGCCAAACTGGTCGAGTACCTGGCGGATGCCGGGCTCGTGGTGATCAACGCCGATGACGCCGCCTGGGCGCGTCTGCCGCGGACCCCGCGCCGCATCACCTTCTCGGCAACTACGCACGCCGCCGACGTGACGGCGCGCGACGTGCGCGTGGACGCCAAGGGCGCACGGTTCACGCTCGTCACGACCCAGGGGAGTCATCCCGTGACGCTGCCGTTGCTCGGCCGGTTCAATGTCGCGAACGCCCTGGGCGTGGCGGCTTGTGCCGTCGGTCTCGAGGTCTCGCCGCGCGACGTCGCCGAGCGCCTATCGACCGCGCCGCAGGTCCCCGGGCGCATGGAGCGCATCGCCGTCGATCCCTGCGTCGTCCTACGCGACTACGCGCACACGCCCGACGCGCTGGAACGCGCACTCGAAACCGTGCGCGACGTGACGCCGCCGGGGGGACGGGTGATCATCGTCTTCGGCGCGGGCGGGGATCGCGATCGCGGCAAGCGCGCGCCGATGGGGGAGATCGCCGTCCGCCTGGCCGACGTCGCCATCGCGACGTCAGACAATCCCCGCACGGAAGATCCCGAGCGGATTCTGGACGATGTCGAAGCGGGCATGGCGGGCCGGCAGCACTATCGGATCACTGATCGACGCGCCGCGATCGCCCAGGCGATGGAGCTGGCGCGGCAAGGCGACACCATCCTGCTCGCCGGCAAAGGTCACGAGACCTACCAGGTCATCGGCACGTCCAAAGAGCCGTTTGACGAGCGCGAGATCGTGCGCAGTCTGGGAGCCGCCTGATGGTCGGCCGCTCCTGGACGAGCGACGAAGTCGCGGCGGCGCTGGGCGTGCCCGCGCCCGGGACGCTCACGTTCAAATCCATCGCCACCGATACGCGACAGCCGATACCCGATAGCCTGTTTGTTGCCTTGAAAGGCGAGAACTTCGACGCCCACAACTTCCTCGCGAACGCCAAGGCGCAGGGTGCGGCCGCCGCGGTCGTCCGCCGGGGCACACCGCAGGTCGATGGCCTGCCGTTTTTCGAAGTCGACGACACGCTCAGAGCCCTGGGCCTCCTGGCGCGCGCGCGGCGTCGCATGCTGCCCGAGGGGACGCCGGTCGTGGCCATCACCGGCTCGAGCGGCAAGACGAGCACCAAAGAAATGGTGCGTGCCACCCTCGCAACCCGCTATCGAGTTCATTCAACAATTGGAAATCTGAATAATCTTGTGGGCGTGCCGCTGACAATCCTGGCGGCGCCCGACGACACGGAGGCGTTGGTGGTCGAGGCGGGCGCGAGTGTCCCCGGGGAGATCGCGCGCCTGCGGGACATCATCGAGCCCACGATCGCGGTGATCACCAACATCGGCTATGCGCACGTCGAGGGCTTCGGGTCGCTGGAGGGGGTCATGGCAGAGAAGTTGTCGCTGCTGGATGGCGTCCCCGTCGCGATTGTCGGCTCAGGGCCGGACGCGATGTGGCCGGAAGCGCGGCGCCGCACCCAGGTGATCCCGGCCGCGCTGCCGGGGAAGAGCGCCGACGACAGCCTGCTCGATCGCTATCTCGACCGGGACGGCCGCCCCCGCCTGTCGCTGGATTCCGGCGAGAAGATCACGATACCGGCGCTGGGGATTCACCAGCTCGAGAACGCCCGGATCGCCCTCGCAGTGGCCCAGCGCGCCGGCGTCGATCACGACGCCGCGCTCCACGCGCTGGCGGGTGTGCTGCTGCCCGAGGGGCGCGGCGATGTGCGGGAGATCGGCAACCTCCTGGTCATCGACGACACCTACAACGCCAACCCGGCATCGCTGCGCCGGGCGGTGCAGACCGCGGCCTGGCTGGCACGCCGCCAGCGGCGACCGTTGGTGGTCGTGGTGGGCACGATGTTGGAGTTAGGGCCGGAAAGTGCAAGATTGCACGCCGAAGCGGCGCGCGAAATCGCCCGGCGCAAGCCGGCCCTGGTTGCGGCGGTCGGCGCCTTCGTGCGCGCGTTCGAATCGCTGCGCGAAGCGCTGGGCGGCCGGCTTATCACGGCCGCCGACCCGGACGCGGTCGGGCCGAAGCTGAAATCGGCGCTGCGCGGCAACGAGCTCGTGCTGCTCAAGGCTTCACGGGGAGTGGCTTTGGAACGTGTCCTGAACTACCTGACCTGATGCTCTATCATTGGCTCGCGCCGCTCGCCCGCACGCACATCATCTTCAATCTTTTCAACTACATCACATTCCGCGCGGCGGGCGCGACCGTCACGGCGCTGCTGCTCGCCTTCGTCGTCGGTCCCTGGGTCATCGGGAAGCTGCGCGAGCACCGCATTGGGCAGATCGTGCGCGCCGAGGGGCCAACGAGCCACCACGGCAAACGCGGCACGCCGACGATGGGCGGCCTCATCATCATCCTGGCGACGGTCGTGCCCACGTTGCTCTGGGCGCGGCTCGATAGCCGGTACGTCATCGTCGCCGTCGCGGCGACCTTGTGGATGGGACTGATCGGCTTTTTGGACGACTATCTGAAAATCGTGCGCGGCCAGTCCCAGGGGCTCGTCGCGCGCTGGAAGCTCGTCGGCCAGATCTCGTTCGGCATCGGATTGGGTGTCTACCTCCTGCTCTATCCGCTTACCAACAGCGTCGACCCGAACGCGACGCAGTTGCCGTTTTTCAAATACGTGGTCTGGGTGTTACCGTGGCCCATCTACCTCGCGTTTGTGACGTTCGTGACCACGGCCAGCTCGAATGCGGTGAATCTGACCGACGGGCTGGATGGACTCGCGGCGGGACTCACGGTCATCACCGCCGGCGCGTTCGCGATCTTCTGCTATCTCTTCGGTCGTGTAGACGCCGCGCGCTACCTCGGCGTGCTGCATCTGCCGGGCGCGGGCGAGCTCACGATTTTCTGCGGCGCGTTGATGGGTGCCGCGCTTGGATTCCTGTGGTTCAATGCGCATCCGGCGCAGGTGTTCATGGGCGATACGGGCGCGCTGGCGATCGGCGGGGCGCTCGGGACGGTCGCAATTCTGCTGAAGACCGAGTTCCTATTGCTCATCGCCGGCGCCGTGTTCGCGGCGGAGACCCTGTCCGTCATGATCCAGACCAGCACCTACAAGTGGCGCAAGCGGCGCTACGGCAAAGAATACGCCGATGCCCACAAAGTCTTCCGCATGGCGCCGCTGCACCATCATTTCGAAAAACTCGGCTGGGCGGAGCCGCAGGTCGTCATGCGGTTCTATATCCTGGGGGTGCTGTGCGCGATGATCGCGCTGGCCACGCTCAAAGTCCGGTGATGGAACGGCTCGTTCCGGACGCCTGGCGCAAGCCCGGCAGCGTGGTCGCGATCATCGGGCTCGGGAAGAGCGGGGTGGCGGCGGCGCGCTTGCTCGCGCGGGAAGGGGTGCGCGTCTACGCGAGCGACGCGTCCGATCATCCGTACGCCGGCGAAGCCGCCGAGGCGCTGAAGGGCGTCCCGTGGGTGGATGTGGACATCGGCCGCCACGATCTCAACAAGATTCGCCAGGCGACCGGGATCGTCGTGTCGCCCGGCGTGCCGCCCGACGCGCCCGTGTTGGCAGCCGCGCGCCACGCGGGCGTGGAGATCGTATCGGAGCTCGACGTCGGCTTCCGCGCCCTCGCCGTCTTACAGCCGGGCACGCGCAGCGTCGCCATTACGGGGACGAACGGAAAGACCACGACGACCGCACTGGTGGCGCACTTGCTCACCGCGGCCGGCCTGCCGTCGACGACGGCGGGTAACATCGGCCGGCCGGTGACCGACCTCGCGATGGGGAACGAGCGCTATCAGTGGATCAGTCTCGAAGTTTCGTCCTTCCAGCTCCACGACAGCCCGCATTTCGCTCCTGACGTGGGCGTGCTGACCAACCTCGCTCCCGATCATCTGGATCGCTATCCGTCGGCGGAGGCGTACTACGCCGACAAACGGCTGCTCTTTCGCAACGCGCGCGCGGACGATGTGTGGGTGCTCAATGCCGATGACCAGCGGGTGTTGGACCTGGCGCACGGTGTGCCGGGTCGTCGGGTGTTGTTCTCGCTCGCCAAGCCGGCGGATGCCTGGTACGACGCGCCGCAGCGCGTGCTGCGGCTGGATGGGGAATCGCTCATCACGCGCGATGAGCTCCATCTCCTCGGTGATCACAACGTCGCGAACGCGCTGGCCGGGGCGCTGGCCGTCCACGAGGCCGGCGTACCGGCGCCACTGCTCGGGGAAGGGCTGCGGTCGTTTCGGGCGTTGCCGCACCGGCTCGAGCCGGTGCGCGAAGTTGGCGGCGTTCTGTGGATCAATGATTCGAAGGCCACGAACATCGCGGCGACGACCGTGGCCGTGCTCGCCATGCAACGTCCGTTTGTGCTGCTGCTCGGCGGCCGGCACAAGGGCGAGCCGTACACGAGCCTGGCGCGACTGCTGGCCGATCGCTGCCGGCAGGTGATCGCGTATGGGGAAGCCGGCCCGCTGGTGGAGCAGGATCTCGGGGGCAAGGTGCCGCTCGAGCGCGGGACGACCTTCGAAGACGTGTTCGCGCGCGCACGGCGGGCGGCCCAGCGGGGCGATGCGGTGCTGCTGTCTCCGGCCTGCTCGAGCTACGACATGTTCAAGAACTATGAGGAACGGGGGGCCACATTCCGGCGACTAGTCGAAGCGCTGTGACCTGGGAAGGACGGCTGCTCGCCGTCGTCACCGCCGTGCTGGTTGTGTTCGGGCTGGCCGCGGTGTACGGCGCGTCAAGTCTCGTAACGACGGCCGGTGGCCAGGTCGGCGCGAGCTTCGCGCTGCGGCAGGCGGTCGGCGCGGTGGTCGGTGGCCTGCTCGCGATCGTGTTCGCGCGCACCGACTATCATCGCTGGCGACGGTGGGCCTGGCCGCTGCTCGGGGTCACGGTGGTGTTGCTGATTATTCCGCTGCTGCCATTCACGCATCCCATCACGCCGACGATCAACGGGGCGCGCCGCTGGGTCAACCTCGGCGTGTTGACGCTGCAGCCCTCCGAGCTCGCCAAGTTCGCGGTCGTGGTGTGGTGCGCCATGCTCGCCGCCAAAAAGGGCGAGCAAGTGCGCGAGTTCCAGAAGGGCGTGTTGCCGTTCGTCGTCATTCTCGTGCCGGTGACAGGTCTGATTTTTCTCGAGCCGCACCTCTCGATGGCGCTGCTCGTGGCGCTACTCGCGGGCAGCGTGATGTTCACGGCGGGGGCGCGGATCGGCCACTTCCTGGCGCTGGGGGTCGCTGCGGGTCCGCTGCTCTTTGGCGCGGTGGCCACAGCGCAGTATCGCCTCGCGCGCGTGCTGACGTTCTTGAATCCGGGCGCCGCTCCGGCGGAAGCGACCTGGCAAGTCCAGCAGTCGCTCACCGGCATCGGGGCGGGCCAGCTGCTCGGGGCGGGCTTTGGACAAGGCCAGCAGAAGCTGGGCTACCTGCCGTACGCGTACTCCGATTTCATTTTCTCGACGATCGGTGAGGAGTGGGGCTTTGTCGGTGTGGTCGCGATCGCGCTGCTGTTCGGCACGTTCGTGTGGCTTGGGTTCCGCATCGCGCGCCATGCGCCGGACCCGTTCGGGCAGCTGCTGGCGACCGGGATCAGCGTGATGATCGGGCTGAGCGTCGTGTTGCACATCGGGGTTAGCCTCGCGGTAATTCCGGCGACAGGCGTAACGTTGCCCTTCATGTCATATGGGCGCTCCTCCCTGATCGTTGCGCTCGCCGCTACTGGTGTACTGGCGAGTGTTGGGCGAGCCCGGAAAGCCTAATGCGGATTGCGGAATGCGGACGTCTGAAGAAATTGCGGATTGAGGATTGCGGATTGCGGATTGTATCTGGAAGGTCATTCTCCTCGAAACCCGCCGATAGAATCCGCAATCCGCAATCCGCAATCGACAATCGAGTGGAATCCTGAAGATTCTGATCGCAGGCGGCGGCACCGGCGGCCACCTCATGCCCGCCCTCGCATTGGCGCGAGTCGCAGCTGATCTAGGCCACGATGTCGTATTAGTTGGCGCGTCGCGTGGCATCGAGGCGCAGATTCTTCCGAGCCATCCATTTCGCTTTCATCTGCTTCCCATGGAGCCGATCTATCGCCGCGCCTGGTGGCGCAACGCGCGCTGGCCGCTGATCGCGGTGCGGGCGTGGCGCGCGGCGGGGCGGGTGCTGCAGGACGAGCGGCCCGCGATTGTCATCGGCACGGGTGGATACGCGGCCGGTCCAGTCGTCTGGCGCGCGCAAGGCGCGCGGGTTCCGACCGCGCTCCAGGAGCAGAACGCGTTTCCGGGACTCACGCAACGCTTGCTCGCGCGCCGCGCGCGCCAGGTGCATCTCGGGTTTCCGGAAGCCCGGGACCGTCTGTCCCCGGGGCCGCACACGCAGGTGTTCGTCTTCGGCAATCCCATCACGCCGCCCCCCCCGCCCGCGGTGCGGGTCGATCCGGATGCGGCGCGCGCCGAGTTTGGTCTGTCGGCGGAGCGGCGCACCGTGTTGGTGTTTGGCGGAAGTCAGGGCGCGCGCGCGCTGAACGAGACGATCGCGCGCATGCTGCGGCATGGCCTGCTCGGCGACGTGAACCTCTTGTGGGGCACGGGCACCGTGCACGTCGACCGCTACGCGTCGCTGGCCGTGCCGGGCCGCGTGGCCGTGCGCGGATTCTTCGATCCGATCGGCGCCGCCTACGCCGCCGCTCATCTGGTTATCGCGCGCGCCGGCGCGATGACGGTTTCGGAACTGTGCGCGTGGGGCAAGCCCAGCGTCCTCGTGCCGCTGCCAACTGCGGCGGCAGATCACCAGACCTTCAACGCGCGCGCGCTCGCCAACGCCGGTGCGAGTGTCCTGCTGCTCGAGCGCGAGTTCACGCCGGACGCGTTTTCGAAAACCATTCTGCCGCTCGTCCACGACGACAAACGCCTCGACGCCCTGGCCAAAAGTGCCCGGGGACGGGGTCACCCGAACGCCGCCCGAAGCATCATCGCGAAGGTATTGGAGCTTTCGCAAGTTGCGTAGATTTCCTATATTAGCTGCCCACAGATGACCTTGTTTCGAACCGGAGATCCCCGTCCCATCCACCTCATGGGAATAGCCGGGGCGGGGATGAGCGCCCTGGCGCTGATTGCCAGGCACCGGGGAGTAGCCATAACTGGTTGTGATTCAGACACTTCTGGGGCTGGTGTCGCTGATCTGACCGCCCTGGGAATTCGTGTTTGGCAGGGCCACGACCCCAGCCATGTCGATGGGGCGCGTGCAGTTGTGGTGACGGCGGCGGTCCCGCGAGAGCATCCCGAGTTGCAACGCGCCCGCGCGTTAGACCTCCCGGTGGTCCGTCGCGCGGATGCGCTGGGAGACCTGGTGAGTGGAGAGGGAGGCGGCAAATCGACCCTCGTGGCGGTCGCCGGGACACACGGCAAGACGACCACCACGGTGATGGTCACGGAAGCGCTCACGGCCGCCGGACGAAACCCCACAGGACTCGCCGGCGGCCGTGTCGCTGCATGGGGTGGCAACGCGCGGATTGGCGGTGACGAGTTGTACGTCGTCGAAGCTGACGAGTACGACAAGGCGTTCTTGTCGCTGCGGCCGACGATCGCCGTCGTGAACAACGTCGAAGCCGATCACCTCGAGTGTTACGGCAGCATCGAGGCGCTGGAGGATGCGTTCGCGGACTTTGCGGGACGCGCGACGCGTGTGATCGTCGGCGCCGACGATGCCGGCGCGGATCGCGTTGCGCTGCAACTGGACGTGCCGGTGTGGCGCGTCGGTCACGGCGCGACGGCGGATGTTCGCATTCGCGGGGTGCGACTCGAGCCGGGCGGCTCGCGCGCGACGATCGCGCTGCCGGGCGGGCAGACGGTCGAGCTCGAGCTGGCGGTGCCCGGGTTGCACAACGTCCGGAACGCGACCGCCGCGCTCGCGGTGTTACAGGCCCTCGGCGCCGATGTGCATGTCGGCGCGCGAGCGCTGGCGGAGTTCCGCGGCGTCGGACGGCGGTTCGAGCGTCTGGGGGAAGCGGGCGGCGTCACGGTGGTGGATGACTACGCGCACCACCCAACGGAAGTGACGGCGACGCTGGCCGCCGCGCGGCAGGTGTTCCCCGGGAAGCGCCTGATTGCGGTGTTTCAGCCGCATCTGTTTTCGCGCACGGCGCTGCACGGCGAGGCGTTGGGACTGGCGCTCGCGGCTGCGGACATCGTCGTCGTCGCACCGATCTATGCCGCGCGCGAGGAGCCGCAGCCGGGGGTGACGCATCATCTGGTGGTGCGCGGGGCGACCCGCGCCGGCGCGGCGACGGTCGGCGTGCGGGATCGAGCGCGATTGACACATCACGTCGCCCGCGCGGTGCGGCAGGGCGACGTCGTGTTCACGCTGGGCGCGGGTGACATCACGCGGGTCGGTCCTGAGCTGCTGCAGATACTGCGGGACGGAGGCAGGGAGCAGGGAGCAGTCGTATGAAATGGTCGCGCGCATCACGGCGCGTGCTGCTGTGGGCCGCCGCCGTGATGATCGTGATGGCGACCTGGATGGCGGCGCCGCACCTGCTGCGCCGCATCGCGTTCTTCCGCGTGCGGCAGGTGGAGCTCGTCGGCATCCGCTATCTCGATGCCGATCAGGTGCTGGCCGCGTTGCGACTGTCGCCGCACGCGAGTGTCTTCGATGACACGGACGTGCTCGTGGCGCGGCTGCGGGGGTTGGATGGGGTCGCCGAGGCCGCGGTGAGCCGCCGGCCGCCGGGGTCGCTCAAGGTGATCGTGCGCGAGATCGAGCCCGTTGCGCTGGTCATGAATGGCCGCGGCGCGCTCGAACCGGTGGACGGGGACGGACGTGCGCTACCGTACGACTTGACCAGTCTCGATCTGCCGATCGTGCCGGCAGGCGACAGCGCTGTCGTTGCTGTGCTCGCGCGCGTGCAGGCGTTCGATCCCGCGCTGTTTCAAACGATCGACGCCGCGCGGCGTACCGCAGCGCCGGGTGGTGGCAGTGCTGTGCTGCTCGAATTAGGAGGGGGGGGTAAGGGGGTTGGCGTTCATCGCGTGCTGCTCGGCAACGATGCCGGGCCGGAGGTGATCGAGGCGGTGGTCCTTGTGGCGAGAGATTTGGCGGCCAGACGGCGCTCCTACGCCGAGCTCGATGCCCGCTTCGACGGGCAGATCGTGGTGCGGCGCCGCAGCCGCACCGCGGGGGTGGGCAGCGTCTAATGCCCGAGCGCCGCCTCGTCGCCGGACTCGATCTCGGCAGCACGAAGACGTGCGCGGTCATCGCGGAGGTCGCGGGCGACCTGCCGCGTTCCCCCCTCGCCAAGATTCTCGGCGTTGGGCTCGCCAAGAACAGCGGTGTGCGCCGCGGCATGGTACGCGACATCGACGAGACGACGCGGTCCGTCGCCGCGGCCCTCAAAGACGCCGAACGAATGGCGGGCGCGCGCGTCACCGACGTCACCTGCGGGATCGCGGGGGAGCACGTGTCGGCGCGCAGCTCGACCGGCGTCGTCGCGGTGAGCGGCGAGGAGATCAGCGCGCAGGACGTCGCGCGCGTGAACGAGGTCGCCCGCGCCGTGTCGCTGGGACGCGATCACGAGTTGCTGCACGACATTCCGCAGGAGTACGTCGTGGATCAGCAGCATGGCATTTCTGATCCCGTGGGAATGACGGGCACGCGCCTCGAGGTGGAGATGTACCTGGTGACCGCGCAGTCGACCGCGGCACAGAATCTCCGCAAGAGCGTGCAACGCGCCGGCTATCGCGTCGCCGATGTCGTGCTCGAGCCGCTCGCGGCATCGTACGCGGTGCTGACCGATGACGAGAAAGAGCTGGGTGTTGCGCTCGTCGAAGTGGGCGGCAGCTCGACGGGAGTCGCGATCTTTCACGAAGGCAGGATCCGTCACCTGGCGTCGCTCAAGTACGCCGGCTCGCATGTCACCAGCGATCTCGTCCAGGGGCTCGGCGTGACGCAGTCGGACGCGGAGCGCTTGAAGGAGCGGCATGGGGCGGCGTACTCGCCGCTCGTCAGCGCGGATGAAGTCGTCAGCTTGCCGTCGACGGCGGGGCAGGGCGCGCGCACCGCGCCCCGCGAGCTACTGGCCCACATCATCCACCAGCGCGTGGACGAGATCTTCCAGCTGGTGGGCCGGGAATTCGAGCGCGCGGGGTACGCCGCGGGCCGCTTGCCGGCGGGCGTGGTGCTCTCCGGCGGCACGGCGCATCTGCCCGGGATGGTCGAGCTGGCGCGCGAAGTCTTCGCAGTCCCGGTGCGCTCGGGACAGCCGGAGCTGGGGATTTCCGGCCTCGTCGACAGTGTGCAGGCGCCGCGCTATGCGGTGCCGGTCGGCCTCGTGCTGTATGCGGCGCGCAAATACGCGCACGGTGGTTCCGCGCCGAGCGTGTTGTTCGGCGCACGTCCCGAGAAGCTGTTCGCGCCTTTGAAGCGATGGTTGCAGGACTTCTTCTGAGCCCTAGGGGAGAACCATGATCTTCGAACTCGAAGAAACCGTTACGCAGAACGCGCGGATGAAAGTCGTCGGCGTCGGGGGCGGGGGCGGCAACGCCCTGAACCGGATGATCGACGAGCACGTGAGCGGAGTCGAGTTCATATCGGTGAATACCGATGCTCAGGCGCTCCTCAACAACAAGGCCGATGTGAAGGTCCAGATCGGGAAGAAGCTCACCCGGGGACTGGGGGCCGGGGCACGGCCTGAAATTGGGCGTCAGGCGATCGAAGAGAACCGCGACGAAGTGCTGCACGCCTTGCAGGGCGCGGACCTCGTCTTTGTCACCTGCGGCATGGGGGGCGGCACCGGAACCGGCGCGGCCCCAATCATCTCCCAGGTCGCCCGCGACCTGGGCGCGCTGACGATCGGGATCGTCACGAAGCCGTTCCTGTTCGAGGGCCGCAAGCGCATGCGTCAGGCGGAAATGGGCATCGCCGAGATGCGCAAGCATGTCGACACGATGATCGTCGTGCCCAACGAGCGGCTGCTGGCGGTCGTCGGCAAGGGCATTCCGTTCCAGGATGCACTCAAGAAGGCCGACGAAGTCCTGCTGCATGCGACCCAAGGCATCTCGGCGCTCATCTGTGTGACCGGCCTGGTGAATGTAGATTTTGCCGACGTCCGCACCGTCATGCAGAACGGCGGCGCGGCGCTGATGGGAACGGGCACGGGACGCGGGGAGAACCGCGCGATGGAAGCGGCGCAGCAGGCGATCTCGAGCCCGCTGCTCGACAACATTTCGATCGCCGGTGCGACGGGCGTCCTCATCAATATCACGGGTGGCGAAGACCTGACGCTCGGCGAGGTGACGCAGATCAGCGAAGCGATTCACGACGCCGCCGGGGACGAGGCCGAGATCATTTTCGGCGCCGTGAACGATCCGGCCATGCATGGTGAGGTCCGGATCACGGTGATCGCGACGGGATTTGATAAGACTGGAGCCGTGGCCGACGCGCTCGCCGGCATGCCGCAACGGGCCGCCGCGGGGGTACTGCCGTTCCGCGGGCCCGGTGGGCGGCCGACACCAGCGCCACCTCCGGGCTTTGTGAAGCCGGACGTCGCGCCCAAGCGCGGGAGCCCGGCGCAAGCACCGCTGAATCCTGAGCTGAACGAAATGGAAATCCCAACCTTCATTCGGAGACAGATGGACTGATGGCTTCGCGAGCGAGTCACTACGTTGCCGCAGGCGCGCTCGCCGCGGGAATGCTGGTGTGGGCGGCACACACCGCATGGCCATCCCGCGAGATTCCCGTCGCGCTGCCCATCGTCGTGACGAGCGCCTACGATGAATGGGCGGACACGCTCGGGCGTCGCGAAATGTTGTCCGATGTGCTGGAACGCGCCGGCATCACCGGTCGCGAGTACGCGGGTTTCATGAAGGCCACGCACACGCTCAATCCCCGGCGCATGCAGCCCGGCCTCATCTTCGAAGTACGGCGCGTGAAGGGCGCCACGGTCGCCAATCGCCTCGCCGTGCGGCTCGACCCCGAGCGGCATCTCGTCATGGCGCGGCTCGGTGGCGATTCGGGGTGGACCGAGACGGTCGCGACTATTCCGTGGACCACCGAGCGGCTGCGCACGACGGCCGTCATTCAATCGAATCTCTACGACGCGCTCGACGCGGCGATCCCCGATTCATTTCTTCCCGCGCGCCAGCGCGTCGCGCTCGCGTGGGCCATCGCCGACGTCTACGACTGGGAAGTGGACTTCACACGCGATCTGCGTCCCGGTGATCGCGTGGACGTCCTGATCGAGCGGCTGCAGTCTCCCGAAGGAGAGAAACGGCTGGGCCGGATTCTCGCTGCCCGCGTGGATGTGGCGGGGACGCCGAGCTTCGCGTTCGCCTTCGACAAGGCAAACGGCGCGACCGCGTTTTATGACGATCGCGGCCGCTCGCTGCGTCGCGCGTTCCTGCGGGCGCCGCTGCGCTTCAGCCACATCTCGAGCCGCTTCGGCGGGCGGTTCCACCCGATTCTCAAGCGCTGGAGAACGCACGAGGGTACCGACTACGCGGCGGCGTACGGCACGCCGGTGCGCGCCACGGCCGACGGCATCGTCACCGAAGCGGGCCGCAACGGCGGCTACGGCAACCTGATCGAAATCCGCCATGCCAACGGCATCCGTACGCGCTACGGCCACCTCTCGAAATACGCGAAGGGCCTGCACGTAGGGGAGCGCGTGAGTCAGGAGCAGACGATCGGTTACGTCGGGTCGACTGGACTGTCCACCGGTCCCCATCTGCACTATGAGTTCCTGGTCAACGGCCGGGCGACGAATCCACAGCGCAAAGATGCCGGCGCCGGCGAGCCCGTCCCGTCTAGGCTGAAACCGGCGTTCGACGAAGTGCGGGCGCAGCTCCTCGCGCAGCTCGAACCGGCGCTTGGCCAACCCGCGGGACCGGCGCTGGGCTCGGTGGCGGGGCCGGTCCGCGACGACTAAGTCTCCTCTCACGAGCAGCACGTTTTGTGGAGCTCTACCCCGCCGTTGACATCGAAGGCGGGCGCGTGGCGCGTGCCCATGGCGCCATGGCGCAGCCGCTCGAGGCGCTGGCCGCGTTCACGCGCGCCGGCGCGCGCTGGATTCACCTCGTCGACATGGATCGCGCCTATGGCCGTCCCGACAACCAACAGCTCATCGCCGCGGTCCTGCAGGCGGTGGGCGAGGGGACACAAATCCGTGTGCAGGTCGGCGGCGGATTGTTTCGCGAACCCGACATCGACCGGATGTTCACGCTGGGCGCAACACGCGTCGTGATCGGGCCGCGCGGCGCCGTGGATAGCGGTCTCGTCGCGCGGCTCGTCGCGCGCCACGGCGCCACGCGGCTGGCCGTGGGGATCGACGCGAAAGACGGCCGGGTCGCCCCGCGCGGCACGGCGGACATCCTGGATCTCACAGCGGGCGAGCTGGCGACGCGCGCCGCACGCCTGGGGATCGGCACGATCATCTACAACGAAGTCACCCGCGACGGGAAGCTCACGGGACCCGACATCGACGGCGCCACAAAAATCGCCAGCCTGGGTGTCGATGTGATCGTTTCCGGCGGTGTGGGCTCGCTGGATGATCTACGTGCGGCGCGCGACGCAGGCCTCGCCGGGGTCTGTGTCGGACGGGCGCTATACGAAGGCAAGTTCACGATCGCGGAGGCGCTCGCGTGTCTCTCGTGATCCTGCGAGTGACCGCGGTCCTGGCGTTGATCCTGCTGCTCTGGAATCCCTCGAGCGCGCGGCTGCTCCCGGCCGGCGATCAGCCGATCGTGCTGCTCGATGCTTCACTCAGCATGAGCGGCGCACCGTGGCGCGCGGCGCTCGATAGCGCGCGGTCGCTCGCCGCGCGCCGGGCCGTCGTCTGGCGGTTCGGCACTCGGGTCACGGCGTTCGACACCACCCCCCCCATCGAGGGTGCGAGTCACCTGGGCGGGCCGGGTGGGTGAGGTGATCGTGGTGACCGATGGCAACGTCGATGACATCGCCACGATCCCGCCCGATCTCTTGCGCCGGCCGCGCATCATCGTGCAACCGCGACCAACGTTTTTCGATGCGTACGTCGCCGGCGTCGAAGGGCCGAGGCATGTGACCAGGGGCGACACGATTCGGCTCAAAATGAGTTACGGAACGACGGGGACGAGAGACGGGGGACGGGGGACGGGTAAGGCTCGCCTGCTGGTCTCCGTCGAAGGTCACGACCTCGCCGCACAGCCGATCACCCTTCCCGATAGCGGAGTGCTTACCACGGAGATCACCCTTCCCGCGTCCCGCGTCCCCCGTCCCGGTTGGACCGTGCTCAACGTGCGCATCGAAGGCGTCAGTGATCAGGAGCCCCGCGACGACAGCCGTGAGTTGGTTGTGGACGTAAGTCTCGAGCCGGCCGCTGTCATCTTCGCGTCGCCGCCGGATTGGGAGGCGCGGTTTCTGGCGCGGGCCCTGAGCGACGTCGCGCGCGTGCCGGTGCGTGTCTTCGTCGAGACGGAACCCGGTCGCTGGCGCGACGGCGCGACGCTGGCTCCGGTCGCACCCGCGGAGCTGTCGCGCGCGGCGGCTGGCGCCCGGCTCGTGATCGCAACTGGGGATCCATCGCGCGCGCGCGAGTTCACCGCTGCGGGGCGGGGCGGGGGCGCCCTCCTGTTGTGGCCGACCACCGGGCAGACGGGCGACTGGTACGTCGAGCGGCCGCTCTCCTCACCTTTCACCGCGGCCCTGACGGGGGTCGTCTGGGATTCCTTGCCGCCGGCGACAGCGGTCACGGTCTCACGAGACTCGAATCGCACGGCGACCGTTGCCCTCACGGCTCGGCTCGCGCGGCGCGGTCCGGCGAGGCCGATCCTGACGCTCGAGCAGCAGAGCAGTCGACGCGTTGCGACGGTCGCGGCGGCCGGCCTCTGGCGCTGGGCGTTTCGTGGCGGCGCCTCGGAACAAGCCTACCGGAGCGTCGTCGCCGCGCTGGTCGACTGGCTACTTGGGGACGAGGGACGGGGGACGAGGGAGAGGGTCGTTCCGGAGACATATGAGGTGCCGAATGGCATGCCCACGGTGTGGCGCTGGACCGCCGCGGATACCGCACAGCCGATCGAGATCACGCTGCGCAGCGATAGCGGCGTGCGGACGGACATGCTGCGTTTCGATCCTGCCGGTCGCGCCCAGCTGTTATTGCCGCCCGGAGTCTATCGCTATGCGCTGAGTGGTGGTACGGAGCGGGGCGTCGTCGCGGTCGAGACGTATTCGGACGAGTGGTTACCGCGAGCGCCGGTGCTGAGCACGCAACCGGGAGAAGCGACGGCGCGGATCGCGTCGATCGGTTTGCGCGATCGCTGGTGGGTGTTCGTCATTGCGATCGTGGCGCTCGCGACGGAATGGGCGCTGCGCCGGCGCCAGGGACTCGCGTAGATGGGGCTGTGGCAGAAAGTCGGGCGGTTTCTTACCGGCGGCGCCGACGCCACCCAACTCGAAGCGGTCCAGCAGCAGCTGGTCGAAGCCGACTTCGGCGTCGCGGCGACAAACGAGACCGTGGAGCGTCTGAGCCGGGCCGACACAGTCGACCAGGCGACGCTCGAGCGCATCGTCGTGGAACAGCTCGGCCCAGCAGCGGCGCCGCTTGCGCGTGCGCCGCAGCCGCCCACCGTCATGCTAATCTTCGGGGTCAATGGAACCGGGAAGACCACGTCGGTCGCGAAGCTTGCCAGGCTACTGCAAGCGGAAGGGCGGACCGTGCTGCTGGCGGCCGCGGATACCTTTCGCGCGGGCGCGACGGAGCAGCTGAAGATCTGGGCCGACCGGCTGTCCGCGCCATTCGTCGGCGCGACGCAGCGGGGCGACCCCGCCGCCGTCGCCTTCGACGCCGTTGATGCCGCCGTGAGTCGGGGCATCGATACTGTGCTCGTGGATACAGCCGGGCGCCTGCATACCGATGAGCGACTGCGGGAGGAGCTCAAGAAGGTGGTGCGCGTCGTCGGCAAGCAACGGGCGGGAGCGCCACACGAGTCGCTGCTGGTGCTCGACGCGACCGTGGGACAGAATGCCGTCCGCCAGGCCGAGACGTTCGCGGCCGCGGTTCCGCTCACGGGACTGATCATTACGAAGGTGGATGGCACCGCGAAGGGCGGTAGCGTCGTTGCATTGCGCCGCGCCGTACCTGTTCCGATTCGCTTCCTCGGCACGGGCGAAACACTCGACGATCTCGAACCATTCGATCCCGTGCGCTACGCCCACCGCCTGGTGAGCGGGTGAGACTGCAACTCACCTCGCCGGTCAAGTTTCTCAAAGGCGTTGGTCCCAAACGCGCCGAGGCGCTGCAGCGACTCGGTGTCCGCACTGCGGGCGATCTCCTGTATCACGTTCCGCATCGCTATCTCGACGCGACGACCGTCACGCCGCTGGCTCGTGCCACCATCAATCAAGAGGTGACGTGCGTGGGGCGCGTCGTCAGTACGGGTGTGCTGCCGACGCGGCGCGGGCTGCGCGTCTTTCGGGCAGTGCTGAAGGACGATAGCGGCCTGCTGGAATGCGCCTGGCCCGGCCGCCCGTTTCTCGAGCGCCAGATCAAGAAGGGCCAGTTGTTGCTGGTGACGGGCCCGGTGCGCTATTACCACGGCAAGCAGATCGTGCCGCGCGAGTTCATCGTGCTGGCCGAAGCCGGCGACGAAGCGGAGAGCAATCCTGGACTGGTGCTACCGATCTATCCCGCCACGGAGGGGCTGACGCACCGGCAGATTCGCGCGCTCGTGCAGCAACACCTGGACGAGCTACTGCCGCTGGTACGTGATCCCCATCCCGCTGCGTTTCGCGCGACCCACCACCTCATCGAGCTCGAGCGCGGATTCGCGCTGCTGCACCGGCCGAAGAAAATCGAGGAGGCGGAGCTGGGGCGGCGCCGCCTGGCCTTCGACGAGCTGTTCGATCAGCAGCTCGTGCAGGCGCGGGCGCGCCATTTGGCCAAGCGCTCCCGTGCCGGAATTCGGTTCGAGCTCAAGCGCGAGCTGACGACACGCCTCAAAGAGCATCTGCCGTTCGAATTGACAGGCGATCAACGCCACGCGGTCCGCGAAATCACAGACGACATGACAGCCCCGCTGCGCATGCACCGGCTGCTCATGGGCGATGTTGGCACGGGAAAGACGGTCGTCGCCCTGTTCGCGATGTTGCTGGCGGCGGAGAACGACTATCAGGCCGCGATCATGGCGCCGACGGAGCTGCTGGCCGAGCAGCACGGCGCGACGTTGACGCGACTGCTCGAGCCACTGGCGATCCGTCCCGAGCTCCTGTTGGGCCGCATGACGGCGGCGGAGAAGGCGGCGGCGCGCCAGCGCATCGCGACCGGCGCGCCGCGAATCATCGTGGGCACGCATGCGCTTATTCAGGAGTCGGTCACGTTTCGCCGCCTGGGGCTCGCGGTGATCGATGAGCAGCATCGCTTCGGCGTCGAGCAGCGGGCCGCCCTGGTCGAAAAAGGCGATGCGCCCGATGTCCTGCTGCTGACCGCGACGCCGATCCCGCGTTCGCTCGCGCTGACGCTGTATGGCGACCTCGACGTCACCCAGATTCGCGAGCGGCCGCCGGGCCGCGGAGCAGTGAAGACCGCATTACGGACGGATGCGGCCCGAGCGAAGATCTACGAGTTCATCCGCAGTGAGTGCGCCGCCGGGCGGCAGGCGTACGTGATCTATCCCGTGATCGATGAGTCGGAGCGCGCCGATCTCAAGGCGGCCACCACGATGGCCGAGAAGCTCGCGAAGACCTTCTCCGAGTATCGCGTGGGCTTGGTGCACGGCCGCATGAAGGCTGAGGAACGTGATGCCACGATGCGCGCGTTTCGCGACAACGACGTCAACATCCTGGTGGCGACCAGTGTCATCGAAGTCGGCATCGACGTGGCGAACGCGACCGTGATGCTGATCGAGCATGCCGAGCGATTTGGCTTGGCCCAGCTGCATCAGCTGCGTGGCCGGGTGGGGCGGGGCACGGCGGCGAGTCACTGCATCCTGTTATCGGATTCGGGCGAGGCGGCGCCGCGGCTCCAGGCGTTCACCGAAACAACGGACGGCTTCAAGATCGCCGAGCTCGACTTGCACGAGCGGGGGATGGGCGAGCTCGCGGGTGCGCGCCAGTCGGGTGGCGTGCCGCTGCGTTATGCCAACCTCGAGACCGACTTGCCGCTGCTGGACGATGCGCGCGCGGCTGCGGCCGCGATGATCGCCACCGATCCCGCGCTCGAAACCCGAGAACATGCGGCGTACCGCGAGCGGATTGTGACGCGGTATGAGCGGGGGTTTGAGCTGTTTCGGGTGGGATAACTATTGCGGATTTCGGATTGTGGATTGCGGATTTGAATCGCTAACAATCCGCAATCCGCAATCGCCAATCCGCAATGGTCAAAATGCAATCCGCATCCCCACCTTCACCGGAGGGTAGGGAATGTTCTCCGGCCCTTCCCCCGGATGCAGATCAATGATGAACAGTGCCGTCGTGGCAAGCAGGCTGGCCTGCGCGCCCAGCAACCAGTGGTTCGCGCGCCGGTCGAAGCCCCTCGAGCGCTGGTAGAGCTGCTCGGCGTCCCCGCGGACGTAGCGGCCATCGGGGCCGAGCGCGCAGGCGTCCTGTGCGGATCGACAGATATCGAGCAGCGTATTCCATGCGCGCCGCGATTGGTTGTGCTCGCGCTCGGCGAACATGATCAGCGCAGCGACGCTTGCTGCCGTCAGCCATTTGCCGGTGTGCACGACGGCCCGTTGGAACGTCTCACGTTGGCCGTCAGCCATCTGCCGTCTGCCGTCAGCGCTGATGGCCGATGCCTGACGGCTGATGGCCAGGCTGGCCTGCCCCGAAAGCGTCGGGACGAAACCGCCCGCGAGTACGGCGACGATCCAGATCGAGCGCATCATCGATACGAATAAATATTGCCGCGGCCCGCGACGACCACCACCTGCCGGTCGCGCACGAGCGGTGGCTCCTCGATCGGTCCGGTGACTTGCGCGCGCCAGCGAATCGCCCCGCTCGCGGGATCGACCAGCAGGAGCTCCCCGCTGACGCTCCCGACCAGCACTCCCGACGCCAGTGGCGTTGGTCCCGCCGTCGCCACGATGTCGAGGGCGTGACTCGTGGCCACATCGGGAGCGCCGACGGGAATCCGCCACAGTCGCCCATCGCGTGATAGTACGAACAGCGTATCGCCGACGAGCGCGGGTGCGCCGTAGACCGCGTCGCCCGCGGCGCGGTCCCACATGATGGTCCACGACGTGAGATCGACGGCCACGACGCGGCCGCTGGTCGTGGCGAAGTAGATGTGGCGGCCGTCCGTCGCCGGCGTGGCGAGCACCGTTCCCGGGAGCATGAGGCGCGAGCGCACGCTGCCCGATTGACGGTCGAGCAAGTACAGCGTGTCACTCGTGGTCGTTACGACGAGGCCATTCGGTGTGATCAGCGGCCCGGCGCGTACGGCGCCGCTGACGCTCACACGCCATTGCGTCGTGCCGCGTTCGGGTTCCAAGCGGAGCACGACGCCCGCTTCGGTGCCGGCGTACAGCGCCTCGCCGTCGAACGCGAGCGGCGCGGTGATACTGCCGGCGCGCGCGCGCCACAGCTGCCGCCCGTCGCGCAGACGCACGGCATAGACGCGCCCCTGCGGCTGCGACTCCGTCGCGACGTAGAGCCGGTCTTCGTCGAGCAGCGGACCGGCCCGAACGGTCCCATCCAGGTGCGACC
>Ga0209157_1001030_pt1 | contig 23386 bp, 21 predicted proteins | sample GraSoiAngelo_135_FD_185892 | JGI IMG/M metagenome (GOLD analysis project Ga0209157, IMG submission 185892) | Grasslands soil microbial communities from the Angelo Coastal Reserve, California, USA - 14_0929_05_40cm (SPAdes) (version 2) | ecosystem: Environmental > Terrestrial > Soil > Grasslands ...
TGGGCCGCGGCGGACCGGATGTTTCCGCGGTCGGGCTGGGGATGTGGCAGGCCGGAGGGAAGGCGTGGGGCTCTGATGTCCGCGATGCGGACTGCCGGAAGGCGATGGAACGTGCCGTGGAGCTCGGGGTCAACCTCGTCGACACCGCCGAAGCGTACGGCGACGGCCATTCGGAGCGCGTCATGTCCCGAGCCATCCGGAACGTCGGCCGGGACCATGTCTTCGTCGCGACGAAGGTGGGCGGCTGGCATCTGCGCGCCGACGACGTTCTGAAGGCGTGCGCCGCGAGCTTGACGCGACTTGGCGTGCGGGAGATTGATCTCTACCAGGTACACTGGCCTGATCCCTGGAGCCAGGTCCCGCTGCGGGAGACGATGAAGGCGCTCGAGGCGCTCCACCGCGCGGGCCGGATTCGAAACATCGGCGTGAGCAACTTCGCGGTCCGAGACCTCGAGGAGGCGCGTTCCCATCTGTCGAGGGCCGACATCGTGTCGAACCAGGTGCGGTACAACATGCTCCAACGGGAGGTGGAAGCGGAGGTCGTCCCGTATTGCAAACGCGAGGGAATCGCGATTCTTGCCTGGAGCCCGATCGGAAAGGGCGTGCTCACCGGAAAGTACCACGACGGCCGGAGGCCAAACGACCGCATCCGCTCGGATGAGGATCTGTTCAAGCCCGCGAATCTCCGAGCCGCCGCCCCCTTGATTCGCGAGCTCCGAAAAATCGGCCGCGCCCGGGGAAAGACAGCGGGTCAAGTCGCGCTCGCCTGGCTCCGCCGCCACCGGCACGTCATCCCGATCCCCGGCGCAAAGCGCCCCGCGCAGGCCGAAGAGAATGCCGGAGCCGCCGGTTGGCGGCTCACCGCACGTGAGCTTCGCAGCCTCGGCGGGATCCTCCGTAGCACCCGGCTCGATACGTTCTGAGCCTCACGGCTTCTTTCGGCGCATGGCGATGGCCGCGACGACCGCGACGATTGCAACGACGATGACGACGCCCCCGATGATCAACGTGGTGTTGTCCGAGGACGGCGTCCCACCACCGCCAGTCGCGTTCACGATGAGAGGGCCTTTCTGGAGGCCGACGCCATGAAGGCTGCAGAAATACTGGTGAGTTCCAGTTTGGTCTGCGGTGAATGAGAACGCGGTCGCGGTCGTGGTGCTGCTAAATTGCGTGGAATTTACGTCTGCTCCGTTCTTGATGCCATCGCTGTTCCAGTCCACGACGAAGATGTGCCCCATGCCGTCCTTCGAGAATAGGCTAAGACTGACCGTATCACCCTGGTTCGCATACAAGGTTGGCCCGGGATATGTGACGGTGTTCGCCGTAAACCCCCATCCGTTCTGGCCGGCCGTGCCGTCGCCGTAGAGCGTGTACGTCTTCGTCGCGCTCGGCTGCGCCACAGGTCCGCCTGCTGCGAGAACAACCGCAGGGGCCAAGGTGGCGACTGCCAATACCATGGTCAAGAATCCGATCTCAATGCGCATCGGGTGCATGATACTCAACAACCCGCGCGCGGCAGCGAACCCGGCCTGATAAACCTTCGCCGAAATCAAGAAGTTGAACATTCATGAAACGAATCCGGTGCGGGGGATGGGACTTTCCGCCTTGCGCGGCGCGCGAGGCTTTTGAACCCATGGACTCCTGCGAGACCGGATCTTAAGTCCGGCGCCGTTGTCCTAGCTTGGCTACCCCCGCGTCGCGTCCATCGGGGCGTCGGTATAATGTCTTTTTGCGTGCCTCCAGGAAGGTTTCGCGGATCGCACGAGCTCCCTTCTTCCCGGGAAAGATGGGAGCATGGACAACCTCGCGGCGTCGAGAAACTTTTTCTTCTTTGCACCCCTTGCAGACTATGATGCGGGCTCGCGTCGTCTGGCTTGAAATGTCTCTCATCCTCGTGGCCCTCACGTTCGCGGAGCTCGGCGAAGTCCTGCGGGAACTGCGGACGGACGTCGTGCTCGATTGGTTCGTTTCTCTGGCGCCCCTGATCTGGATCAACGCCTCGGCGGTGGTCCTGTACGCCCTCGGTCGGCTGTATTTCAGCTCGGCCTTAGCTCCGCCTGCCCCGGACGCCTCGCGAGCGCGCGCGGTGTCGTTCCTCGTCCCGACCTTTCGAATCCTCCGCGCTCGAGCAAACCGCTTTCGGAGCGTGTGGGCGATCGCGTCGGTCGCCTACGCAGTCGCGTTCGGATTCCTGCAAGGCATTTTCGTCGTGGACTTATCCAGTTCGCTCCAGCCCGTGTTCGTCGTCATCGAGAGCGCGGTCGGCTACGGTCCCGGCATCGCATGGGCGCCAACGACGACGTTCGGCGTCCAGCTCCGACCGTATTCCATCGCAGCGGCGATCGCACTCTCGCTTCTCTCCGGGCTTGTGTTCGCGCTCGCATTCCAAGTCGTCACGAGGAGTCGTCGAGCCACGAGGGCCCTTCCCGGCCCGCTCCTGGGATTCGCTGTGATATGCCCTGCATGCGCGAGCGGTCCCCTGTCGGGGCTGTTCCTCGCGTACGTCGCGCCCATCGCGTTCATGGGCGGCATCGGGTCGGCATCCGCATTCTCGCGACTGCTCGGCTTTTCCACCGTCCTGTTCGTGGTGACTCTGATCCTGCTGTGGACTTTGATCTCATTCCTCTCGAACGTGTTGCCTTCTGGAACTCCCGCGACCTCGCATGGGAGCCACGGCTCAAGTTCCGCCTGACCCATCACCGCGAGCCGCGGTCTCAGCAAGCGCGCGTGCAGACGCTCATGCACATCAGGAAACGACGATCGTTCCCCACATTCCCTTGTCCTGGTGAATCTTCCAGGTGGTGGTCGTCGTGTCGACTTGGTGGCACGCGAAGAAGTACGTGCCCGGGGTGTTGATCACGAACCAGAACACGAAGGTGGCGTCCGGGTCGACGTCGTGATCGACGCAGCCGAGCAAGGGATCGTCGCAGCCAAACCGGGTCAAGTTCTTCCAGGAGTCGTGGTACTCAGTATAGTTGTCGAGCGTCGCATTCGCGATATCCGAATTCGTGTCCCAGCCCGGGTTGTTGCGTTGGGCGAGCGCGAGGGCGTATTTCGCCGAATTTAAGATCGCCGTTCGGTCTCCGCTGAACAGGAGGAATTCGTGGGCCATGGCCCCGCTGTTGTTCATCGTGACGACGATGAGCTGGCCCGCGTTCACCTTCCATTCCGGATTGACGCCGACTGCGTCGTAACCGACATCAAAGGTCATGAGGTGGATCTTGAAATCGTTCGATCCTGGCTTCTGGAGCGCGGGGAGGACGGCCAAGTCCATCACCGCAGCGGTGACGGCCACCGCGATGACAATCGCAATCACGATCCACAGGGCGCCCCTCTTCGGCGCGGCCGTCGTGGCCCCGCCGGATGACTGTGCAGCCTCTATTCTGACCCCCACGCCCGGCATCCGTTGTCCTAGCTTAAAGATTCTGAAGACTACGGCACGTGCCGTTGAAACCTTTTTACGAGGAACGCGGCCTACCAGGCCTCGTGCCAGCTCTCGCTCCGTCGGCGGAGCAATGGCAGTCCCTTTTCACACTGTACATCATCGCTGCGGTGATTGTAGCGGGGGCCGTTTTCGTGATGTTCTTCTACTTCCTCGCGAAGTATCGAAAGAAGCCCGGTGCCCAGGATCCCAAGGACGCCCCCCGCGTCGGCGTTATGGCCGACCGAGGGAATCCCGCCCTGGCCGCGATTTTGACCGCTCTGTTGATCTCCCTGTTCTTCGGACTGACCCTCAACACATTCGCGCTCAACGCATATCTCCAGAACCCGCCGAACGACCCGAATGCTCTCTACGTGGACGTGATCGGGTTCCAGTGGGGCTGGCGATTCGTCTATCCGAACGCCCGGGAACTCATCGGCGAATTCCGGGTTCCGGAGATCAACCGCACGTGCACGCCAGGCGTCCGCGGTTGCTGGAGCGGCACCGTGATCCTGAACATCACGAGCGCGGACGTATTCCACTCGTTCGGGATCCCCGACTTCAAGATCAAGCGGGACGCAATCCCAGGTCGAGTCAACCAAGCTTGGTTTGTGGCCGAGCAATCGGGCATCTTCCCCGAGGCGATCCGTTGCTACGAGCTGTGTGGGACCGGCCACGCGTTGATGATGGCGGACCTGATCATTCAGAGCCCAGACAGCTTCCACGACTGGTACCTCTCGGGGGTTTAGTGGGGCTTCATCATGGTAGACTGGCACCCCTTGAAACGATGGCTTTTCACGACGAACCACAAAGACGTCGGCATCCTGTATCTCTTCACCTCACTCTACTTCTTCGTCGCGGCGGGGCTCCTCGCCCTCACGTTCCGGACGCAACTCGCGTTACCGTCGAACACCTTCCTCCAGCCCGACGAATACAACCAAGCCGTGACGACCCACGGCCTCCTCATGCTCCTCTGGGTCCTCACTCCACTCGGTGCGGCGTTCGCCAACTACTTCGTGCCGATTCAGATCGGCGCACGGGACATGGCGTTCCCCCGGCTGAACGCGCTCAGCTACTGGGTCTACCTCTCCAGCGGCCTGCTCGCCTTGTCGAGCTTCTTCGCCAGCGGCGGGACCGCGGATTGGGGATGGACGACGTACGCCCCGCTCAATACGGTCGAGTTCAGCCCGCAGGTGGGCGGCTCGATGATGGGGCTCGCGCTCATGTTGCTCATGGCATCGAGCATCGTCTCGACCGTCAACTTCCTCGTCACGATCTTCCGCCTTCGCGCCCCCGGGATGTCCCTCATGCGGTTGCCCCTTTTCACATGGGGCTGGATCTTCACGAGCCTCCTGATGCTCTGGGCGTTCCCATCGTTCGTGTCGGCGCTCAGCCTCCTGATCGCGGACCGTGCGTTCGGGACGGTGTTCTTCACCTCGCCTCAGGGAGGCTCCCTCCTCTGGGACCACATGTTCTGGTTCTTCGGACACCCGGAAGTGTACGTCCTCTTATTGCCCGGATTCGCGATCGTTGGAGACCTGTTCTCGACGTTCAGTCGTCGGCCGCTTTATGCGAAGAAGATCATCATTCCGTGCTTCGCCATCGCCAGCATCTTGAGCTTCACCGTATGGGCTCACCACATGTTCATGACGGGCATCTCGCAGAGCCTCCTCGAAGCGTTCAACATCACGACGGAACTCATCTCAATCCCGTTCGCGATCATCGTCCTGGCGTACATCCTCACCCTGCGCGGCGGGTCCATCCGATTCACCACCCCGATGCTCTTCGCGGTCGGATCGCTGGGCCTGTTCATCATCGGCGGCGTGACCGGCGTGTTCAACTCCTCCGTCGCGCTCGACACGGCGTTCCGAGGCACCTTCTGGGTCGTCGGCCATTTCCACTACACGATCGTCGGCGGCGGCTTGACCGGACTCTTCGCCGGGCTCTACTACTGGTTCCCGAAAATCACGGGCCGCATGTACAATGAACGACTCGGGAAGATCCATTTCGTCATCTACATGATCGGGTTCAACCTGCTCTACTTCCCGATGCATCTCCTGTACGACATGCCGCGCCGCATCTTCACGTACGACGCGAGCACCGGATGGGGCCCGCTCAACCTGCTGATCACGATCGGAGGCTTCACGTTCGGTATCTCGCAGCTCATCATGTTTGCGAACCTGCTCTGGAGTGCGCGCCGCGGGCCGCAAGCGAGCCAGGATCCCTGGGGCGGTTACTCCCTTGAGTGGGGCGTCCCGTCTCCACCCCCGGAGTTCAACTTCCCCGAAGGCGTCCCCGTCGTCTCCGCCACGGGCGTCACGTACCGGCCGGTGGCGGCCGCGAATGGCGGGCATGCGATGGCGAACGGCGGCCACGCTTACGGAGGCCACGGCGGCGAGTCCAGCGATGAACATTGGAGTCGCTGGCCCGTCGTGACGGCCGCCGGCGCCGGCATCGCGCTGTGGGGGGTCCTGATGGGCCTACCCGCGCTCATCCTGGGAACCGTGATTCTTGCCGTCTCCTTCGTCGGTTGGGGCTACGAGTCGCTCCGCGGACGCGAGGCCATCGAGGCCATCGGGGAAAAGTGGCCGTTCGACCGCCTGGAGAACCTCTCCCTCGGGATGTGGCTTTTCATCTTTGGTGAAATCGCGTTTTTCGGGACGCTCTTCGGTGCCTTCGTGTTCCTCCGGATGAACAGCCCGCTGAGCGGATTCGCTTGGCCCCAACCCGGTTCGGTCCACAACATCTTCTTTGGCGGATTCAACACGATCATCTTGCTCACGAGCGGGCTCACGATGGTCTTCGCACTGATGTTCGCACGGCAAGGATCGTATCGTGGACTGCAAGGGTCGCTGGTCGCGACGTTCGCCCTCGGCGCGTTCTTCATGGTGAACAAGGCGTTCGAGTGGAAAGAGCTGTTCGCATCGGGATTCACGTTCTCGACGAACCCCGCGTCGAGCATTTACTATGTCCTGACCGGCGTCCATGGGGCCCATGTGGTCGCGGGCCTGACGGCGCTGACGTACCTCATGGTCAAGGCGCTCAAAGCACGCTCGACCACGGAGGCGGGCGCCTCGGTCGAGATCTTCGGAATCTACTGGGGAATGGTCGATGCGGTCTGGGTCTTCCTGTTCCCCTTGCTCTATCTGCTGTGAGGTGATGGATCGTGATCGATGAGGCGAAGTACGCGGCGGTATACAGCATCCTCATGCTAGGACTCATCGTCGAGATCCTGATTGCGATCGACCGGAGCGCGCTCGGGGCATTCGCCGATGCCGGCATCCTGGCGATCGCCGTGCTTCAAGCGCTTTTCATTTTCATGGTGTACATGCATGGGCGTTACGGCCCGCGTCCCGTCGCGGTCTTCGCCGTGATCTCGCTCCTGACCGTCCTTCCCCTGTTCATCGCCTTACTGTACTCCGTGGTGATGCCTCACCACGGTTCGCTTCCATAGGAGATGAGGACGTTGGCAAAGAAGCCGTTGCGTGCCGATGCGGCCGCCGGGATTGGAGCTGGGGTCGTCGGGCTCTTCGTCATCATCGCGATCTGGACGAACCTCGTCTTCCCGGCGCCCGTCGTCGTGGGTGGCGGGGGCGCCGTGCTCACGGACCCCGCGAGCCTCCGAGAGCATGAGTGGGGGTTCAATCAGTTCTCGAAAGGCGGTCCCGAGATCTGTGCGAACCAGACCAGCCTCAACCTGAACGTCACGCTGACCAACACGGGAATCAATTTCCACGGATTCCAAGTTATCCGCGCCGATACGGGCGCCTTCGTCGCGGGCCTGAACAAGACGGACCTATTGGCGCATGGAGAGACCCGCCACATCAACATCGATGTCACCCGCATTGCGCCCGGGAGCTACTACTACATCTGTCCCGTTGCGGGGCACCGCCAGAAAGGAATGATTGCGCCGTTCGTCGTGACGTCCGGGTGCTAGATTCCGTGGACCCGGGTTTCCGGTGAGTTACGGACCGTTTGCGGGCGACGCGGAACGGAGATCCGATTTCTTTGCGTTGTCTGCCCGAACGAGCGAGACGAGCATCGCGATCATCGCGATTTCGACCGCCTTCGAGATGAGCCCGAGCGGATCGACCTCCTCCACCACCCCAATGGGCCAGACGGCCACGGTCCGCGTGAGGACGAAGGCTGCGATGAGGAAGCCCGTGAACAGCAGCCAGATCGGATCGAGTCGTCGCGGGAGGTCGATGAACGCGATCCCCCCGACGATTTGAATCGGGGACACGATCGCAAAGAACGCGGCCTGCGGGGCGGCCCCGAGATGCTGGTTCAGCGCCAAGAGGTGGAGGCCGCCGTCCGCGATGAGCAGGAATCCGACCGCGTATCGTTTGCCGAGGGCCGGGTTCGTCATGAACTCGCGGTAGTTCGCTCCGATCACCCCGACGGTGGAGAATCCGAGTCCCTGGAACATGAGGAAGAGCCACAGGTAGACATCACTCACCCCGTGGCCCGAGCTCTGATCGCCGGCGATCGTCCCGAGCAGGTTGAGCGCCCATGCGACGAGCATGATGAAGACCCCGGAGAGGAGGAACGCGAACTCCGTGGAGATGTGGACGCCGCGGCCCATGCCGGAGACCCCCGAGGCCTTGGGCGGTATTTGGTTCTGCGTCCTCTCCCGTTTCCGGTCCGCCCGGATGCTTGGCCCGAGGATTTATTACACGCCGAGCGGGTCGGGTCATCGTGGGCCGACTCGATGGGCGTGTCGCCCTGGTCACCGGGGGCAGCGGAGGCATCGGTCGCGCGGCGGTCCTCGAGCTCGCGCGAGAGGGCGCCGACGTCGGGGTGCAGTACAACCACGGGAAGGAGGCCGCCGAGGCGACCGTTGGCGCGGTCCGGAAGCTCGGTTCGCGGGGGGTCGCCCTCCAAGCCGACGTCTCGGACGCCGGATCCTGCGAGCGTCTTGTCGCCGACGTCGTGAAAGAATTCGACGGCCTCGACATTGCGGCGTGCTTCGCGGGCCATCCGATCCGGACGGCGGAGTGGTACAAGGGCTACACCGCGCTCACACCGGGCGAGATCCGGGCGCCGCTCGACATCGACCTCCTTGGATCGATCTTCGTCACACAGGCGGCCCTTCCCACCATGGTCGACGCGCGTCGGGGTAGCATCATCTTGGTCGGGTCGACGCCCGCGCTGACGGGCGACACGTTTGGGATTCCGTATCTCGTGGCCAAGGGAGGCGTGTTGGCGTTGGCACGAGCCCTCGCGCAAGTCGTCGGACCCAAAGGCGTTCGCGTGAACGCGCTCGCCCTCGGGAGCATTGAGACGGAAGCGACCAAGCGCGCGACGAAGGCGGCCGACCGGAAAGCGTTGGCCCAGGAACCGGCCTTGCGGCGCTGGGGCACGCCGGAAGAAGTCGCGCGTGTCGTCGCGTTCCTCGCCTCCGACGACGCGTCGTACATCACCGGCCAGACGATCGTCGTCGACGGCGGATACGCCCTACGCTGAAGAGGCTCAGGGCGTCGGAAGGGTCACGCCTTCCAAGAGGAAGGATCCCCGGGTTCCGCACGTGTGACACATGACAAGGAGGGACGCGCTTCCGATCGCGTACTGCTCGCGGACGATCCAATGGCTGCGTCCGCACCGGCACACGAGGCGGACCTCCTCCCGCTGCCCGCGGGCGCGCAGGAACAAGCCGTCCTCCGTGCTCCTCCACCGTTGGACGACCATCCCAAGGCCAGCGTCAATGCGGACGTCGCGGATCGTCGCCATCTCGCGGCGTCAATGGGCTCGCGCCTTAAGCCCCTTTGCGGGTCGCTGGATACGTCACTCGGGTGCCGTGGACGCGCGCGAACGTCGTGAGCCGGTGGTCCTGCGTCTTGCCGGACGCGAGGATGTGAATGACCCGCATGCCACGCGCGACGAGGGCGTCCGAGAGCAGCCAGCGATGGCACTTCCACGGCAACGCTTCCGCGCACATGATGGCCGTCCACCGGTCTCGCGAAACGGCGATGAGTCGATCCAGAGCGGCGGAGAACTCGGGAGTGTCCATGTAGTCCGCGTAGCCTCGAAATCCGCTGTTGTGCCAAGCCGTGTTCGTGCTGTCATGGGACGCCTTGCGGAATCCGCCGAGATCCTCGAAGTGTTCGTAGGCGATGCTCCGGTCCGAGAGGGCCCTCGCGAGTGAGACCTTCGCAGTCCACGGCAATCGTCGGGACCCGGGAAAGTGCCGGACGTCGGCCAGCAACCGAATTCGATATTCTTCGAGGAGGGCGAGGAATTCCTCGAACGATCGGGTCGAATGGCCGATGGTCCAGAGCGTCTGATTCGACCCGCCCAATTCTCCTCGCAAGGCTCTCGCCGTATCCGTCGACGCGTCGCCCAGGTGAAGCTCGCCGGCGATAATCTCTCCGTTGACCTTAAGAGACCCGGACCCGACGCGGTGATTCAGGCGGGCCCATATCGAGCCGGCACCGGCCGGCCCGAACCCCAGGGACTCTGTTCCGATTCTCGCCCCCGATAATGGCGAGATGAGCGTGTCGTGTTCAGGTGTGCTGAACCTGACCGCCCGTCCGCATCTTGTGGACGGGCCGCCTAAGTATCGTCTCCATCCTTCCTTCGGTCGAAGGTGTGAACATGGCCCGATGCCTCCGGCGATTCTTCCAGCTGGCCGTGCCGGCCGTCCTGGTTGTCCTCCTCCTGGCGTCCTCGCTGACGCACGCGTCGGCCACGATTGTCGCGATGGCGAGCGACTCGGCGGTGGGGAAGAACAGCCTCGCGATGTCCGGGAGCCAAGACATCCTCAAGGACGCGCTCGGAAAGTACGTGGCCGTCTACGCGGACGCCGGCGGAAATCTCTCGGTCGTCTGGGCGAACGGCGATCCCACGCAGTCGGGGGCTTGGAGCTCGCCGGCCAAGTCACCGACGCCCGTCGCGGCGTACCGAAGGCCGGCGGCGGTCTTCACGTCCCCGCTCTCGATGCGAATCATCGCGGAAGGAGGACCCGCAGCGGGGGACCTGGTCGACATGCCGGTGAGCGTGAGCCGTGATCTCGCGGGAAATATCGCGTCGATTTCCTTCGGCTCCCCGACGGTCCTGGCGACCTCCGCCCAGTACGCGTCGGCGATCTCGACCCACGACGGAGGGATCGTCGTCACGTGGAATTCCGCGGTGGCCGGCGTGTCTTCGACCGTGTTCAGCTTCCGATGGACCTTGTTGACCGGTTGGACGAGCGTGTCGGATCCGTTGTCCCGCACGCCGGATACCGTGATCAAGGACACGGCGAACGCAAACAACATTCAAGCCAACATCATCGAGCGGCCCGACAACTTCGCGTTGCTCGTCGTCGGCAACCGAGGCGAGCGATCGAACGACACGACCCTCGTGTTCAACTCCGCCTCGTACGGCGTGCTCGGGTGGGCCTGGGGGGCCCAAAACCTGGCCTACGAGACGGACGCATCGCGCGGTCTCTCCGATGCGACCGACCTCGCTTGGGATCCGGTCCGGTCGGTGGTCGTCGCCACGTACGATATCTCCCGGACGAGTCGGTACGGGATCATCCAGATCGACGCGGCCGGATCGAAAGTCCATGTCGACACTCCGGACCTCAAGCTGACGAACAACGAATGGGGCGTCCTGGAGGTGGATCCGAGCACCGGGGACTACTACCTGTTCACGATGGACACTCCGCTCAGCCCACCCTGGGGCCAGGAGTACGGCAACGTGACGTACACCCGCCGATCGAACGGTGTATGGTCCGCCACCCTGACGCTCATCGACGCGGGGATCGACAACATGGGCATCTCGCCGCTTCGCCCGAGCCTCGGGACCGGAGGCGACGGGGCCCGCGAGATCATCTACGCGAAGGGGAAGACGGCGCCGGCCACGCTCAACTTCGTCCGGTTGAATCCCTGACAACGGCCGGATTCGCCGTTGAACGAATCCGGGCCAGCCCGACCGCTCGGGGATTCAATCGCAACGAGCTCGTCGTCATCCTGTGCCCCGCCGGGGCTGTGCGGTCTCGGCCGCTCGCTACCCGAGGAAGTGCACCAGTTCGGGGTTCAGCTTGGTCGCGTGCGTCCAGTTCAGGCCGTGCGGTGCGCCCTCGACCGCGATTAGCTTGCTCCCTTTCACGAACTCGGCCATGCGGTTTCCGGCGACGGGGAATGGCACAATGCGATCTGCATCTCCGTGAATCACCAGCGTCGGGACGTCGATCTGTTTGAGGTCCTCCCGAAAGTCGGTCGACGAGAACGCCGTGACACAATCCACGGTGCCTTTCGGCGAAGCGCCCGCCGCGATGTTCCAATTCATCTGGACTGCCTGGTCGCTGACCAGCCTGCCGCCGAAGACGTCTACGTTGAAGAAGTCCCGGAGAAACTGGGACAGAAACGCGGGGCGATCAGCGGCGATCGCCGCCTTGATTCCTTCGAATGCGCCCGCGTCGACCCCGCCCGGGTTGTCGGCCGTCTTCAGAAGGAACGGTGTAACGGCGGCCATGAACACTGCCTTGCTCACACCGTCCGATCCGTACTTTCCGAAGTAGCGGGCGACCTCGCCGCCTCCCATCGAGAAGCCGACCAGGGCGAAATCGTGAAGGTCGAGCTTCGTCACGAGCTTGTGCAGGTCCTCGGTGAACGTGTCGTAGTCATATCCGATCGACGGCTTGCTGGATTGGCCAAACCCTCTGCGGTCGTACGTGATGACTCGATGACCTGCGCCCAGGAGGTCCGCGACCTGCCTCTCCCACGCGGCGCCGCTGAGCGGCCATCCGTGAACCAGCACGACGGGCTTCCCCGAGCCATGGTCCTCATAATAGATGTCAATCGGCGCCGAATTTTCCTGACCCACTGTGACGGTGCTCATCTTCTCCTCCTGGTTTTCCGCACGCCGGTACAGCGTATATAATGGGTGTGCACGGGAATCCCGAGGCCCAACGCGCCCGCTTGGATCGGGAGAAGGGAGTGGGCCCGGACGTTCCGACCTCTCTCGGTCGTATCGAACCGCCGGGCATGATGAACCTACTACACTGATCCCGGGGAGCGAGCGCACGGAGTCGTTAGATACTCAAATACATCTGTCGGAGGACGTCCGGTGATACGATGACGGGGAAGTCCCAACTTGGACAGGTCATGATTCGTTCGAGTCACGAGGACCTCTCCGATCCGACGTCGCATCTTCTCATGCCGACCGCCGAGCAGGGTCCGTTCCCGCCGTTCGATCGGTTCGCCGAAACGGTCGCGACGAAACGGATCCAGGTGGGGCTCCATCCTCACTTGGCAGAGGAGGTCGTCGCCTACGTGCTCGATGGATACGTGCACCACGAGGACGGCGGCACGCACACCGTGCTTTCTCCAGGATCCGTGCTCGTCGTCACCGCTCATCAAGAGATCCGTCACGAACTCACGATGCAGCCGTCCCAGGAGGGCGGGAGCGCTCGATGGCTGTCGATTGTGCTGCGTTTGCCCTGGCACACGGAGGCGCCCCCGACCTCGATCCAGATCAAGGATGCGGGAGATGCAACGGAATCACTCGACGGCACGATGCGACGCCCGGTCGTCGGGCCGCTCGCGCGGGCCGAGACGTTCATGCAACTCGAGTGCATGGACATCGAGTTCACCCGGGAGGCGGACGTCTCGATTCCCGTCGATCGCAAGCGACGTGGGCTGGCGTACGTTCTCCGAGGATCCGGGATGATTGAGAAGAAACCGGTCCAGATGGGTCACGGGGCGTTATTCGAAAACGTGTCCAAGATCGCGTTGTACGGATCACCCGGATTCCGGGTGTTCCTCGCGACCGTTCCCATCGTGGAGGGCCGGGACGAGAGCGACACCGAGGCCGCTCCGCAGGATCGAGGAGTCTGAAGGCCCGAGGAGTTCGTCGTCAGCTTCTCGGACCGACGGGCGAAGGCTGGCTCACGAGACCGGGATTGACGTGTCATCCCGTCAGGTGAGACCTCAGCATCCACTCCTGTTTCTCGAGCCCGCGGGCGATCTCGATGTAGACGTCCTGAGTCGGAAGGTCCTCTTCGCTCGCGTCGATGCCCCCTCGAATCTCGGCGATTGCCGCGCTCGCGCGCTCGACGAGCGCTGCCAGGAGGACGTCCTGCCGGTGTTCGTCCAGCGGAAACGGCGAAAGCGTGGTTTCCTTCACCGCCCCCTCGATCGTCCCATGCGACGTGCCGTGAAGCTGAACCGCTCGCTCGGCCACGAGGTCGGCATATTCTCTCGTCTGGTCCGCGAAACGGTCGAACAGTTCATGGAGCTGAGCGAATCCCGGGCCTTGCAGGTTCCAATGGGCCTGTTTGTAGGCCGTCGCCATTGACGTCATGTTCGCCAGATTCAAGTTCAGTCCGCGAACGAGTCGTTCTTGGACGTTTCGGTTCAGTGCCGCTCCCTCCTTGCGTCGCTTCGCGCGTTCCATGAATCCACCCACGGACGGTCGATATGGCTGAACGCGTCATCAGGATTGTGTTCCGTACGGTCGGACCGTCGAGCCGTGACGATCCAGGCTCCGACCTCCTTCGACATCTCCCCCCGGACCAGAGTCAATGAAACGGATACTCCTGCAATTCCCACCACGCTTCAGTCTTGCTCCCCGAGGACTTGGCAGATTCGTAAACCCAAATGGTTACCCGGCAGTGTACTCTTGGATCGGAGGGACGGACATGGGTTCCGACGGCATCGCGACGAATGGGTGTCGCATCTTCATCCGCGTTGACGACCTGGAAAAGGCGCTTCGGTTCTATCGTGACCTCCTCGGCCATCCCGTGGAGCGCGTCTCGGACCGATGGGCCGATCTGGCCCCCGCCCGTGGGTTGACACTGACGCTCGAGGACGAGGGACCGGTTGAGTTCCACGTCGACAACTTCGAGGAGGCGGCTGAGCGAATGGAAACGGCGGGAGTCCCCGTTGAGCGCCGAGACCGGCATGGGGGCAAGGTCCGAGATCCATCGGGGAACGTCCTCGGCCTTCATGACCATCGGGAGTAGCCCACGCGAGGGCCCGAATCCGGAGTGGTCCAAGACTTACTCGGCCACAGGCGGTAGACGACCCAGGCGTACACGCTGACGGCGGTGCTCGCCAATGCGTTCGACGCCGTTCGGAGGTCCCGTCCTCACGTGCACACCCGTCAGTATCGTCGAAGAGGCCGACTGCGCAACCCTGAAATAGAAGCCTCTCGTGTTTGAGGAACCGTCCGATACGCTATGCCCGAACTTCGAAAAGACTACGTCACGGATACCTGGGTCGTCTTCTCCGCAGCACGGGCGCAACGGCCCGGCGCCTTTCGAGGCGGGAACTCGACGACGGACCCGGAGAAGTGCCCCTTCTGCTACGGCCACGAGCACATGACCCCGCCCGAGGTGCTGGCATATCGGAAGGACGGAGTCCCGAACGGCACCGGATGGTGGATCCGCTGCGTCCCGAACAAATACCCGGCGCTGCAGGTCGAGGGAGAGGTCCATCGCCGCGTGAGCCAGCTGTTCCACAGCGTGAACGGCGTCGGGGCGCACGAGATTATCGTCGAGACGCCGGAGCACGAAGACCACCTGTCCATGCAGAGCGAGTTCCAGGTCCAGGAAATCATTACCGCGTACAAGCAGCGGTATCTCGACCTGATCCGCGACAAGCGGTTCAAGTACATCCTGATCTTCAAGAACCACGGCGAGAGGGCGGGCGCTTCGATCTCCCATCCGCACTCGCAACTCATTGCGACGCCGATCGTGCCGCGTCGGATCGTGGAGGAGGTCAATTCCCTCAATAGATTCTACGAGTCGACCGGGGGATCCTGCCTCTATTGCGAAATCGTCGAGACGGAGCTCGAGGAAGAGAAGCGGATCGTCTCGGAAAACGAGTCGTTCGTCTGCCTATCCCCCTATGCGGCCCGGTTCCCGTTCGAAACATGGATCCTGCCGAAGGCCCATGAGATGGCGTTCGAGGACATCGCGGACGACGAGCGGACTCCCTTCGCCCGCATCCTCAAGGACATCCTGGGTCGGATGTTCGGCATCCTCGACGACCCGCCCTTCAACTATTACATTCACACGGCTCCCTGCGATCGGAAGGAGTCAAAGTACCACTGGCATCTCGAGATCACGCCGCGGCTCACGGAGACCGCAGGGTTCGAACGAGGGACCGGCTTCTACATCAATCCCGTCATGCCAGAGGACGCGGCCGCGATCCTGCGGGAGCGGGCGAAGCTCTCAGAGAAACCACAGTGAGTTGTGCGAGTTCTGAAGCCTCATCAGGTCGCCGCGCTGACCCGCGCACGCACTTTCTCGTACAGGGCAACGTACTGGCGGGCCGATGCGTTCCACGACAAATCGGTTGACATGGCGCGTTGGACGATCGACTTCCAGCCCTGTCCGACGTGATAGCACCCGACGGCTCGCAGAACCGCCTCGAGGAGGGCGTCGGGAGTGTACTCGCGAAACGCGAATCCGTTCCCCTTGGAAGGGTCCCCTGTCACGTCGACGACGGTGTCGGCCAGGCCGCCCGTGGAACGGACAATCGGGATCGTGCCGTAGCGGAGGCTGATCATCTGTCCCAGACCACACGGCTCGAACTTCGAGGGCATCAGGAAGAAATCGGAACCTGCGTAGATCCGATGCGCGAGGGCCTCGTCATATTTCAGCCAGACCATCAAGTCGCTCCGTATTCGGGCGAGCTCGGACACCGGTTCTTCGTACTTCTTCTCCCCCGTGCCAAGGAGGACGAACTGGACTCCCTGGTCCAGGATCTTCGGAAGCGCCTCGATCAGGATGTCGAACCCTTTCTGCGCCGTGACCCTCGAGACGTATCCGATCAAAGGCGCTTTCGCATCCTCGGGGAGGCTCGCCTCCTTCTGAAGGGCAGTCTTGTTCGATCGCTTTCTCTCCAGGGTGGATTTCGAGTACTTCTGGGTCAGGAACGAATCCTTCGCAGGATTCCATACGTCGTAGTCGATGCCGTTTAGAATTCCGGAGAGCTTCGAGCCGCGGGAGCGGAGGAGGCCGTCGAGTCGTTCTCCGAATTCCGCCGTCTGGATTTCCCTTGCATACGTCGGGCTGACCGTGTTCACGAAGTCCGCGGAGACGATCCCGGCCTTCATGAAATTCAATTGACCGTAAAACTCGGCTCCCCCGGGGCCCCACAGGTCGCCGGGCAGTCCTAGCCACTCGAACAGCTCGCGGGAAAACAAGCCTTGATGGAGGAGATTGTGGATTGTAAGGACGGTTCCGATCCGCCGGAACCTGGCATCTCCTGCCGACTTCGAACGAAGGAATGCGGGAACCAGGGCCGAATGCCAGTCGTTCACGTGAATGATGTCGGGCCAGAAATCCGCGGCCGGGAGCATGTCCAGGATGGCCTTGCAAAAGAATCCGAACCGTTTCCCGTCGTCGTCATACTCATAGACCTTCGGACGATCGTAGAGGTCCGGTTTGTCCACGAGATAGACCGGGACGGCTCCGATCCGCGCTATTCGGAGGCCGGCCTCCTCGCGCGCGGCCCCGAGGTCGACGGGGAAGCGGGCTACGTCTTCGAGAGAGTCCCTGATCATTCCGTATCGAGGAAGGATGATTCGCACATCGTGGCCGAGGGCCTTCAGGGCTTTCGGCAAACTTCCCGCGACATCTCCAAGGCCGCCCACCTTGGCCAAGGGATAGGCCTCGGCCGAGGCGAAAAGAATCTTCATCGAATGCCCGGAGAGGACGCGACGGTCCTTACTTAAACCTGTTTCCGTGCATCCTCGGCCGAGCCCCGTACCCCGATGCCGGGCCTAGCCTGACCGGCCGGGGTACTTGCGAAGGGTTTTTCCTTGGATATCCATGCAGAGGGCCGTGTCGCCCACTCCCCGCGGTACTCTCCTGCTCGTGCTTCACACGCACCTACCATGGGTTCTCGGTCATGGTCGCTGGCCCCACGGGGAATCGTGGCTCTACGAAGCCGCGGCGGAGTGCTACCTTCCGCTCCTCCGGCTTCTGGATCGCCTCGAGGCCGAGGATCGCAAGGGGTCCGTCACGATCGGCGTGACCCCCGTCCTCGCCGAGATGCTGTCGACACCGCGGTTCCGCGACGGGTTCCTGGCGTACCTGGAGGAACGGGCAAGCCGCGCGGACGCGAACCGGCGAGAGTTCGAGGCTTCCGGCGACGAACACGCCCGGGGCGCCGCCGTTGCCTGGTCCGAGTTCTATGACGCCGCCAAGGTGGACTTCCTTGAGAAGTACAATCGAGACTTGCTCGCCGCGCTCAAGCGTCTGCAACAGAGCAATCGAATCGAAATCATCGTGTCCGCCGCGACCCACGGATATCTGCCCCTCTTGGGTCGGGATGAATCGATCGAGGCCCAGCTGGGGATCGGCATCACGAGCTACCGCCGTCGATTCGGCCGGCGGCCTCGCGGCATCTGGCTCCCGGAATGCGCCTACCGCCCAGGATACACTTGGTCGCGTCCGGTCGGCCCGGCCCGAGCCTGGCTCCGACCCGGGCTCGAGGAGTTCTTGGCCCGAAAGGGCCTCCGGTACTTCTTCGTCGACACCCACCTCGTCGCCGGAGGAGCTCCGATCGGTACGTACGAAGACCGGCTGGGGGAACGACGACTCGACGCCGCCCGCGAGGGAACGGGCCTTTCTCCGAACGAACCATATGCCGTATCCGCGTCCCGTCGGCGAAAGGTGGCGGCTCTCGCGCGGGACCCGCGGTCCAGCGTCCAGGTCTGGAGCGCCGATTACGGATATCCCGGAGACGGCGCCTACCTGGAATTTCACCGGAAGCACGGGACGGACGGCCTCCGATACTGGCGGGTCACCGACCGGCGCATCCCCTTGGCCGAAAAGGTTCCCTACGATCCGGTGGGCGCGAAGGAACGAGCGGAGGCCCACGCGGAGCACTTCGCATCCCTCGTCATCGACACTCTTCGGGAATACCAGGAGGCCACGGGTCGCCCGGGCGTCGTCGTGGCGCCCTTCGACACGGAACTCTTTGGCCATTGGTGGTTTGAAGGTCCACAGTGGCTGGAGTCCGTGCTCCGACGACTCGAGGGACAAGTCGAAGTGGCGACCGCTTCCTCCTTTCTAGCAAAGCATCCTCCCCGCTCCGCGATTCGCCTTCCGGAGGGTTCGTGGGGGCAGGGCGGCCACCACTGGGTGTGGCTGAACGACGGCACCCGATGGATCTGGGAGGAGGTGTACCGCGCCGAAGACGCGTTCCTCGAGGCTTCTCGGGCGGCTCGAGGACAGAGGAAACCGATCGTACGTCGAATCCTAACGCAGCTCGCCCGGGAACTCCTCCTTCTGGAATCTTCGGATTGGCCCTTCCTGATCACGACCGTCGCCGCGAAGGACTACGCGGAGGCTCGGGTGAAAGAGCATATCGGGGCCTTCGATCGGCTCCGGTCCATGCTGCCGCGGGCCAAGGACGGGACCTTGTCTCCGGAGGACCTGGCCTGGTTGGCGACGACCGAGGCGCGCGATTCTCCGTTCCCCGACCTGGATCTCAAATCGTGGACCCTCGAACCGTGAACTTCGATGTCCACCCTCTCCTTTCACTTCCATGGATATCAGCCTGGCGACATTGTGGGCTGGCCGGAGCCGGATCCGCTCCGGCCGCAGCGAATCGAGGAACGGCATTCGCCCGTCGTCCTGCGGATCGGTCCGGACCGTATCGAGGGGCGGAACTGGACCGACGCGGTCCTGCGCACGTATGGGCGCATGGGGTCCGTCCTGGGACGGGCGGAAGGCTCGGCATCCATCGACATCGAGCCCCAGACCCTGACGTGGCTCCTGGAGCGGGATCCGTCCGCCTACCGCGAGATCGTCGCGGCGTACGACGCGGGTACCGCGGGCTTCGTCATGACCCCACCGTTCCATCCGATTCTCCCGCATCTCCACCGCCAGGAGCGAGAGGCTCTCTTCGACATGATGATCGATTTCTATTCCCCGCTGATTCGACGGTCGGCGGGCCGTCCGATCGGCCTCTGGCTTCCGGAGGCCTGTTACTCCCGCGAGACGATGGACAGCTTCCGGGAAGCGACGCGGCAGGCGAGCCTCGATCAGGACGGTATGGCGGACTCGCTTCAGGAGGCCTACCTGGTCGCGGACGGTCGTCAGCTGGCTCGACTCCCGGAACCCGGTCGAGCGTGGATTCGCCTCGAAACGACGGACCGCCTTCCGGCGATAGTCCGTGACCACTCTTTGAGTGGAGAGTTCGCCTTCGGAGCGACGACGGCCTCGGAATTCGCTGCCTCGGTACATGCTCGCGGAAACGGAGCCTTCCTCGTCGCGAACGACCTCGAATCCCTCCTGGCAAACCCGCACCAGGTGGAGCGGTACGAGGCGATCGTCCAGGCTCTCCGAGGCGGAAGGGTCCACGTGGTCCAACCCACTCCCGCGGCAGAGGCGCCGCCATCCGCGCTCGTCGACTACTCGAGTTGGTCGGATTACGACGACATGCTCGCCGGAGGCATCACCTCGGATACGCGTTGGACCGGCCTTCGGCGATCCGACGGACTCGTCGTGGCGCGCATGCACCGGGACCGTCCGCTGTCCCAGCTATGGAAGCACGCCTTCACCCTGGCGACCGAGCGAGTCGAAACCGCGATCCGACGACGGGCTCTACAAGTGCTCCAGTCGGCCGGCGTAACCCGGCATACCTACGTCTTGCGCCGACTCGCGGTGGCGTATGGCCGCCACTGGTTCCGCGAACACTTTCGAGCCCAGGGGATCGCAGCGCACGAGACGGACTTTGCACGATCCGCGGAGGAGATCCTCGGGGGCAAAGTCGACCTCGAGGTCGCGGGGTTCCTCGCCCGAGGCTATGTGTTGATGCTCATGGGGACACGGTCCGACCCGAGATTCTGGGACAATCCGGACACGAGGGTCACGTTCCAGAATGTCGTCCTCCTGTCGGCCGCGCTCAGGGATCTCGCCGAGGCAAGCCGGCTGGCCGCCGACGCCGGTCGCGCGACGGCCCTCCGTCGTCTACTCCAGGCCACCTTCCTTGAGTTCTCGGACTGGCATGCGCGCGGGGAGTTCGCGGCATTCCAAAGCGTCCTTGCCTGGGAAACGAGCGAGACCGCATGGTATGCGTCCCTCGAGTCCGAGGTCTGGCAGCTCTCCCCTCTCGATGTGATGAAACGAGCCGCGCTGTTCGCTCTCGCCCCCCGTGGGGAGTGGCCCGGCGGAGAGCCGATGCCCTCCCTGGACGGAGTCGTGGCCGACACCGGGCATATCGTGGGTGAGGCGCACGGCGAGTGGAAGAATCCCCGGTGGTGCGAGCACAGGCCCTGATGATCCTCACCGGAACCTTCATCGTCGCCGTTACCCAATTCGCTGCGAGATGAAGGCGTCCGTCTTCACGTGGGAATATCCGCCGGTGATCTACGGCGGCGCGGGCGTCCATGCGAAGTACATCACGATGGCGTTGGCGAAACTCATCAAGGTCGAGGTGCGGACCCTCGATATCGGTGCCCCTCCGGAGATCGAGGGCGTGAATGTCCTGCGATACCAATCGACCCTTCGTGGCCTCGCGACGGGGGATCCGAGGATCATCAAGGCGCTCCAGGTCCTCTCCTTCAACATGAACATGGTCGCGGATCCGATCGATGCCGCGATCGTGCACACCCACACGTGGTACACGAATTTCGCGGGCGCCATGGCGAAACGCATCTACGGGGCCAAGCTCGTGGCCACGGTCCATTCGCTCGAGCCGTTGCGGCCTTGGAAACGGGAGCAATTGGGCGCCGGGTACGAGCTCAGCTCCTGGATGGAGAGGGAAGGCCTTCTCGCGTGTGATGCCGTGATCGCGGTCTCGCGAGACATGAAGGAGGACATCCAAAAGGCGTATCCGATCCCGGCATCGCGGGTCGCCGTGATCCACAACGGCGTGGACCCGCAGAAGTACTACCCGCGCGATGGCCTGGAGAGCCTCGCGAAGTTCTCGATCCGGAAGCCCTACGTGTTCTTCGTCGGCCGTCTCTCCCGCCAGAAGGGCATCTTCGATTTGTTGAATGCGATGGACCATGTCCCGCAAGGGACCACGTTGGTCCTGGCGACCGGCAAGCCCGACACCCCGGAAATCGAGGACGATCTGAGAGCCGCGCTGAAGACCAGAAGCGACGTGGTCTGGATTCGAGAAATGCTCGAAGACCACGACCTCGTGAATCTCTATAACGAAGCCGCCGTGTTCGCATGCCCTTCCGTCTACGAGCCGTTCGGGATCATCAACCTGGAGGCGATGGCTTGCGAGACGCCGGTCGTGGCCACGCGGGTTGGCGGCATCAAGGAAGTCGTCGTCGACGAAGAGACCGGACTCCTCGTCCCACCGAACGAACCCGCGAAACTCGGCCGGGCGATCACGCGCATCGTGGAAGACCCGGCCACGGGCACAACGATGGGCAAGGCGGGCCGGCGGCACGTGCTCCGGAGCTTCACGTGGGACCGGATCGCGGCCGAGACCCTGGAACTGTATCGGTCGCTGACGTGATGCCCTCGCGATTCGAAGGCGCGATCGAGATGGCCGACCGTGCACTTCGAACGTCCCGCCCCCTGAGGATATGGCTGGGATCGCTCCGGTGGTGCGGTGACTCCATCCGCCTCACGACGCGACTCGATGTAAAGGATCGTGCGATTCTGTCGGAATCGGGAACCGAGGCTATCGTCTTCTTCCTGCTTCTGGCAACGGACTCGGGCGCAGGCGCGCGGCCCATCCATCTCCCGCTTTCGATCGCCCGGGCCCGACTCGACCGGGAAGCCGTCGCTCTCGAAGGCGACGACAGTACAATCTACATAATGGAAGCCGAGCGTCGGGAGGGCTACGCGCGGTTCGTCGTCGACGCGTTTCGGCGAGGAGTGAAACTTACGACCGGATCGGGAGACTCCTTGACGTTCAACGGGGGGAGCATCGGCGCCTTCCGTGGGGCCTCTCCGATTCCCCACGGAGGCACGTCGAACATCATTCTCCGGATTACGACGGGTTCGGGAGACGTCGTGCTGAAATCGTACAAGTTCCTCGACACAGGGAATCGAGAGCCCGAAATCCTGGCTCGTCTGCACGGCCGCAAATTCCCGCATGTGGCTCGTCTCCTCGGCGATGTCGCTCTCGGGCGAGGAAAAGACCGTCTGGTGTTAGGGATCGCGACCAATCATGTGGATGCGGTCGACCTGTTCACCTGGCTTTGCGACGGATGGCGGGAATCCCTGTGCCAGGAGGTCGTCCCGCGCAGGGACGGTTCGGCAGAGGGCCTCAATCTCGCATCCGAACTCGGCGTGGCCACGGCTGCGCTTCATGAGGCCCTCATCGACCATCATCCGGGACTTTGGCAGGCCGAGCCGTTCACCAATGAGGATTTCCGAAACACCTTCAAATCGGCCACTCGGTCTCTCGGATCGGCTCTTCGGCGGCTCGGCCAGCTCGCTCATTCGGAGGACCCGGCCGTAACCGAATCAGCCCGTGGGGCTCGGGCCCAGCTGCTCGACTTGCGTCCGCGCATCGAGGGAACTCTCCGAGATCTCGAGGCAAGCGTGGGGGGACTGAAAAGCGTCGTTCACTCCGATCTCCATTTGGCCCAAGTGCTCCGACGACGTTCGGACGGCGAGCTCTTTTTTGTCGACTTCGAGGGCGAGCCGGACCGGACTTCGGGGGAACGGGGAAGGAAACTGCCTCCGCTCCGCGACGTCGGGAGCCTCGTCCGATCCTTCGCCTACGTACGGCACTTTGTAATCCGCGATTTCGTTCGCAAGCCCTCAAATCGTGGGTCGGATCCGGACCCGACCTCGCACCTAGCCTCCTCCGAGGCGCCGTTGGAAGAACTGACAGCTTGGGAAGGGGATATGGTCGAACGGTTCATGGAAGCCTACCTCACTCACTCGGCGTTGTATCGCAATCTCGAATCTAGGGGGGCTCGGCGACTGATTCGAGGTTGGGCGATGGAGAAGGCCCTCTACGAACTCGAGTACGAGCTGAAGTATCGTGTCTCCAACTTTACGATTCCCCTCGACGGGATCGCGGCACTTGCGGCTCCGGCGCGAAG
>Ga0209157_1001033_pt1 | contig 23367 bp, 20 predicted proteins | sample GraSoiAngelo_135_FD_185892 | JGI IMG/M metagenome (GOLD analysis project Ga0209157, IMG submission 185892) | Grasslands soil microbial communities from the Angelo Coastal Reserve, California, USA - 14_0929_05_40cm (SPAdes) (version 2) | ecosystem: Environmental > Terrestrial > Soil > Grasslands ...
GAGCGCAGCTCGTTCCCGTACAGGTTCTACTCTCACGACTCCGACGAGGGCCAGCGTCTGCTGCGAGACGGCGGGCACGCGGGCGGATTGCCGGCCGTGATCTTCGGTGACCGCTGCTTGACGGACCCGACGAACCTCGAGATCGCGCGGATGCTCGGCGTCAAGACGGAGCCCGATGGCGGCCTCTACGATGTCGTCGTCGTCGGAGCAGGGCCGTCGGGTCTCGCCACGGCGGTCTACGCGGCGGCGGATGGGCTGAGGACGCTCGTCGTCGAGCGTCAGGTGGTCGGCGGCCAGGCGGGAACCAGCTCGATGATCCGCAATTACCTCGGATTCCCCAGAGGCATCAGCGGCGCCGAGCTGGCCGCGCGAGCCCACGAGCAGGCGATTTCGCTCGGCGTCGAGTTCCTGTTGATCCGTGAGATCACCGGCCTCGCCGCGCGCGGGCCGGAGCGGATCGTCACCCTGGCCGAGACCATCGACGTCAGCACGCGAACGGTCGTCATCGCCACGGGTGTGTCCTACAACCGTCTCGAGATCGACGGCCTCGACGGCCTCCTCGGCAAGGGCGTGTTCTATGGCGCGGCGACCGCCGAGGCTCCGGCGTTCGCGGGCCGACACGTCTTCGTCATCGGCGCCGGGAACTCGGCGGGGCAGGGGGCGGTGCACCTGGCGCGATACGCCGCGAGCGTGACCCTCCTGGTGCGCGGCGCGTCGCTGACCATGTCGGATTATCTGGTCAGGCAGATCGAGCGGACCGACAACATCCACGTGCGCCTGAATACCGAGCTGCTCAGCGCGCACGGACGGCGCCGCCTCGAAGCGGTGGAGGTCAACGACACCGCGCGTGGGGTGAGCGAATCGCTGCCGGGATCAGCGCTGTTCGTGTTCGTCGGGGCCGGGCCGCACACGTCGTGGCTGGAGAAAACGCTTCAGCGTGACGAGAACGGGCACATCCTGACGGGGCGCCACGTCGTCCGCGGCGCGACGGGTGTGCCGACGTGGGACGAGGCTCGAGAGCCCTACGTGCTCGAGACGAGCCTGCCCGGTGTGTTCGCGGCGGGCGACGTCCGCCACAACTCCCCGCGCGGTGTGGCCGCCGCCGTCGCCGACGGCGCCATCGCGATTCGCTCCGTCCGCGAATACCTCGGGCATTAGGAACACGCGGGCTATCGGGTTGACGAGGGCCGCCACGGCTTTGCCGGGGAGGCCCGAGAGTCGGGGCGTCGGGGGGTAAGGGGGCCATGTCGGGGCCCGCATCTTTATGTCGGGGCACCCATTTTCATAGTCCGGGCATGATCACCGTCTTTGCGCCGCGTCCGGCGGAAGCGTGGGCGAATGCCTCCGAGACGCGCGCGAGCGGGAAGCGCGCTGTGATGAGCCGGCCGACGCCGAGTTTGGGCATCAACGCGAGCGCGCGGCGGAACGCGGTGCCCCGGCCGAACGCGCCGGCGATCCTGATCTCGCGGAAGTGCACGTCCCAGAGGCTGAGCGGGAGCTCGCTGCCCTTGGGGCTGACACCGACGAGCTGCACGACGCCGGTGGGCTTGACGAGCGTCATGGCGTCGGCGACCAGCTCGGGCTTCCCCACCGCCTCGCAGACGACGTCGGCGCCGCGCTCGCGGGTGAGCGCCATCACGCGCTCGCGCAGGTTCTCCTTCGTGGGATCGATCACCACGTGGGCCCCGAGCTTCTTCGCGATGGCGCGCCGCTCCTCGAGAGGATCCGACAGGATCAGGCGGCGGGCGCCGCGCCGGCGAGCGAGCACCATCGTGAGCAGTCCCATGATGCCGCCCCCGATGACCAGCACGGTGGCGCCGCGCTCCATCGAGAACTTCTCGAGTCCGGCGAGACAGCACGCCGCCGGCTCGGTCAGCGCGGCGGCGATAGGATCGAGGCCGCGCGGCAGCGGATGCACGCAGCGGGCGGGCAGCGCGACGCGCTCGGCGAAGCCGCCGACGCGGGTTGCCCGGCGGCACTGGCTGATGCGGCCGGCGTCGCACTCAGCGCATTCACCGCAGCCGTAGGAAGGCTCGCACGCGACCGCGCGGCCGACGAGGCTTTTCGGCACGCCGCGGCCGACCGCGCTCACCACGCCCGTGTACTCGTGCCCGAGCACGAGCGGCGGCGACCACGGGAACAGTCCCTGGGTCGCGTGGATGTCCGTGCCGCAGATGCCGGCCGCGTGCACGGCGACGACGACCTGGCCCGGCCCTGCGACTGGCTCGGGGACCTCGTCGATCGTGAATTGGGCACCTCCGCGCCAGGTCGCGACGTTCATCTCCGGGTGAGCCTCATCGTGCCGAGCACGTTCGCCTGGCACATCTCGTCGGTCGTCTCGAAGCCCGACCTGACGACACGGGGCGGGGAGCTCGGGTTGTTCGGGTTGTCGGCGGAGTTGTCGTACACGCACTCGGCCTCGATCACGGTCCCCGACGGCAACGCCATCGGGCGCTTGAACGCGTAGAGGAGCTGCCACTCGAAGTCCCAGTCGTCGATGTGAAGAAGCGGCTGCCTCGTCCCATCGGGAAAGCGCGCGGTCACCCGCATCTCGCGCCCGAGCAGGTGCATGTGACCGTGGACCGACAGCGCGAGCAGCTCGTCCTGCACGACCGCCGTCGCCACGACCGACGAGTGGGGCGCTCCCGCCGGGATCGAGAAGTTCCAGGCCGACGCGCGCACGCGATTGAGGCGGCGGTCGAACGGCCCCGACGTGAAGTGCAGTCCCACGCGGGTCAGATCGGTCTCGACCGCGTCGCCTGGGTTGTTGTAGTGGACCTGCATGACCAGACGCGCCCCCGGAGGAATTCCCCACGCCACACCCGACGGGATCTCGAGCGGCTGAAATCCCGGCGTCCAGGGTGGCCTGGGCGGCTGGGCGTGATGAACCACTTTCCGATTGCCGGGGAGCACTTCCGAGGCGCGAATGAACCGCCACTCGCCGGGAATCGTGATCGGTACGGCGAAGCAGCGGTAGATGTCGCGCGTTCGCGCCGGAATGGTGAACGGCTTCGTCATCGCCAGCACGGCCCCGGGCCGGCCGAGGGCCCATCCGGTGGGGAATTTCCGCGGCGGCGGCAGATCACGCGGATCGCCCTCGGGCGCACCGTCGTGCACCCACCGGGTCACCAGCGCGATCTCCTCGTCCGAAAGCCGGCGAACGTCCGCGAACTCGCCGTAGCCTGGGACCGCTTTCCACGGGGGCATCTTCCTCGCCGTGACAGCCTTGCGGATCTTGGCGCGGCGTGATGCGGCGTCGTCGTAGGTCAGCAGGGGAAAGGGCGCCACGCTCTCCGGCCGATGACACTCCTGGCAGTGCCGCTGGAGCAGCGGCGCGATGTGCCTGGTGAAGGTGACGGGCCCGGAGGCGACCAGCGGGGCCTTCGCCGTTTCGCACGCGCCGAGCGTCGCGACGGCGACGAGCGCGGCGAGCGTGAAGGCCCGGGTCGTCATCAGCGCTAACGCGGTGGCGGCGTGTGCTTGCCCGAGACCTGGGGCGTCGTCCCTTCCTGTCCCTTCTGCTGGCGGTCGAGCCGGGTCTCGCGCGACCAGGTGCGCTTGAGGTCGTCACGCACGTTGAAGCGCAGCCGGCCCAGGCCCTCCGTCTCCAGCTCGATCCGGTCGCCGTTCTGGAAACCGCTCAGGCCACGATGGTTGGTGCCGGTGGCCAGGATGTCGCCGGGCTCCAGCGTGTGGATCGACGTGACCCACTCGATGCAGCGCGGGATCTTGTGGGCCATGTCGCTGGTGTTGAAGTTCTGCTTCAGCTCGCCGTTGACCCAGAGCCTCACCTGGAGCTTGTGCGGGTCGACGATCTCGTCCGCCGTCACGATCCACGGGCCGATCGGGGCGAACGTGTCGCGCGACTTCATCTGATAGAACGTGTTGCCCGCCGGTAGCAGGCCGCGGGCCGACCCGTCGATGAAGTTCGTGTACCCGAAGACGTAGCTCATGGCGTCCGCGGCACGCACGTTCGACGCGCGCTTGCCGATGACCAGGGCCACCTCGGCCTCGCCCTCGAAGATCGTGGCGGGGACGTCGGGGAGCACCATCGTGTCCTCGGGGCCGATGATCGCGCTGGGAGATTTGTGGAACGCGTTGATGGGCGCCGGCTCGCTCCGCGTTCCGTCTTCCATGTAGTTCACGGCCATGCACTCGATGTTGGTGGGCTTGGGCAGGGGAGGCCGGATCTTCACCTGGCCGAGCGGCACGCTCTTGCCGCGGCTCACCGCCTCCTCGAGACGCCGCTTGTAGTCGGCGAAGCGCTCGATCAGCCCGCTGACGAGATTGTGCGGGCCCGTGTGCGGGATGTCCCGTACCGTGTCCGACACGTCGACGACCGCGTCACCCTTCAGCACTCCCAGCTTGAAGTCGTCGAAGAAGAGGATCTTCACGGGTCCCTCCTGTGGGATATGTTGGCGCGGCGAATATACCAGTGATCTCGTTGTCGGGTGAGACCAACGTCCCATAGACCCCGGCGTCGGCTCCGAGACCATATCGTCTGATGAACAAGGTGCTGCGTCGCGCATTCCTGGCGGTGGTGATCGCGCTGCCCGTTCTGGTCGCCCTGACCGTGGGCGTGGCCGCCGTCAACCGCTTCGCCGGGCCCCTGCCGCCCCGCACGTTTTCCATGTCCACGGGGCGGGAGGGCGGCGCCTACCACCAGTTCGCGCTCGAGTACCGGCGGTTGCTGGCGCGCCAGGGATTCACGCTGGTGATCGAGCCCGGACCAGGCTCGGTCGAGACGGTGCGCCGGCTTCGGCGTGGCGAGGTCACGGTGGGCTTCGTGCAGGGCGGCACGGCCGCCGACTCGGATGCCGAGCAGCTCGTCTCCCTGGCCAGCGTCTTCTACGAGCCGCTCTGGATCTTCCACCGTCGTTCGCTGCGCGTGACGTCGCTCGGAGAGCTGCGTGGCCGGCGCGTCGCCGCCGGAGAGGAGGGCAGCGGCACCCGGGCGCTGGCGCTCCAGCTCCTCGCCGCCAGCCGGGTGACGCCCCAGAACACGGACGTGCTCGCTCTGACCAACGACGACGCCGAGGCGCGGCTGCGCGACGGACGGATCGACGCCGCGCTCTTCGTCATCTCGCCGCGCGCGCCGATCGTCGACCGGCTCCTTCGGCATCCGGCGGTCGAGCTGATGAGCGAGCGGCGCCACCGCGCCTACACCAGCCACTACGGCTACCTCACCAGCGTCACGCTGGGCGAGGGCATGGTCGACCTGGCGCGTGACGTGCCGGGCGAGGACAAGGCGCTCCTGGCCACCACGGCCGCGCTCGTCGCGCGTAACGACATTCATCCGGATCTCGTTCGCGTGCTGCTCGGGGTGGCCCACAAGGTTCACTATCGCGGCGGGCTGTTCGAGCGTGAGGGCGCATTCCCGGCGGGCACCAACCTCCAGTTGCCGCTGAGCGAGGACGCCCGGCGGTATCTGCGCGACGGGCCACCCTGGCTGGAGCGGATCCTGCCATTCTGGGTGGCAGGAATCGTGGATCGGCTCGTCATCATCCTGCTGCCCGTCGTGACGGTGCTCGTGCCGATCACGGTCGTCGGTGCTACCCTGTTCGACCGCCACGTGCGTCGGCGCATCGGGCGCTGGTACCGGACGCTGCGCGATCTCGAGCGGCGGCTCGAGACGTTGTCGCCCGACGACCTCGACCGGGAGATCGAGCGCCTGCACGTGCTCGAACGCCAGATCACGCGACGCACGCGGCTGCCGCTCGAGTACATGAGGCAGTTCTACGACCTCAAGGTCCACATCGACCTGATCCGCGCCCGGCTCGAGCAGCAGAGTCGCACGGGCCGTGCCTCTAGTGGAGCGGACGGCGCTGGGCCCACGGACGCGCCTGCTCGAACGCCGCGGAGGCTTGCAGCACCGTGAGGTCGGCATTGCGACGGCCGACGATCTGCAGTCCCACCGGCATCCCGGCGGCGGTGAAGCCGGCGGGGATGCTGGCCGCGGGGTGGCCGGTGAAGTTGAACGGATAGCTGAAGCCGGCCCATGGGAACCAGTCCCACTCGTGCTGCGGCCAGTGCGCCGGGTTGAGGCGGCCGACCTCGAACGCCGTCACGGAGACCGAGGGCGTGAGCAGAAGATCGTACGTCTCGAACAGGGGCCGCACGCTGTCGCAGTACGCGAGCTTCTCGCCGCGCGCCTCGACGTACTCGGTCACGCTGTAGCGCAGGCCGTCCTCGATCGACGCCACGAGACCAGGATCCATGCGCGAGCGAAACTCGGGCAGGTATCGGGCGTAATTTCCGGCCTCGTGGGCGTTCCAGAGCAGGCGGATGATCCGATGCGAGTCGGCAAATCCGCATTTCACGTCCTCGACGACGGCGCCCAGCTCCTGAAACGCCCGCGCGGACTTCGCCACGATCGCGGCGACGTCCGAATCGACGCGCAGCCCATCGAGGTCGGCGCTGAATGCCACGCGGAGGCCGCGCACGCCGTCGCGCAGGCGGCCGACGTAATCGGCGGGCGGCGCGTCGAGCGCGCTCTTGTCCCAGTCGTCGGGCCCGGCCATCACGGAGAGCATCAACGCAGCGTCCGCGACGGTGCGCGTCATCGGGCCATTGTGCGAGGCGTAGTCGTTGTTGGAGATGGGCCACATGGGGACGCGCCCGTAGCTCGGCTTGAGGCCGTACACGCCACAGAAGGACGACGGGATTCGGATGGACCCGGCGCCGTCGGAGCCATGGGCCAGCGGTCCCAGGCCGGCGGCGGCCGCCACCGCGGCGCCCGCACTGGAGCCGCCCGTCGTCATCGCCGTGTTCCAGGGGTTGCGCGTGATGCCGGTGAGAGGGCTGTCACCGAGGGCCTTCCAGCCGAACTCCGGGCTCGTCGTCTTGCCGAGCATGACACCGCCTGCGGCATGGAGGCGCCGGACGAACGGCGCGTCCACGTCGGGCACGCGTGTCGCGAAGATGTGGGAGCCGGACATCGTGCGTACGCCTCGGGTGAACGCGAGATCCTTGATCGAATACGAGATGCCGTGCAGCGGGCCGAGGGGGCCACCACCCATGACCGCGGCTTCCGCGTCTCGCGCGCGCGCCAGCGCGGTGTCGGCCGTGAGCGTGCAGAACGCGTTCAGCGTCGGGTTCACGCGCTCGATGCGTTCGAGGACGGCGCGAGTCAGCTCGACCGGTGAGAGCTGCTTGGCGCGGATCATCGTGACGAGCTCAGTGGCGGGCGTGAAGCAGAGATCGGTCGCGTTCATCGGAGCCTCCCTGTCACGAGCGTCCGCGCAGGCGCGGATCGAGAGTGTCGCGGAGCCCGTCGCCGAGCAGGTTCAGGCTCAGCCCGGCGACGGTGAGGGCCAGGCCGGGGAAGAGGCTCACCCAGAAGGCCTCGCGGATCACGTTCTTGCCGCTGGCGATCACGTTGCCCCAGGACGGCACGTACGGCGGCACGCCGACGCCGAGGAAGCCGAGGATGGCCTCGGCCAGGATCGCGTAGGCGAAGACGAAGCTCGCCTGCACGAGCACCGGGGCCAGGCAGTTCGGCAGGATGTGACGGACGGCGATGGCGGCATCGGCGCGGCCCAGCGCACGCGCCGCCTGGACGTAATCCTGCTCGCGCAGGCTCAGCACGATGGACCGGATGAGCATGGCCGTGCGCGGAGTGTATACGACGGAGAGCGCGAAGATGACGTTGGCCACGCCGGGGCCGCGCACGGCCATCAGCGCGATGGCGAGCAGGATGGCGGGGAAGGCCATGAGCCCATCCATGACTCGCATCACGATCACGTCGAGCCGCCGGTCGTAGCCCGCCACCAGCCCGATGGCGACACCGCCGAGGGAGGTCAGGAGCATCGTCGTGACCCCGACGAGCAACGAGACCCGCGCGCCGTGCACCACCAGGCTGAAGACGTCGCGTCCGAACTCGTCGGTGCCGAGATAGTGGGCGGCGCTCGGCGGCTGCAGCCGACTCGCCGGAGCGAGCCGCGTGGGCACGTGGGTCGCGATCACGTCGGCGAGCAGCGCCACGGCCAGGATGACGAGCAGGATCGCGGCGCCCACGACGACCGTGCGGTGGGCTACGAGACGCTGGAGCCACCCCGGACGCTGCACGTCCTCGCGGGCCGTGATGCGCGCATCCGTCGCCACGGCGACGTCACTCATAGCGGATGCGCGGATCGATGAACGCGTTGACCACGTCCACCATCAGGTTGATGAGCACGTACGCGGCCGCGGTCACCAGCACCACGCCCTGCACGACCGGATAGTCGCGGCGCAGGATGGCCGAGATGATGAGCCGGCCGAGCCCGGGGATATTGAAGACGATCTCGGTCACGACCGCGCCGCCGATCAGCACGGCCATGGTGACGCCGATCACGGTGACGACCGGCACCAGCGCGTTACGGAAGCCGTGGATCCAGAGCACGATGGGCTGCGAGAGTCCCTTGGCGCGCGCGGTGCGGATGTAGTCCTGGGACAGCACCTCGAGCATGAACGAGCGGCTGATGCGCGCGATGAGCGCCGACTGGTTGAAGCCGAGCGACAGCGCCGGCAGCACCATGAAGCGCGCGGCGGCCACGGGATCGACGAAGACCGACGCATAGCCCGCCGCTGGGAGCCAGCCCAGACGCACGGCGAACAGATAGATGAAGTTGAGGCTCAGCCAGAAGCCGGGCACGCACACGCCGAGCAGCGCACCCAGCATGAGCGCGCGGTCGGCCAGCGACCCCGGCCGGGACGCCGCCACGATGCCGGACGGGACGCCGATGACCACCGCCACCAGGAGCGAGGCGAACGTGAGGACCAGCGTCGGCTCGGCGCGCTCGGCCAGCGCCGTCACCACCGGGCGGTCGAGGAAGTAGGACTGGCCGAGATCGGCTTGCAGGACGCGCGCGTAGAATTTGAAGAGCTGCTCGTGGATCGGGCGGTCGAGGCCGAGCGAGCGACGGGTCGCCTCGATCTGCGCCGGCGTCGCGTCGGGGCCGAGCATGACGCCGACGGGATCGCCGGGGATCAGGTGGATGAGCAGGAAGACGACGGTGACGACCACCGCCATCACCGGGAACAGCGCCAGGACGCGGCGGACGAGGTAGGCGCTCAGCCGGTCACTTCTCGAGCCACACGTTGTAGAAGCGGATACGCTCCGGCTTCTCGTTGAACCCCTTCACGGTCGTCCGCGCCGCGCGCAGGCCGAAGAGGTCGCCGTAGCGGATCACCGGGACCTTCTCGTAGAACTGCCGCGTCTGCTTCTCCCACAGGGCCATGCGCTTCTTGGGATCGGTCTCGCGCGCCAGCTCTTGCTGGATCTTCGCGATGTCTTCGTCGGTCGTCCAGCCCGGCCAGCCTGGCGTGAGATAGATGTGGTGGGTCGGGTCGTAGAACGACCCCATGCCGGTGGTGAAGACGTCGTACTCCTTCGGGTTGTTGCGGCGCTTCACCAGCGTGGCCCAGTCGACGACCTGGAGGTCGATGGTGAAGCCGGCGTCCTCGAGCTGCTGCTTGCTGAGCAGCGCGAAGTCGTACATCCACTTGTACTCCTGCGTGGTCATGAAGCGGATGGGCTCCTTCTTGTAGCCCGCTTCCTGCAGGAGCTTCTTCGCCTTCTCGCGATTGTGCTCGTTCCAGGGCAGCCCGGAGAGCTTCGTGTGCCACGTGGTGATCTCCACCGGAGCCAGGCTGTTGTCCATCCGGTAGAACTCCGAGTGGCCGCCCGCCACGTTCTTCATGATCGGCTCGATGTCGATGGCGGCCTGCCAGGCCTGGCGCAGTTTCTGGTTTGTCATCAGGCCTTCCTTCTTGTTGAAGACCGCGACGAGCCAGTAGTACGGCTTGGAGACGATCGTCTTGACGTTCGAGTTCTTCTTGAGCCGGTCGTAGGCGTCGAGATTCAGGTCGTCGGCGAACTCCAGCTCGCCCGTCTCCACCTGGGCCACGCGCGTGGCCACTTCCGGCACCGGTACCCAGCGGATCTCGTCGACGTACGCGGTCTTGCCGCCGCCATACCCGTTGGGCGGCTCGTTGCGCGACTTGTAGTCGTCGAAGCGCACCATCCGGATGTACTGGTCGGGCTTCCACTCGGCGAGCTTGAACGGCCCGGTGCCGACGTACTCGGTGACCTTCTGCTCGGGCGGGAACTTCTCGGCGATCTCCTTGGGATAGATCGCACCGAAGTTGTTCGGCACGGCCAGCGAGATGAGGACGATGGCCGACTTCTCCTTGAGCTGCATCTGCACGGTGTACTTGTCGACCGCGCGGAACTCGGCCACCTGGGCGAAGAGCGCCTTGCCGTACGAGGACTGCTTGCCCCAGCGCGTGAGCGAGGCCACGACGTCATCGGACGTCATCTCCTTGCCGTTGTGGAACTTGATGCCCTGGCGCAGTTTGAACGTGTAGGTGAGCCCATCCTTGCTGACCGTGTGGCCTTCGGCCAGCATCGGGATGGGCCGGGCGCCCGAATCGAGGCTGTAGAGCCCTTCGTAGATGTGATTGGTGAGGGTCTCGGTGATGCTCGCGGTCGTCCAGTGCGCGTCGAGCGCCGGTGGCTCCCCGAGGTTGCCGACGCGAAGCACGCCGCCGCGCTTCTGGGCGTCGGCCACGTCGACGACGGCGGCGGTCGCGAGCGCCGTGGCCAGCGCCAGGACGGTGAGAATCGACAGGTGAGCGCTACGCTTCATGAGTCCCTCCCCCGGCGCCGAATCTCCGACGGCGCCGTCGCCTTGTCAAGGGCGGCCCGCCGCGTCGGCTCAGCGGGCTGGCATCTCGTCCCAGTAGGTGAGCCCGGCCGATCGCGCGAGCCCGTAGTTCATGCTTCCTTGATAGAACGGGTCCTTCAGATTCCTCGACCAGTCGCGCCAGTCGGTGCTGTACGTCTTCTCGTCGAGGAAGAGCCGGTCGACCGGCAGGATCGCCGAGATGCCGAGCGCGCCGATCGAGAGCGCTCGGCGCCACGCGACGGCCCTCCATACCATTACCGTGGCTTGAGCTTCAGATCCTCGTAGGGCGCAGAGTAGGAAAAGCCCTTGATCCAGTCGACGCAGGCCTCCTCGACGCGCGGGCCGACGCCCCACAGGAACGCCAGCTCGTAGATCGGCACGTGCAGTACCCGGTCGTGCATGATCTGCTGGATCTGGTGCAGCATCGCCTCGCGCTTCTTCCGGTCGAGCTCGCGGGCCTGGCGCTGGAAGAGGTCCTCGATCTCCGGCACCACGCCGGACGCGTAGATTCCGTTCTTGGTCACGTAGACCTCGATGCGCGTGGCCGCGTTGCCGGCCGGGGCACCGAGGCCCATGATGACGCCCTTGAGCTTGTGCTCTCGCCAGGCCGAAAGGAACGCGGCGCGCTCCATCGTGCGCAGCTTGGTGCGGATGCCGACCGCCTGGAGATAGTTCACGAGGCCCTCGCCCAGCCCGAAGAACGGTGGAAATGGCGTGAGGTCGCCGGCGTCGAAGCCGTTGGGATAGCCCGCCTCGCCGAGGAGCTTCTTCGCCTGCGCAGGATCGTAGGGCGGCGGCTCGTAGGCGCGCGCGAATTCGAGGACGCGTGGGATGAGGCCGCCCGTCGGGCGCGACATTCCGAGGGTCTCCGCCTGATTGAGCGCGTTGCGGTCGAGCGCGTAGCTGGCGGCGAGCCTCACGCGCCGGTCGTGCCACGGAGATTTTGGATCCCACTGCTCGGGCATGTCGAGATAGGGAACTCCCGGCGGCCTGGCGGCGACCAGCTTGAGCCCCGCCGATCGCTTGACCTCCTCGGCCGTCGGCCCGCTCAACAGATAGACGATATCGACGTCGCCCGCCTTGAGCGCGGCGGCACGCGTCGTCTCGTCGGGCATGCTGCGGAAGACCAGCCGTTTGACGTTGGGCACCTTGCGCCAGTAGCCCTCGTACGCCTCCATCACCAGATCCACGCCCGGCGCGGAGCTGACGAAGCGATACGGCCCGGCGCCCACGGGCGCTTTCTTGAACCCGTCGTCACCGACCTTCTCGATGTACTTCTTCGGAACGATCCACGCGGCGCCGGTGGCGGACGTGCCATAGAACGTCATGAAATCTGGCCAGGGATCTTTCAAGACGAAGCGCACGCGAGCCGGGTCGACGATCTGGACCTCGCGCACGCGTTCCTTCAGAAGCTTCGCGGCGGCGCCCTTGTAGCGGTCGAACGAGAACTTCACGTCCTCCGCGGTCACCGGGTCGCCGTTGTGGAACTTCACGCCCTTGCGCAAGACGAACTCGTAGGTCAGCCCGTCCCTCGACACCGACCACGATTCGGCCAGGCTTGGCGTGTTGTCGCCCCCCGGCATTGGCTTCACCAGCGCATCGTGGATCGCGTACAGCACCATGAACGGGTTGATGAAGGCCTCGGTGTCGCTCGGGTCGACCCACTTGGTGGCCAGCGTCACGTGAAGTCCCCACGTGAGCGTGCCGTCGGGGGCGGCCGCGGCCGGGGCGGCCAGCCCGGCGAGCACCAGGAGGAGGGCGAGCGCGATTCGCGCCGACTTCACTTCGGGACCATGGACTTGAACTTCGGCATGACCTCGCCTGCCAGCAGCTCCAGCGAGTGCCGCCACGCCTTGGGATTGTCCACGTAGTCGAAGCAGAAGAGCAGCAGCGTGCCGAAGCCGCCCACCTGATCGTAAATCGTGTGGAGCCTCTCGATCACCGTGGCCGGCGAGCCCACGAGCCAGTTGTGCTTGGCGCAGTACTCGGGGGTGACGTCCGAGTCGGGCACGTCGGGCTTGTGCTTCAGGAACTCGGTGAACTGGAAGAAGGCGAGGAGAGGCAGGAAGTACTCGCGCATCATGCGGCCCATCATGCCGCCGGCGGAGAGCCGCATCGCCTCGGCATCGGTGTCGGCGATGAAGACCTCGCGCACCAGCCGCCAGTCCGCGCGCTTCGGGATCCGTCCCGTGCGTGCCGCGCCCAGCTCGACGGATTCCCAGTGGCTCGCGACATAGGCGGGGTTGAGATTGAGGCTCATCGGCCAGAAGCCACGCTCGCCGGCGAGCTTGAGCGTGTCAGAGCCCTTGCTCACACCGGCGACGCCGATCGGCGGATGAGGTTTCTGGAGCGGCGCGATGTGCGGCTTGAGCGTGTCGATCATCGTGCCGGTCTTGGTGACGTGCCAGTACTTGCCCTTGTGATCGAACTCGGGTTCGTCGCTCCAGAGGCGCAGGATGATGTCGAGTGCCTCGCGCGTCATCTCGCGGTGCTGGCCCGCATTGCCGTCGACGTTGAACATCGCCCAGTCGCTGGGCAGGCCGCTCGCCGCCACGCCGAAGTTGAGCCGACCCTGCGCGAGATGGTCGAGCATCGCGACCCGGTTGGCGAGCTCGGCCGGATGATGGTACGGCATCAGGAACCCGCCGGGGCCGATGCGCATGCGCGTGGTCTGCATCAGCGCCTGGGCCACGAGCAAGTCGGGCGCGGGGTGCGGCTCCCAGGGCGCGGTGTGGTGCTCGCCGATCCACGCTTCGCTGAAGCCGAGCTCGTCGGCCCAGCGGAGCTGCTGGAGATCCCACTGATGCCCGTCGTACAGGCTGCGCTCGGGCGGGTGCGATGGCATCGTGAACAGTCCGTAGTCCATGTGAGCCTCCTGGGGGCGATCCCGCCGACGTATCCTACACTGCCTCGCACCTCGACCGACGCCCGTCCCCTCGCGCGCTCACGCGCACCATTCGCTCGGCCCGTCGTCCGTGTAGCCGCATTGCTCGCACGGGCTCGCGTAGTGCACAGCCGGGGGCATCGCGACGGCCAGGCGCAGCGACAGCCGAGCGCCCACGTTGCGAATGTGATGGACCGTCCCTCGCGGCACCCACACGATGTCGTCCTTGACCGCTTTCAAGGTCGTACCACCGGTCAGCTCCCACTCGAGCACGCCGTCGAGGACCACCCACCACTCGTCGAAGTCGCGGTGCCAGTGCGGGCGATTGCCGCCGCCCGGCGGGCTGGCGATCAACGTGACCAGCTGACGCTCGTCGGCGATGATCCGCTTCGACCACGGCGGCGGCCCCATCCGGGCCACGACGTCGGCCACGTGGGTGAGCAGCACGTTGGGCCACGCCGAGCTCGCCGTCGTTGGTGGACGCGGCCCCGGAGCCAGAGACGTGATGACGATCGTGGGTGGCGACTGGTCGGCGATCATGAACACCTCCGTGACGCTCCCCGCCGGGTGGGGGCGGGTGATTTCGTTCTACACTCTGTCATCTTCGTGGACGGGAGTCGATGAGCGATGAGGATCACGTCGGCGGTCCTGGTTCTTCTGTGGGTACTCGGCTGGCCGCGGCCGGCACTCGCCGAGGAGAAGCTCGGCAAGGTCACGTTCCCGATTTCCTGCGGCGGGGCGGTGTCGGCCCAGTTCGAGCGCGGCGTCGCCATGCTGCACTCGTACTGGTTCGTCGAGTCGCGCAAGGTCTTTGACGCCATCGTCCATGAAGATTCGAGCTGCGCGATGGCCTACTGGGGGCTGGCCGTGACAGCGCTCGGCAACTCGCTGGCCGCGCCGCCCGCGCCGAAGGACGCCGCCGCGGCCTGGGCCGCTCTCGAAAAGGCGCGCGCGGTGGGCGCGAAGACCCAGCGTGAGCGCGACTGGATCGAGGCGATCGCGGCGTACTACCGCGACCACGACTCGGTCCCGTTGAGCACGCGGCTCACCGCGTACACACGGGCGATGGAGCAGATGACGCAGCGGTACCCCGACGACTTCGAGGCGTGGACGTACTACGCGCTGACGCTCCAGGCCTCGGCACCGAAGAACGACAAGACCTACGCCAGCCAGCTCAAGTCGGCGGAGATCCTCGAGCGGCTCTTCACGCAGAATCCCGATCATCCCGGCGTCGCGCACTACCTGGTGCACGCTTACGACTACCCACCGCTGGCCGACAAGGGGATCAGGGTCGCGGCGATCTACGCGCGCATCGCGCCGGCCGCGCCGCACGCCCGGCACATGCCCTCCCACATCTACTCGATGGTCGGGATGTGGGAAGAGTCGATCGCCTCGAACCGGTCGGCGCTCGAGATCCAGCCGGACTACCACCACGCGACGGACTTCATGGTGTACGCGCACCTGCAGCTCGGTCAGGACGTGCGAGTCAAGACGCTCGTCGATGCCATCGCCGCGCTGCCCCGGCCGGACTCTGCCAGCGTCCCCGGCGTCACCGCCATCACGGCGATCCCCGCGCGCTACGTGCTCGAGCGCGGCGACTGGGCCGGCGCTGCCGGGCTGCGGATGACCCCGACGGGGCGACCTCAGGGCGATTCGCTGACTCGATTCACGCGCGGGCTGGGCATGGCGCGGAGCGGCGATCTCGCGGGAGCGAAGGGCGAGGTCCAGGCGATGCAGGCGCTCCGCGGCGCGCTCGCGACGTCGAATCAGTCCTACTGGGCCGAACGCACCGACGAGCAGATGCTCGCGGTCTCCGCGTGGGTGGCCCTGGCCGAAGGCGCGACCGACCTGGCGGTGAAGCTCATGCGCGCGGCCGCCGACGGCGAGGATGGCAGCGTGAAGCACGTCGCGATGGAGAATCGCCTCTATCCGATGCGCGAGCTGCTCGGTGAGTTGCTGCTCCAGATGGGACAGGCCGCGCCCGCGCTGCGCGAGTTCGAGGCCTCGCTCAGAGAGAACCCGAACCGCTATCGCGGGCTCTACGGGGCGGCGCGTGCGGCGGAAGTGGCGGGTGATCGGCCGAAGGCGACGGAGTACTTCGAGAAGCTGATGGCGCTGGCCCGGAAGGCGGACACCGCGCGGCCCGAGATCACCCGCGCGAAGGCGTTCCTCGGACAGCGGTGAGATCCGGGCGATCGCACTGGCGACGAATTGCCGCGAGCACGATGCTCGCCGCCGTCATCGTCGTCGGTATGGCGGGGGCCGTGCTCGCTGATCCCTCGGAGACTGATCCGAAGTCGATCGCGCGTGATCCGGACTTCCTCGCGGGCAAGTGGGCCCTCGACGCCAGGGAGTGGAGCGAAGCCGCCAGGCGCCTGAGCCGCGCGGTCCAGCGCGATCCCGACAACGCCGACCTGCACAACTATCTCGGCTTCGCCTACCGGAACCTCGGGCGCCTCGAGCCAGCGTTCGAGCACTACCGGCGTGCGCTCGCGCTCAACCCGCAGCATCGCGGCGCTCACGAGTACGCCGGCGAGGCCTATCTGCTGGCGGGGAATCTCGCCAAGGCCGAGGAGCACCTGGAGGCGCTGCGACGGATCTGCCTGGTGCCGTGCGAGGAGTTGATCGACCTGGAGCGTGAGATCACGGCGTATCGCACGCGGGCCGGGGGCCAGCGCCGCTGAGAAGTACGACTCACTTTTGGAGCAGTTCAGGCGTGAGATCGACCTCCTCCTCGAACGGCTGTTTCAGTCCTTGAACAGCAACAGTTGCCCGGCGGGTCCGTGGATCGTAATCGAGATACGCCGAGACGTCTTCAACGATAACCCCACCGCCAACGTTCCTTGTCACGACGGCCTGCGGGGGGAACGTCCATTCGCGGACCACCTTCGCGCCCGGGACGCCGTCTCGCCGGTGGAGGAGGAAGAATTCGTATCCCGTTTCGTGTGGCGTCGCTCGGTGGAACGGAAAGGGGAAATACGAAAATTCACGGATAACAGCCTTACCGTACAACTGGAATTCGGAAGCGCCCTCACCGGCGCGCCGCAGGAGCCCACCCTTCAACACCCACCCGCCGTTACGCCAGAACCCGTGACCGTACTCCACGACAAGGATACCGCTCCGTGTCGACTCAGCCCTTTCGGGCGACCCGTGCGCTGATTCGAAAGGCTTGGTCGGCACGAAGTCGGAGGTGCTGATCTCGCCATTTCGAAATTCCGCGGCGATGTGAGTCCCGGCGAGCATGTGTTGTCGCCACAACGCGTCGAGGTGTGCTCTAGACGGCGCGTCACCACCTCGAGCCGCCGCTGCGGTGCTTAATTCGGCCGTGACGATGAGCGCCGCCACGATACCTGCCCTAAAACTCAACAATGTCGCCACTCGGCGGGGCAATCGACGGTATGCGCTGGTCGCCACGGCCCTTCGTCAAATCTTTAAAGATAGACGCGCGGCACCCGGGTATTGATGTTGGTGAGGATTTCATAGGGGATCGTGCCGGCCCACTCGGCGAGGTCCTCGCAGGCGATGGTTTCGCGGCCGCCCTCGCCGAGCAGCACGACCTCGTCGCCGTTGTAGGCGCTGTCCCACTCGAGGTTGACCATGATCTGGTCCATGCACACGCGGCCCACCACCGGGTACTTCTTGCCGCGGATGATCACCTGGGCCACGTTCGACAGCGCGCGAAAGTAGCCGTCGCCGTAGCCAACGGGAATCGTGACGACCCGCACGGGATGGTCGCTCTGCCAGGTCGACCCGTAGCTCACGGGATGCCCCGGTCGCACGACCTTGAAGTAGACGACGCCGGACTTCCACGTCATCGCCGGCCGGACGGCGATCGTGCGCCGGACCTCGGTCGACGGATAGACGCCGTACATCAAGATTCCCGGCCTCACCATGTCGAGGTGGCTCTCCGGGAACTGGAGGATCGCGCCGGAGTTGGCCATGTGGCGGAGCGGCGGCGAGACGCCGTGCTTGTCGTACCACTGCAGCACGTCGAGGAAGCGTGAGAGCTGGAGCCGAGCCGAACCGAGATCCGCCGCGTCGGCGTTGGCGAAGTGTGAGTAGATGCCTTCGACGACGCAGTGGCGGCACTCCGACGCGCGCTCGAGCAGGCCCTCGGCACTGTAGTAATGCACTCCGATCCGCTCCATACCGGTGTCGATCTTCAGGTGCACCTTCGCCGTGACGCCCATCTCGCGCGCGGCTTCGTCGATGTGGCGCAGCTTGTCGAGGGAGGACGCGGTCAAGGTGAGGCCGTGGCGGAGGAACAGCGGGATCTGGTTGCCGAGGATGCCGCCCATGACCAGGATCGGCGTCGTGACACCGGCGTCGCGGAGCGCGACCGCTTCTTCGAGGAGGCCGACACCCAGTGACGGCGCGCCGAGCCCGATCAGGTGGCGGGCGACGTCCACGAGACCGTGACCGTAGGCGTTGGCCTTGACGATCGGCATGACCGCGGCCGGGGCCACCGCCGTCCGAATGGCACGGTAATTCTCGGTCAGCCGCGCGAGCCGGACCTCCACGATGGTCGGCCGCATCACGCTGGTGTCCTCGAGCCCGGGTCGCGCGCTCACTCCCATTTGAGTGTACTGCACCGTCGCGACCATCCTGTATGCTGAAAGAAAGGAGACCGAGACGGCATGAGCGAGTGCAAGCACGGACTGAAGTCGGGCTGCTCGTACTGTCACTCCCGGACGGACACACGGACGGCGCGGCCGCCGGCGCCGAAGCGGGCGAGCCGGTCCTCCCGGCTGTCGGAGCAAATGAACGACCGCATGACGGCCCTCAAGAAGCGGCTGAAGGAGCTCCGCGGCGAGTAGTCCTCCTCACGTATAATCCCCGCCATGACGACACTCGAGCGGGCCGAGGCTGCCGAGCACGCGCTGAGCCAGGAGCTGGACCGGACCGTCGTGAAGTCTGCCATCTACACGTCAGGGGACCGCGACCCGCGGTTGCCCGTCCAGCGGCCCGACAACGGGAAGTACGTGATGATGGGCCACGACCCGCGCCTGCCGCGCATGCCCGAGAAGCCGACCCTCTTCGACTTCTACAAGTACCGCTTCGCGCCGGCCAACCACATGATGCAGAGCGCGCGCCTGGCCATGAAGAACGGCGCCGGCGAGAAGGTCGTCCTCGCCTGCCTGGTCCACGACATCGCCATCGCCGGGTTCATCCGGGGCGATCACGGCTACTGGGCGGCCCAGCTCCTCGAGCCGTACGTCGATCCGGAGGTGAGCTGGGCCATTCGCTATCACCAGGCCCTGCGCTTCTTCCCGGACGAGTCGGTCGGGTACCGCTACCCCGAGATGTACGTCAAGCTCTTCGGCCCGGACTACAAGGTCGAGCCCTACATCGAGCGCGACTACAAGTTCGCGCGCGACCACAAGTGGTACATGACGTCGCGGCTGATCTGCGTGAACGACCTCTACTCGTTCGATCCCAGCGTGCACGTCGAGCTGGAGGAGTTCAGCGACGTCGTCGGCCGGAATTTCAAGCAGCCCAAGGAAGGCCTCGGCTTCGACGCGAGCCCGGCGGCCCACATGTGGCGCACGATCATGTGGCCGACGAAGTACCTGTAAGCCGCGTCGCTCCCAGCGGCCTCGCTTAGACGCGCACGGGCGTGACGCCCCAGATGTCCTCGGCGTACTGGCGAATCGTCCGGTCGCTCGAGAACTTGCCCATGTGGGCCACGTTCAGGATCGACATACGAGTCCACGCCGCCTCGTCGCGGTACGCGGCGGCGACGCGGTCCTGGCTCGTGACGTACGGAGCGTAATCGGCCAGCACGAAGTACCGGTCACCCTCACGAAGCAGCGAGTTCACCAGGGGACGGAAGAGCCCGGGCGTGTCCGGGCTGAAGACGTCGGCACCGATCATGTCGAGCGCGCGCGCGAGCTCGGCGTTCGCGTGGTACCACTCCCACGGGTCGTAGCGTGAGCGGAGCTCGGCCACCTCGCCGGCGGTCAGGCCGAAGATGAAGATGTTGTCCTTCCCGACCTCCTCGAAGATCTCGATGGTGGCGCCGTCCATCGTCCCGATCGTCAACGCGCCATTCAGCGCGAATTTCATGTTGCCGGTCCCCGAGGCCTCGGTCCCGGCCGTCGAGATCTGCTCTGAGAGGTCGGCGGCCGGGATGATCTGCTCGGCCAGTGAGACCTTGTAGTCGGCCAGGAACACGACCGAGAGCCACCCGCGCAGGGCCGGGTCGCCGTTCACGACGTCGCCCACGCCGTTGATCAGCCGGATGATGAGCTTGGCCATCGCGTAGCCGGGGGCGGCCTTGCCGCCGAAGATCACGGTGCGCGGCAGCACGTCCGCGTGCGGGGCGTCCTTGATCCGGTTGTAGAGCGTGATCACGTGGAGGACGTTCAGGAGCTGGCGCTTGTACTCGTGGATGCGCTTGACCTGGACGTCGAACATGGAATCCGGCTCGACGTGGAGCGGCGCGCCCCGGCGACGGTACTGGCGCTGCATGGTCTCGCTGAGCCGCAGCTTGTTCTCGCGCTTGACCGAGCGCCAGGCGACGGCGAAGTCGCGGTCGGCGGCCAGGGGAACCAGGCGCTCGAGCTGCTCGAGCTGCGTGATCCAGCCCGAGCCGATGGCATCGGTGATCAGCCGAGCCAGGCCCGGGTTGCTCTTGAGGAGCCAGCGGCGCTGGGTGATGCCGTTGGTCTTGTTGCTGAACTTCTGCGGCTCGAGCTCGTGGAAGTCGCGGAAGAGATCGCTCTTGAGGATCTCCGTGTGGAGCGTGGCCACGCCGTTCACGCTGTGGCTACCGACGATGGCCAGGTTGGCCATCCTCACGCGCTCCTCGCCGTGCTCCTCGACGATGGACATGCGCTGCGTCGGCGCGTCGGGCCCCCGCCGGCGCCGGACCTGGGCCAGGAACCGCGCGTTGATCTCGTAGATGATCTGCAGATGCCGCGGCAGCATCAGTCCGAGCAGGCTGGCCGGCCAGTGCTCGAGCGCCTCCGGCATGACCGTGTGGTTCGTGTAGCCGAAGGTCCCCGTCGTGATGTCCCACGCCTCGTCCCACGACAGGCTCTCGACGTCCACCAGGATCCGCATCAGCTCGGGGATGGCCAGCGCGGGATGCGTGTCGTTCAGCTGGATCGCGACCTTTTCCGTGAAGCGATCGAACACGCGCAGGCCACGGGGCTGGTCGTACATGACGTAGCGCTTGCGATAGCGCCGGATGATGTCCTGGATCGTGGCCGAGACGAAGAAATACTCCTGGGCCAGCCGCAGCGCACGGCCGGCCGAGGTGGCGTCGTTCGGATAGAGGACGCGACACACGCTCTCCGAGCGGGCGCGCGCCTCGACGGCGCCCACGTAATCACCCTCGTTGAACTCGTGGAGATCGAACTCACGCACCGCCCGCGCGCCCCACAACCGGAGCGTGTTCACCGTCAGGTTGCCGTACCCCGGGATGGGCGTGTCGTACGGTGTGGCCAGCACGTCGCGCGTGTCCACCCAGACCTGGGTGACGCGCCCGGCCGAATCGTGGATGGCCTCGGCGCGGCCGTAGAAGTGCACACGGAAGCGGTCGCCGGGCCGGGCGATCTCCCACGGGTTGCCGTAGCGGAGCCAGCCGTCGGCGACCTCGACCTGGGCGCCGTGGACGATGCGCTGGTGGAAGATGCCGTAGTCGTAGCGGATGCCGTATCCATACGAGGGATACCCGAGCGTCGCCATCGAGTCGAGAAAGCACGCGGCCAGCCGGCCGAGGCCGCCGTTGCCGAGACCGGCATCCCACTCCGCTTCTCGGAGATCCTCCAGGCGATACCCCAGCTCGTGGAGCGTCGTGCTGCACTCGTCGAGGAGGCCCAGGTTCACCAGGCTGTTGCCCAGCGTGCGGCCCATCAGGTACTCGAGCGAGAGGTAGTAGACGCGCTTGGCGTCCTGCTCGTAGTAGGCGTCGTGGGTGCGGATCCAGCGGGCCATCATCCGGTCTCGCACGGCCAGGGCGAGCGCGACGTACGGCTCCCAGATGCTGTCCACGTGCCGGGGCAATTCGCCGAGCGTGTACAGCAGATGCCGCAGCACCCCGTCCTTCAACGACTGGGCGACCGGACTGCGCTCGGAGGCGGGGCTCGCCGGAGGTGTCAACTCACCAAGTCTTTTAGCATCGGGGCCGGGCGGGGTCATAGAAAACCGTTGCTCATGCCGTTTGCAGCGCACGCTCCGCACCCTGACCCATGCAAGGACCGAGCAGAGACGGCGCATCGGGGTAAGTGGTTGATATCCCGTCCGCGCGACGAGCGAGCCGCGGACGGCGGCCGCCTCTTCGTTGCTCAGCGTGGTCAATCTTCGTGCGCTACACCCTCGGATCTACATCGAGCCACCTCCTGCCGCAAAAACACGCGACCGTGTATGATCGTCGTCCCGGCTGGGCCTATGGGCCCGAAGTCTCGAGCCCGCTCGGGGGAGGCCATCATGAGAATCCGCGCTGGACGTGCCGCGCTCCTCGTCCTCGCATCCATCGCCCTCGGGGCTTGCAGCAGCGGCCGACTCTATGTGTCGCAGACCTCGCACGACGCGGCGAAGAGCGCGGTGGAAGGGGCGGCCGAAGGCGTCGGCAGCGTCCCCGGCCCGCTGCGACGCGCAATGCGCGACACGCTCCTCGGCGACGATACGCTGCCTCTGGTCTCCCAGCGGATCGCCGAGGCGATGGTGGACGGGATGCGGCGCGGCCTGAGCGAGGCCGAGACTCAGCAGCTCATCGACGACGTCGTGGAGCGCACCATTGCCGGGCTTGGGCGCCAGAGCGGTGAAGCGACGCGGCAGCTCATCCAGACGATCGAGCCGGAGCTGAGCCAGGCGCTGCGCCGGTCCATCGGCAGCATCGGTGTGGCCGTCGGTGAGGACATCGAGCGCGATCTGACCCCGCGGACCCGCGAGATGGCGCAGGCGCTCGCCGACGTGCTCGTGAAGGCGCTGGCCGGCGGCCTCGACGTGCAGCTCGAGCACATCCGTCAGACGGCGCGCGACATCGGCCGCGAGATGATCACCGAAGCCGCGCTCAGCATCCGCGACCAGAAGGAGTTCGTCGGCGAGATCACGCACGTTGCCATGCGGCAGGGCATGCTGGGCGCCATCGAGGGCGCCCGCGAGATCTTCCCCGACCACGTTCCCCGGAGCCTGGTCCTGGCCATGATCGTCCTCGCCGGGCTCGTCATCCTCAGCGGGGGCGGGTTCAGCGTGTACTGGTGGCGGTACCGGCAGAGCACGAAGTCGCTGACGATCATCGCCAAGCAGCTCAACGACTTCGAGGCCGGCGACCTGAAAGACGCGATCCACAAGAGCGCCGACGAGCACTACGTCGGCCGCTGGCTCAGCAACTTCCTCACGCGGCGGGGCTTGTAGCGTGGCGACGACGGCGCCCACGAGATTCCTGACGGACGCTCAGGTGCAGAGCTACCAGCGGGACGGCTACCTGGCCGTGCGCGGGGTGCTCGACGCCACGCAGATCGGCACGCTGCGGCGAGTCACCGAGGCCCTCGTCGAGCGCTCGCGCGCGGTGACGAAGAGCGACGCCCTGTTCGATCTCGATCCCCGCCACACCTCGGCCCAGCCGGTGCTGCGCCGGATCAAGAACCCCGCCGACAACGACCCGCTCTATCGCTGGGTCACGTTCGAGTCGCCGATCCCCGACATCGTCGCGCAGCTCCTCGGGCCGGCGGTCCGCTTCCACCACAGCAAGCTGAACATGAAGGGAAGCCTGATCGGCGCCGCCGTGGAGTTCCATCAGGACGCCGCGTTCTATCCGCACTCCAACGACGACGTGCTCGCCGTGGGGCTGCTCCTCGACGACGCGAC
>Ga0209157_1001036_pt1 | contig 23323 bp, 20 predicted proteins | sample GraSoiAngelo_135_FD_185892 | JGI IMG/M metagenome (GOLD analysis project Ga0209157, IMG submission 185892) | Grasslands soil microbial communities from the Angelo Coastal Reserve, California, USA - 14_0929_05_40cm (SPAdes) (version 2) | ecosystem: Environmental > Terrestrial > Soil > Grasslands ...
CAGGGCTGCGACCAGGTGGTGTGGCTGGACTCGCACGAGCACAGGTGGGTCGAGGAGATGGGCGGCATGAACCTGTGCTTCGTCTTCGGCCGCGACGACGGGGCGAAGGTCATGACGCCGGCGCTCACCGGCACCTTGCTGCCGGGCGTGACCCGCGACTCGCTCCTGGTCCTCGGCCGCGACCTCGGTTATGAGGTCGAGGAGGGCCGGATCAGCGTCGACGAGTGGCGGGACGGTTGCGAGCGCGGCTCTCTGACGGAGGTCTTCGCGTGTGGGACCGCGGCCGTGATCACGCCGGTGGGTGCGGTGAAGTCGGCGCACGGCGCGTGGATGGTCGGCGACGGCGGCCCGGGCCCGGTGAGCATGCGGTTGCGTAAGGCCCTGGTCGAGGTGCAGCGCGGCATCGCCCCCGACCCGGGGACTACGCCGCGTTCACCCTGCGCAAGAAGGGGTTCGAGGGCGAGATCGCGATCCTGAGCGCGGACCGCGACCGTCCGTACGACCGTCCGTATCTCTCCAAGGAGTTCCTGCGTGGCGAGATCGACGCCCCGAAGGTCTTCCTGCACGACGAGGCCGATTACGGCAGGGAGCGCGTCGACTTGAGGCTCGACCAGCGGGTCACCGGGGGCTCGCTGCGCGAAGGCAGGCTGACGCTCGAAGGCGGTGGCGAGGTGCCGTTCGACGTCCTTGTCCTCGGCCTCGGCGGCACCCCGAGGCGCCTGCCCGACATCCCGCAGGCGGACAACGTGCTGACGCTTCGCTCGCTCCGCGACAGCCGCCAGATCCGTGATGCTCTCGGCTCCGCGAAGCGACTGCTGCTGATCGGGGCAGGGTTCATCGGCGCCGAGGTCGCCGCGTCGGCCCGCAGGCTTGGCAGGGACGTGCTCATCGTCGAGGCGCTGCCGGTTCCGCTTCAGCGCGCGCTCGGGCGCGAGGTGGGCGAGATCTACGCCGACATCCATCGCGCGCAGGGCGCGGATGTGCGGACGGGAACCACGGTCGGCGAGTGGCACTTCGCCGGCGGCCGCGTCACCGGGGTATCGCTCTCCGACGGCACCCGCGAGGAGGCCGACCTGGTCCTGGTCGCGGTCGGCATCGAGCCGAACCTCGACCTGCCCAGAGCTTTGGGCCTGCCGATCGAGGGCGGCGGCGTGCGCGTCGATGAAGGTTTGCGCGCGGCGCCGAACGTTTACGTCGGCGGCGACGTTTCGCTGCACCCGCACCCGGTGCTGGGCCGCCCGATCCGGGTCGAGCACTGGGAGGTGGCGAAAAACCACGGACGTGGCATCGCGGCCGCGATCGTCGACGGCGACCAGCCGTACCGCAAGCTTCCCTACTTCTGGTCCGATCAGTACGACGTGAACCTCGAGTACCGCGGCCAGGCCTCCGGTGACGACGAGGCGGTCTGGCGCGGAGACCGCGCCGCGCGCAAGTTCACGGTGTTCTACCTGCGCGCCGGCGTGGTCGACGGCGTGCTCTCCATGAACGACTCCAGGACCAATGAGCTCGGTGGCAAGCTGATCGAAAGCCGGCGTCGCGTCGACCGTGCCGAGCTCGAAAGCGCCGAGCTCGCGACTCTATCGAGTTAGGCGACCGGCTGGCTTTCCTCCGGGAGGAGCCAGGGCAGCGCCTCCGCGAGCGGCCTCACCAGCGCGTTGAACTGATCGCTGCTGATCAGGCTCCCGGCCACCAAACCCAGGGCCGCCGCGAAGGCAGACTGCTCCGCCTTGTGGCCGACATCGCCGTGCTCTGCCTTCCAGCTGACGAGCGCCTGGCCAGACTCGGTCATTCCGAAGAGGTTGCGCCGGACCTCGTCCCACGCCGGTCCTCGGTCTGCCTTCTCGATGGCGTGCAGCGCGGCCTTCTCGGCCTCGTGCACCGAAGCCTCGTGCAGGCGCGCGTGGCGGTCCCAGCCCTGCGCCGCGCGCTCCACGCCCGCCGGCCCAAGGATGCGGATGTCCTCGATGAGGCGCGAGAGAGTGCGCTGGTGCGCGGGAAAGCCGTATCCCTCGGCGTCGAAGCTCACGCGGTTAAAGGTATCAGCGAAGCCAGGCGGGCACCCAGCCGAACCGGCCGAGCGCGACCGGGCCGGGGCCCGACACGATGATCTGCCCGTTCGCCAGCACGGCGAGGTAGTACATCCACCGGAAACCGTCGTCGTTGCTGGCGAAGGCGACGGTCAGCGCGAGGTTCGCGGCCAGAAGAAAGCCCAGGACGCCGGCCCAGCGGGTGGCCAGGCCCAGGATCAGAAGAACGGCCGTCACGGTCTCGGCGATCGATTGCGCCAGCGCGAAAGGCACCCAGTTCGGGACGACGACTGAGACGAGCATCTCGTGCAGGCCGGGGATCGGGTTGACGCGGGCGGCGGAGTCGAGCACGGGCTTCATCCACCCGATGCCCTGCCATTTCTGGCTCGCGAAATACAGCCAGTAGAGCCCGACGACGAACCGGAAAGCGCTCGGCCAGACCTGCGCCACGGACAGGAGGGTAGCTACTTCATCACCCGGAGGACGGGGTCGGTCGCGAGCTGGAACGCGCGCGCCGCGGGGCGCATGCGCAGGCGGTTGAGCTTGTGCTGGATCGCGCCCTTGAGGATCGCGGCGCGGAGCTTGTTCTCCGAGAAGTCGGTGTTGAACAGGAGACGGTTGTGGCGCACCTTGTGCCACTCGCCGTGCAGCCTTCGTTCGCGCACGCGCTCGTAAAAACCAGTGCCCGGCAGCGGGTAGGCGATCGTGTAGCTGACGTAGTCGAGCGGAAGGCTGCTCGAGAAGTTGATGCTGCGGATCAACGAATCGGTCGTCTCGCCGATGTAGCCGACCATGAAGAACCCGGCGGCCTTGATGCCCGCCGCCACGCACGCCTCGACCGCCGCGCGCGCCTGGTTCGGCGTGATGCCCTTCTTCATCTCCTTGAGCACGCGCTCGTCGCCGGACTCGATGCCGAAGAAGATCCGCTTGCACCCCGCGCTGTGCATCTGCTCGAATAGGGCCCGGTCGACGTGAGTGACGCGGCTGAGGCACTCCCACGTCAACGGCAGGTGTGCGTCCTCGATGGCCCTGGCCAGCTCGAACGTGCGCCTGTAGTTGAGCGTGAAGAGGTCGTCCGACATCCAGATGTGGTCGTAGCCCAGCTCCGCTATCTCACGCATCTCGGCGACGACGCTCTCGACGGGTCGGGCGCTGAAGAGGTCGCCGAAGACGGACTTGTGGCAGAAATCGCAGCGGAACGGGCAGCCGCGCGTCGACATGAGCGGGGTCGTCGCGTCCTTCCAGTGCCGGCGCCAGTAGCTGATGTACTGGTCGTTGGGGACGTCGCCGCGATACGGAAGCGGCAGGTGCGACATCTCCTTGGTGCGCTGCCGCGCCGTTCCGCGCACGACCTCGCCGTTGCGCTTGAAGACGAGGCCGGGGATCTCCTCGAACCGCCCGTCGTCGAGGTGCTCCATGATCGAGACGATCGTCTCCTCGCCTTCGCCGACGGCGACGAGGTCGAAATGGTCGACGAACGTTTCCGGCTCGCCTGATGGGTACGGCCCGCCCACGACGGTCAGCGCTTTGCCGCGCACCTGGGCTGCGAGGGAGAGGGCCTCGTCCTGCATCGTGATCATGCAGTAGATGCCGATCACCGACGGCCCCAGCCGCTCGATCTCCGCGAGGACCTCGTGCCGCTCCAGGAACGTGTGGTCGATGTGGCGCACGGAGTAGCCGGCGGCGCGCAGGGAGGCGCTGAGGTACATCAGGCCGAGCGAGGGCATGATCCAGTGCCGACCCTGCTTCGGCGCGCGCTGCGGATACACGAGCACGACATCGGCCCGGTCCATCACCTCGCCTCCTGCACGTTGATCTGGTAGGAAACTCCCGCGAACGGCGCTGAGAACATGTAGTCGAGACCGGCCCAGTCGAAGTCGGGCGGAGCGTCCTCGCGGCCGGCGTAGAGAGCAGCGCCTGGGATCGTCTTGACCGACCACTCGACCCCAAGCCCGCCGGAGCGAAGCCGGGCCCACTGGCCGGTCACCGGGATCCACCTCCCGAACGCCCGGCCGGTGAGCGTCTGGCTGCCTGCGGCGGCGAAATCGTCGAACGCCGCGGACTGCTCGTTGAGGATCCCGACCTCGAGGTATCCCGGCGCCAGCCACACCGGCCGTACGGTGATGGCTACCACGTCCGCGTTGAGCTCGTATGTCACCTCGACCTCGCCTCGCGAAGCGATGGGGACGAACGAGTAGGCGTGGGCCGCGTCGCCTCCGATCTCGTCGAGCTCGAAGGTCCGCTTCCAGGACGTCGGTGAGACCTGCACAGTGGTCGCCGTGCGCGAGTACACCCAGCCGTCGGGGTAGTGGGCGATCGGCACGCCGAAGCCCATGCCCTCGCCGGTTCCGGATTGGCCCATCGTCAGCCCCTTGGCCAGCGCGGCGGTCTTGCCCTGCTCCACCGCGTCCAGGCTGAGGTCGGGCCACAGACGGTAGACGTAGACGGGCTTGCCCGACGCGACCTGGTAGCTCCTCTGCTCGCCGACGGACATGAACGGAGGCGACGCGTTGCCGCTCGCGAGGTCGGGGAAGGCCGCGGTCGCGCGGTAGTAGCTGATGTCCTCGAGCACGACGGCGGTGACGTCGTGCTCGCGCAACCAGGCCAGCGCTCGCTCGCGTTCGGCCGGCAGGGCCTGCGAACCGGTGACCTCGGATGGTTGTTTGTGGCTGTAGTAGGCGACGACCGGCGAGTCGGTCATCAGCATCCCGGGGCTCACGCCTGCCGCCCGCCCCGCGGCGACCAGGCCGGCGTTCTGGTCGCCGAAGCTCCAGAACACGGGCAGGAAGGCGACGCCGAGCGCCGCAGTCGCGGCGACCGCGACCACCTGGACGGCGCCCGTGTAACGATCCAGCGCCGCGGCCGCGAGCAACGCCATGGCCGGCAAGGCTGGATAGAGGTAGCGGTGGCTGCCGGTGTAAACCCCAAGTCCGACAAGGGCGACCACGACGACGAGGTACGCGATCGCCGGCAGGTAGACGAATCGCCAGGCAGCGCTGGGCCGGCGGCGCCAGGCCGTGACCGCGCCGAGGCCACCGAACGCTACGAGCGGGAGGGCGGCCAGACCGAACGTGGACAGGAGCTCGAGCAGGCGAGCGCCGACGCCCGCGGGGATGCTTCCGCGCGCGGTCGCCGACATCACCTCCACGCTGCCGCGCGCCACCGAGTGGCTGGCCGGGGCAAATCCGAGCTGCAGGAAAACCAGCACCCCGAGCGCCGGGACAGCCCAGGCGAGCGTCCTGGCGCGGGCGTGGGAGCGGATCGCCTCGAAGATGGCCAAGGCCGAGGCGGCCGCGACCCAGATCCACGCCTTGGTCGAGGTGGCGCACGCGAGCGCCGCGAGCACGGCCGCGAGCTTCAACCGCCCGCGCACCGCCGCCAGCGCCGCGCCCGTGAGGAGGGCGGTGAGCAGCGGTTCGACGACCGCCGACCCGGAGGTGAAGAGAAAGACCGGGTTCAGGACCAGGAGCGCCGTGGCCAGTCGCGCCTGCCGGACGTTGGGCGCGAGGGCGTAGACGAAGGCGGCGGTGGCGACGCCGAGCAGAGCGCTCATCACCTTGAGGCCCTCCAGCTGCCACAGGCCGAAGACACGCAGGACCCCCGCTGCGAGCAGGTGATAGAGCGGCAGCCATGTGTCCTCCATGCCGAAGAGCGGGTCGTGGAGGTTGCCGGTGGCCGCGAGGTTGGCCGCCAGCAGCCAGTGGCCGTACCCATCCTCGAAAGGTTCGGGCAGCCGGGCGGCGACGAGGAGCACCACGGCCGCCGCGCCCAGAAGCGCCCCGGCCGGCCAGGCGGCATGCACACGCGACAGCGCGCGCCGACCCAGCCTGCGCAGCGTCAGCACCTCGAGGAGGTCGACCGTGCTCAGCGCCGCCACGACCAGGAAGCCGAAGGCGAACATCGAGGCGTAGATGGCGATCAGCAGCTGGCCACGTGTGATCGCAAAGGGGACGATCGCGAGCGCGGCCATGCAGGCTGCGCCTTCGAGAAGGACGCGGGGGTCGCCCACCCGCACGTAGGCCTGGTCGCGCCACTCCTGGCCCTTGTTGGTGATGTGGTGCTTCGGCGTGCGCTCGAAGACGCCGCCCGGGCGTACAGCGCGGCCCAGCGCGAGAAGCGTGTTCAGCGACATCCCGGCGCCCACCACCTGGCAGAGGAGCGCGGGCATGCCCGACCACCAGCGCCGACCACGCCTGGACTGGGCGGCCATGAACCCGACCCACGGCGTCATGCCGACGAGGATGGCGACGGCGCTCAGGCTGCCCAGGTACCACGGCAGGCGTAGGCCCGCCGACCCGAAGGCGATCAACACGAGTGGGTAGCAGGCGAGCTGGACGAGCATCGCGGGGCCGACCCCGTACGCGAGCAGATGCATCACCGCCTGCCACTTGACGCCGGCTCTGAAGTTGCCTCCCAGGACCGGGAGCAGCATCCGAAAGGCCGTCTGGAAGCTCCCGGTTGCCCAGCGCGACTGCTGGCGCCGGTAGGCGTCGATCGACACCGGAAGCTCTTCCGGCACGACGAGGTCTTCCACGTATGCGGCCCTCCACCCGCGAAGCTGCGCGCGGTAGCTGAGGTCGAGGTCCTCGGTCAGCGTCCGCGCGCTCCAGCCCCCGGCGTCCTCGATCGCGGCGCGGCGCCACGCCCCGGCCGTGCCGGTGAAGTTGGTGAAGTAGCCGCTCGACGATCGCACCGCCTGCTCGATCAAGAAGTGGAAGTCGATAGCCATCGCCTGGAGCCGCGTGAAGAGCGAGTAGGCCTCGTTCAGGTGGCCCCAACGCGCTTGCGCGAAGGCGACCGTCGGGTCGTCGAACTCGCCCATGATGCGGCGCAGAAAGTCGCGCGGCGGCACGAAGTCGGCGTCGAAGATCGCGATGAAGGGCGCGTGGGTCTTCTCGAGACCGTAGCCGAGCGCGCCGGCTTTGAACCCGGCCCGCGTGCCTCGCCTGAGGTGCGTGACATTGTGCCCGCTGCGCCGCCAGCGCTCCACCCGGCGCGCGACGATCCGGGACGTCTCGTCGTCCGAGTCGTCGAGGACCTGCACCTCGAACCGGTCACGCGGCCAGTCGATCGCGCAGACCGCGTCTATGACCCGCTCGGCCACATAGCGCTCGTTGTAGACCGGCACCTGCACGCATACGCGCGCCTCCGCGCCGTCCCATCCATCGGGCGGCGCCGCGAAGCCGAGGCACGGCCGCCGCAGCGCTCGCATCGTCAGGTAGAGCAGGTTCAGCCCGAAGACGAACAGGAGGACGCTGGTGGTGGCGAGTACCGCGACCCCGACGTCGCCGATCAAGCTTCGTCGAACAGCGTGTACGGCCGCATGGTCGCGCGCACGAAAGCCACGCGCGCCAGCGCCTCGGGGTGGTGGCGCCGCGTCCACTGCATGTACCGCCAGGCCGACCGGCCGAGGTGTTGGGCGGGGCGGTCGAGGAGCGCGGGATACAGCCGCCGGCTGAGGCGCCTTGGCGTGGCGATGAGCAGCGGCGCCGGTTTGTGCGCGAGCTGAGGGAAGTGGTCGACCAGGGCCGGGTTGTGCTCGAGCAGCTCCTCGAAGGCCTCGAGCCCAAACACCGGCTCGGACATCAACAGCTCGAACGCCATGTCCTCGTCCTGCCTCGCCAGCGGCCGGCACTGCGACCGCTCGAGGACGAGGTTGACCGTCATCAGGCGCGGCGCGACCGGCCGGCGCGTGAGGTCGTCCACGGGTTTAGCGCGATGCCTCACCGCGTGCAGCACGCCGAGGAAGTTGACCACGACGTACGCGAGGTGGCGATGGCCGTCCTCGACGATCAGGTTCAGGTCGACGTCGTCCGAGGCGCGAAACCCGCCGCTCGCCAGCGAGCCCGCGATGGAGACGCTCGTGATGAAAGGCGCGATCGCGACCAGGCGGCGGACGAAATCGACCGTCATCTCCAGGTACTCGGGGGAGGCGTCGGCGTGACCGTCGGCCCGGTCGCGGATCGCGCTCGCTGCCGCCGAAGAGTTGCGCTCGACGACCAGGCCCTCGGCGAGAGCGAGCTCCGGGACGACCGCGGTCGCCCAGCGCACCTCTTGCTCCCTGAGCGTCCCGCCCAGGCAGATCGCGGCGAGCCGGGAGGGCGCCAGCGCGTAGCCGCGGCGCTGAAGAAGCGCGACGGTGCGGCGCACGCGATCACCGATCGCTGGGATCTCGGCGCTGAGTTGCCCGACAGCCACCTGTGTCTCGATACGGCCCCTGGTTACGTGGGATGATCGACGGCAGGCGACCAACAGGATAGAGCGGAGGAAGTCAGATGACCGCCGACGGACATTTCCAGGTTCCGCAGCCCAGCAACGAGGCCGTCCGCTCCTACGCGCCCGGCGACCCGCACCGCAAGTCGCTCAAGTCGCGCCTCGCCGAGCTGACCGACGCCCGGACCGAGGTGCCGATGCAGATCGGCGGCGAGCGGCGCTGGGGCGCGTCGCGGGCGGACATCCGCTCCCCCCACCGCCACGAGCTCGCGATCGCGGAGTACGCCGTCGGCGGCGCCAAGGACATCGACGACGCCATCAAGGCCGCGCTCGCCGCGCGCAAGGCGTGGGCCGCGACCGCGTTCCACGAGCGCGCCGCGGTGCTGCTCCGGGCGGCCTCCCTGCTGGCGGGCCCGTGGCGCGACACGATCAACGCGGCCACGATGCTCGGCCAGTCGAAGACGGTGCACCAGGCGGAGATCGACGCCGCCTGCGAGACGATCGACTTCTGGCGCTACAACGCCTACTTCGGCGACCAGCTGCTGCGCAACCAGCCCTTCAACGACGCCACGGCCTGGAACCGTCTCGAGTACCGGCCGCTCGAGGGCTTCATCTTCGCGGTCAGCCCGTTCAACTTCACCTCGATCGCCGGCAACCTGCCCACCGCGCCGATGCTCATGGGCAACACCGTCATCTTCAAGCCCGCGACCCAGACGCTGCTCGTCAGCCACTTCCTGGTCGAGCTTTTGCTCGAGGCAGGTATGCCGCCGGGGGTGATCAACATGGTCAGCGGCAGCGCGTCCGAGATCTCGGAGAGGGTGCTCAACCACCCCGAGCTGGCGGGCATCCACTTCACCGGCTCGACCGAGGTCTTCCAGACGATGTGGCGCGAGGTGGGACAGAACATCGGCCGGTACCGCACCTACCCGCGACTTGTCGGCGAGACCGGGGGCAAGGATTTCGTCCTCGCCCACGATTCGGCCGACACCGACGCGCTCCGCACGGCGCTGGTCCGCGGCGCGTTCGAGTACCAGGGCCAGAAGTGCTCGGCCGCCTCCCGCGCCTACATCCCGCAGTCGATGTGGAAGGCGATGAAGCCTGATCTCGTCGACCTCGTCGACGCCATCCCGCAGGGCGACGTCGCCGACTTCCGCAACTTCATGGGCGCGGTGATCGACCAACGCGCTTACACCACACACATGAACGCGATCGAATACGCGAAGAAGACCGATACCGCGACGGTGATCGCCGGCGGCAAGGGCGACGACAAGGTCGGCTGGTTCATCCGACCGACGGTCATCGAGACCACCGATCCTGACTTCAAGCTCCTCAAGGAGGAGCTGTTCGGCCCCATCCTGACGGTCTACCCGTACGCGGACGGCAAGTTCGACGAGACGCTCGACCTGTGCGACCGCACCAGCCCGTACGGTCTCACCGGCGCGGTGTTCGCGCGCGACCGGCAGGCGATCCGCAAGGCCTCGGAGCGGCTCGTCAACGCGGCCGGGAACTTCTACATCAACGACAAGCCGACCGGCGCAGTCGTCGGCCTTCAGCCCTTCGGTGGCGCGCGGGCGTCGGGGACGAACGACAAGGCGGGCTCGTTCCTGAACCTGATCCGCTGGGTCAGCCCACGCATCATCAAGGAGACGTACGCCCCGCCGACCGATCACCGCTACCCGTTCATGGAAGACGACCACGAGCGAGGCGCTCTCTAAGAAGGTAAGAGTTGAGGTCGATGGGGCGGTGCTCACCGTCACCATCGACCGGCCCGAGGTGCGCAACGCGGTCGACCCCGAGACCGCGCGGGCCCTGGAGGCTGCCTTCGAGACGTTCGACTCCGACGGCGCGCTTGCGGTGGCCGTGCTCACCGGTGCGGCAGGGAACTTCTGCGCCGGCTTCGACCTGAAGGCACTGGCCGGCGGGGCAACCTACGCGGTCGGCGAGACCGGCCCGGGTCCGATGGGACCGACGCGGATGCACCTCGGCAAGCCCGTGCTAGCGGCCATCGAGGGTTACGCCGTCGCCGGGGGACTGGAGCTCGCCCTGTGGTGCGACCTCCGGATCGTCTCGCGCGAGGCTACGCTCGGCGTATTCAATCGCCGCTTCGGGGTGCCGCTGATCGACCTGGGCACAGTCCGTCTGCCGCGCCTGGTGGGGCAGGGGCGAGCCCTCGACCTCATCCTCACTGGCCGGCCCGTGCGCGCCGAAGAGGCGTTGCGCATCGGCCTCGTCGAAAGGGTCGTCGAACCCGGCGCGGCGCTCGCCGAGGCGCAAAGGCTGGCGCGCGAGATCGCTTCCTATCCGCAGCACGCCTTGCGAGGCGATCGGAGAAGCGTGCTGAAGCAGTGGTCGCTCAGTCTCGAGGAGGCGATGCTCGCCGAGTACCGCGAAGGCACCGGCGCGATGTCGTCCGGCGAGGCTCTCGAGGGTGCACAGCGCTTCGCCGAAGGCAAGGGCAGGCACGGCGAATAAAGCTGTCTCGGCGATTACTGTCTAAGGTGGAGCGAGTGGCCGGGGCAGTGATCGAGGCGGAAGGCCTCGTCAAGAAGTACGGCGACCTGACCGCGGTCGCGGGCATCGACCTCGAGGTCAGGCCGGGCGAGATCTTCGGCTTCCTCGGCCCGAACGGAGCCGGCAAGTCGACGACTATCTCGATGCTCTGCACGCTGCTCACCCCGACCGCGGGGGTGGCGCGCGTCGCGGGCATCGATGTCATGCACGACCCCGCCGCGGTGCGACAGCGCATCGGCCTTGTGTTCCAGGACCCATCGCTGGACGACCAGCTCACCGCGCGCGAGAACCTCGAGTTCCACGCCTTCATCTACAGCGTGCCGGCGCCAGACCGGCGGCGCCGCATCGACGAGATGCTCGCGATGATGCAGCTGTCCGACCGCGCCTCGTCCCAGGTGAAGACCTTCTCAGGAGGCATGAAGCGCCGGCTCGAGATCGCGCGGGGAATGCTCCACCAGCCGCAGATCCTGTTCCTCGACGAGCCCACGCTCGGCCTGGACCCGCAGACGCGCAAGAGCATTTGGACCCACCTCAACGAGCTCCGCACCAAGAGGGGCGTGACCATCTTCATGACGACGCACTACATGGACGAGGCCGAGTACTGCGATCGGATCGCGATCATCGACCATGGCAAGATCGTCGCGCTCGATACGCCCGACGGGCTGAAGGCCAAGGTCGGTGGCGACGTCGTCACGATCACATCCCAGGACCCGGACGAGGCCGCGCGCGAGATCCAGACGCTGCTCGGCGTCACGCCCGCGCGTGACGATGGCGCCCTGCGCATGGAGGTCAAGGACGGGCGGGCCTTCGTGCCCCGGCTGGTGCGCGAGCTGACGGCGCCCGTGGACACGGTGTCGCTGCGACGTCCCTCTCTCGACGACGTGTTCCTCAAGCTGACGGGTCGGGCCATCCGCGAGGAGGAGGTCAGCGCGCGCGACCGCAATCGCGCCATGGCGAGCCGCTGGATGGCGGGGAGGCGTAGATGAGAGTCGAAACAGCCGCCAGGCCCACGGTCGAGTCGCCGGTGCAGGCGGCGCCGGTCGACACGCGCCTCGCGAGCTTGCGCGCGATCTACATCATCTGGTACCGCGACGTGCTTCGCTACTGGCGCGACCGCTGGCGCCTCGTGGCGTCGCTCGCCCAGCCCCTGCTGTTCCTCGTCGTCTTCGGGTCCGGCCTGAGCTCCTCGCTGGGCGGCGCATTCGGGCGCGGGTCCGGCCTGACCTACATCCAGTTCATGTACCCCGGCATCATCGGCATGTCGATCCTCTTCAGCGCGATCTTCGGCGCGATGTCGATCGTGTGGGACCGCGAGTTCGGGTTCCTCAAGGAGGTGCTGGTGGCGCCCATCGATCGGTGGGCGGTGGCGATCGGCAAGGCGCTCGGAGGCACGACACAGGCGATGATCCAGGGCCTGATCCTGCTCGTGCTCGCGCCGCTCATCGGTGTGAAGCTGAGCGTGCTGACCATCGTCGAGCTGGTCCCGCTGGCGGCGGTGCTCGCCTTCGGCCTCGCCTCCTTCGGCGTGGCGATCGCCTCGATGATGAAGTCGCTGCAGGGATTCCAGGTCGTGATGAACTTCCTGATGATGCCGATGTTCTTCCTGTCCGGCGCGCTGTTTCCGCTCACCAATCTGCCGGGCTGGATGACAGTCCTGACCAGGCTCGACCCGGCGTCCTACGGCATCGACCCCATCCGCCGCGTCGTGCTCGCGAACTCAGGCCTTGCCCACGTCGACAGCCTGGGGCTGACTATCAACGGTCAGGTGCTGCCGGTTCCGCTCGAGGCGGGCATCATGCTCGCCTTCGGCGCGGTGCTGCTCGGCGTCGCGGTCGTCATGTTTCAGCGCCGCGACTGAGAGAAGGCCGAGAAACCCAAGCTCGCCCAGCAGGACCGGAGCCGGTCCCCAGAAGACGACGCCCTCGACGGCGATCACGAACGCCAGTGCATAGGCCCACGTCCACGCGGGCGCGCCTGCGCGCAGGCACAGCCAGCCCGCGAGTCCGACCATGACCAGGTCGTCGAGGTGCGCGTACGGCGTGGCCAGCAGTCCGCCGGCGAGGGCGCAGGCGTACAGCCACTCCGGGCTGCGCCGGCGGAGGCGGTACGCGAGTACGAGCGTCCAGAGGCCGATGACGACCTGGAGCGCGCGCGTCGGGGTGCTGGGGCCGAGGAGGAAGGCCAGGGTGAGCTCGCGGTTCACCGGCACGCTCGATGCGAACGTCAGGCGGGCCTCGTAGGCGCTGACGCCGCCCGGTCCGAGCGAGAGCACCGAGGCGAGTCCGATCGCACCCAGCCCGACGAGGCTGCCCAGGAAGGCGCGGTCGCGGCGGGCCGCGAGCAGGACGATCGGGACCAGGAACGCCAGCTGAGGCTTGAGGGCGAGAGGGCACAGCGCGACGCCGGCCCAGAACGGACGGCCGGTGCGCAGCAGCGCGTACGACCCCGCCACGCCCAGCGCGACGAAGAACTGGGGCTGGCCGAGCTGCAGGGCGTAGATCACCGGCAGCCAGCCCACGGCGGCGGCGAGGAAGATCAGGCGCGCCGGCCCGGCCCCCGGGGCGGCCAGCCCCCAAACCATGACAAGCGCGGCGAGGAGGAGCGCGCTCCACGTCCAGTACGCCACCTCGTACGGCAGGGCGGTGAGCGGGAGCGCCGCCCACGCGACCGGCGGCGGGCTGATGTAGCGCGCCAGCTCGGCGATCTTGATCCCCGACCCCATCGCGTCCAGCTCTGCCTGCTGCAGCCCGAGGTCGTAGATCGAGCCCCAGCCGTGGGCCAGGCCGATGCGCGCGGCCGCGTAGTAGAAGGTGAAGTCGTTGTGGAAGCGGTCCGCCGCGTAGGCGAGCGCCCACTGGTAGAGGTCGAAGGCGGCGAACAGAACGGCGGCCGCGGCGCCCGCCGCCGCGCCGAGGTTGCCCCACCTTCGGGAAGCGTCGATCACGCGCGGAGGTTACCGTTTGGGCCGATGGTTTCAACCGGTTTCGAGTCTCGGGTGATCGAGCTGAGGGAGGGAACGAAGGTCCACCTGCGCCCGATCACCCCCGAGGACGAGCCCCTGCTCCACGAAGCCGTTTCCGCGATGTCGGAGCGGACCGTCTACTTCCGCTTCTTCTCCCCGATCAAGCGCATGTCCGACGCCCTCGCGCACCGGCTCGCGGTCGTGGACTACAACGACCGGTTCGCCCTCGTGGCCACGACCCACAGGCCAGCGTCGAAAGAGCGCATCGTCGGGGTGGCGAGATACGACCGCGCACGCGACACCGATATGGCGGAAGTGGCCGTCGCCGTGATCGACGAGTTCCAGCGCCGTGGCCTCGGAAGCGTCCTCCTGGCCGAGCTGGCACGGGTGGCGCGCCAGCACGGGATCAAGACGTTCCAGCTGATCGTCCTGCCGGAGAACCGGGAGATGCTCGCCCTGCTGCGCAAGATGGGCTGGATCCATCAGGCAAAGCTGGTTGGCGGCGTCTACGAGATCGCGTTCGACCTCCCGGACCTCGCGTGATCGACACCACGCTTCTCGCGTTCGCGGGCGTTTCGCTGCTCCTCGCGGTGACACCCGGTCCGGACATGGCGGTGGTGACGAAGAACGCGCTCGCGCACGGGCGACGCGGCGTGGTGCTCACGACCAGCGGCATCGCGCTCGCGCTGGCGGTGTGGGTGACCGCGACCGCGGTCGGGCTCTCGGCGCTGCTGTTGGCGTCGGACCAGGTGCTGTTCATCTTGAAGATCGTCGGGGCGTGCTACCTGGCCTACCTTGGGGTGCGCACGCTGCTCGAATCGCGGTCGCGGCCGGCCGACCTCCTCGAGGGCGCACCGCCGGCGCCGCCTCCACGCGCGGCCTTTCGTCAGGGATTCCTTTCCGCGATCAGCAACCCCAAGCTGGGCGTGTTCTTCGTCACGTTCCTGCCTCAGTTCGTCCTCCCGGGCCAGGCCGTGCTGCCGCGCCTGCTCGAGCTGGGAGTCCTCTTCGCCGTGATCGGATGGATCTGGATGAACGTCTACGGGCTGTTCGTGACCCGGCTGAGGGAGCTGATCACGAGGCCGCGCGTGCGCCAGTGGATGCAGCGCATCACCGGCGTGGTGCTCCTGGGCTTCGGCGCCCGGCTCGCGCTGGAACGAGCCTGACTAGGAGCCCCAGACGAACTCAGTGCACAGGTAGTCGACCTCCTGCCCCTCGGGGAAGCCGTTGGGCTGCTTCGAGTCGGCGGGGTCGGACGCGAAAACGACGACGGTCACCCCGCCCTTCGTCGCCGCCACGACCGCGATCCGGACCTTGGTGGCGGCCTGCGAGGTGCCGACGAGGTTGGCCGAGTAGACGGCGCCGGCGCCGTTCACCTCGCCCAGATGGGCGCCGCGCAGGGTGCCGGCCGGCGTCACGCTCTGCCATTTCGAGGATGGAAGGGCGGCGATGGTCGCCTGGATGGCCTGGTCCGGCGACGTTCCCTTCGAGCCCGTCACCTGCACCGTGCCCAGCCTGGTGCCGAGAGTGATGCCCGCGGCGTTCTGGTCGCGGACCGTCCACCGCGACGAGTAGTTGACCTGGAACCTGTACGCGGTGCTCGTGAACGACGCCTGCTCGGGCAGCGGGGTGACGAACTTGGGTGGGCAGTTGGTGGTGCATTGGGAGGCGCCGCCGCTCCGTGCGATTCGCGAGACCGCGATCCCTCCCGCGACGAGCCCGGCGACGATCAGGACAGCGATCAGGCCGCCCGCGACCAGGACTGGCCCGAGCTTCGCCGGTCGGGCTGCCGGATAGCCCGGCGGCGCGGGCGCGTAGCGGTAGACGGGCGGCGACGGGACGGCTTGCGCGAGCACCGGAGTCCCGCACCTGCCGCAGAATCCCGCGCCCGGGCCAAGCGGCGCGCCACACCGGCCGCAGTAGCGGACCGGCGCCGCGACGGCCATCAGATGCCCGCCGAGACGCGCCGCCGGCCCTGCTTCGGCGCCGCGGCCCGGGCCGCGCCGCAGGCAGGGCAGAAAGCCATCGTCGGCACAACTCGGTGACACTCGGGACACGGACCGTCGGGCCCGATCTCGTGTGCCGCGCCTTCGACCAGGAGTGCGTCGTGGATGACCCACCTCAGATACAGAAGCAGCACCACGGCCATGACGGCGAGGATGGCTACGTCCACCACCAGGTCGTCGACCAAGTAGCCTGTGACTCCTACCGCGATCTGGACGCCAAAGGCCACCACCACGGCGCTCAGGATGGTCGCGTGCCATGGCCGCCCGGTTCGGCGGCGGTCGTAGCGATGGAGCCAGATCGACGCGGCCACCGCAGCCGTCGTGCAGGCGTTGATCAGCGAAACGAGGAGTCCGAGGCGCGCCAGCCGCAGCGCCCAGTCGACCGGCGAGCCGGCGGCCACCAGCGGACCCGCCAACAGGGGCCACAGCTGCGTCAACGAGCTGGCGAGCGTAAAGCCCAGCGCCGAGGCCGCGCCGAAGGTCAGGCCGTCGAGGGGCTCGCGAAAGCGCCCACGCAGAAGGTAGAGAAAGACCGGGCCCGCGAGCATCAACAGCTGCGCGACGACCGGGATCACGACGCCGGCAAGCACAAGGGCTGTGTCGCGATCGCCGGTCAGCACCAGCTGCGACAGTTTGCCGCCCGTGAGGTTCGTGAACACGAGCCCGAGGAACGCGCCCGCGACCAGGGTCGCCCCGACCACGAGCCAGGGCTCGCTCTCGTAGACCTCGACCTCGTAGAGGTACATCAGATAAAGGACGGGCAGCACGAGCACCGCAGCCGTGGTCGCGGGTGCGAACAGGTGCAGGCCGGCAAGCAGGGCGACGAGCGCCGCGCCAGCGCCGAGGGCGGCGCGAAATGGACCGCCGCGGCGCTGTGGAAGGTGAGGGAACAGGGTCGAGATGATCGCGACGCGGGCTACGCCCTGCGCCGGCGCGGCCGTGTACGCGTTCATCCTCCGCACGCTCCCCGTCGTGAGGTGCGCTCCGCAGTGCCCGCAGAAGTCGCCCGAAGGCACCACCGAGCCGCAGTGAGGGCACGTGACCAGCGGTGGGCGTTCTTCCTGCGCGTCCATCAGCCGCCTCCGCTCTTGATGTAGCGGACCCAGGCGGCGTCGAGGGCGGCGCCGTCCATGCTGCCCCAGCCGGTGGCGAAGTCCCACCCCGGCGCGGCGGTGTAGGCGAGGTTGTTGCCGGCGACAACGTCGTGGAACGGCCTGGGATTGAGGTTGTCCAGGTTCTCGCCCATCCAGTAGAGCGCCGGGTTGGCGAAGCCGGTCTCGCGCAGTCCCTTCTTCTTGAGGTCCTGGTTGATCAGCGCGACGGTCGCCGCCCAGAGCGGCGTCGTCGCAGATGTGCCTCCGATCTGTCCGTCGCGGCCGCCGAAGAAGATGTGGAAACCGGTGAGGGGGTCGCCGTCGGCGGCGACGTCGGGCACCTGTCGCATTCCGTGACCGGCGAACTGCGCTTCCTTCTTCTGATAGTCGGGAATCGCGTAAAAGACGCTCGCCCCGCCACCGCCGCCGCTCTGGTCGATGGGGCTGCCCCATGCGTACTCCTTGAAGTACACGCCTTGCGCCGACTCGAAGACGGTGGTGCCGCCGACCGCCGTCACCGTCGGCAGCGTGGATGGAAAGCTGCCCGCGGGGTTCTGGTCCTGGCCGCAGGTGAAGGCGCCGGAGTCGCCGCTCGCGACGAAGTGGGACATGCGCTGCGCGACCGCCCGGTCCTGGATGGCCGCGTACGTGTTGCGCACGCCGCCGGGCATGTCGGCCTCACAAGAGCCGAGGCTTTCCGAGATGACCGAGCCGAGGTGCTCGGTCACCATGGCGTCGAAGGCGCGGGCGCTGTGCCCGAAGTCGTCGGCGGACAGGTACACGGCGAGCTTCGCCCCGGGCGCGATCTCGTGCGCGATCTCCAGGTCGAGCACGGTCTCGCCCTCCGGCTTGATCGGCGTGCCCCAGGCTGGGTCGCGCCTGACGGTAAGGAGCGGCGCGAACGCCGGCAGCCCGAACCTGGACGCGAAGCTCTCGAGGTCGCTGGCGTTGAAGTCGTCGATCTCCGGGAACACGATCGTCTGGCCGGCGCCGTCCAGCCCCGCGTCGCGAAGCGGCTTGAGGTTGTAGAAGGTCAGGACATCGGGGGCGGAGAGACCACCGGGCTGAACGGCGTAGCGGTGGGCGCGGCGGTAGCTGTCGAGGCCGCTGACGTCGCCGGCGACGGCAGCCACCGCCGCGGGAAGCTGCGGCTGATCGAGCGCCGCGTAGAAGGTCGATCCGTCCTGCTGGCGGTAGGACTCGATGCGGACGTGAAGCAGGGCCGCCGCCGCGGGCGCGGGCCCGTCGGCCGTGATCAGGCTCGAGGGCGCCCGCCATTGCGCTTCGAGCCCGGCGGCCCTCACGGCGTCGACCGCCACCTGGACTTTGGTCGCGTCTTCGAGGCTCGTCTTGAGGGCGAAGTTCAGGCTCACGGTGGTGCCGGCGCCGGCCAGGCCGAGGTCGGTGGCGTGTGCGATGGCCTGGGCGAGGGTGGGCGACGGCTTGGGGACGGGCTTGGGGCTGGCGAGCGCGGCCTGACGCGGCGCGCCCTCGCACGCCGAAAGGGCCAGGACGGCGGCCAGGAGCGCAACCCGGAATTTCACGGCCACGTAGCTTCCCAGACCTCGGCCTCTCTGGCGACCTGGAAGCCCATCTTGCGGTAGACGTCGTACGCCATCACCGGGCTCATGCCGTCGACGTAGAGCGAGGCGGAGCGCGCGCCGGCGTCGCGGAGACGGGCCAGGACCTCCGCCACCAGCCACGTGGCGAGTCCGCGCCGGCGGTGCTCCGGCAGCGTCCCGACCGAGCTGATCAGGCCGACCGGCTGCGGCCTCGGGTCGCCGTCGTAGCTCTCGACCTCACCGATCGTGATCCCCGCCGGCGAACGCCTGGCGCGCGTGATCGCCATGAGGCACAGCCCCGGCGCGCGGTCGCCGACGATCTCGCCCTCACCGCGCGGGGCAAAGCGCCAGTGGTCGGCGAACGTGCGGTTGAACATGTCCTCCCACGAACCGGGTGGCACCGTGGTGGCGTCGGCGAGGTCGTAGCCTGGCACCGGCGCGATCGCCGGCAGGTCGTCCATGGCGCGGTCCATCCGCCACCACGGACGCACCAGCTTCAACCCGGCCGATTCGAGCCCGTCGCCGAGGCCTTTGCCGACGAACACCTGCGCCACCGACGCGCCGGCGGCCCGCGAGAGTCCGACGCCCCACTCGACCAGCCTCCGGAACACGGGTGGCTCGCCCGCGGCGTAGACATTGGTGAGGGTCCCGTCGGGCGACGGCCGGCTCATGACGAGCACCGAGCCCACGATTCGCCCGCCCTCCTCGACGACCCGGGACTTCGCCTCCCAGTCGAAGCGGGCAAGCATCCGGTGCAGGTTGTGCTCGTTGGGCACCATGTCCTGGCGCCCCGCGGCGACCTCCTGCCGCCACAGCTCCATCAGCCGGGGCAGGTCTTCCGCCGTCCCGGCTCTCATGCCGTTACGCGGGTGACGACCTCGTGGGCCTCGGGGATCTCACGCCGGATCATCTCTTCGAGCTCGCTCTCGATCTCGTGCGCGTGCTCGAGGCTGATGTCCCCGGAGGTCTCGGCGACGACATGGGCGTAGATGCGCCCGTGCCGGTCGCTGAGCTCGACGTCCAGGCACCGCTTGACCTCGGGGTGCGACTCCACGACCCTGCGCATCCGCGCCGCGAGCTGGGCGTTGCGAGCCGTGACGTCTTCGCCGGGGACGACGTCGGGATCCATCGGCTCGAGGTGGATGTCGATGCGCGTGACCTCGGGCAGCTCGGCGCGGATCGACTGCTCCAGCGAGCGACTGGTCTTCGACGCCCGGGCGAGCGTCTCGTCGCCGGGCATCTTGGCGTGCATCGTCAGGTGCAGCGATCCGTCCGCCTCGCGTTCGACGGTGACGTTGTGCAGGTCGCGCACGCCGCCGTTGCGTGCCGCGGCGGCGTGGATGCGCTCGACCAGGTCGCCTTGCTGCTCCTGGCCTTCGACCGAGACGGCGAGGTCGAGGCGCGGAAGCACCTGCAGCGCCTTCTCCTTGACGTCTTTGACGAGCGCGCTGGCGGCCTCGACCGAGAGCATGCGGCCGGTGGCGATGCTCGCGTCACCGATCAGGTCGGGGCCGGACCGGCGGATGCGGACCGACCGCACCTCGCGGACGCCGTCGACGTGCTCGATGGCCTGCCGGAGGTCGCGCTCCGCCCCGGCGGGCGCGCGGTCGATCAGGATGTCCCCCGAACGCCAGGCCAGCAGTCCGGCGGCGCGGAGGATGACCAGCGCGACCACCAGCGCCGCCGCCGCGTCGGCCCAGAGCACGCCCATGCGCACGCCGGCCAGACCGACAAGGACTCCGGCGTTGGCGAGCACGTCGGCCAGGCGGTCGGTCGAGTCGGCGAGCATCGCTTCGCTTGCGATCGCGCGGCCGACGCGCCTCATGACGATGGCTCGGATCGTCTCGATCAGGATCGTGGCGACGAGGAAGGCGAAGGCGTAGCCGGTGGGATCGACGGGGGGGCCGCCCGCGTACAGGCGCCGGATCGCCTCGAACGCGATCAGGGTGGCGATCACGAGCAGGAGGAGCCCCTCGGCGAACGCGGCCAGGTTCTCCGCACGGCCATGGCCGTAGGGGTGCTCTTGGTCCGCGGGTTTGCGGGCGGCGCGGACGGCGAGCAGCGTGAAGATGCTTGCGGCGAGGTCGAAGAGCGAGTGCCCCGCCTCGCTCAGGATGCCCAGGCTCCCGGTCAGCAGGCCGACCACGGTCTTGGCCACGACCAGAACCACGCCGATGGCGACGGAGACAAGCGCGACCAGCACCGGACGGCGTTCGAGGCCGCTCACGGGATCACTTTAAGCGCAGGTTTGAATGCCGCCCAAACGACCGATGGAGGGCCTGCGGGAGGGCTGCTCGCTTTGTTACCGGAGCTTCGAGGCGCTGGCGAAGAGCTGGTCTTCGGTGCCCAGGGCGATCACCAGGTCACCCTCCTCGAGCCTGGTGCTCGCCGCGGGGTTCACAGTGACCGAGCCGTCCCGCCCTCTCACCGCCAGCACCCTGGCCGCATCGCCCGCCAGCAGGCCTGATTCCTCGAGCGTCTTGCCGAGGATCTTCGTGTCCGGAGTCACGACCAGCTCCTCGACGCCGATTCCCGCCTCGCCGTGGTGCAGCGTGTCGAGGACTTCGACCATGGCCGGCCGGATCGCAAGCTCCGCCATGCGGTGGCCGGCCATGACATACGGCGAGATCGTTCGCGTGGCGCCCGCGAGCTCGAGGCGCCGGATCGAGTCGGGCCGGCCCGCCCGGGCGACGATGTAGAGGTCGGGGTTGAAGGCCCGGGCGGCCAGCACGATGTAGACCGCGCGCTCGTCGGAGTCCACCGCGGAGATGAGCCCTCGCGCGCGCTCGATTCCCGCCTGCTTGAGGATCTCCTCCTTCGACGCGTCGCCCTCGATGTGAAGGCGGTTCTCGGCGCGAATGCGCTCGACCGCTTCCTCGGTCTGGTCGATGACGACGTAGGGCACCCTGTGGTCCTCGAACTCGGCGACGATCTGCGTGCCGATCCGGCCGTAGCCGCAGATGATGAAGTGGTCGCGCAGACGGTCGAGGTCGTGCTGCAAGCGTCGCTGCCTCCTGTATTCGCCCAGTGCATTGTCGGTCAGAGTCGAGGCGAAGACGCCAAAGCTGTAGAGCATCGTCGCCACGCCGACCACGATGAGCCCAGACGTGAAGATCCGTCCCAGAGGGCCCTGAGGATGCACCTCGCCGTAGCCGACCGTCGCGATCGTCATGATCACCATGTAGAAGGAGTCGAGGAAGTTCCAGCCGTCGATCAGCATGTAGCCCGCGACGCCGACGACGATCACGATGGCGAGCAGGATCCCGGCGAGGCGAAATCGAAGGAGCGGGTGCTCCACTCGCCTCAATTAGCCACCGTCAAGAGATCTAGGGTTATCAACCGCCTCCGCCAGGACCTTCGAGGCCTGGCTTGGTCATCTTGCCCAGGTCGAGAACCTTGTTGAGCTCCTTCTCGCCCACGCCCTTGGCCCGCGCGAGCTGCCGGATCGACTTGCCCATGCGTATCGATTCCTTGGCGAGCTTGGCCGCCTCGTCGTAGCCGATCACCGGGTTGAGCGCCGTGGCCAGCATCGGGCTGCGCTCCACCAGCTCCGGACCTCGGTCGGTGGCCTGCAGGCCTTCGACGCAGCGCTCGGAGAAGTTGCGGGTCGCGGAAGCAAGAAGCTCGATCGACTCGAGGGTCGCGACCCCGGCCACCGGCATCATGACGTTGAGCTCGAACAGGCTGCCTGCCTGGCCGCTGACGACGACCGTGGCGTCGTTGCCGTAGACGCGTGCGATCACCATCAGCAGGGACTCGACGATCACCGGGTTGACCTTGCCGGGCATGATGCTCGAGCCCGGCTGCGTCTCCGGCAGCCTCAGCTCGCCGAGCCCCGCGATGGGGCCAGTGCCCATCAGCCTGATGTCGGACCCGATCTTCCAGAGGCTCGTGCCGATCGTGCGCAGCGCGCCGTGCGCCGCGACGAGCACGTCGAGGCTCGCCTGGGCGTGGAAGTGGTTGGTCGCCTCGCGCACCGGGATCTTGCTCGCCTTCGCCAGCCGCGCCGCCGCGAGCTTGGCGAACTGCGGGTGGGAGTTGATGCCGGTGCCGACCGCGGTTCCGCCGAGAGGGATGCGCGCCAGCTCCTCGACCGCGCCACGGGCGCGCCGGATCGACTCCTCGGCCTGGCCGGCGTAGCCCCGGAACTCCTGGCCGAGCCGGATCGGTGTCGCGTCCTGGAGGTGGGTGCGCCCGGTCTTGACCACCGGCCAGAACTCGCGGCTCTTGACCTCGAGCGCGCGCTGCAGGCGCTCGAGCGCCGGGACCAGCTCCTCCTCGATCGCCATCGCGGCCGCCAGCTGGATCGCGGTCGGGATGACGTCGTTCGACGACTGGCACAGGTTGACGTGGTCGTTGGGGTGGACCAGCTTCGAGCCGCGCTCGCCGCCGAGGATCTCGGTCGCGCGGTTGGCGATCACCTCGTTGGCGTTGGTGTTGGTCGACGTGCCCGAGCCCGTCTGGTAGATGTCGATCGGGAACTGGTCGTCAAGGTTGCCGTCGACGACCTCCTGCGCAGCCGCGGCGATTGCGCGCGCCCGACGCCGAGGCAGGAGCCCGAGCTCGCGGTTGGTCTGCGCCGCCGCCCGCTTGACCAGGCCGAGGGCGCGGATGAAGCGGCGGGGAAACGTCTGGCCGGAGATCGGGAAGTTCAGGACGGCGCGCTGGGTCGAGGCACCGTAGTACGCGTCGGCAGGGACCTCCATCTCACCCATGGAGTCGCGCTCGATCCGAGTCCGCCTGGCCACCTAGAGTGTCCCGACCCCGAGGGTCCTCGCATCTTCGCGTCCTAGGCAGCCGGGCGCCTCCGGCGCTGAAGCCTGCGTCAAGGGGCCCGGCGCTGCGTCGTCACGCATCTATCGATGCGCTCCTAGCCGCGCCACCCTTTCCTTGGCTCCGGCCGCCGATGCCGCGAATCTGCATCGGACCTCGGGGCTCGTGACACTCC
>Ga0209157_1001042_pt1 | contig 23274 bp, 18 predicted proteins | sample GraSoiAngelo_135_FD_185892 | JGI IMG/M metagenome (GOLD analysis project Ga0209157, IMG submission 185892) | Grasslands soil microbial communities from the Angelo Coastal Reserve, California, USA - 14_0929_05_40cm (SPAdes) (version 2) | ecosystem: Environmental > Terrestrial > Soil > Grasslands ...
CTTTGTAGAAACCCGGCAGAGGACCATACCACACTTCGTGTGAACCGCCCGCTTCGATCAAATGCGGGCGGAGAGGTACTTAGCCTCCAGTGGGCTTCAATAAAGTAGGGCGCACTGCCGGGGTTTTCACAAAAAGAAAGAGCCTGCTGGGTTGTAAGACCCAACAGGCTCTTTGTGAAAACCCCGGCAGCGACCTACTTTCCCACCACCTCACGATGGCAGTATCATCGGCCTTGGAGGGCTTAACTTCCGTGTTCGGGATGGGAACGGGTGTGGCCCCTCCGGTATGGCCACCGGGAACTTCGTTAGCTAACAGTAAATAGCTAGTAGCGAATAGTCCGGATTTCCTAGCTACCCGCTATTAGCTACTCGCTATTCGCTAAAATCAAGACCATGTCTATCAGGAGCAAATAATGATGTTAAGCCTCACGGCCGATTAGTACTGGTTAGCTTCAGGCCTCACGGCCCTTCCACACCCAGCCTATCAAACTCGTAGTCTACGAGTGGCCTTTAGGGAGGTTACCCTCCGGGAGATCTCATCTTGAGGCAGGCTTCCCGCTTAGATGCTTTCAGCGGTTATCCCAACCGGACATAGCTACCCGGCGCTGCCGCTGGCGCGACAACCGGCACACTAGAGGTCCGTCCTTCGCAATCCTCTCGTACTAGCGAAAGCCCCTCTCAAATCTCCTGCGCCCACAACAGATAGGGACCGAACTGTCTCACGACGTTCTGAACCCAACTCTCGTACCGCTTTAACGGGCGAACAGCCCGACCCTTGGGACCGGCTTCAGCCCCAGGATGCGATGAGTCGACATCGAGGTGCCAAACCTCCTCGTCGATGTGAACTCTTGGAGGAGATCAGCCTGTTATCCCCGGCGTACCTTTTATCCGTTGAGCGATGGCCCTTCCACACAGAACCACCGGATCACTAAGCCCGACTTTCGTCTCTGCTCGACCTGTCAGTCTCGCAGTCAAGCTCCCTTATGCCTTTACACTCGACGGCTGATTACCGACCAGCCTGAGGGAACCTTTGGGCGCCTCCGTTACCTTTTGGGAGGCGACCGCCCCAGTCAAACTACCCACCAGACACTGTCCCCGCCCTGGATGACAGGGCCGGGTTAGAAAGTCAGAAAAGTAAGGGTGGTATTTCAAGGTTGGCTCCGCGGGAACTAGCGCCCCCGCCTCACAGCCTCCCACCTATCCTACACATACCCGTCCAACACCCAATGTCAAGTTGTAGTAAAGGTGCACAGGGTCTTTCCGTCTAGTTGCGGGTACCCGGCTTCTTCACCGGAACAACAAATTCGCTGAGTCACTCCCCGAGACAGCGCTCCAGTCGTTATGCCATTCATGCAGGTCGGAACTTCATGTCGCTCCGCGGTTTCCCGCGGCATAGACTATACGTTCACCTGGGAAGAGCGACGTGAGAATGTCGCCCTCGAGATACTCTCGTTCTCCTGATTTGTTGAAAGAATTCCAGGGCCGGCGTGTTATGGCGCCCTATGGCTCCATCCAGGGGTCTCAATCCCTGAGTCGTTACGGGGATCGTTCGATTGAACGATCTTACCCTCGGTATTACCCACGGCGTCCCTGCAGACGCCGGAAGGGCTTCACCGATTTGAGCCGGTCATTTGGCCGGGATTGCTCCCGCCACGGGCAATGTGACTTACCCGACAAGGAATTTCGCTCACATTGTTACTCCACAGCGTTGACGCTGTGTGAGCCGGCCATTTCTGCCGGCCTCTGTATGTCGCCATACAGATCGGACTTTCTCTTCGATCCGATCCTGGATCAGATCGTCTGGCGTAAAGTCTCTGAGGATTCCGCATGCGCGAGCGCATGCGGTCTTTCCTGCTGATTATCTGCACTCCTGGCATTGTGACTCTCGGTTTGCCGAGAAGTAGCCGGAGATGCTCAGACGTCCCAGCATATGGCCAGATTTTACTAAGGCAGCGTTCATTCCACCTTAGGACCGTTATAGTTACGGCCGCCGTTTACTGGGGCTTCCCTTCAGAGCTTTGCCTTGCGGCTAACCCCTCTGGTTAACCTTCCAGCACCGGGCAGGCATCAGACCCTATACGTCCACTTGCGTGTTCGCAGAGTCCTGTGTTTTTGGTAAACAGTCGCTAGAGCCTCTTTACTGCGACCTCGTTCGGCTCAGCCTGTACGGCCTCACCTACTCGAGGCACCCCTTCTTCCGAAGTTACGGGGCTAGATGGCAGAGTTCCTTAGGGAGTGTTCTCTCACGCCCCTTGGTGTATTCCACCCGCCTACCTGTGTCGGTTTGCGGTACGGTCACCACGCGAACTCGCTACGAGGCTTTTCTCGGCAGTGTGGGATCAGTCCGTTTGCGGCCTTGCGGCCTCCCCATCACATCTCGGCGGTAACGGGCCCGCGGATTTGCCTACGAGCCCCGCCTACGTGCTTGGACCGGGTATTCCAGGGACCCGGCGGTACCTACCCTCCTGCGTCCCCCCTTCGCTGATAACGTCCACGCGGTGGTACAGGAATGTTGACCTGTTTTCCATTGCCTACGCCTTTCGGCCTCGGCTTAGGGACCGACTAACCCTGACCTGACGAACATAGGCCAGGAAACCTTAGGCTTACGGGGACGATGATTCTCACATCGTTTATCGCTACTTATGCCGGCATAATCTCTTCTCTACGCTCCAGTCGTCCTTGTCGGTCGACCTTCACCGCCTAGAGAATGCTCCCCTACCACTCACGCCTTGCAGCGCAAGTCCGCAGCTTCGGTTGTGAACTTAAGCCCCGTTAAATTTTCGGCGCAGGCTCGCTCGACCAGTGAGCTGTTACGCACTCTTTAAAGGGTGGCTGCTTCTAAGCCAACCTCCTGGCTGTCTGAGCGACCCTACAACCTTTTCCACTTAGCTCACGATTCGGGACCTTAGCTGGCGGTCTGGACTATTCTCCTTTTGACCACGGACCTTAGCGCCCGTAGTCTGACTCCCGTCCGTCCAGTAGCGGCATTCGGAGTTTGGTTGAGTTCGGTAGCGTTGGAACGCCCCTAGCTCATCCAGTGCTCTACCTCCGCCACGGCTGAGACGAGGCTAGCCCTAGAGCTATTTCGGGGAGAACCAGCAATCACGAGGTTTGATTAGCCTTTCACTCCTACCCACAGCTCATCCGAGCTTTTTGCAACAAACACCGGTTCGGACCTCCTCCGCCTGTTACGGCGGATTCATCCTGGCCATGGGTAGATCACCTCGCTTCGGGTCTATTCTACGCAACTAAACGCCCGTTTCGGACTCGCTTTCGCTACGGCTCCGCCTCTCCGGCTTAACCTCGCTGCGCAGAATAACTCGCCGGCTCATTAAGCAAAAGGCACACGATCAGGCATTGCCCTTGCGGGCCATAGCCCTCTCGTTGCTTGTAGGTGTACGGTTTCAGGTTCTATTTCACTCCCCTCACCGGGGTTCTTTTCACCTTTCCCTCGCGGTACTGGTGCGCTATCGGTCATCAGGTAGTATTGAGCCTTGGAAGGTGGTCCTCCCAGATTCCCACTGGGTTTCTCGGGCCCCGTGGTACTCAGGACCTTCGCCAAGCGAGCCAGGGTCTTTTCGCTTACGGGGCTGTCACCCGCTGCGGCCGGCCTTTCCAGACCGTTCAGCTAAGATCCTGGTTTGTGACTCGCCGACAGCGCCGTATCGCTATCCGGCAAAGGCCTTCGACCCCCCACATACAACGCATACGGACTTGGCATATGTAGGGTTTAGGCTATTCCCTTTTCGCTCGCCACTACTGGGGGAATCGCGGTTGCTTTCTTTTCCTGCAGGTACTGAGATGTTTCACTTCCCTGCGTGGGCTTCGCTCCGCGTATGGATTCCGCGGAGGATAGGCGGCATTCATCGCCTGGGTTTCCCCATTCGGGCATCCCCGGATCACGGCCTGCTTGCGGCTCCCCGGGGCTTATCGCAGCTAGCTACGCCCTTCATCGCCTCCTGATGCCAGGGCATCCACCGTACACCCTTAGTAGCTTAACAACACATTTGCTCCTGACACACATGGTCTGTTCGAGACCTATTCAATTGTCAAAGAACGATCGGGTTGAGGCGCGACCTCAACCCTCCGAAACCGAATGAGCGAGCAGCTGGTGGAGCTGAGCGGAGTCGAACCGCCGACCCTCTGCTTGCAAAGCAGATGCTCTCCCAACTGAGCTACAGCCCCAACGCTTGTGAGCGAATGATGCCGAAGAGGAATGAGGCAGGCGGAACCGCCGGTCATCACCACTCAGATGGTGGGCCTAGGTAGGATTGAACTACCGACCTCACGCTTATCAGGCGTGCGCTCTAGCCATCTGAGCTATAGGCCCAGCCGAGATCCTCAACCGGGCAACCTGACGACGTCTGCTGTTTCGGCCACCGACCGGCGTGATCACACGACGGCGCGGCACTCATCCTCACAAGTCATGGAGGTGTACTGAAGAGGTGGTCCTTGAATCCAGATTTCTGAAGGAGTTGGTACTCCTTAGAAAGGAGGTGATCCAGCCGCAGGTTCCCCTACGGCTACCTTGTTACGACTTCACCCCAATCACCAGCCATACCTTGGGCGCCTGCCCCCCTTGCGGGTTGGCTCCAGCGACTTCTGGTACAACGGGCTTTCGTGGTGTGACGGGCGGTGTGTACAAGGCCCGGGAACGTATTCACCCCGGCGTGCTGATCCGGGATTACTAGCGATTCCGCCTTCATGGGGTCGAGTTGCAGACCCCAATCTGAACTGAGGCCGGTTTTTTGGGATTGGCTCCCCCTCGCGGGTTTGCAGCCCTTTGTACCGGTCATTGTAGCACGTGTGTAGCCCCAGGCATAAAGGCCATGCTGACTTGACGTCATCCCCACCTTCCTCCCCGTTCTCCTGGGCAGTCCCTTCAGAGTGCCCGGCTTGACCCGATGGCAACTGAAGACAGGGGTTGCGCTCGTTGCGGGACTTAACCCAACACCTCACGGCACGAGCTGACGACAGCCATGCAGCACCTGAGCAGGATGCCCTTGCGGGCTCATTGCCCTTTCAGGTTTTTACTACCTGCTTGTCCAACCTGGGTAAGGTTCTTCGCGTTGCGTCGAATTGAACCACATGCTCCACCGCTTGTGCGGGCCCCCGTCAATTCCTTTGAGTTTCAACCTTGCGGCCGTACTCCCCAGGCGGGACACTTACTGCGTTAGCTGCGGCACCGGCGGTAACCCGCCGACACTTAGTGTCCATCGTTTAGGGCGTGGACTACCAGGGTATCTAATCCTGTTTGCTCCCCACGCTTTCGAGCCTCAGCGTCAGGAACGTTCCAGAGCGCCGCCTTCGCCACCGGCCTTCCTCCCGATCTCTACGCATTTCACCGCTACACCGGGAATTCCGCGCTCCTCTCCCGTCCTCTAGCCAGGCAGTCCCCCCCGACCTTTCCCGGTTAAGCCGGGAGATTTCCCGAAGGGCTTACCTAACCGCCTACGCTCCCTGTACGCCCAGTAAATCCGAACAACGCTTGCCACCTTCGTATTACCGCGGCTGCTGGCACGAAGTTAGCCGTGGCTGCTTCTGGAGGTACCGTCCGAACGGTTGCCCGTCCCATCTTCCCTCCCGAAAGGGGTTTACAATCCGAAGACCTTCATCCCCCACGCGGCGTCGCTGCGTCAGGCTTTCGCCCATTGCGCAATATTCCTCACTGCTGCCTCCCGTAGGAGTCTGGCCCGTGTCGCAGTGCCAGTGTGGCTGATCGTCCTCTCAGACCAGCTACCCGTCGGAGCCTTGGTAGGCCGTTACCCTACCAACAAGCTGATAGGACGTGAGCCCATCCTTGAGCGCCGTGCCCACGGCACGGCTTTCCTTCCACCTCCATAAAGATGGAAGCGTACGCGGCATTAGCCCGCCTTTCGGCGGGTTATTCCCCACTCGAGGGTAGGTCACCCACGTATTACTCACCCGTTCGCCACTGTACAAGCGTATTGCTACGCCTTCTCGTTCGACTTGCATGTGTTAAGCGCGCCGCCAGCGTTCGTTCTGAGCCAGGATCAAACTCTCGTTATGGTGTCATGGAATTGGATCCAAGGGCCACCACCTCAATACACCTTACCTTGCTCGCTCTATTCAGTTGTCAAAGAACAAGAAAATCCGTGAAAGCCGCTCACTCTACTACACCATAAAGAATGATGTCAAGCAGGGATAAGAACAGGCAGAATGATTCGCAGCAGAGGCTATTTATAGAACGCAGCCACGTCATTGTCAAGAGGAGCGGAATCCCCTTGCGGGGCAAAGAACCCGTGTATGATAATGGCCGTCGAGTCGTGGTGAAGGTGGAGGGAATGAAAGTCAAGCGGCGGACACTCCTGCAAGTGGGTGGATTGAGCCTGCTCGCCGGCCTGACCGGAGGGTGCGATTCCGTCGGCGGCCTGTTGGGCCGCATGTTTGCTGTCCCGCCGAGGGAAACCCTCTATTTCACCCCGAACGACACATTCTATGTCGTCAACTATATGGAGTCGCCGTTCAACGTCTCGAGAGACCTCGATGTGGAACAGTGGCGACTGGTCATCACGGGCGAGGTGAAGAAGCCGGTCACCCTCGGCTGGCGGGACATCCTGAACCGGGATTCGTTTGATCAGGTCGTGACGCTGGAATGCATTGATACGCTCCCCGGAGGGGACAGCCTCGGGAATGCGCAATGGAGAGGCATTTCCCTCAAAAAGCTATTGCAAGACGTGGGAGCGGATGAAGAAACCGCGCGGGATGTGGTGTTCCGGGCAGCCGACGGCTATGACGACAGCATTCCCTTCTCCCGCGCCATGCGGGACGATGTCATGCTGGCCTATTTGATGAACGGCGAAAAACTGCCCAAAGCACATGGCTTCCCGCTGCGTCTCGTCGTGCCCGGCCTCTACGGCATTAAGAACGTCAAATGGATTATTGAAATCGAGGTTTACAACGGGGACTATCAAGGCTATTGGCAACGGAAGGGCTGGACGGACGATGGCACGATCAAAATCTTTTCCCGCATCGACAGCCCGGGCCATTACCAGCCGCTCAGAGGACCGGAGCACGTATTCAGAGGCATCGCCTTCGGCGGGCCCCATACTATTTCAACGGTGGAACTGAGCTTCGATCGGGCGAAGACTTGGCAGGAAGCCGAACTAGAGCCGACGCTCTCGCCCTATTCCTGGGTCATCTGGAATTACCGCTGGCACCCTCCCAAGCCGGGCAAGTATCAGGTGGCCGTGCGCGCCACCGACGCGAAGGGTAATCTTCAGATTGCCGAGCTGGTGCGGCCACAACCTGCCGGCGCCTCGGGGTATCACACGATCATCGCGGACGTTGAGGCAGTCGGCTGAAAAAGACCCCCAGCTTTGTTCTCATCACCAGCACCCGTTGCACCAAGGTTGGCAACGGGTACCCGACGAGGTCAGGCAATGGGTACCCGTCGATCCCCTCAACATAGCTACCTCAGTATGCCTCGGGGTCCTCACTCCTTGCGGCCGCGCCTGGGACAGGGCGCGTCTCGGCGCGCCGGGGTCGGGCGGGTGAGAACGATGGTCTTTTTGAGCCGCTGCCGAGGAACGAAACCGCTTCCTGCGGCCTAGCCGGACAGGCTGTTTGAGAGTTCTGCAAGTCAACTCCGAAAAGGCTCACCCCCTTGCATTCCCGCTATCGTGGCTGCCTTCGAGGCTCATCCCGCCCACCCCAGCCGAGACTTGAGTGGGATGGAAGTGCGGGATCGCCTGCGGTCCGCGATGCCGTCGCATCCGACGCGCAAGAATAGAGCATGCGTATTGACTTATGCCTCGGACTCACCGGCGAGGGGGCGCAGGATGGGATCGTGACCGGTGCGTTGGAGGGCTCCGCTGTGCCTTTGCTGTCCGATAAATTTGCTCAATTTCACTGTTCGCCAATTCCCGCCAGTGGCCGGGCTGAAGATCTCCCAGCATAATCGGTCCGATGGCAATCCGAACGAGTCGCACCGTCGGATGCTCCACGGCGGCGGTCATGCGCCGCACCTGTCGGTTCAGGCCCTCGCGCAGCGTGATCTCCAACCAGGCGGTCGGCACGCTCTTGCGGAACCGGATCGGCACCGGACGTTCCGGCAGCTCCGGAGCGTCTGACAGCAGGCGCACCTCAGCAGGCCTCGTGCGTTTTCCCTTCAGCAAGATGCCTGCTCTCAGCTGCGCCAACGCCTGGTCGTTCGGGATGCGCTCCACCTGCGCCAGATAGATCTTCGGGAGCTTATGCTGCGGGTCCGTGATGTGATGCGCCAACGCGCCATCCGACGTCAGCACCATGAGCCCCTCGCTGTCAAAGTCCAACCGTCCGGCGGCATAGACGCCGGGAGCCTTCACATACTCGGCCAAGGTCGGGCGTCCCTTCGCATCGGTAAAGCAAGGCAGCACGCCGTAGGGCTTATTGAAAGCCAGCGTGCGATGTCTCGATTTTGTTTTCAGCCGAGGTGGGACTTGTTGCCTCACGACGCAGGCTTGAATCCATCCGTCACACAGTACTTCGGCATCAGCTCTCCTCCGTGCCCTTCGGACTTATGTGTCCAGGCACGCAGGACGCCTTGATTATCGAAGGTAAGCACATACTCGTCGCACCAGGTTCCTGGTGCTCCCCACTTGTTCTGGGATCCCGACTCCTCGAACCAGACCTGATAGACCCAGACCCGATCCCCAGCCTTCGTGGACGCTACCAACATCGGTTTTCCCAGCCGCTGCTGAACCTCCTCCTGGGTGGCGCGGTCCTTCGCCGATTCCAGGTAGAGGGTTTCCTTGGGGATGAACAGGGAGCAGCCAACTCCCAGGAGAGCCAGGCTGAGGACTACCAACCTGGTCACTCTGAAGCCACTAGATCTACCTGCCTGACGCACTGCCGTCATGGCATGCCTTCCATGAGGCTGAAATGCCTGCAAGAGTTCCCTGCGAAGGGTGATCGAGCCTTCACAGGGCTGGCTTCTCAACCCCGGACTCACAGCGATCCGGCTCTTCTCGGATCTCTACTCCGGACGTAGGATGACATCGAATTCAGATACGAGCAGATCTTCATCCGAAAAGCGTCTGAACTCGTCTGACATCTTCTCTCTTGGGGTGGGCAACTCGTCCCATCTTGCCACTTCGATCACGTCTACCTCAAAGCCTGTTCTTCTAAAAATGTCTCTCATTTCCGAATATCTCAATCGGTTCGTATAAAAGCCCGATCGTGCCATGAATGGCGATTCCCAGACACGTTCCGAGAATCTCAGGTTGTTCAATGCATCGCTCAGGTTATCTTTGAGATCTACGCTGTGTGAGCAAACACCATCAGGACGCAGGATACGCCGCACTTCGCGCATGACGTCAACAAACTCACAACGCTTGATGTGCTCAAGCACGTGATGTGACCATACAAAATGAACTGATTCTTTTTGTAGTGCCCGAAGCGACGCCAAGCCGCCAGTCAAGTATTGGGCATGACAACTCCGAAGCACGTCTTCCATGGTGGTTGTTTCCTCAAGACGCGGAACGGCGAAGCCTCGCTCTTCGAGGTATACCGCCATGGCCCTATATGCCTCAGAATCTTGCCGAGCGAACCGTCCGGTATCAACAAGAACAGTAGCCCTTACCCCGAATGCGAATGCGATCATTGCTGAGCAGACCGAATCTCCCGGTCCGACCTCCAACGCCACAAGACCTTCGTAATTCCGTGAGGCGCTCGCCCTCTCAAAATGTCGCTTGACCACTGCAAAGGCGTACTCAGGGTTATCCATATCCCCAAGCCGAAACCACCCCACCCGTTGCCAGAAGCCGTAGTCCAGGGGAAGGCGAGACAACACGAGCTTTGCTCCGATCTTCATGCGCCAAGGGATGTTTACGGTGAGATCTCTAGCGCTCGGCATCGCGGTATTCAGAAAGAATCAAGATTGGAGATCAGGAGGCAGGGTTGGATCCATCTGACACGCAATAGATGGGCATCAGCTCCCCGCCGTGGAATTGCGACCGGTGCGTCCAGCCTCGCAGGATGCCCTGCCCATCGAACGTGAGCAGGTATTCGTCGCACCACGTGCCAGGCGCCGTGATGCGACTGCCGGGCTGCTCCTCCCGCACCTGATACACCCAGACAGATTCCCCTTCCTCAGTGGATCTCGTCAGAGCTGGAGGCCCAAGACGCTGCTCGACCTCCACTTGTGTGGCCCGCCCTTGCGCCGACCGTAAGTACACGGTTTCTTTCCCTTCGAACAGAACGCATCCGACAAACAGCAGACTCACCACAATCCACCAACGGAATGAATTCATATCGCACTGGTCCTCGTGGTGAATTCCGGCTAGTCGCAGCCAATGCGGCGCCCGGACCTAATGATGTCGTCGCCATCGGCTAAAAAGACGAGCTGGCAATTCACCGACGTGTTGTAGAGCGGAAGCAAATTATACTCATCCGCCTGGCCCGGCATGCGATCGATCGTCATGTCCCACACCATCTCAGTCATCCCGTCGGGTAGTTCTTTCGGGTGTAGGTTCGGAGGCCCGAGTTCATAGTACAGGTCTTGCTTATTGGCCCCGACCCACCTGGTGATGACTGCATCCCACGTCTGATACGGCCCGCTCACTCCGGGTTGGGAACCGCTCGCACAGGCCGCGGCCAGGAGGGTGAGCCCCAGGACCACGGCACCCAACAGCTTCTTCGTCCCCATCGTGTCACGCCTTTGTAAGGCTTCGTTACTCGCCATGTCGTTTGAGGATCACGGGACGGCTGTCCTCAGCCCTTCTCGTTCACGATTCCGACCTGAATCTCCCTGTCACACAGTAGGTCGGCATGATCTCTCCGCCGTGAAACTGGGACTCGTGCGTCCAACGCCGCAGCACGGCGCGGTTATCGAATGTGAGCACGTACTCGTCGCACCACAACCCCCTCGACGTCCAACAACAACCCGGATCCTGCTCCCGCACCTCGTAGACCCACACCGATTCTCCAGCCGGCGTCACAGTCGTCCGCCAAGGTGGCCCAAGCCGCTGCTTCACCTCTTCTTGGGTCGCTCGGTCCAACGCCGAGCGCAAGTAGAGTGTCTCGTTGGGGGTCACCAGCGCGCATCCCATCATCACCGCCAAGACACCCCAGAGGGAGACCTGAAGGATCGCTTTCATCGTATCACTCCTGTCTAATCAACCTTACGCCAGCGCGTCAGTTCCATCGGTGTCGCCAGCAATGCCTTGGCTTCTTCAATCCAGCGCTTGATATGCGGGGTCTCAAAGTGCCTCTTGAGATCCTCCTCGCTCACCCAGTTCCCATGGAAGAGAAAGAGCGAGGGGTCATTCGGAGCTTGATGCATGTCGAAATTCATGCAGCCTCGCTCCGTGCGGGTTGGCTTCAAGAGGTTGAGTAACTCCTGTCTGACCCGTACCTCCATGCCTGTCTTGGCTTTCATCCGAACGACGACGGTGACTTGCTTGCCGGCCATGATCGTCTCTCCTCTTGAACGATTGAGAGTGCAGTAAGCCTATTCGTGTCCCAATCCGGCGTGCTATGTTCCCGGCCGAGTCCCGCCACGCGACCAGGACTCAAAGAGTTTCAGACTTTCCTCGCGAAGGACCCCGCCGACGAGCTTGACAGTGCTACGCCCTAATTGCTTCATCTGACCGGACGAAATCGGAATTTGCCAGATGCCGGACTGTGCCGCGTCCTCGATGCGGCAGGCATACACGATGCGCCCCAGCTTGGCCCACAGACACGCCGTGAAGCACATCGGGCACGGCTCGCACGTGGCGTAGAGAGTCGCACCGGTGAGTTCGAGCGCCTTGACTTGACGGCTTGCTTCCCGGATGGCTTGCACTTCGGCGTGACTGGTGGTGTCCAGGTTGGCTTTGGCGCTGTTATGCGCGACCGCAACGACCTGCCCTCGCCTGACAATGCTGGCGCCGAAGGGCATCTCTCCCTTCTCGAGCCCCTGCCAGGCCGCCTGAATCGCCAATCGCATGAAGTCCGCATCGGTCATGGCTGCAGTCGAGGCCGCATTCGGCGGGTGTCCACTCGCCGCCATCCGAGCTGAAGACTCTGTTTACAATGCCGACTTTAGAACGCCGGAATCACATCGGATCGGCATCGTCTCTCCGCCGTGAAAGTACGATTTGTGCGTCCACCCTTGCAGCATGCCTTGCCGATCGAAGGTGAGGACATATTGGTCGCACCACGACCCAGCCGTGGCCCACGTATTCTGAGCGCTTGCCTCGACTTCCCGCACCTCATAGACCCACTGGGATTCCCCATCCGGCGTGGATGTCTCCTCCCGCGGGGCGCCAAGCCGCTCACGAACCTCTGCTTGCGTCGCCAGATTCTGGGCCGCCCGCAAGTAGAGTGTTTCTTTCGGGACAACCAGCGAGCATCCGATCAACACGACCAAGAAACCCGAGAGAGGGAACTGAACCAGCGGTTTCATCCTGCACGTCCCATGTGCCGTCAGTTGTCGTGAGTTCATTCTACACCATGGCTACACGCACTGCCACGGAGGCACCGTGCGCTCTGAAGGGAGGAGCACGGACCGTTCAGATCATTCTCTGCGCACCGCGCATGCCCGAAAGACATGGTTCCTGTATCGGATCAGCAGCCCACGTCACGACGAAGGCTTCCGGAATTCGCTCCCAATGACGCAAATCCGGTTGAAGGGTCCCCTCGATGACTTCAGGTCCCTTCGCCATCAATGCGACGCCGCCCACGATGGATAATTGACAGAGAGCGCCGCCACGACCTTCCGAAAGCATTGCATCGGCCACGCAGCCACCGACGACGACTCCGGCCCCCGCCGTCATAGGCACCAGGCCGTAAATGATCCCGACAGGCAGTCTGATCCAGCTTTGCATATTGAGGAGCGGATGATAGGCATGGTTGTGCCGGGTCGCGATTTTCTGAAACCAATTTCTGGTCGAAATCCGCGCCCCTGTCTCAGACACGCAGGCCGGCACGAACCCTCGCTTCGGCGAGACGCGAAAATATCCATTGCTTGAGCCGAGGAACTCCACATTCCAGTCGACCTGAGGAAATCGCCCAATTCCGTAAATCTGCCATCCTGATTGGATCGGCTGTGCTCTGTCGATCCGGTCCATCTGAAACTCCGCGAAGGTTCGAAGATTCACGTTCAGATCCCTCAAGGCTCCGACCTGATCCCGCAGACGAAGCCAGTCCACTCGGGCTTCGCTTGGTTCTCCCAGCTGCTCCCACATCACCGCTGACAGGACCAGATTGACGGGATCCTCGCCATAGTTGTACAGCGGCGTGAACAGTTCATGATCCAACTGCCTCAGTTCGACCTTCGCGTCTTGGGTTTTGTGTGTCTTGAAATAACTCGCCGAGAGCAGGAAGCTCAAATAGCCGCGCTCATAGCTTTCCAGCACGTAATCAGTCAATGTGCCATCGGGAATGAACATGCTGGCGGTTTCCTTCAGCACCGAAAAGGTCTTGTGCCGGAATGCCGAGTGGGCCTTAGCCCCGTAATCAATCACCGTGCCATAGCAACCCTGGGAAAACGCGTCGGACAGAAGATTGAGGGTCAGGATGCGGTCAGACAGGGTAATCTGGTTTGCGAGCTCAACGCAGCCGACTCCGGCTCGCTCGTTCAGAGTGGCAGACTGACAGCCGGCCAGGATGATCAGGGCCCACATGGTTGGACGCACTGTCCGTCGAGCCCACATGAGCCCTCCCGCTGCGCCCACCTGAGAAACAGCGCGGGCGCTATTCCACTCGATCCAGTTTAATCCGCAGTTCCTTCAACTGCTCGGGGGTCACTGGGGACGGGGCATCAGTCATCGGGTCTTGGGCCTTCTGCGTCTTGGGGAAGGCGATGACGTCGCGGATGGAAACGGCCCCGCCCAGCAGCATCACGAGGCGGTCGAGTCCAAGGGCGATACCGCCGTGCGGAGGGGCGCCGTATTCAAGCGCCTCCAGCAGGAAGCCGAACTTGGCCGAGGCCTCATCCTTCCCGATTCCGAGCAGGTCAAAGACCCTGGTCTGCAGATCGCGCCGATGGATTCGGATGCTGCCGCCCCCGAGCTCATTGCCGTTGAGGACCAGGTCATACGCCTTCGCCCGTACCCGCAGCGGATCGTTCTCGAGCACGGGCACATCCTCGTCGAACGGCGCCGTGAACGGATGGTGCATGGCGATGTACCGCTTCGCGCCCTCATCGTAATCTAACAACGGAAAGTCGGTGACCCACAGTGGCCGCCAGAGGTGTTGATCGATCAAGCCGAGTTCCCCGGCCAGATGCAGCCGCAGCCGGCCCAGCACGTCATGCGCGATCCTCGGCTTGTCGGCCACACAGAGGAGGAGATCGCCCGGCCCCATTCCCGGCAGGGCGCCCAGGAGTCGGTCCGCAACCAGAAACTTTGCGATGACGGAGTCCAGCTGCCGGTCTTGGGTGATCTTGACCCAGGCCAGGCCTTTCGCCCCCCAGCCCTTCGCGATCTCCCCCAGGGCGTCGATCCGGCTGCGCGGGGTGCCCGCCCCATTCTTGACGACCAACGCCTTCACGATCCCGCCCTTGGCGACCGCCTCCCGGAACACCTTGAACTCGGTCTCCGCCGCAAAGGCCGAGAGGTCTTCCAGCGGCATCTCGAAGCGCAGGTCAGGCTTGTCCGTGCCGTACCGGCCCATCACCTCCCGGTAGGTCAACCGCGGGAAGGGCGAGGGCAAGGGGATGCCGCGTGTTTCCTTGAATACCCGGCGGACCATCTCCTCGGTCAGGCGCATGACTTGCTCACGGTCCACAAACGACAGCTCCAGATCGATCTGAGTGAACTCCGGCTGGCGATCGAACCGGAGGTCCTCGTCGCGGAAACACCGCGCAATCTGGTAATAGCGGTCCACGCCGCTCACCATCAGGATCTGCTTGAACACTTGTGGAGATTGCGGAAGCGCAAAAAAGCTGCCGGGGTTCACGCGACTGGGCACCAGGTAATCACGGGCGCCTTCAGGCGTGCTCTTGGTGAGCATGGGGGTTTCGACTTCAAGAAATCCCTGCGCATTCAGGAAGGAGCGGACTTGCTGCGTGACCGCGTGGCGAAGTTCGAGCAATCGCTGCATCTTGGGACGGCGCAAATCGAGATACCGGTACTTCAGCCGAAGCGTCTCGGTCACGTCGACCTCGTCTTCTATCAGGAAGGGCGGCGTCCGCGCGTCGTTGAGGATCTCGGCCGATTCGACCATCACCTCGATCTCGCCGGTGACCAGGTCCGGATTCGCAGATCCGTCCGGCCTTCGTGCGACGACTCCCCTGACCGAGATGACATATTCGCTGCGCAGCGCGTGGGCCTGTTGATGAGCCGATGGGTTCTGTTCCGCATTGAACACAACCTGCGTGATCCCCTGTCGATCCCGAAGATCGATGAACATGACTGTCCCGTGATCCCGCCTGCCATGGACCCACCCGTTCAGCACCACGGTCTGGCCGACATGGGCCTTCGTCAGCTCGCCACAGCGATGCGTTCGCATCTTCATGCGCTTCTCCGCATAGAACCCCGTGAGGGGTGAGGCGTCGCTCGACCCAGATCGCTCGACCCAGACTTCGGCGAGCTCAGTCGAGCCGAGGCTCTCGACCCTTCGGCAGAGCTCAGGGTCGAGCCCGAGCCGGGTCGCGGGCTCGACGGGGGCTCTCGACGGGTGAGGCGTGAGGAGACGCGGGCCCTATTCCTCGCAGAATGATTCTGCTCCCTGGTCTCAGAACTCGTGCGATCGCGAACGAGATCGCGCACCGCATTCGCCTCCCGGTCGGTGAGATAGCGGAACTCGCCCGCAGCCAGATCCCGCAGGGTCAAGGGACCAAACCGAACCCGGATCAGCTTCGAGACCGGATGCCCCACCGCCTCCAGCATGCGCTTCACTTGATGTTTCCGCCCCTCATGAATCGTGATCTCCAGCCAGGAGTTCTGTTCAGCCTTTCTGACTTTTTTCACACTCGCGGGGCTGGTGACGCCATCCTCCAACTCCACGCCGCGTTCCAAGGATGTGATCTCGTCGTCCCTCAACACCCCCTTCACTTTGATCAGGTACGTTTTGGGGACATGGTATCGGGGATGGACCAATGCCTGCGCCAGATCACCGTGGTTGGTCAGCAGCATCAACCCTTCACTGTCAGAATCCAATCGGCCGACCGGAAACACGCGGACGCTCACGCCATGAAGCAGATCCTTCACCGTAGGCCGGCCTTCGGGATCGCTCAACGACGACACGATTCCCTTCGGTTTATTCAGCATGATATAGGCATGCGGCTGGACCGGCTCCAAATGACGGCCATTGACCTTGACGTGATCCCGAGCTGGATCCACGCGGGTTCCAAGTTCCCGTACGACCTTCCCGTTCACGGTCACCCGTCCCTGCGCGATCATCGCCTCCGCCTTCCGTCGCGACGCCAGCCCCGAACTTGCAATCACCTTTTGAAGCCGTACTAACATACGTCATGCGTGATGGGCGGGTGGCGCCGGCCTGGGCGCCCGCCCGCCCGCAGCGAAAGGGGAGGGCAGCTTACTAGGTGGTACAGAAGCCACTACGTACCTACTGGGAACAATGTGTCAGGCGCCGCGATACCCCCACGGGGGGATGGGTGTAGCGAGGACGGACGGGCTTGGTCGGCGACAGGACCCGCTCCATGTCCTACTCCCACTCGATTGTCGACGGCGGCTTCGAGCTGACATCATAAACCACCCGGTTCACCCCGCTCACCTCGTTGATGATCCGATTGGCCATCGTCCCCAGCAGATCATGCGGCAGCTTCGCCCAGTCGGCGGTCATCCCATCCAGGCTGGTCACCGCCCGGATCGCCACCACGTGTTCATACGTCCGCTGATCCCCCATCACGCCCACCGTCCGAACCGGGAGCAACACCGCGAAGGCTTGCCACAGCTCCCGGTAGAGCCCGGAGTTCCTGACTTCCTCCTCCACGATCGCATCTGCCTCCCGCAGCATGGCCAGCCGCTCCCGGGTCACGGCTCCGAGTATCCGGACGGCCAGGCCGGGGCCGGGAAACGGCTGCCGCCAGATCATGTCGTCTGGCAGGCCTACCTCTTTCCCCAGTAGCCGGACCTCGTCCTTGAACAGCTCGCGCAAGGGCTCGATGAGCCGGAGTCTCATCTTCGTGGGCAGTCCGCCGACGTTGTGATGCGTTTTGATCGTCGCGGAGGGCCCCTTGAAGCTGACGCTCTCGATGACATCGGGGTACAGGGTCCCTTGCACCAGAAAGCGCACCTGTCCGATACGATACGCTTCAGCCTCAAAGCTCTTGATGAAGAGACGCCCGATGATCTTCCGTTTCCGTTCCGGATCGGTGACCGCCCGCAAGCCCTTGAGAAATTCAGAGGAGCGATCAAGACACCTCAGGTTGAGCTTGAGATGGGACGCAAAGGTCTTTTGAACCTGCGCTCCTTCCTCGCGACGCAGCAGGCCGTTGTCGATGAACACGCAGGTCAGTTGCTTTCCGATGGCACGATGGGCCAGCGCCGCCGCGACGGCCGAATCCACACCGCCGCTCAATGCGCAGATGGCCTTGCCTTTACCCACCGTGTCCCGAATCTGTGCGACCGCCGTCTCGACGTAGGAGCTCATCGTCCAGGTCGGCTTGCAGCCGCATATGTCATGCACGAAGTTCTGCAATATTCGGAATCCGCCGACCGTGTGCGCGACCTCGGGATGAAACTGCAGGCAATAGATCCGCCGGCCGTCCGCGACCGACTTCATGGCGGCAATCGGCGAGTTGGACGTGTGGGCGATCGAGCGGAATCCTTTGGGCAGCCGCTCGATTCGATCCCCGTGCGACATCCAGACTGTGGTGACCCCGCCCTCCCCGACTCCCTTGAACAGATCGGAGTCGTCATCAATCAGCAACTCGGCGCGGCCGTACTCCCGCCGAGTCGCTTTGGCGACCTCGCCGTCCAAGACATGCGTGATCAGCTGCATGCCGTAGCAGATACCGAGCACCGGCAGGTCCTGCTCAAAGAGCTGCTTCGCCACCAGCGGGGCTCGCCGGTCGTAGACGCTGGCAGGCCCTCCGGACAGGATGATCCCTTTCGGGCGGTAGGCCTGAATCCTCGCGAGGGGGGTGGAATACGGGAGAATCTGGGAATAGACCTGCGCTTCGCGGATGCGGCGGGCGATGAGCTGTGTGTACTGGGACCCGAAGTCGAGGACGAGAACCCTATCGTGCCAGAATTCCATGTGTAAGCGAGTAGCGAGAAGCTAATAGCCTGCAGCCAAAAGGTCTGAGTTATCCGCTCATCGCTATTCGCTACTCGCCATTGTGCTATTCGCTCTGCTCCCAGTCGGTCCGATAGTTCGGCGCCTCTTTGGTGATGATCACGTCATGGACGTGACCTTCCCGGAGGCCGGCCAGCGTTTGTCTGATGAAGGTGGCGTTCTTCTGCAGTTCGACAATCGTCCGGCACCCGCAATAGCCCATGCCGGACTTGATCCCGCCCACGAGCTGATAGACGACGCCGGCGAGGGTCCCCTTGTACGGAACTCGGCCCTCGATCCCCTCGGGAACCAGTTTGGACTCCGTTCGGCCGGCCTGGAAGTAGCGGTCCCTCCCGCCCTTTTCCATGGCCCCGAGCGAGCCCATCCCTCGGTAGACTTTATACGTTCGCCCCTGGAACAGAACCGTTTCGCCGGGGGATTCTTCGGTCCCGGCAAAGATGCCGCCGATCATCACCGCGGACGCGCCGGCCGCCAGAGCCTTGGTAATATCCCCGGAGTACTTGATGCCGCCGTCCGCAATGATGGGCAGCCGGTCACCGGCAAGGGCGGCCGCGCAGTCGGCGATCGCCGTCAACTGGGGCACGCCTGCTCCGGACACCACTCGCGTCGTGCAGATAGAACCGGGACCGACCCCGACCTTCACCGCATCCGCGCCGGCTTTCGCGAGATCCTTCGCCGCCGCCGCGGTCCCGATATTGCCCGCGACCAACTCCAGGCCGGGATATTTCTGCTTGATGCCCTTCACCGTGTCCAACACCGCGCGCGCGTGACCGTGAGCGGTGTCCACCACCACCATATCCACCCCGGCCTTCGCCAGCAACGCGACGCGCTGCTCGGCATCAGCCCCGACTCCGATCGCGGCCCCCACCCGCAGACGCCCGTGCCCATCTTTACAGGCATGGGGATACTTGATCCGCTTCTCGATGTCCTTGATCGTGATCAAGCCCTTGAGCTCGTACCGTTTGTTGACCACCGGGAGTTTCTCGATCCGATACTCATGCAGGATCTCGCGGGCTTTCTCCAGGCTGGTACCCTCGGGGGCGGTCACCAATTTGTCCCGTGTCATGACCTGGGATACTTTCAGGTCCATCCGGGTTTCAAACCGGAGATCCCGGTTCGTGAGAATGCCGACCAGCTTCCCTTGCTTGGTCACGGGAATCCCGGAAATTCTGTACCTGGACATGAGCTGATACGCGTCCCGAATCGTCTGTTCCGGCGAAATGGTAATGGGATCGAGGATCATCCCGCTCTCGGACTTCTTGACCTTATCCACTTCGGTCGCCTGATCGGCGGGCGAGAGGACGCGATGGATCACTCCCAGACCCCCTTCCCGGGCCAGCGCGATCGCTAACCGCGCCTCGGTGACCGTATCCATCGCGGCGCTGAGGATTGGAATATTGATCGTGATGTTTCGAGAGACGCGCGTCTGAGTGTCGACCTCGCTGGGCAGCACTTCAGACTTGGACGGCACCAATACCACGTCGTCAAAGGTCAGGCCGATTCTCGCGTCTTTGTCCAACATACCCCTACTTCGGTTCCGCCTCCTTCGTGAGCACGGCGGCGGTCTCCGCTTCTTCCTGGAGACGCTCGCTGCCTTCCTCGGACGGGATGAACTGCTGCACGCGTGTGTTCCCGCTGTCCACCACAAACACGCCGCCGCGCGCGTCCACGGCGATGCCGTACGGAAAATTGAACTGGCCGTCTCCGTTGCCGAACCCGCCCCACTGCGTGATGAAATTCCCCTCGCGGTCAAACTTCTGGACCCGCTGGTTGCCCGTGTCGGAGACGTAGACATCCCCGCTGCCGTCGACCGCAATGCCCCACGGCGAGCGGAACTGTCCCGCTTCCTGGGCTTGCGCGCTGCTGGCATGGCCTGGCTCCGCCGATCCCCCCCACTTCGCGAGCAACTGCGGCAGCACGTTCGTGCTGGTGTCGAACTTCTGGATGCGGTGGTTCCCCATATCGACCACGTAGACCGCCCCGTCGGCCGGATCGACCGCAACGCCTCGCGCAAAATAGAACTGCCCGTCGTTGGTGCCGAAGCTGCCCCACTGCATGATGAACTCGCCGCTCTTGTCGAATTTCTGCACCCTGAAATTGGCGCTGTCCACCACGTAAATGTATCCTCGCACCCGATCCACCGCAATGCCCCACGGCGAGCTGAACTGGCCCTCCCCGTTCCCACGCGAGCCGAACTTCATCATGAAGCTGCCGAGCTTCCCGTCGAACTTCTGGACGCGATGGTTGTTCGTGTCCACCACGTACACATCGCCTTTTGCGTCGCACGCAATGCCGGTCGGATTGTGGAAATTCCCGTTCGCCGATCCGAAACATCCCCAGAGAATGATGAAGTTCCCGTTGTTGTCAAACTTCTGGACGCGGTTGTTGCCGTTGTCCACGATGAAGGGACATCCTTGCTGATCCACCGCAATCCCATACAACGGACTGATGAACTCGCCACCGTGCAGCAACGAGGCTCCCCGGCCAGGCTTGCCCCATTTCGCGACGCACAGGTATCCGGACGTGTTGACCAGGATGGTGGCACTGGCCGGGACCGAGATGTTGTTGCCGACGTCTTTGAACCAGACATACATCGTCTTGCTACCGTCACCCGGCGAAAGCGTGAAGGGCACAGTGGCGCCGAATTTATACGCCGGGGTGACATCAATCCATCCCGGCACGCTGGCAGTCGGCGCCATCGGGCTCTCAGAAATGAAATAGGCCGCCACGCCGGTATCCACGTCGTTGGCCGAAATGGTCGCCACGACGTCGGGTGAGTTCGTCATGAACGCCCCGTGGTTGATCACGGCGTACGGGCTCTGCGGAGCGGTCATGTCGATGAGCACCGGCGTCGCCGTCACCTCCGCGGACGGTCCGCTTTCCTGCCCATCTTCGTAGACCGCGGTGAGCACGTAGTAGTAGGGAATGTCGTTGGTCAGGCCGGTGTGGGCATAGGGGCTGGTCACACCCTCGATCCGCGTGCCGCCCTGGGCGGTGACGCCGGGTTGGGTGTGGAAGTAGAGGTTATACGAGACGGCGCCCGGCACACTGAGCCAGCTCAACACAGTTTCAGTATCTCCCGGTTTCACCGCTACGCTCCGCGGGGCCGGCTGGGCGGAGGTGTCCTGTGGCGCAGCCTGCTTGTGCCGGTCCAACTCCTCTTCGGTGGGCGCGAATTTCAGGACGCGGTGGTTGCCGCTGTCCACGACATACACGCACCCCTCGTGGTCAACCGCGATGCCCGAGGCATAGTTCAGTTGCCCCTCCGTGATCCCGCGATTCGACCAGGCGCACAGAAACGTCCCGTTCCCATCGAATTTCTGAATCCGGTGGTTCCCGCTGTCCACGACATACACGTTCCCGAGCGCGTCACAGGCGATTCCGAACGGAGCCTTGAATTGACCCGGGGCACTCCCTTCCTTCCCCCATTTCGCGAGGAAGCTGCCCCTCGCATCGAATTTCTGGACTCGATGGTTCCCCTCATCCGCGACAAACACGTTGCCGACAAAATCCACGGCCATGCCCCGAGGGTAGAAAAAGGCGCCGTCGAAACTGCCGTCCCGCCCCCACTTCAGGAGCGGCGTTCCGTCAGCCTTGAACTGCTGGATCCGCGCATTACTCGTATCCGAGACATAGAGGTTTCCTGCATGATCCGTCGTCACTCCCCACGGCACATCGAACTTGCCCATCTCCGCGCCACGCCAGGCGAACCCGAACTTCCCCCAGGCATGGATACAGTTCCCTTCCGCATCGAACTTCTGGATGCGATTGTTCCCGCTGTCGGCCACGTACACATCACCTTCCGGGCTGGTGGCCAGTCCGCGGGGATAATACAACATCCCTTCCTGGGTACCGGCCTCGCCCCCCCATCGCGCCAGGAACTTTCCATCCTTGTCGAATTTCTGGATCGCATGGTTGTCCGTATCCGCAACGTAGATGTTCCCATCCTTATCGAGCGCAATCCCGGTCGGCGAGTTGAACTCCCCGTCGTCCACGCCGAGCCGGCCGATTTGCATCACTAAGAGGTAGGGAGACGGGATGGACATGACTTCCGCGGATTCACGGCTTTCACCCTTGGGCGTGACCACCGTCACCGCGTAGTGGTAGCAGGTCCCGTTCGCGAGGTCGTCGTGGACATAGGGGCACGTCGCCCCTTCGATGAGGTTCCCTTTTTCCTTCGTGACGCCGAGGATCGGGTTGAAGTCGGTGGCGCTGGCGATCGGACGCGTGAGCTCGGAGAACTTGATCTGGACGCCTTTCGAGGTCAGGAAATAGAGGTTGTAGTACATGGCGTCCGGTACGGGCTCCCATGAAACGGTGATCCGCCCGTTCCCCGGTTTGACGACGACTCCGGTCGGAGCGGGTGGGAGTTCCTCTTCCGCGACCGAGTCCCCCGCCCCCCAATCATCGGGATTTCCCTCAGCCCCGAGTCCCCGAGGACCAGGCCGCCGCGTTGCGTCGAACAGCCACTCGTTCATCATGCCCCTTCGCGTTTCGATCTGGGAAAGATTCCCGTTTCTTTCAAGGACTTAGATGCGGAGTCTAGCAAACGGCCATGAGCGAAGTCAAGGTGGACGACTCGCCGAAAGACGAACAGGGTGGGAGCATGGATGGTTGTTGCTCTTCCCGCGATCCGTTATCATGCTGACCGGCCGCGATCACACCGCTGCACCAGGGAAGATGCCGCCGCCAAGCCTGTACATCGCAAGATTGCTTCCTGAGCCCGTCATGGCCGCGGCGAGAGAGCGGTTCCATCTGACGGTCCTCCCCAAGGCCAGCCCTCCCAGCCGAGACGCCCTGCTGGAGGGCCTCCGGCAAGCACAGGCCGCCATCTGCACTCTGACGGAACACCTTGACCAGGAGATCCTGAGCCAGGCGCCCCGCCTCCGGGTGATCGCCAACTATGCCGTGGGCTACAACAACATCGTTTTGGAAGCCGCGCGGGCCAGAGGAATCGTCGTCACCAATACGCCGGATGTCCTCACCCAGACCACGGCAGACCTAACCTGGGCGCTGCTGCTGGCCACGGCCCGTCGCGTGGCAGAGGGGGACCGGCTGGTGCGCGAAGGGGCCTGGCAGGGATGG
>Ga0209157_1001050_pt1 | contig 23216 bp, 17 predicted proteins | sample GraSoiAngelo_135_FD_185892 | JGI IMG/M metagenome (GOLD analysis project Ga0209157, IMG submission 185892) | Grasslands soil microbial communities from the Angelo Coastal Reserve, California, USA - 14_0929_05_40cm (SPAdes) (version 2) | ecosystem: Environmental > Terrestrial > Soil > Grasslands ...
CGGCGCTCGCGGCTCCGCACGACGCCGAGCGTGATGGTCTTGCCCACCTCCGCGTCCGCCGAGAGGCGCTGGAGGTGGTGGTAGTCCTCGACCGGCGTGCCGTCGAACGTGACGATCACGTCGTTCTGGACCAGGCCCGCTATGGCGGCGGGTCCCCCCGGATAGACGCGGGCGACCACCGCGCCCTGCGTGTCGTGCAGGCCGAGCGCCTGCGCCAGCTCTGTCGTGAGCGGCTCCATCGCGACGCCGATCCAGCCGCGCGTGACCTTGCCGCGATCGATAAGCTGGCTCGTTACGCGTTTGACCATGTTGGCGGGAATCGCAAACCCGATGCCCTGGCCCGTCGCGACGATCGCGGTGTTGATCCCGATGACCTCTCCGCGCAGGTTCACGAGCGGCCCGCCCGAGTTACCGGGATTGATCGACGCGTCCGTCTGAATGAAGTTCTCGTAGGTCGCGATGCCGACGTCGGATCGTCCCGTCGCGCTCACGACGCCGACCGTCACCGTCTGGTCGAGGCCGAACGGGTTGCCGATCGCGATCGCCCACTCACCAACGCGGAGCTTGTCCGAGTCGCCGAGCGTGGCCACGGTGAGCGGCGTCGTCGGCTCGAAGAGGATGACGGCGAGGTCAGTCTTCGCGTCCGTACCGACGATCCGCCCGCGGGACTCCTCCTTTGAGGAGAGGCGCACCGTGACGCCGTCGGCGCCGCGGACTACGTGGAGGTTCGTCAGGACGTAGCCCCGCTTGTCGATGATGACGCCCGAGCCGAGTCCCGGCTGGTGAAACTCCTCACGGCGCCCCGGCCCGCGCCCGAAGAACTGGTCGAAAAAGTCTTTGAACGCCGGGTCGTCGGCGAACGGCCCGAGTGCCGGAGGGCGGCGGAGGCGGGCGACCTGCACCGTGCCGATGTGGACCACGGCCGGTCGGACGCGCTCGGCCACACTGACAATGGCTGACTGCAAGGCTTCGGCAGTGTTCGTGGAAGCAGGCGGCGCCGAGCGCGCAGCCGGAGCGGGGCCCATCAGAAGCGCATGGAGCCAGAAACCCCCGCCAAGGAAGGCGAAAAACACGCTGGCCAGGAGGACGGTACGGGCACTGTTGGGAGCCATCTGACTCGCCTGCCGACTCGAGACGCCGCCCGGGCCGGACTTGCGGACCCGATGCTATCGGGCCAACGCTCAAGTGTCAAGGAAAGTATTGCAATCATGCATTTTCCTTGACGCTTCTGAGCGCCAAAAGAGACAATGAACCGATTGCGAGACCGGTCCCTTGCGCACTAAATGAACCGGCATAACCTTCGCAAGGCGCTATGCGTTGTCCTTGTGGCGTCTTTGCTGGAGCCTAGTTTTTGCCCGGCCCAGCAGCTGACGACACCGGCGCCGTCGACCGCGCCGTTGGCCCCTGGACGGCCTGTCACGGCACCGACAACCTCCGGGCCTGCTGGTGGTCGAATAATGCCCGGGCCGGATTACCGCCTCGGTCCCGGTGACACGCTGGAGGTACAGATCGCAGGCCGACTCGATATCGACCGGTTCCAGGTGGTCGTGGACCCCACGGGCGCGATCAGCGTGCCGCCGCTCGGCTCGATCCAGGTCGGCGGCCTGGGCCTGCTCGAGGCCCACCGGCGCGTCGTCCAGCGCGCCAGCACGGTGTTCCGTTTCGCGGACGTCACGCTCTCGGTGTCCGCGCCGCGCACGCTCGAGGTCACGCTGTCGGGGGAGGTGGAGCGCCCCGGAACGCTCACGGTGAGCGCGCTCCGGCGGCTGCACGAGGTGATCCTTGACGCGGGCGGCGTCACGCCGCGCGGCGGCGTGCGGCGCGTCCACGTGAGCCGAAGAAGCGGCGACACCGAGGTGGATCTTCTGCGCTTCGAGCTGCGCGGCGATCTCAGCCAAAACCCGTTCGTCGAGGATGGCATGCGAATCCACGTCCCGCCCAAGGGCGCCTCCGTCACCCTGACGGGCGCCGTGCGGCGTCCTGGCGAGTACGAGATCGGACCGAGCGCCTCGCTGCGTGCGCTGCTCGATCTCGTCGGCGGCCTGAGTCTGGCGTCCGTGGAGAGCGACGCGCGCCTCACGCGCGTCGGTGGGGACGGGCGCAAGGAGACGTTGCCCGTTGACCTTCGCGCCGCGCTGAAGCCGCCCGCGGATATTTCACTCGAGCCCGGCGACGCGCTGTTCGTCCCGCCGCTCTCCGTGCTCCAGGATATCGTCGAGGTGCGTGGCGCTTTCGGCGGCACGCCGGAGTCGAGCAAGACGACCGTCGCCGGCAAGACGACGATCGTGCAGCGCTTCGAGCTGGCGCAGGGCGACCGCGTGCGCGACTTCGTGTTCCGCGCGGGCGGCGCCGCCGCGTACGCCGACCTCCGGCAAGCCGTGGTCGAGCGCGGCGGGGCGACGGGGCCACGGCAGCGGATCCCGATCGACCTGGAGCGGCTGATCGTCGAGAAGGACGAGACGCCGAACATCCTGCTCCAGAACGGCGACGTCCTCACGCTGCCTGTCGTCGAGGACAAGGTGTATGTCGTCGGCGAGGTGAAGAACCCGGGCGGCGTCGAATTCCGGCCAGAGTTTACGCCCCGTGAGTACGTGACGCTCGTCGGGGGGCCGACCCCCCGCGCCAAGCTCAAGGGCCTTTTCGTGACGTTCCGCAACGGCAAGAGCTACGCGATGGCTGATGCCCCGCCGCTCGAGCCGGGCGCGGTCGTGACGGTGCCCGAGGTCGCGATGAAGTGGTGGCAGGACTACCTGACGATCGCCCAGGCGGTCGCGTCGCTGGTCCTGGGCGTCACCGGGCTCTTCGTCATCTTCAACGGGCCCATCGTGAAATAGCCGATGTACGAAGCGTACTGGGAGCTCAGCGAACCGCCGTTCGACAACTCGCCGAACCCGAAGTTCTTCTACCTGTCGCCCGAGCACGAGGAGGCGCTGGTGCGCCTCGTCTACACGGTCAGCCACCGCAAGGGCTGCGGGATGCTCACCGGTGAGTACGGTTGTGGCAAGACGACGCTCGCGCGCGCGCTCATCCAGCGCCTCGAGGCCGAGCGCTACGAGATCGGCCTGCTCACGAACCCGAGCTGGAACGCCCTGGACTTCCTCCGCGAGGTCCTCTACCAGCTCGGCGTCGAGACGGAGGCGAACACCAAGCCCGCGCTCCTCCACGCGTTGAACGATATCTTCTACCAGAACTACCAGGCCGGGCGTGACAGCGTGGTGATCGTGGACGAGGCCCAGCTGATCGAGGACGACGGGGTCTTCGAGGAGCTCCGGCTGCTGCTGAACTTCCAGACGGACGACCGGTTCCTCGTGACCCTCCTGCTCGTCGGTTCGCCGGAGCTCGCGGTCAAGGTGCGGCGCATGAAGCACCTCGACCAGCGGATCACGCTCCGCTACCACCTGAACACGCTCGACTACTCGCACACGGCGAACTACGTCGCCTACCGGCTGAAGATGGCGGGGCAGCTCAAGCCGCTCTTCACCGAGGCGGCGATCAAGCTCATCTTCGACTTCACGCGTGGGACACCCCGTGAGATCAACAATCTCTGCGACGTCGCGCTTCTCGTCGGCTACTCGAAGCGCGCGAGCGAGATCGACGAGACGATCATCGCCGCGGTGATCAAGGACATGGTGGGCGTCTGATATGGTCCGCATGAGCGACCTCGTGCGCGGCATCCACCCCCAGCCCGCGCACGCGCCGGCGCCGCCGCCGACACGCCTGGCCGCGGGCCTGCCCCAGAGCGCCACCGCGCCGCCCCCCCGGCGGGAGCCGGAGCCTGCGCCTGCCCTCGACGCACCGGCACCCCCGCCGTCTGCGATCGAGGCGCCCGCCGAGAGCGCCGAGGCGCTCTACGGCGAGATCCAGCAGTTCGTGGCGGGCGTGCGCGATCTCGTGAACGACGGGAGCGTCGCGTTTCCCTGGGCGGGCCTCGAGCGGCTCATAGCGCGCGCGGTCGCCTCGCTCGAGAGGTCGGGCGAGCTCTTCTGGGTTGCCAACAATCCGGCCGCGCCGCCGGGGATCGACTACCTGGCGTTCCACCAGGCGCAGGTCGCCGTGCTGTCGATACGCATCGGCGCCGATATCGGGTACGACCGTCGGCGGCTCGTCCTGCTCGGGATGGCAGGGTGCCTGCTCGACGTCGGCCTCTGGCAGCTCCCGGAGAGCGTCCTGCGGCGGCTGGACGCGCTCACGCCCGAAGAGCAGGAGCAGTACCGCTCGCACCCCAGGCTCTCGGCCGAGATGATCAAGCGCTGGGGCTCACCGAGCGACGGGATCACGGATGCCGTGCTTCAGCATCACGAGCGGGAGCAGGAGCAGGGGTTCCCGGAGCGGCTCGCGGGCGCGGCAATCCACCCGGACGCGAAGATCCTCGGCCTCGTCGACACCTACACCGGGCTCACCGTCCCGCCGTCCTCCCGGCCGCGCCTCAGACCGCACGAGGCGGTCCGGGAGATCGTGAAGTCCAAGCACGAATCGTTCTCGTCGCCGCTCATCAAGGCGCTGCTCTCCGAGATCTCCGTGTTCCCGCCCGGCACGCTCGTGCGCCTCAACACCGGCGAGGTCGGGCGCGTCGTCTCCGTGAACCGCAACCACCCGCTCCGACCGTGCATCGAGATCGTCGCGGACGGCAAGGGCCAGCGTCTCATCACGCCCAAGGCGATCGATCTCTCCGAGGCGCCGTTCCTCTACGTCACCGGGCCCGTCGCGGAGGGCGCGCGGTGACGGTCGTCGAACGTCTGAGGTTCAGCGAGGTGCTCCGCTAGTGGCGCAGTACGAGATGAATCTCCGCGACTACTGGATGATCATCCGCCGGCGGCGGCTGATCATCATCGCCTCGACGGTGCTCGTCGCGCTCTTCAGCTTCTGGTTCGCCAGGCAGAAGGTCCCGGTCTACCAGTCCACCGCGGCGGTGAGGTTCGAGCAGTCGACCCAGCTCTCGGGCCTGCTGGTGGAGGTGCTGTCGTACTCGAGCTCGGACAACATCGAGACCCAGGTCACCCTCATCAAGAGCTATCTGATCCTCGAGGAGGTCGCCAAGCGGCTCGGTAAGCTGCCGGGGACCGCTTCGGGCGAGGTGGTCCGCGAGTCGAAGGGGTATTGGGCGGCGCTGGACGCGATCGGCTCGAAGATCAGAGTGGCGCGCGTCCCGAGCACGAGCATCCTCGAGATCACGGTAACCTCCACGAACCCGCGGGAGGCGCGCGACATCGCGAACGCTGTCGCCGATGCCTACCGCAACTACAACCGGCAGCAGCGGAGCCTCCGCGTGACGGAAGCGCGCAAGTTCATCGAGACCCAGCTCAGGGAGGTCGAGGCGCGCGTCAAGCGGGCCGAGTCCGAGGTATGGGCGTTCCGCGAGGCCAACCGCGTCATCTCGCCCGGCGCCGAGTCGACGGTGCTGCTCTCCCTGTTCACCCAGGCACGGAGCGACATCGAGAAGGCCCGCCAGCAGCGCACCGAGCTCGAGCTCGTCCAGGCGCGCCTCGCGCGGACCGACCCGGCGAACGCGTCCGAGCGCGTCTTCGTCGACTCGACGAATCCCGCGATGCAGAAGCTCCAGACCATGTACTCGGAGCTCCTCCTCGAGCGCAACAACCTGGCGCTCGAGGTCACGGACAGGCACCCGCGTCTCCAGGCGCTCGACGACCGCTTGCGCGAGGTCCGGGTGGAAATGCGGCGCGAGGTGGCGGCGCAGATCGCGGCGCTCCGCACGCGCGAGGAGATCCTCAATCGCCAGATGGGCGATCTGCTGCAGAAGAACCGTGAGGTGCCGACCGTCGAGCTGGCGATGCAGCGCCTGCAGCGCGAGGCCAAGAACAACGACGACCTCCTGGCGCTGCTCAAAGCGAAGCACCAGGAGGCCCTGATCAAAGAGTCGGAGACGATCGAGGAAGTGTCGATCGTGCGCCCGGCGACGGAATCCGACACGCCGGTCGGGGCCGAGGCCCTCAACACCGTCCTGGTTGGCGCGCTGCTCGGCCTTTCGCTCGGCCTGGTCCTCGCCTTCGTGCAGGAGACGCTCGACACCTCGATCGGCACCATCGAGGACGTCGAAGCCTACCTGGAAGTCCCGGTGCTCGGCGTGGTGCCGCACATCGACTCGCGCGAGACGGTCCAGCGTATCCTCGAGCGCCGACCCGCCCTCGCGCAGATGGATCCCGAGGCGCTCCTGAGCCACGCGCTCCTGATCACGCACTTCGATCCGAAGTCGCCCGTCGCGGAAGCCTACCGGACGCTCCGCACGAACGTCCAGTTCGCAAGGATGGAACGCTCGGGGAAGATCCTGGTCATCACCAGCCCGACCCTCCAGGAAGGCAAGACGACGACCATCGTCAACCTCGCGCTCACCCTCGCGCAGAGCGGGCAGCGCACGCTGCTCATCGGTGGGAACATGCGACGACCGAGCATCCACCGCTTCTTCGGCATCGAGCGCGAGCCCGGCCTCTCCGACATCCTCGTCGGGAGTACGCCGTGGCGCGACTGCGTCCGCACCGTCGCCGACATCCTCATGGGGCGCTTCGAGATGGAAGACATCATGGCCGCCCCGGGTCTCGACAACCTCCACATCATCGAAGCGGGCCCCATCCCAGCCAACCCCTCCGAGCTCCTCTCGACCCCCAAGATGGCCGAGTTCCTCCGCGCCGTGCGCGACGAATACGACATCGTCCTGATCGACACGCCGCCCGTCCTGCCGGTCACCGACTCGGCGATCGTCGCGTCGCAGGCCGACGGCGTGATCCTGGTCTACCAGGCGGGAAAGGTCGGGCGGCTCGTTCTCAGGCGGGCCAAGATCCACATCGAGAACGTCGGCGGCAAGGTCTGGGGCGTGGTCCTCAACGACGTCAAGACGGAGATCGCCGGGTACGCGTACACACACTACTACACCCACTACTACGGCGAGGAAACCGTCATCGATACCCACAAGGAGCGCTTGCGCAGGGCGGGCGCGCTCTTCAAGCGGCTCCTCCGCCGCGACCGACGTGGGGAGCCGCGCGGTGCGCCCTCGCCGAAGGCTGGCGCATCCGAGATCGCCCCGCCCGAAGAGGCCCGGCTCGACCTGGAGCCGCCGGCGACGAGCGCGGGGGAGATCGAGCCCACGCAGGCGGACCTCGCGCCGCCGGCGACGAGGGCGAGCAATATGCTGGGGCGGGCGTCCGGGTGGCTGAAGAACCTCGGCCGCCGCGGCCGACATGGGGAGGCGACGAGTGAGCCCTCGACGGAGGGGGAGGCATCCTGGACCGACTCTTCCTCCGTCGCCGAGCCGGACCTGGCGCAGGCGGCGCCGGGCGCGAGTGAGATCGAGCTCGACGAGGAGGCCCCGACGGCGCGGCGGTCAACGACCAGGCGCCGCATCACGCTGCTCATAATCTTGATCATCGTCCTCGCGGGGGCGATCCTCTGGGGCGTATTCGGCTGGCGGCTCTCAGGCTGGCTCGGTAGCCAGCTCCGGCCGAGGGCGCAATTCTGGCAGAAACTCCAGACGCCGCTCGCACCGGCTCCCGTTCCGGTCGCGCCCAGTTTGCCGGCGTTCCCGCCGGCCCTGCCGCCCGACCGTGAGCCCGCGCCTGCACCGGAGGCCGCGGTGTCTCCGCCGCCCGCTGCGGCGAGCCCGGCGGAGAACGCGAGCGCTGCGGCGAACCCGATCGAGAAGCCGAGCGTGGAGTCGCCCGTTTTCGGCGACACGCCGAAAGCCGTCGGAAAGGCGGGTGGTGTGGGCCGGCCGGAACCCGTCGGGCCCGCGGCTCGCCCGTCTGCCTTCGCCGCGCTCGAGGCTCCGCCGACACCCGCACGGGCGCGCTTCACCGTCGAGCTCGGCCCCTTCCTCCTGCCGGTGGAGGCGGAGCGGGTCGAGCGACAGCTGAACCAGGCCGGCTACCAGACCGCGCGCTTCCGTCGGCAGACCGGGGCCGCGGTCTTTGCGGTCATCGTCGAGAAGATCCCGACCGCGCGCGACGCGCAGGCGCTCGTCGCGAGCCTGCGCGATGAGGGGTTGGACGGTGTGGTCGTGCTCGGCGAGGGCGAGCCGCTGAGGGTCCGGGTCGGCACGCCGCTGCCGCTCCGGGCCGCGGTGCAGGTGGCCGAGAGGCTCCGGGCCGCCGGCCATCACGTGAGGGTGTCGGCACAGCCAGGCGAGGCCGCGACATTCGTGATCCGCCACGGCAATTTCACCAGCGCCGAGGAGGCCCGGGCAAAGAGCCAGGAGCTGGTGGGCCTCGGCCTGGCCAATCAGGTCGTCCGGGTGAAGTAGGCTCCCGTCCGGCCGCGGGTTGACGATGGACTTTGCCTATATCCTGCTGATCGCCTTCGCCGTCTTCCTCGTCGTCTTCGTCAGGACGGAGCTCGGACTCTACCTCGTGATCTTCTCGATGCTGCTGTCTCCGAAGCTCGGCTCGGGGAGCGGTGAGCTGGCCGAGGGCCGCCGGGTCGTCATCAGAACAGAGGATCTCGTCCTCATCGTCGTCGCGTTCACCTGGCTCGCGAAGACGGCGGTGAACAAGGAGCTGGGGCTAGCGCGGAAGACCCCGTTGAATCGACCGATCCTGTGGTACATGGCCGTGACCACCATCGCAACGCTCGTCGGATACGCGACTGGAACGGTGCATGGGTTGGGAGGATTCTTCTACGTGCTGAAGTACATGGAATACTTCGTCGTCTACTACATGGTCGCCAACAACCTCGGCGACCGTTCCCGGGCGTGGCGGTTCGTCGGGGCGGCCTTTCTGACCGCCGCCATCGTCAGCGTGATCGGCGCCGCCCAGATCCCGACGGGCCGGCGGGTGTCCGCGCCATTCGAGGGGAGTGAGGGCGAGCCGAACACGTTCGGAGGCTATCTGCTCTTCATGATGGCGCTGGCGGGCGGCATTGCGCTCGAGACGAAGCGCCTCCGGGTGCGGCTCACCTGTCTCGCGCTGCTTGCGCTGATGGCGCTGCCGTTCGCCTACACGCTCTCGCGCGCCTCGTTCCTCGCCGTCCCGTTTGTGCTCGCCGCCCTGGGCGTCTTCTCGCCGCGGCGGCGAGTGGTGGTGGGCGCCTTGCTGCTGCTCCTCGTCGCCGCTCCTCTGATCGGGGTCGCGATTCTCCCGAAGCCCGTGGTGAACCGGATCCTCTACACGTTCGAGCCCGAGGCGGGCTCGGCGACGGTCAAGCTCGGGAAGGTCGCCTTCGACCCGTCGACCTCCGCGCGCCTCATGAGTGTGCAGCGGGGGCTCTACAGGTGGGCGCAGCGTCCGATCCTGGGCTACGGCGTCACCGGGACGGAGCTCATGGATGTGCAGTATGCGCGAAGCCTCGTGGAAACCGGCATCGTCGGGCTCGCGGTCTTCCTCTGGCTCGCGTGGTCCGCGCTCAAGGCCGGTCTCGGGTCGTTCCGAACGCTTCGCGACCCGGACGAGCGAGGGCTGGCGCTGGGCTTCGTCGCCGGGACGATCGGCCTCCTCGTGCACGCGGCCGGGGCGAACACCTTCATTATCGTCAGGATCATGGAGCCCTTCTGGTTCTTCGCCGCAGTGGTCGTTAGCCTACCGGGGCTCGCGGCGGTGCCGGCGAGCGCCACGCCGGCGCGGCAGTTCAGGCGCATCGCGTGACGCCCCGGGGCGTCGTCACGCGGCGAGCGCGGCGGATCAGGCTCCTGGTCACGGACGTCGATGGCGTGCTGACGGACGGCCGCATGGTGCTCAGCGAGCGGGGCGATGAGCTCAAGTTCTTCCACAGCCGCGACGGAGTGGCGGTGGCTCTGGCGAACCGAGGCGGGCTGCGAACGGCCTTCGTGACGGGCGAGAAGAGCCCCGTGGCCCAGGCCCGGGCTGACAAGCTCGGGGTGGACGCCGTGGTTTTGGAGGCCCGGCGCAAAGGCGAGGTGCTCGAGGACCTGTGCGCCCAGTTCGGCATTTCTCTCGACGCCAGCGCCTACATCGGCGACGACCTGCTCGATGTCCCCGCCCTCCAACGGGCGGGCCTCGCCATCGCGGTCGCCGACGCCCCCCGCGAGGTGACGGAGGTCGCCCACTTCGTTACCCGGGCTCGGGGCGGGCAGGGGGCGCTGCGCGAGTGCGTGGAGCTGATTCTGCGCGCTCAGGGCGCGTGGACCGCCACCGTGGAGGCGTACGTCACCGAGCACGGCGGCCGGCCACGGCGGGCGAGCCGGCGGACGATCGGCGCCTTCCCACGGGAGCACGGAGGTCACGCGCCGTGACGGCGGTGGCGGCCACGGCCCGGAGAGTCTCCGACGCTCCCGCCGTGCATGGTCGCCGAGTTCTGACGGTCGGCCTCCCGGTGATCGCGGCCGTGTTCGTGCTCCTCACAGTGCCGTTCCTGAACCAGCCGGTGGACAGCTGGGAGTGGCTCAATCGGAGCGCCGCCCGGTCTATCGTCGTCTCGGGCATTCCGGCCCTCGGCGTCGCCCCCGGCGCGGGGGCCGGGCCCCAGAGCCTGGTCCTCTTCCACCCGCCGAGCTCGGCGTACCTTGCGGCGCTGTCGCTGTGGCTCCTCGGCGACGGCGAGTGGCAGGCCCGGCTGCCCGGGGTGGTGGTTGGGCTGCTGACCGGCATCGGCCTGGCCCTCCTCGTCCGTCGGAGACTCGGAGCCGACCCTGCCGCGGCGTGGGTGGCGACAGTTGCGGCGGCGGTCTACTTGCTGCACGCGGCGACCGTGCACGGAGCGCTCTACCTGGGCTTCTCGGACGGAACTCTGCTCCCGCTCACCTGGGTCTTGTTCGTGGCCGCCTGGCTCGAGACGGGCCGGCGGGGAATGTGGTTTCGGGTCCTGGCGATGGGCGGGTGCTTGGCTCTCGCTCTGTGGGCCAAGGTGACGACGTCGCTCGCCCTGCCTGCCACTCTCGCCGTCGTGGCCGCCATCACCTACCGGGCCCGGGCGGCAGTGACGCTGTCGCTCGGCACCGCCGCGGTCGGATTCGGCCTGTTCCTGGTCACCTGGTGGGTGTATGTCCTGCACCTGGCGCGGAGGGTGGACGCTACTCCCGCATCCCTCTGGGGCGAGCCCTTCCGCTACCTCGCAGACGAGGGGAGCGTTTTCTCTCTCGAGGGCTTCCTTCTCAGTTCCGTGCGGCTCGTGCTCTACTTCGGGCCATTCCTCCTCGCCGCGGCGGCTGCCGCGGTCGTGCGGGGGCTGCAGGAGACCATCCAGGGGCGCCGCGAAAGGCCTGAGGCGCTGGTCCCGGCACTCGTCATCGTGGTCACCGTGGCGTATCTCGTCCTGCCGGGCGGTGTCGGGGCGTTTCCCAAGTACCACCTGGTGATCCTGCCTTTCGTGGCGTGGCTCGTGGCGACCGAACTCGGTCGGGGTGCCGACCACCACCGGCCGCGGCTCGTCGTGCTCGCCGGGCTCGGCGCCGTCTACTTCGCGCTGGTCGTCGGCGATCCCGTGAAAGTGCTCAACTACGACCTCCGGATGGCCCAGCTCGAGGGCGGAGCGGGTGAAGCCGTGGCGCGCCTGGCCATCGCGCTGGGGCTGTCGGTCGCGTTTCTCGGCGTGGCCCGTGCCCTCTGCGGCGGCTGGCGAGCGGCCCTCCTCGTCACCATCGTCGCCTCCCAGCTCGGGCTCGTGGCCGTACAGGCGCGGGGAGGGTACTTCACGACGCACCTCTACGGCACGCCGGTCAGCGAGTTCACCCGGACTATCGACCTCCTCCGGTCGGGCACGCCGGTGGGGTCGGCGATCGTGGCGCTGCCCGAAGTGGGTTACGCAGCCGGGCGGCCGCTCGTCCCCGGTATCGCGCGCCGGCTCTGGCACGAGCCCGCGGAGCTGAGCGCTCTGATCCGTCGTACCGCACCCTCAGCCGTGGTCTGGGGGACGGCGAGCCACACGCTCGTGCAGGTTCGGAGGCTCGAGCAGGACTCGGTGCTCGCCGAGGCGCTCGCGCGTGACTATCGACGCCATGCCGTCGGCGGGTTCACGGTCTGGCTTCGGGCCCCTTGATGTGGCCTGCGGGCCCAGTCGTCCCATTCCGGTCGCGCGGTCCAGTCCAGGCGCACGCCAGCGCGCCGCGTCTGGTCGGGGACAAGCTCGATCACGTAGCGACTCGCGGCGCGCTGGTTGCGTTCGAGCAGGCGCCCCAGCTGGCGCTCCAACCGGCGCACGTCGAGCGGGCTGCGCGCGTGGCGAATGCGCCGGCCCAGGCGGTCGAGCCCGGCTTCAATCCGGCGGGCGAACCGCTCGTGCATCGCGCGCTCTTTCTCGCGGCGCTCGACGGAGCGGATCAGCACGGACGTCTCGAGGCCATCCGGGCCAACACACTGCTTGGCTTCGATGCCGTCGCGCACGGCGTGCTAGTCGCGGGCCTCCGCAATGGCCCGCGCCCATTGCCGCAGCTCACGCTTGGGCGTCCCGACGAGATACACCGCCCCGGAAGTTCTCTCTTTTTGCCCGAACTGGTCATTCTGGAGATCAAGCCGGCTTTCGAATCATTGAGGTGCCAGTAAATTATCGCGGTCGGATCGGCTTGTCCAAGATCACGGGGAACTTGATGGGCGCGATCAAGACAGGTCTCAAAATGATCGGTTTGGTTCTTCAGTACCGATTTTTCGGCAGGCCGATCGTTTGACCGAATCAAGGACGGGTCAGTGTTTTTGGCGAGCGCAAACGTGAAAGGTGGGGAGGGTGAAGAACGAGGGGCCCGCACGAGGGGGCCGTGGGAGTGTGCCGTCTGGGGAGGAATCCGGTCAAGGTCAAAGGCACCCGGCGTCGCGGCAATGGCAGCGCTGGCGGTCTTGTTCTACGGGGCAATCGCCTGGCTGCAGTCGCCGATACCCTTTGGCTTCGACGAGATGGAGTGGGCCCCGCACGCGGAGGCAATTTTACGGCGTGGTGCGCCGGTCTTGGAGGGAGGTGATTGGCGTCTCCTAGCCTCCCCGGACTCGCACGTGTCTCAAATGGGAGGGCGCTCGTATGGCCTGTGGCACCCACCGCTGTATCTGTTGGCGCTTGCGGGTCACATAGCGATCTTCGGTGCGTCGACCGCGTCGGTGCGCCTTTTCGGTGCGCTCTGCTTTCTCGTAACATTGGCGCTGACCGGGCGCTTGGCGCACCGGCTCGCGCCCGGCGCCGGGATGGAACCGGAACGCGCCGGCGCATGCGGCTGGCTGACGGTGGCACTCCTGGCGCTCAACCCTTACTCGGTCCAGGGAAGCGTGTTCGTTGACATCGACAACACGCTGCTGGTCCCCGCCCAGCTTCTCTTTTTCGCCGCGTTCTTTCGTTGGGCAGAGCGCGCGGCCCGCCCCTGGGCCATGGCGGTGGTTGTGACGATCGCGCTCATGCTTTGGACCAAAGTGACGACACCGCTGATCTTAATTGTGCTTGCGGAGGGATACCTGCTGGTCAACCGGCAGAGGCGCCTGGCGCTGGGCTTTGGCGGGCTGGCAGTCGCGGGTATGGGCGTCTTCGCCGGGAGCTGGTGGCTCTATGCGCACGTGACAGGTGTGCCGTTTGAGTATCCCTTCGTGACAACCCACGCTAACAGGGTGGGGGAGCTGTGGGGCGCATCTCTCTACAAGCGGCTGAACTCGCTTCGATACTACGTGACCTGGATGTCCTTTCCCCTGGTCTTGTTGTGGCTGCTGGCGGCAGTCGGCCGGGCCCGCGCCGCATGGGCCGGGAAACGGATGTTGCCGGTCGACCTGCTATTAGGAAGCTCACTGGCGATCGTGTTTTTCTACGGCGGTCTCGTCGGTACAAACGGGAAGTACGTGGTGCCGGCAATGCCACTCATTTCGCTTGTGATTGGTTGGTACATCATCGATGCCGATGTCCTGAAACCCCTGGGCCGGTACGTATGGTGGACCGCCCTTGCGGTCTCGGTGGGGGGAGTGCTGCTATATGCGCTAGCGGTTCCCGATATCCTGACCCGCGAGCCAATCTCGGAGCGCGTGACGCCGAGCGGCTTCGGCGAGGCGCTCGCCGACCCGCGGCTGCCACGCTACGCGCTGTCGCTCGTGCCCCTGGCTGCGACGGCGATTGCGTTGCGCCTGGCGGCGGGGAGGCGACAGACCCTGTGGGCACTCTGTGCCGGTAGCCTGCTCGCACTCGCACCTGCCAACGTGGTTCAGAACGCAGCGCTGCACGGGCTGCGGTTCCCGCTCTATCCCAGCACCGAGACGGGATTCGATGAGGTGACGAGGATTCTGAATCGAGAGGCAAAGCCAGAGTCGATCATCGTCGGAATGAAGGACCTTCTTCCGTTTCTGACAAAAGGTCGACTCATCCCCCTTGACCGGACATTCACATGGCCCTGGAACTACAAGGAGGACCTCGGCGCGGCCAAGGCATTGTCGCTCTTTGCGGGATGCCCTCGAGCAGATTTCCTGGTCGAGAATGTTCCCAGCCTGTTCTGGAGGGACCCGCGGGTGCGCGAGGCTCTTGAGAAGAACTTTGAGCCGCCGGTAAAGATCGGCAACTTCTACCGGCTCTTGCGATCTCGTCCCGGGAGCTGCGCTACGACCTTCCGAAGATACACTCCCCCGATTTAACTTCTCCGTCTGGTCGTGGGCCCGGCGTGATGTTGACCGCTCGTGGAGTTGGCCTCTGCAGGAGATGCAATGCTTGCGTTTGGCGGATGCCCGCCTTGCGGCTCGGGAGGAGAGGTCGGATAGGGGACGAGATGGACAATTATTACGAGCGCGCAAAGGCGATTCGGACAAAGCACCTCAAATATTTCCCCCAGGGTTGCAAAATTTTGGATGTAGGGTGCGCTGAGGGGACACTAATGAAGTATATGGCCGAGAGGGGCTATTCGGTCACCGAGGCGTTTGTTGAATCGTGTTACGACATCCCCCTCGCTGGTGGTGTGGTGACCATCTCGAAAGCAGTTCACCCTTCACGAAACCGGATCAACTCCAGCTAGCTCAGGCGTTCCCCGTTGGGGAGACCCACTCGCGGGCGAAGCCCAGCGCATACGCCATCTCGCAGAAGAACCAGACCGGCTTCCCCGTGAGCAGGGCGCCCAGCAGACGCACCGGGAACCGCAACACACGGAGCGGGAAGGGCACACGGGGCCGAAAGGGCCCGTGTGCCGACGGCGTCTCGATCACCCACTCGGGGTAGTGGCGATTCACGAAGGCTGCCTGTCGTCCGTTGCGGAAAAATTGTCTCAGCAACCCTCCCAAAGAGTCTGGAGGCAAGTGGTGATAGATGACGTTCGGGACGACAACCACACGCCTGCCCGCCTCGCGGAACGCCTGACGTAGGTAGGGGTCGAGGCCGCGCGGCACCAACTCATTCTCGCCCCCCACGGCCTTGAATTCGGCGGTGCGCATCATCACGCAGGGATGCTCGGCAAGGTCTGAATCGGTGATCTCCCGCACTGGCTCCCACGAACGCCGTGGGATTTGCCGCATGGCCCACCGAACCAGGGCGGGGGCCTCGCCGGGAACCACGTTGTTCCCGCCGGCCATGCCGATGTCCGGGTACGACTCCATGATCCCGACTAACTTGCTGAACGTCGCGGGATCAGGCAAGGCAGTATCGTCATCCAGGGTCAGAAGATATTTGCCCTGGGCGAGTTCCGCGCCGACGTTGATGGCCCGCCCCTGGCGCGGATCGCCGCGCACCACGATCACCTCGAAGTCTCGGAAGTCCTGGCGGCCGATCTGCACGACCAGGTCGCGAAAATAGCCGCCGCGGTGAGCATCGGACGTGGGGATGATCACCGACAAGGTCACCTCGCCGCTCGGAGGACCGTCCTGCCAGACCGTTCCTGGCGAAAGCTTCGCATTGGGATAGCGGACAAACGGACGGGCGATCCCTCCTGCGGGCCGCCAGGATGCCAGCCTTAAACGGGCGTCAAGCTCCTCCAACGCTCCTATCCTCGGCGTCGGTCCTCTGCGTTCTTGATCGCCACGACAGCGTAACCCGAGGCGGCATGCCAAGCCATGGGATGCCGTTCCAGCGCCACGTCAAACCACGACAGAGGGACCGCGAGCCAGCCGAAAACCCGCAAGCCCACTCGGTAGAGCAACTCGCTGCCGAAGCTGAACAGCATGGCCATGGTGGCCTGGAACTGCCAGGCGAGCGCCGATGCAGGGCCGGCCACCACGCGGCACTCCAGGATCGTGAAGTCCTTGAGCAACTGACGAAGTCCACTCGGCGTCCAACGGGAATAATCATCCGGCGAGGCGTGGACCGTCTGCATAAACGGCGTCTCCACAAGGACGCGCCCTCCGAATTTCAACACGCGATACATTTCTGCCACGGCCCGATGAGGGTCTGAGACATGCTCGAGTACCCCAGTACACACCAAGGTGTCCACGCTCCCGTGCCTTAGAGGAAGACGCAACAGATCGCCCAACACATCCACTTCTTCCGCGGGGTTCAGATCCAGGTTCAGCATTCTCACGCCAAAGCGCCGGGAGGCCGAGCCGACATTGATCTTGACTCCACCAGGAGCCCTCAGCTCTTCGGCGCCTAAAAACTCCCTCACGCGATTGCGGCTTGCCCTCGATTGCCATGTAGGGTGCGGCGGCGCCAGCCACCGACGCAACTGGCAAGCCAAGCCGGCATTCATACAATCGCCCTTGATTCGGCCAGCACGGCTCGTCCCAGGGCGACTCCGATCCCGCACATGCCGCGATCCCTCAGGATGACCCCGACGAGACCAGCTCCCGATAGAGTTGCAGGACCCGCGACGCCGTCCGTTCCCAGGAAAGCTCCCTCGCCCGGGCCAGTCCTTGCTCAATGAGCTGGGCTCGTCGCTCCGGATCATCCAGCAGGCTTCGGATCGCGTGGACCATCTCATCCACCGATTCCGGATTGACGAGTACCGCAGCCTTGCCCACGACCTCCGGCAAGGAGCTGCAATTGGACGTGATCAAGGGCACCCCGGCCGCCATCGCCTCTACGGCCGGCAGGCCGAATCCCTCGGCGAGACTTGGATAGAGGGCCAACTCAGCCCCGTGCAGCACGAGCGGCAGGTCCTCGTCAGACAAGGATCCGATCAGGATCACTCCCTCGGTATTCCCGCCCAGCAGCGCCCGGATGGGCTCTTGCGGACCGACGATCACCAACGGAAGGTCCGCCGTGGCCCGGCGGGCCGCCTCGACCGTCCGGAGCAGGTTCTTCCTGGGCTCCGGGGTTCCGACCAGGAACACCAGGTACGGTCGGTCCAGCCCCAGGGCCTTAATCGCCCCGAGCCTCGGGTCGACTGCCGACACGAAGAAGTGTGGCTCCACCCCTAAGTGGATGACCCGGATCCGATCGTCCGGGACCCCCATCAGCTCGACCAAATCCCGCCTCGTGTGGTCGGAGTCGGCGATCACCGCGTCGGCGCTGGCCAGGGCGACCGGCAATTCCTTCCAATGCCCCCGTTCATTCAACGGCTGATCCAGAAAATGCCGGGGATTCCGCAGGAAGTTCAGATCGTGGACGGTCAAGACGGTTCTGGCCCGGCGGGTCCGAGGAAGAACAAAGTGGCTGCCGTGAAAGACGTCCAGCGAACCGGTGAAGGCCTCGACCGGCGGCCAGTTGAAGCGGTCCCAGAAGGCTTGCAGGAGTCGACGCGGGGTGCGGATGTCCACGTGTCGCACGTTCCTCGCGGCAAGGCGCCACCGGGTCTTCGGAGGTCGGAAAAAATTGCTGACCAGGACGAAGTGGTCAGCCGGAGACGCCTCGGCCATCGCCGTGACCAGAGCCCGGACATAGCGTGCAACGCCTCCGTAGGGGTAGCCCGTCTGGTAGACGTCGAAGCCAATCCTCACGTCCGTCCCCCGGACCTACCGAGCGGCAGGCGCCGCCGTCCGGAAGAAGTTCATCTTCCGATCGGCCGACACGAGCCGGCAGCCCAGCCGCCGGAGGACCTCGAGCACTTCCTCGCACGTCATCGGGTTGTCGTAGCGGGCAAACAAGGCATCCAGCGTGTCCAGCTTGCCCCACTCGATCAACTGGTCCTCCGTCAGGGGATGGAAGCCGCGATAGTCATAGACCGGGAGGACGAAATCCAGCACGCGTTTGGTCCGTCCCGGCAAGAAGGGCCCGAGCTTCCAGCGGAATCTCAAGATAGGCTCCGCGTACCGTTCCAGAAAACGCAAGAACGACTCGTAGGTGAAGACCCGCTGAATGATGGGACGAAGGATATATTTGCTGTCCAGCCTGCCGAGAGTTCCCGGCGCGTAGATGTCGAACGCAACCATGCCGGTCGCCGCCACCCACCGATGCAGGTGCGCGATCGACTGGGCTGGATCGGGGGTGTGTTGGAGCACGCCACGGCAATAGACCAGATCAAACGCCATCTTGAGCGGCGGCATCTCCAGCAGGTTCGCCTGGGCCGGGATCAGATTGTCCGCGCCGAGCGCGGTGTTGACGAAGATCGCCTCCGAGAGGTCGACGGCCACGACGAGCTTGGCGTGCTTGACGAAGTACTCGGTAAACCGGCCGGCCCCCGCCCCGATCTCCAGCACGGTCTTCCCGGCCAGCCGCTCGATCGGGAACCCGATCAATTCTTCGAGATACGCTTTCGAGATCGTCGTGCCGTTGACCGAATCGAGCTGGATGTCCCGGAAACGCGCCCATTGCTTGCCGAAGTTACCCGCGTACTGGTGACCATCCACGAACGACGCGACCTGGCACGGGTACCCAGACACCCGCCCCGTCACCGTCACCACCGTCTTCGGCTCCGCCGCGAAGACGTCGCGAAAGCTCGGGCCGGTCATCCTTCCGCTTCCTGCACCAGGGTCAGGACGTGACGTAGCCGCCGCGCCGCCCGCTCCCACGTGTGTTGGCGGACGTGCCTCAGCCCCTTCTCGGCGAGGTCGGCCCGCCAGGCCTCGTCCTCGGCGATCCGCACCAGTTGGTTCTTCCAGGCCTCGACATTCTGCGGCGGCACCAGCGCTCCCGCTTCCTGCACCACCTCCCTGACCGGCGGAATGTCCGACGCGACCACGGGGGTCCCGCAGGCCATCGCCTCCAGCGGCGTGGCGCACCATCCTTCGTAGAACGAGGGATGCACCAGTGCGAGGGCCGCGTTATACAATCGCGTCAGGGTATCGTCCTCCTGTCCCACAGGGCCGATGAAGTGCACCCGGTCTTCCAGACCACAGCGGGCCACGAACGCCCGGGCTCGATCGATCTCCGGCTCGAACGGACCGGCCAGGACCAGATCCAGGCCGGGGGCCTTCGCCGTTGCGGCCGCCATGGCCTCGAGTAACCCCATGATGTTCTTGTGACGGCCGATCACCCCCACGTAAAGCGCGAACGGACGCGACAACCCGAACCGCTTCTCGACGAAGGCCCGGCAGCGGGCTCTATCCATTGGCCGGAACGCTGGATCGACGCCGTGGGTGACCACGTGAATGCGCTCCGCTGGCACATCGGTGTAGCGGAGCAGGTCCTGGCGCGTGCTCTCGGAAACGGCCAGGAAATGCTGGGCGCGCTGTCGGGCGTAGGTGAATGCCCGAACCAGCCTGGACACCGTGTCGGACTCGCAGAGGTGCGGAATGGCCAGGTAGGCCACGCCGCGGATCGTGCACAGAATCGGCGCGCGCCGGGCCGGTGGAAAATGCAGGTCCGGCGCGTACAGGACATCGATCCTGCCCAGCCAACGCTCGACCGGAGGCCAGCCCAGCATACGCCAAGGAGTCGACAAGAGGCGCATCGGCAGCCGACTGACCCGCTCACGGGCCCCGGTCGCAGGCAGGGGCACTCGTCCTGGCGTTGTGCCTCGCCGGTCAAAGTACAGAAGGGCCCAGTCGTCCTCCGGATGGAGGCGCAGCAACGGGTCCAGCAGGTTGCGTGTGTGCCGCAGTCCGGCCCGCTCACCGTGCAGCATGATGGAGGCGTCGATTCCGATGCGCGCCAAGGCTACCCCGACGCCGATGCTTCGACCATGGCTCGCAAGCTTTGGGTATGGCTCTGCCCATCCAGCCAGACCCGACACCACGTCTCGAGAACGACCAGACTCCAGATCCGATGGCCCAGGTCGAAGCGTCCCGAACGATGCATCGCCAGAAGTTGTAAGGCCCTGTCCTGACGGACGATGCCCCGCGCGGCAAACGCTTCCGAGGCGAACAACGCTCGGGCGAGGTCTCCCAGTGCACCATGAAGCCAGCGTCCCACCGGCACCGTGAACCCTTGCTTACGCGGCTTCACGATGGAAGCCGGCAGATATCGAGCCGCCACGCGCCGGAGCAGGTGCTTCCCCCGGCCGCGCTGGAAACGCATCGCCCACGGCAAGCGCAGCACCCACTCGAGGAGATGGTGGTCAAGGAGCGGCACGCGCACCTCCAGCGAGTGCGCCATGCTCATGCGGTCCACTTTGAACAGGATGTCCTCCGGCAGAAAGCCGAGGAGGTCCGCGTGCAACAAGGCCTCCCGCGGATCGCGAACCGGTGCCTCTCTGAGCAGGCCTCGTAAACCGTCTTCCGCGTCGCGGCCGATCTGCTCCCGATATCCCGGCGTGTAGAGCCAGCGGCGGAACGCACCGGAGGCGATCATGCGCCGAACGTAACGCTCTTCGGCACGGTGGCTCAGATCGTAATACAGCCGCTGGAGCAGGCCGATGGTGCCCGTCCGGTAGGCCCATTCCCATCCGCCGCCGACGGGCGCCAATGGGAGCGACGGCAGAACCAACGCCCAGCGAGTCCAATCGTAGCCGGCAAAGGGCTCGTCGCCTCCGTCGCCCGAGAGCACGACCTTGACGTGCTCGCGGGCCAGCTGTGACACCAGATGCGTCGGCAGCACGGAGTTGTCGAACAACGGTTGTTCCAAATGCCAGACGAGCCGCGCTAACTCGGCCTCCAGAGCTGGCTCGGCCAGACGCTCGTGGTGGCGAGAGCCGATATGGGCTGACACCTGACGAGCATAGGCACGCTCGTCTCCCCCGTGATCAAACCCGATGGTGAACGTGTGCAGCGGCTCAGCACTGTGCCGCTGGGCGATGGCCGCCACGAGGCTGGAATCAATCCCCCCAGACAGGAACACTCCGACCGGCACGTCCGCCAGGAGGTGACTTCTCACGGCATCGTTCAGACGGGCGTCTAGCTCGTCGACCAGATCGTCCTCGCGGCCACTCAGCACCGGCTCACGAAAGTCGGGCCTCCAGTATCGGCCCGTCTCGAGACCTCCGGCCCGCCAACGGAGCCAGTGGGCCGGGGGCAACGCATGCACGCCCCTGAAAATCGTCCGCGGGCTCGGCACATAGCCCAGGGCGAGATAGTCATCGACTGCCGCCGGGTCCAGCTGGACGGCCAGGGAGGGATGAGCGAACAGCGCTTTGATCTCGGAGGCAAACACCAGACCGTTGGGGACCTGTGCGTAGAAGAGAGGCTTGATACCGAGGCGGTCACGGGCCAGAAACAGCTGGCGACGCGGCTCATCCCAGATCGCGAACGCAAACATGCCGCGCAGGCGCGCCAGGATCGAGTCCTCCCATTCGCGGTAACCGCGGAGCAACACTTCGGTGTCGCTCCGGCTGTGGAACGCGTGTCCATTCGACATCAGCTCGGTACGGAGCGTTTCAAAGTTGTAGATCTCGCCGTTGAACGCCACATACACGCCTGAGCTGGCATCGCCCATGGGCTGATTGCCCGCGGGGGAGAGATCGAGGATCGCCAAGCGCGTCGCCGCGAGCCCAACCCCCAGACCGACCCAGGTGCCCTGCGCATCCGGGCCGCGGTGAGCCAAGAGCTTCGTCATCGCGTCCAGCACGCGCTCCGATCCGCTCCCGACGTAGCCACCCAGCCCGCACATTCAGCGCATCCCCGACGTCATGCTCTTCTCGGCCGCACTTTCCGTCCGACCGCGAAGACCTCCGAGAACCGCCCCGCCGACCCAAAACACACGAACCCCAAGCCCCACCGCACCAGGTCGAGGGGGAAATGGAGCGGATCCTTGCGCACCCTGAACGCCGTGTCCCGATCAAACCCGAGATCCGCCACCTCGAACCCACCGTCGGTCAGGAGCCTCCTGAGGCTGTCCAACGTGTACGCGCGCACGTGGGATGGGTCGTTCCAGAAGTCGGCGGCGCCCGACAGGGTGTGAACGTTAGGCGTAATGATCAAGATCACCCCGTTGCTCATCAGACTTCGGAAGCAGGCCTCGATCAACGCCTCGTTTCTCTCCACCGGGACGTGCTCGATCACGTGGCTCAGCACGATGCCACCGAACTTTGCCTCGTGTTCCAGCAGGAATTGCACCGCATCGCTCTCCACCACGCGAAGATCCCGGCGTGACGCCCGTGCCACCCACTGCGCGTTCCGGTCGACGCCGATCACCGCGTACCCCTGCTCCTGCATCCACTTCATCAGCATCCCGTCGCCGAAGCCGACCTCCACGATCGGTTCCGCCTTGTCGAAATACTTGACGTACTTCTGGCGAATGAGCTTGGTTCGCTCGTACGACGCACTCACGTCGCCCTCGGGGCGCTCGGGGCGGACCAGTTGTAGTTGACCCCGTCCTTGCCGCCGCCGGGAATGGTCCCCGCGGGCATCCCGCCGCCGCACAGGAGGCTCCGGACGTGCCAGGTCCACAAATGCAGCAGCGAGCCTCGGCCGCCTCGCACGAGCGCGCGGTAGGCCACGCCCATGGTGATGACCGCCCAGATGACGAAAAACGCCGCCCACGCATACGAGCGCCCGTAGTGCTTTCTGAAAAAGATGTACTGGCTATTGAGCAGGATGAGATCCGTGGTCCTCGAGCCGGTCGCCGCGCTCCCGGTCCCCGACCGGTGAGCCACAACGGTCCGTGCCGTCACGTAGAGCTCGTACCCGCTCGTTCTGAGCCGCAGCGCCAGATCGTCCTCCTCGAAGTACAGAAACAGACGTGGATCAAAGAGCCCGACCTCGAACAAGGCATCGCGCCTGAACACGCCGAAGCAGCCGTTGAGCCGGCTGACCGAAATCGCGTCTCGCGCCGGGACCGTTGACCAGGGGACAAGCCAGGACCGGTGAGCGAACTTCGTCTGGAGTCCGCTGTAAAAACTCACTCGCGTCAGCACGTCTTCGTAGCCGAAGTGGACCGCCACCTGCCCCCGCGGAAAGAGTCCGTCTCGGACGAACGTCGCGGGATAGTCCCGCACATGCACCACGATGCCGGACGCCCCGGCGGCTCGCGGCCGCTCCTTCATGAAACGCACGAGCTCGCGGTAGCCCCCGGGCTGAATCGCCACGTCCGGATTCATCAGGGCCACGAAGGGCGTGCTCGCTGCGATGATCCCCCGGTTGAGAGCCGCACCGTATCCCGCATTCTCGCGGCTCCCCAAAAATGATATCTCGCCC
>Ga0209157_1001051_pt1 | contig 23214 bp, 17 predicted proteins | sample GraSoiAngelo_135_FD_185892 | JGI IMG/M metagenome (GOLD analysis project Ga0209157, IMG submission 185892) | Grasslands soil microbial communities from the Angelo Coastal Reserve, California, USA - 14_0929_05_40cm (SPAdes) (version 2) | ecosystem: Environmental > Terrestrial > Soil > Grasslands ...
TTGTGGTATTCACGCATCCGCTCGGCGATCACGTCGCGGGTGTCGTCCGTCCTGCCTTCCTGCGCCCGGTGCAGCAAACGGTCGACGAGCAGCTTCTCCGGCACGTCGAGGGCGACGACGAAGTCCACCTTGTGCCCCTCGTCGTGCAGCATCGCGTCGAGGGCCCGCGCCTGGGCCTCCGTGCGCGGGAACCCGTCGAGGAGGGCGCCGGCGCCCTGCTCCGCTTCGGGCAGCCTGGCCCGGACGACGTCGACGATCAGGTCGTCGGGCACCAGGTCGCCGGCGGCCATGATCCGGCCCACCTCCTGGCCCAGGCCCGTGCCTTTCGCCACCTCGCCGCGAAGGATGTCTCCGGTCGAGAGGTGGTGGATCCGCATCTCCTCCTCCAGCCGGGCGGCCTGGGTGCCCTTGCCGCTTCCCGGGGGGCCGAAGATGATGCCGATCATTCCGGGAGCAGTATCGTCCTCCGCCGCTGCCACCAGGACCGCGCGTTCTCGGCGAGGAGCGCATGGATCGCGGGGTCCGGCCCCGCCGGCTCGCCCCGCTTGCTCAAGGCCAGCCAGCGCCTGGTGACCTCCACGTAGACGTCGGCCTCTGTCCAGCCTGGCAGCTGCTGGAGCACCCTGTGCTTACGGATCGCGGCCGCGATCGGCTTGTAGACGTGGTCGTACCAGCTCGCGGCCGCCTCCGCCAGGGGCACGTCGCGGTGCTGCTCGAGGCTGAGGAAATAGCGATGCCCGGCGATGTGCTGCATGATCTCGTCGTAGCGACCGAGGCGGCTGCACTCCAGCCGCGCCTCGGGCCGGGTGCGGTGCAGCTGCGTGGCCTCGAGGAAGTGGGCGTACTCCGCGGCGGCCAGCAGCGCCGCGGGGTCGGTGTCCGGGCCGAGGGGCGCGCGCGTGTTGACGTTGATCACCCGCGCGTTGATGGTGGGGCGGCCCAGCCTTCGCGCCACCGAGACGCGATGATGGCCGTCGATCACGTAGTAGCGGCCGTCGACCTTGTAGACGTCGATTGGCGGCAGCTCGTCGCCCTCGACCATGGCCTGGTAGATGCGCGTCCACCGCTCGCGCATCCGCCGGTTGAGGGGCAGGAACCCCGGGTCGAAGTCACTGGTCTTCGGATTGGGTGCGACGGAACCGACGATCTCGTCCACCGGGATCTCGTGCACCCCGCCGAACGAGCGGCCTTCCAGGCCCGCGGCCCGCATGAGCGGCTCGATCGAACGCAGCCGGTCCGCGCGCCCGGTGAGGATGGTGCGCAGGTTGCGCCAGAACGCCCGCGCGCGCGCGGAATCGAAGTCCTGGATTGCGCGGATGCGCTCTACACCCAAGGCGCAGGATTAACGTGACTGGTGTTTAGAGGAGCGCCGCTTCGCTTTCGGAGTCGAAGAAGTGCAGCGTGCGAGTGTCCAGCCCTAGCTTCACCCGATCACCCGGCGAGACGGTCATCCTCGGATCGACCCGAGCCGTGACCTGGTCTCCGCCTACGGTTCCGTAGAGGAACTGGTCGGACCCAAGCCTCTCGACGACGTCAACTTTCATCTCAAAGCTCGTGCCGCCATCGGCCACGCGGTCGGTCACAGCCTCGGGCCGGAAGCCCAGAGTTCCCTTGCCCGCCTGGATCGGTTTGGGCAGCTTGACCTCGAACCCCGAGGCCTTGGCCGAACCGTTGGTCACCGACGCCGGGATGAAGTTCATGGTGGGAGTGCCGATGAAGCCTGCGACGAAGAGGTTGGCCGGGTGGTCGTAGATCTCCCCCGGCGTGCCGACCTGCTGGAGGATGCCGGCGTTCATGATCGCGATCCGGTCGCCCATGGTCATGGCCTCGACCTGGTCGTGGGTGACGTAGATGAAGGTGGTCTGCAGGTCGCGGTGCAGCTTCTGCAGCTCGACACGCGTCTGGCCGCGAAGCTTGGCGTCCAGGTTCGACAGCGGCTCGTCGAGGAGGAAGACCTTGGGGCTGCGCACGATCGCGCGTCCGAGGGCCACGCGCTGGCGCTGGCCGCCCGAGAGAGCGCGCGGCTTGCGCTTGAGGAAGTTGTCGAGACCGAGGATGCGCGAGGCGTTGCGCACGCGCTTGTCGATCTCGGGCTTCTTCATGTGCTGCATCTGCAGCGGGAAGGCCATGTTGTCGTAGACGCTCATGTGCGGGTACAGCGCGTATGACTGGAAAACCATGGCGATGTCGCGGTCCTTGGCGGCGATGTTGTTGACTACCCGCTCGCCGATCAGGATCCGACCCTCGGAGATCTGCTCCAGGCCGGCGAGCATGCGGAGGGCGGTCGACTTGCCGCAGCCCGACGGTCCGACCAGGACCATGAACTCCTTGTCCTTGATCTCGACGTTGAAGTCCTTCACGACGGTTAGGTCCGCCGTGTATCGCTTGACTACGTGGTCATAAGTTACTGATGCCATCTTTCTTCTATCCCTTCACCAATACCCCGGTCGCTCCGCGTGCACGAGCTGGCCCCAATGACATTCTATTTACCTCCCGGCATTTGGCAAATCCGGATTTCCTGCTTCTGATGTGGAAGCCCTCACGACGAGAGTCGTTTTGAGAGGCGCCGGCGAGTCCACGGCCCTGCCGTTCATGCGCTCGATCAGCATCCGGGCCGCGATCCGGCCCTTGTCGACGATGGGCTGACGCACGGTGGTCAGTGGCGGGTTGGTCCAGGCCGCCAGGGGCAGGTCGTCGAAGCCGACCACCGACAGGTCGATGGGCACTCGCAAGCCCGCTGTCTGGGCGGCGGACAGCACCCCGACCGCGGTCATGTCGCTCATCGCCAGCAGTCCCGTGGGCCGGTTCCGGCCGTTCGGCAGCGAATCGAACGCCCGCATGCCGGCCGCGACCGAGATGCCGGCCGTCACCGTGAGCGGCGGCGCCGCGCCCGCGGCTTCGATCGCGGCGTTGTAGCCCGCGAGGCGGCGGTTGGCCGTGGGCGTGTAGCCCATCTGCGCGCGCGCCGGCGGCAGGACGAGGATCGCCACGTGCCGATGCCCGAGTGCGAGCAGGTGATTGGCGGCGGCGGCGGCGCCGCCTGCGTCATCCACATTCACCACCGGGTGGTCGCTCGAGTCTTCGGAATCGATGAGCACGGCCGGCGTGCCCAGCGACTCGATGACCTCGAGCGCCCGGTCGTCGGGGGTGAGGCCGAGGCTGATGAAACCGTCGACGGACGCGTGGCGGATGGCCGTCTCGAGCGATCCGTCGAGAGGCGGCACCAGCAACATCGCCAGGTCGTGCTCCTCGCAGAGCTCGCCCAGGCCCTGGATGAGCTCGCTGACGAAGGGGTTGGCGAACACGGTCGAAAGCCGCTGCGGGATGAGGACCCCGATCGTGCCGCTGCGCCGGGTGGAGAGGGCGCGCGCGGCGGGGTGAGGCGCGTAGCCGAGGTCATGGGCGACCCCGAGGACGCGCTCGAGCGTGGCCTGGCCCAGCCGCTCAGGGTTGTTGAAGGCGAACGAGACGGCGGTCTTCGACACGCCGGCCGCGCTGGCGACGTCAGCGATGGTGACCCGGGACACCCCAGAAGGCTCCTGGCATCCGCTCCCCCAGGTCCCCAGCGAAGGCCGTGGCAAGGCCGTGATCTCGGTGGAGACCGCTTGATAAACCGCTTTACTAAAACGGTTTATCCGATCGTAGGAGGCTCCGGCGGATCTGTCAAGGACGATTTTTCGCCGCCGGGCGCCACCACCTGGCCCGTGGCTGGGTCGATCCTGACCTTCTCTTCGCCGACGAGGAGTTCCCGCAGCGCCTTGTCCAACGCCGACTCCTCGCCCCGCCCGTCCTTCCGATCCCGGGCGTCCTGCCCAACCTGTCCGGCCTGGTCGGCCGGTGGTCCTGCTCTCATGTGCGCTTGGGCGTCTGGGTGACCGGGCGCAGCAGCTCGGGCTCGAGCTTGGGCCTGCGGTCGGCGGTGAGCAGGCCGTTCTGCTCCTGCTCGACGTCGGTCAGCTGGGTGTAGCAGAACCCCTCGACCGGGCCAGGTTCCATCAGGGCGTCGACCAGGCCGTGGTACGCCTGCAGGAACTCCGCCCCGTCGGCCACCTCGAGCCACCCCCAGCCGCCCGACCCCGCGACGCGCAGGCCGCCGAACTCGCTGACGATGACGGGCTCGCCAAAGTAGGCGTGACCGGCGTCGTACGCCGGGTGCCCGCTGGCGCCGCCGTCGAGCGCGCCCTCGAGCGTGCGGTAGCGGCGCTGCATATCCGCCGGTGGCGAGTAGTCGTGGAGCGTGCAGAGGTCGCTGCGCGAGTGCTCCCATCCGTCGTTGGACACCACCGGGCGCGTGCCGTCGAGCTCATGGGTGAGGCGATACAGGTTGGACGTGTAACGCGAACGCTCCTCCGCCACGACCTGGTCGAGGCCGAAGCTCTCGTTGGCCACGACCCAGGTGACGATCGACGGGTGGCCGCGGTCGCGCTGCACGATCTCGGTCCACTCGGCGGCGAGGCGGCGTCCGGCCTCGGGCGTGAACTCGTAGAAGCTCGGCATCTCCGACCAGACGAGAAAGCCGAGGACATCGGCCCAGTAGAGCCAGCGCGGGTCCTCGGCCTTCTGGTGCTTCCGCGCGCCGTTGAACCCCATCGCCTTCGCGAGGTCGATGTCGCGGCGCAGGTCCTCGTCGCTCGCCGCGGTCAGCAGGCCGCCTGGGAAGTAACCCTGGTCCAGGACCAGGCGCTGGATGAAGGGCTCGCCGTTGAGCCAGAACCGCCCGTCCCTGGCCTCCACGGTGCGCAGGCCGAAGTAGGTTTCGACCCGGTCCTGGCCCAGCCGCGCCTCGAGGCCGTAGAGGCGGGGCGAGTCGGGGTGCCACCGCTCCACCCGCTCCAGCCGGAGCCGCCCCCGCGGCTGGCCCGACGACCGCCCGACGACCTCGCCGTCCAGGGTCACGACGAGGTCCGTTCCCGGGTCGACCTCGAAGTCGACCGCCCCCGCGCGCAGGTCGGGCACGAGGCTCAATCGGGTGACGTGTAGCGCGGGCAGGGGTTCGAGCCAGACGCTCTGCCAGACGCCGGTGGTGGCCGTGTAGAAGATGCCTTCGGGCGTCTCCGTCCAGTGCTGCTTGCCGCGGGGGATGGTCTTGTCGGACAGCGGGTCCTCGGCCCTCACGACCAGCACGTTCTCGCCGGTGCGGGCGGCGGCGGTCACGTCGGCCGTGAACGGGCTGTGCCCGCCTTCGTGCCGCGCCACCTCGACGTCGTTCACCCAGACCGTCGCCCGGTAGTCCACGGCGCCGAAGTGGAGGTGCAGCCGCTCCGCCTCGGGCGCGTCGAACCACCGCCGGTACCAGACGACGTCGCCGGCGCGTCGCCCGATCCCGGAGAGCTCCGATTCGGGGCAGAAAGGGACGACGATCCGGCGGTCGAACACGGGCTCATCGCCCGCGCCGAACTCCCACTCGCCGTTGAGGCTCTGCCACTCGGCCCTGCGGAGGGCCGGCCTGGGGTACTCGGGTCTGGGTCCCATGGGCCTGCGGCCACTCCTTCATCACGCGAGGCGAACGTTCGCTTTCCCGCGCATAATACCCGGAGCGTGACGGTGGGCAGGGCCTCGAGGCACGTCTCTGTGAAGGACGTCGCGGCGCGCTCCGGCGTCAGCTTCCAGACCACGAGCAAGGTGCTGAACGGCGGCGGCTCGGTCGCGGAGGCGACCCGGGCCCGCATCCTGCAGGCGGCGAGCGACCTCGGCTACGTCCCCAACCTCCAGGCGCGCAGCCTGGTCATGCAGCGGACGCGGACCATCGGCCTGATCACAGGCGACTTCAGCGACCCGGGCCTGAGCCGCTGCCTGGCGGGAGCGGAGCAAGAGGCGCGGCGGCAGGGCTATGGGCTGATGCTCACGAGCATGGAGCCCGAAGGCTCGGGCACCGAGTACGCGCTGCCCGCGATGATGGAGCGGCGAGTCGACGGCATCCTCCTCGCCGCACCGCAGATGGAGGATGACCGCGCGCTGGGCCACGTGCTCGACCGCACCCTCCCGGTCGTGAGCACCACCCACATCGCGGGCGGCGGCGTCACGACCGTCTCCGCCGACGACGAGGAGGCCGGCCAAGTCGCCACGCGCCACCTTCTCGAACAAGGCCACCGCCTGATCGGCGCCCTGTCCGGAGTCCGTGGCCGGCGCCTGACCCAGAGCCGTCTGCGCGGCTACCGCAAGGCGCTGGACGAAGCCGGCGTCGAGTCTGCGAACGACCTCGTCGAAGAGGGCGGAGTCGACGTCGCGGGCGGCCAGGTCGCGCTGCGACGCCTGCTCGAGCGCCGGCGCGACGTCACCGCCGTCTTCTGCCACCACGACCTTCTGGCCGTCGGCGCGCTCACGGCGCTGCGCGCCATGGGCAAACGCGTGCCCGAGGACTGCTCGGTGGTCGGCTGCGACGGCCTGGACAGCGCCGCCTTCACGAGCCCGCCGCTTACGACCGTGCGCGTGCCGTTCTACGACATCGGCGTCGAGGCGATGCGCTTGCTGCTGAGGATGGTGGCGGGCGGACCCACCGACGGCGGCAAGGACGTGGCCCTGCCCGTGCACCTCATCGTCCGGTCGTCGACCGCGCGCCGGAAAGGAAGCGACGGGTCAGCTCGAGGCCCCGCTCGTCGAGCTCGCTGAGCAACCGGGAAGCGCGGCTCCGCTGCACGTAGACCACGTCAGCCGATGCATGCGAAACCGATCGCCGCGATTCTCGTTGTAACCCGGATGAAATCGTGGAGAGCTCCCGCAAAATTTCGCGCGTGACCCCACTGCGGATCCTCCAGGTCGGCCTCGGCGCCCACGGCCGCAACTGGGCCCGGCGCGTGCTCCCCGACGTCGGCGAGGTCGAGGTGGTTGGCTACGTCGACCCCGATCCGTACGCCCTCGACATGCTTCGCCAGGAGCTGAAGCCGCGACCCGAGCTGCTGTTCGAGTCGCTCAAGGAGGCGATCGGAGCCACCCAGCCCGAGGCGGTGCTGAACACGACCGCGCTGCCGGGCCACGTGCCGGTGACGCGGACGGCGCTCGACGCGGGGCTGCACGTCCTGCTCGAGAAGCCCTTCGCCGCCAGCATCACCGCCGCCCAGGAGCTGGTCGACGTCGCGACCCACGCCAACCTCGTCCTCATGGTCAGCCAGAACTACCGCTACTTCCCCGCGCCGCGCGCCATCGCGGCCCTCGTACGCGAGGGAGCGCTGGGCAAGCTGCACGAGGTCTCGATCGACTTTCGCCGCTACTCCAAGGCCGGCCCGAACGGGCGCGGCCGCCACCACCAGGAGGAGCAGCCGCTGCTGGTCGACATGTCCATCCATCACTTCGACCTCCTGCGCCTGATCCTCGGCGGCGAGCCCGAGCGGATCTTCTGCGAGGCGTGGAACCCGAGGTGGACGACCTTCAACGGACCCTCGGCCACGGTGGCGTCGATCGTGTTCCCGGGCGTGGTCGTGAGCTACCGCGGCAGCTGGATCAGCTCCGCGCCGGTGACGCCCTGGGGCGGCCGGTGGAGCCTCGAGTTCGAGCACGGCGAGGTGTTCTGGACGAACCGCGACGACGACATGACGCACGACAAGGTCGTCATCCGGCCGCGGGGCGCCCACCCGCGCGCAGCCAGGCTCACCCCGATGGCGCGCACCGGCCCGTGGGCGACGATCACCGAGTTCGTGGAGTGTGTGCGCACCGGCCGCGAGCCCGAGACCTCGGGCCGGCACAACCTCGGCACGATCGCGTTCGTCGCCGCCGCCGTCGAGTCGGCGACGGTGCACGAGCCCGTATCGATCTACCGGCCCGGCGAAGCCCTGCCCGTCTGAATGCACCTGTGATGGCGGAGCGCCGTCACCTGAACGTGACCGTGTGGAACGAGCACGTCCACGAGCGGCGGGAGCCATCGGTCAGCAAGATCTACCCGGACGGCATGCATGCGCCGATCGTCGAGGGCCTGCGGCGCGAGCTCGCCGGCGCGGTGACCGTGCGTGTGGCGACCCTGGACGAACCGGAGCACGGCCTGACCAGTGCGCTGCTTGCCGACACGGACGTCCTGACCTGGTGGGGGCACGCCGCGCACGACCAGGTGGCCGATGAGGTGGTCGAGCGCGTGTTCAGCCGGGTGCTGGACGGCATGGGCATCGTGGTCCTCCACTCCGGCCACCACTCGAAGATCTTCAAGCGCCTGATGGGCACGTCCTGCTCGCTCATCTGGAGATCCGACCCTGGCGGCGAGCGCGAGCTCATCTGGACCGTCAGCCCCGCGCATCCGATCGCCGCCGGGGTGCCCCAGCCCATCGTCGTCCCCCACCAGGAGATGTACGGCGAGTTCTTCGACATCCCGCCGCCGGACGAGCTCGTGTTCGTAAGCTCGTTCGAGGGCGGCGAGGTCTTTCGCGGGGGCTGCTGCTACTTCCGCGGCGCGGGGAGGGTCTTCTACTTCGGCCCGGGCGACCAGGAGTACCCGGTGTACCACCAGCCCGAGATCCAGCGGGTGATCGCCAACGCCGTCGCCTGGTGCGGCGGCGTCAGCCAGCCCAACGACCTGCCCTCAGCACGGCAGGGGAACCGCCAGCGAAACTGGTGGAGTGAAGGCTCTTAGCGAGATCGGCGCCGCGGTCGCCGGCACCGGCTTCATCGGCGTCGTCCACGTCGAGGCTTTGCGCCGGCTTGGCATCCAGGTCCACGGCGTCGTCGGCTCCACGCACGACCGAGCGGCGGCGCGAGCGCGCGAGCTTGGGCTTCCGCCCGCGTACGGGAGCTTCGAGGCGATGCTCGACGACAAGCGGGTCGACGTCGTCCACATCACCACGCCAAACCACCTCCACCACCCGCAGGCGAAGGCCGCGCTCGAGGCCGGCAAGCACGTCGTGTGCGAGAAACCGCTCACGATGACCTCGGCCGAGTCAGCCGATCTCCTGCGCGCCGCCGAGACGAGCGGGCGGGTCCACGCGGTGAACTACAACCTGCGCTTCTACCCGCTGTGCCAGCACCTCCACGGCATGGTCGCGGCCGGCGAGCTCGGCGACGTCCGCCTCGTCTCCGGCCACTACCTCCAGGACTGGCTGCTGCTGGACACCGACTGGAACTGGCGCGTCGACCCGGGGCTCGGCGGCGAGCTGCGCGCGGTCGGCGACATCGGCTCGCACTGGATGGACCTGACCACGTTCCTGACCGGCAAGAAGATCACGTCGGTCATGGCCGACCTGGCGACGTTCATCAAGCAGCGCGACGGCCGCGAGGTGAACACCGAGGACGCGGCCACGATCCTGGTCCGCTACGAGGACGGCGTGCGCGGCGCGCTGACGGTGTCCCAGCTCAGCCCGGGCCGGAAGAACTCGTTGCGCTTCGAGATCGACGGCGCGCGCTCGGCGGCGGCGTGGGACTCGGAGCGCCCCGACGAGCTGTGGATCGGCCACCGCGGGCGCTCCAGCGAGACGCTCCTGCGCGACCCGGTGCTTCTCAACGCCGAGGGCCGGCGCGCCACGTGGCTGCCCGGCGGGCACGGCGAGGGGTTCGGCGACACCTTCAAGGCGCTGTACGCGGCGGTCTACCGCGCGGTCGCCGCGGGCAAGCCGGGCGACGACTACCCGACGTTCGCCGACGGCCACGATGCGATCCTCGTCCTCGAGGCCGTGGCGCGCAGCTCCCGCGAGCGGAGGTGGGTCGAGGTCGACCGCGCCGTCAAGGTCGCGAATTGAAGCTCGGCCTGCTCACCGCCGCCTTCCCCGACCTGACCCTGGAGGAGGTCGCCCGCTGGGCGCACGAGAGCGGCTTCGACGCGCTGGAGATCGCGTGCTGGCCCTCGAGCGGCGGAGAGAGCCGCCGCTACGCCGGTGTGAGCCACGTCGACGTGGAAGACTTCGACCCGAAGGCGGTACGCCGCCTGCTGTCGCGCTTCAACCTCGAGATCTCTGCGCTCGCCTACTACCCGAACAACCTCGACCCCGACGCCGAGGCGAGGGAGGCTGCGAACGGCCACCTGCGACGCGTGATCGAGGCCGCGCAGCGGCTCGACGTCGAGGTCGTGGGCACCTTCGTCGGGCGGGACCAGAACCGCTCGGTGGACGAGAGCTTCGAAGACTTTCGGCGCGTGTGGCCTCCGTTGGTGCAGTTCGCGCGCGAGCGAAGCGTGAAGGTCGCGATCGAGAACTGCCCGATGATCTTCTCCGGCGACGAGTGGCCGGGTGGCCGCAACCTCGCCTACTCCCCCGCGCTGTGGCGCCGCATGTTCGAGAGCATCCCCGACGAGAACTTCGGCCTGAACTTCGACCCGTCCCATCTCGTCTGGCAGTTCATCGACTACACGCGCGCCGTGCGTGAGTTCGGTCCGCGCATCTTCCACGTGCACGCCAAGGACATGGAGGTCGACCGCGACGGGCTGTACGAGCAAGGTGTGATGTCGCTCGGCGTGGGCTGGCAGGTGCCGCGTTTGCCGGGGCTCGGCGAGGTGCGCTGGGACCGTTTCCTGAGCGCGCTTTACGCGGCCGGCTACGACTGGGTCGTGTCCATCGAGCACGAGGACCGCAGGTTCGAGGGCGAGCTCGACCTCGTCCAGCGTGGGTTCCTGCTCGCGCGCGACGTGCTCAGGCCGCTGATCGTCTAGAGGCGAGCAGAAAGGCCCCGGACATCGCCGCCGCGATGGCGGCGAGCACGAACGGCGCCCAGCCCACACCCGCTGCCGCGATCACCACGCCGATCGCGCCCGGCCCGGCGATGCCGCCGACCGATGCCGCGGGGTACAGCCACGAGGTCGCCCGTGAGTCGCCCGGCCGCAGCTTCGCCAGCCACAGGATGCCTGTCGGAAAGATCGGCGCCAGGGCGAACCCGGCGAGGACGTACGCCACCGGCGCGAGCACGCCGACGCCGGCCAGCACCAGCGCCGCGGTGCCTAACGCCGACGCGGTGAGCACGATCCAGCCCTCGGACAGCGAGGAGGGAACGAGCGCCATCAGCAGCCTGCCTGTGACCAGCGCAAGCCAGAACCCCGACGTCGCCGCGGCCGCGACGGGCGAGGACAGACCGGTCGACTCGAGGTGCGACGTCATCCAGCCGCCGATCCCGTTCTCGAGGCCGACGTAGAGCACGAAGGCGAGGATGAACACGCCGACCAGGAGGCCCGGCCTGACGCGCGAGCCGGTCGCCACGGGCAGCTTGCCCGAGATCCCGAGGGCGGCAGGAATGAGCGCCAGCCAGACCGCGGCCGCGAGCAGGTAGAGGGTGCTGAAGTGGTCCTCGGCAAACGCGGCGACAAGGATCGGGCCGGCGACCGCGCCCGCCGAGTAGCAGCCGTTGAGAGCGTTGAGCAGCGCCACCCGGCGGGGGCCGGCGCTATACGCGGCGAGCTGGTTCAGGCTCAGGACGAGCACGCCAAAGCCGAGGCCAACCACGCACACCGCGACCAGGAAGAACGGCCACACGAAGGCCACCGCCACGGCGGCGAGCCCGAGGCTCGCCACCGCCATGGCGACCGCGACGAGGAGCCGCGCGGGCACGCGCTCGAGCGCGCGCATGGCGATGAACACGCCGGGCAGCGAACCTGCGAAATAGACGCTGATGGTGGAGCCGGCAACCGGCAGGCTCACGCCGTACCGCCGCGTCAGGTGCTCGAGCAGCGGACCGTAGCCGCCGACGACCATGCCCATCATCACAAAGGCTGCAGCGATGCCGCCGATCGCCCAGCCTGAGAGGACGACGCGCTCTATGACTCGATCGCCAGCCGGTATCGCGGTGACGGCACCGGGCCCTCGAGCAGCGGGTCGTCCGTCTCGCGCATCCATCTCCACAGCTCTGCGTTCAGCCTCTTCTCGACCTCTGCAACCTCCGCCCGGCCCGCTAGATTTCGCTGCTCGAGCGGGTCTGCATCCAGGTCGTAGAGCTCGACCACCGCCGGTCGGTCTCTCGAGTAGAGGGATGGGTCGGCGCGGAAGATCGCGCCCGCCTGGATGTCGCCCGGCACCTCGACCGCAAACGCGGTCTCGAAGTTGCGGATGAGCTTGTGCCGATCCGTGCGGACACAGCGCATCGGGTCGTAGTAGCTGTGGAACGTCTTCTCGCCGAAGATCGCGCGCCGCCGCTCGTAGGTTTCGCCGCGCAGAAGCGGCAGCAGGGAGCGGCCCTGCACGCCTGGCGGGTGCTTCACGTCAGCGGCGTCGAGCAGCGTCGGGAAGACGTCGATGTTGCTGACCAGCTCCTCACGCACGGCGCCTGCCTGGAAGCCACCGGCTCGCCACCGCATGAGCAGCGCAACCTCGAGGCCGGGGTCGTAGAGCGTGCACTTGGCGCGCGGCATGGCGATCCCGTGGTCGGTCGTGAAGACCACGATCGCGTTCTCCGCCCGGCCCGCGCTCTCGAGCGCGGCCAGGACGCGGCCGGCCGCCTCGTCCATGAGCCGGATGCCTTCTTCCAGCGCGACCATCTCCTGGACCGCCTCGGGGATGTCGGGCAGGTAGGCGGGGATGTCGAGCCCGACCGGCGCCCGGCTGGCATCGACCTGCGGATAAGGGCGGTGGGTCTCCTCGAAGTTGATCTCGAGGTAGAGCCGGGTGTCGCGGCCCGTGCTCAACACATCCTCGACAGCCGACGCGATCGCCGGACCCGCCGTCTCAGCGTGGTGGCGGGTGAAGCCCAGCCTCTCCGGGTGGAGGGAGACGTGCTGGCCGCCGAAGAGATGGGTCGCGAAGCCGGCGTGGGAAAGCACCGCGGCCAGGTGCGGGACGGTGGGGTCGAGCTCCCAGTCGAAGCCGGGGTGCGCCAGCCCCATGACGCCGTTGTTGTGCGGGTAGCGGCCGGTGGCGAGGCTCGCCCGGCTCGGGCTGCACTGCGGCGCCGTGCAGAACGCGCGCGCGAACCTCACGCCATCCTCAGCCAGCGAGTCGACGTGCGGGCTGATCACGCTGGGGTGGCCGTAGCTGCGGAGGCGCCGGCCGATGTCGTGAGTGGTCATCAAGACCACGTCATGTGCAGGCATCTATCTGGCGATCGGGCTCCGCCCGATCGCGACCCGCGTGTCACTCGTGTCACCGGACGTCATCTGTCGTCAGGGCTACTCAATCAGATCTTCCTTGCCGGAAGGGGTTAGCGGCGCGAATCCGGCGCGAATGCCCACGGCGAATCGTCACTCGTCAAGCGCCGTTGAGCGCCGCGACGTAGGGGAAACCCGGAAGGGTTTCCTCACGCTCCGGATGTCATGCGTGGTCATCGAGGCCACGTCATGTGCAGGCATCTATCTGGCGATCGGGCTCCGCCCGATCGCGACCCGCGTGTCACTCGTGTCACCGGACGTCATCTGTCGTCAGGGCTACTCAATCAGATCTTCTTTGCCGGAAGGGGTTAGCGGCGCGAATCCGGCGCGAATGCCCGCTGCGAATCGTCACTCGCCAAGCGCCGTTGAGCGCCGCGACGTAGGGGAAACCCGGAAGGGTTTCCCCTGCGAACGTCTATCCCTTGACGGAGCCGCTCGTAATCCCGCGAACGAAGTAGCGCTGCAGGAAGATGAACACCGCCAGCGGGAGCGCCATCTGCAACACCGCGGCCGCGGTCAGGAACTGCCAGCCGCCTCCGAACGACGTCACCAACCCCGTGATCACAACGGTGAAAGGCCGGTACGCGCTGACGCCCAGGAAGGTCAGGGCGACGAGCAGGTCGTTCCAGATCCCCAGGAAGACGAAGATCGTGAGCGAGGCGATGGCGGGGATCGTCATGGGCACTGCGATGCGCAGGAACCGCGTCGAGTGGCCGGCGCCGTCGACCTCGGCGGACTCGAAGATCTCGCGCGGCAGGCCGCCCAGGTAGTTCCTCAGCAGGAAGACCTCGAACGGCAGGCCGTAGCCCGAGTGCGCAAGCCACACGGCCATGATCGTGCCGTTGATGTGCAGGAACTTGAAGATCTGGAGGACCGGGATCAGCGTCATCTGGATCGGCACCACCATCAGGCCGACGATGACGATGAAGAAGAGGTTCCGGCCCGGGAACCGCATCCAGGCGAAGGCGTACGCGCCCATCGTCGCGATCGTCAGCTGGATGACGGTGGCGGGGATCGTGATCAGGACGCTGTAGAGGATCGACGGCGCGACGCCTTCGATCGCGAGGACCTGCCTGTAGCTCTCCAGGGTGAACCCGTGCGGTGGGAAAAGAGTGGTCCACCAGCCGGACTGGCTCATGTCCTGCAGGCCGCGGAACGAGTTGATGACCATGCCGACCGTGGGCACGATCCAGATCGCGCAGATGATGATGATCACCAGGTGCAGCGGCAGCCGCTGCAGCCGGTAGCCCAGATTGTCGAGCGCTGTCGCGCCTCTCTCAACGGCGGATTCACGACGAGTGGTGACTTCTGCGCTCATCGCTGCTCCTCCTGTTGCTGGAAGCGCCGGATGTTGACGATCAAGAGCGGGACGATGGCGATGAACAGCACCACGCCCACAGCCGCCGCGCGACCGAAGTGGCTGCTCTGCAGCTGGCTGAACATGCGGGTCGCGATCACGTCGGTGTCGTAGGCGCCGTTGGTCATCACGTAGACGATGTCGAACGTCTTCAGCGCGTTGATGAGCATCGTTGTCCCGACGACCGTGATCGTCGGCCACAGCAGCGGCGTGACCACCAGGCGCACGATCTGGAGCTCGGTGGCGCCGTCGATCCTCGCGGCCTCCAACACCTCGGAGCTGATGGCCTTGAGGCTCGCGGAGATGATGACCATGCAGAAGCCGACCGCCGTCCATATGCCGACGAAGATGAGCGCCGCGTTGTTGACGAACGGTCCGGTGATCAGCCACGCGACCGGGTCACGGCCGAACGTGGCCAGCACCGCGTTGAGCGTCCCGGTCTGCGTCGTGCCGGGAGGCTGGTAGTCGAACATGAACTTCCAGATGATCGACGCCGCGACGGCGCTGATCGGGACGGGAAGGAAGATCGCGATCTTGGCCAGGGACTCGTAGCGGACGCGGTCGACGAGGATGGCGATGATGAGACCGAGAAAGACCGCGAAAAATGTATAGAAGACGAGCCACGCGACGCTGTTGCGGAGGGCGGTCAGGGTGTCCGGGAACGTGAAGAAGTACTTGTAGTTCGCGAGCCCGATCCACTCCGTGTCGTCGTTGTTGCGGAAGCTGATGATGACCGTCCGCACCATCGGGTAGACCATGAAGATGGTGGCGAAACCGACGGCCGGGAGAGCCCAGAAGTAGGGGCGGGCCCAGCCCTGCAGCCTGTCGGGCAACCGCTCCATGACCTTTTCGCCGCCGATGATGTAACCGAGCAGCACCAGCGGCACTCCGACTACGGCGACCACCGCCGTGATGATCTGGTCCACCCCGCCTACCTCCTTCTTAGAGGAAAGGGAGTCGGGGCGGAAAGGCTCCGCCCCGACGTGTCATCTCTGAACGATCAGCTCGTGGCGTACGAGGCTGCCTGCACCTGGTCGAGGTGCTTCAGCTCGGAGTCGAGGCTCCCGGGGTTCCTTGTGACGTTGAGCAGCGACTGCCAGAACGCCTTCTGCATGTCCGCGGGCATGAAGTCGCCCGCCGTGACGAGCAGGTTCTTGGCCCCGCTGGCGATCTCCGCCGCCCGGGCGAAGATGGGGTCCTTGTACTTCAGCGTCTTGATCGCGCCCAGCGTGCCGCCGTCGTCGGCCCAGATCTGCTGGGCGTCCTTGGTGGCCAGGTACTGCATCAGCTTGCGCGCCGCCGGCGTGTCGTTGTACACCGAGAACTGGTCGTAGAAGCCGTTGACGTTGCCGTCGTACTGCGAGTTGATGCTTGGGTGGGCGAAGAAGTCGAAGTCGGTGCCCGCGGTCACGCCCTTGTTCTGGTGGAAGAAGTTGGCGATGAAGGTCGCCTGCTCGAGGAACAGACACCCTGGCGGGCTGTTGAACATCGGGTCGCCGGCCTTGCCGAAGTTGGTCGACAGGGCGGTGTTGCGCCCGCCGAAGACAGCGGAGTCCGAGACCTCCTTCAAGAAGGTCTGGTACCCGAGCTTGATCGCAGGGTCGGAGAACTTGACCTTGCCCTGGATCCAGCTGGTGTAGATCTGGTCACCGGACTGCCGCATGATGATGTTGTCGATCTGGTCGCTCGCCGGCCAGCCCGACGCCGCGCCTGACTCGAAACCGGCGCAGAACAGGCTCTTGGCGCCGCCGAACTGCGACGGGTTGAGCCCCAGCAGCTCGTCGAACGTCTTCGGCGCCGTCCCGGTGAAGACTTTCTTGTTGTACCAGAACAATCCCTTGACCTGGGTCTTGACCATCAGCGCGTAGTGCTTGCCGCCGACGACCAGGATGTACGGGTTGTCGGACTGACCGGCCGCCGGAGTGGTCAGCGCCGGGTAGGTGTTGGAGATGTAGTCGTTGAACTTGTCGCCGAGGATCGTCTCCATCGGCTTCAGGGCGCCTTTCGAGATCCAGCTCTTGACCAGGTTGGGGTCGGTCGGTCCCGGCGCGACGTCGGGCAGGTCGGTCCCGGCGGCGATGCCGTTCGCGATCTGGTTGGTCGAGTCACGGTTGGTGGTCAGGTGGACCTTGATCCCGGTGCTGTCCTGGAACGGCTTGAGGACATCCCGGAACGCCTTCAGCTCGTCACCACCCCACGCGGTCCAGACCGTGACGTCGGTCGTCGACGCCCCCCCGCCGGAGGTGCCACCGCCGCCTGTCGAACAGGCGACGACCAGAAGTAACGTGCCGAGACCCAGTGCTTTCGCCTGTGAGCTCAGCCTTGCTAAGACCTCGGCCATACGTGCTCCTCCCAAAATGTGCCGGGGCGGCACCCCAAAGGGCCATCGGCCCGGTTATCGGCACGCCAAGACGAACGTTCGCCTTGGTTTGACGTCTGGATAGTAGTTGGGGCCGGAAACCTTGTCAACTTCGGGGTTCGCGGCGCCACTAAACTGCCCCGGATGAGCCAGGTCCTCACATTCCCGGACGGCTTCCTGTTCGGCGCCTCGATCTCGGCCTACCAGACCGAGGGCAACAACACCAACACCGACTGGTGGTGGTGGGAGCACATCAAGGCGACCCCCTGCCGGGAGCCGTCCGGCGACGCGTGCGACTTCTATCACCGCTACCGCGAGGACATCGCCATGCTTGCGGGCCTGGGGCTCAACTGCTTCCGCTTCGGCATCGAGTGGGCGCGCATCGAGCCGGCGGAGGGCGAGTTCTCGCGCGCCGAGCTGGCCCACTACCGGCGGATGCTCGACGCCTGCCACGAGCACGGGGTCGCCCCCGTCGTGACCTTCCACCACTTCACCGTGCCGCTGTGGCTGCACGAGAAAGGAGGATTCGCCGCCGCCGACTTCCCGGCCCTTTTCGAACGCTACTGCGACCGCGCCGCGGCCGCTCTCGGCGACCGCATCGCGTACGCGTGCACGCTCAACGAACCGCAGGGCCTTGGATCGAGCGGCTGGCTGTTGGGGATCAACCCTCCCGGCCACAACGACGACCGGGAAGGGGCGCAGCACGCGGTCGACAACCTTCTCGAAGCCCACCGCCGCGGCGCCGCGGCGATCCGGGATCGGGCCGGCATCCCGGCCGGGGTGACGCTGGCCCTGCCCGACCTCCAGTACGAAGACGGCGCGTCGCCCGGCACGTCGTCCCTCGAGCTCGAGTCGCGGGTCAACGACTGGTTCTTCGAGCTCGCCAGGGAGGACGACTTCATCGGCGTCCAGACCTACACCAGGTTCCGCTACGGACCGGAGGGCCCGCGCAGCCCGGGTCACGACTGGAGCGACGCGATGCGCGAGCTGACCGAGACCGACCAGACGACCCAGATGGGGTACGAGTTCTACCCCCGCGCCATCGGGGGCGCCATTCGCCGCGCGCACAGGAGCTGCCCCGGGGTGCCGATCCTCGTCACCGAGAACGGCATCGCGACCACCAACGACGACAAGCGGATCGCCTACATCGACGCGGCCATGCGCGAGGTGCTCACGTGCATGGGCGAGGGGATCGACGTCCGCTCCTACCTCTACTGGTCGCTGCTCGACAACTTCGAGTGGACCCTCGGCTACGCGCCGACCTTCGGCCTGGTGGCCGTTGACCGGACGACGTTCTCGCGCCACCCGAGACCGAGCGCGTCGTGGCTGGGCGCCGTAGCCAGAGCCCGGGCGGTCAGCGGCGCGGCCCAATCCGTGTGATGATCGCTACGCCACCACATTGATTCGCCCGCCGGTCGAAGCCAACTCGGGTCTGGCCGCCGTGCTCCGCGGCGTCATCGCCGACTTCCAACACGCCTCGGGCGCGGAGATCGTCTCCATCTTCCTTTACGAGGAGTCGACCCACACCTACTACGCGCCGTTCGCCACGGGCCAGCCGCAGGAGAGCCTGCTCGACTCGCTCACCGACATGCGCGAGCAGCTCACGCGCTACCTATCGGACGAGAAGCAGGGCAAGGTGCCGGACGAGCTGGCCGTGCACCAGTACGGGTCCACCGTCTGGCTGACCGTCACGCGCCAGCGCCTGGTCGCCCGTAACGCCCCCGCGGAGATCGACTCCACGTTCATTCGCCGCTACCAGATCCAGTCCACGCTCGGCCTCCCCCTGCAGTCGGGGGACCGGCTGCTGGGCCTGATCTACCTCAACTACCGGAATAGGGAGAAGGCGCCGGACGACAGCCGCCTGCGCGAGCTCGAGCGCCGCGCGGCCACGGCTGCCGCCCTCATCCAGGGCGCGCTGGAGAACGCCGAGCGCTCGGCGCTCGACGGCCTTTCCCGGCTGACCACGCTGCTGACGGCGCCGGTGGGCGACGCCCGCACCAACGCCAAGGAGCTGCGCCGTCTGCTCTCCATCGCCCTCGCCGACCTCCTGATGGCGAGCAATCTCGACGGCGCGGCGATCTATCAGTTCGGGCACCAGCGCTCCCATCTCGAGCTCGTGACCGCGCACCTTCGCATCGCCGCGCCGACGCGGGTGGACCGCGCCGACCCGATGGTCGCGTGGGAGTCGGCGCTCAGCAAGACCGTTGGCGACGCCACCGCGGAGGCCGACCTCCACCCCGTCGCCACCTACGCCCTCGGCCAGCCGGACGAGCCGCACGGCTACCTCCTCCTCATGAGCCGCGACCCCCTGGCTACCGTGCGGCGCGCCCCATCGACCGACGAGATGCTGCGGGCGGGGGCGCAGCTCATCGGCGGCGCGCTCGCCTCGCAGCGGCTCATCGCCGACCTCGAGAACTCCAACCGCCTGCTCAGCGCCCTGGGCGATATGACCGCGGCCATGCTCAAGCCAGGCGCCTCGCGGCACCAGGTCATCGACGCGGTGGTCGGACACCTCACCGACTCGCAGGTGCCGGAGTTCGACTTCAACTTCGCCACGGTCTACCTGCTCGACGAGCGCGACGACGGCGCGACGCTCGTGCGCATGGCCGCCGGCGCCGCTACCGCCGCGACCATCGAGTCGGGGTCATCCGCCCATCCCGGCAAGAAGGTGCCCCGGTGGGCGATGGAGGAAGACCGCCTGCTCGCCGAGGACGACGTGCTGGTCCACGTCGCGCGGTCCTGGCAGCCGGTGATCGTGGGTCCGATGCCCGCGGGCGAGCGCGCCGACGTGATCTCGGGAAGCGTGCCCGTGGCCTCCACCTGGGCGGAGGTGCCGGTCGTCGACAGCAACGGCATGGTCAAGGGCAAGGTGCTCGCCTGCCTGATCGGGGAGAAGGCCCACGCCGGCGACGAAGCCCCATTCACGCTCGCCGGCGAGATCTTCGAGCGCGGCGGGCACAAAGACCTCATTCGCATCTTCGTCCCCTTCGGCAGCGACCAGGCGCGCCGGGCGACGGGTGTCCTCGAGGTGGGGTACCACCGCTCCGACCAGCGGCGGCCCGACTGGGGCCAGGTCGAGGCGCTGCGCGCCGCCGCCGGGCAGCTGGCGGTCGCGGTCGAGACCGCGCGGCTCTACGAGGAGGCGCAGCGCCACGCCGAGCAGCTCGAGCTCGTGGCCGACGTCAGCAAGGCGATCGCTAGCTCCATCGACCTCGACCAGACGCTCACGCTGGTCGCTCACAACATGGCGCGGCTGGTCGACGCATCGCTCTGCCAGATCGCCCTTTTCGAGGAGGACCGAGAAGGCTGGTACGGCGCCGCGGCGTCAGACCTCGAGGACCTCTGGCGCCGTCAACACGGCGAGCGGTCTGAGCACTCGTTCCTCTTCGACGTCCTCGACCGCGAGCGGGCGGTGGTGGTCGACGACACGTCGACCAGCGCGCAGGTCGACCCGGAGTACGTCCGCACGTTTGGCGTGAAGTCGCTGATGGCGCTGCCGCTGATCGCCGACGACCAGGCGATCGGCGCGGCCGTGCTCGCGGAGCGGACCCGCATCCGCAGCTTCAAGCCCGAGGAGGTGCAGCGGGCGCAGGCCCTCGCGGTCCAGGCCGCGGTGGCGATCAAGAACGCGCGCCTGCATGCGCTCGCCGAGGAGGAGCGACACCTGCAGAAGGATTTCGTCCTCATCGGTTTCGGGCAGTGGGGGCAGAAGGCGTACCAGCACCTGCTGACGCTCAAGCAGTTCTTCAACTTCCGCACCCACGTCGTCGAGCAGGACTCGCCAGGCGCGCGCGATCGCCTGGGTGTGAAGGAGGAGGAGGTGCGCACGCACGGCGACTCCTTCTACTGGGACAGCCACGGCTCGCCCGCGCACGACCAGCTCGAGCGCGAGCTGGAGTCCAGCTCCTACGTGATCACCTACATCGCCACGCCCGCGGCCACGCACCTGCCGACGCTCGCGCGCTACTACGACCTGAGCGACGTGGTCCTGATCGAGAAGCCGCTCGGCGCGCCGCCGGACGAGTACCGCAAGTTCCTGGACACGGCGCCAGGCGGCGTCGAGATCGTCGCCGCCGACCATTACTACTTCAAGCTCGAGGTCCGGCTGCTGGCGATGCTCCTCACCGAGGAGCGGACCCTGCGCAACTTCCTGGACTCGGTCGAGGAGATCCGGATCGAGATCCTCGAGGAGCAGCCGCTCACGGGCGCCGCGGCGGACATCGGCGTCATCGCCGACCTCATCCCCCACGCCTTCGCGATCATCTCCCTGCTCACTCCCATCGACCGCATCCGGCTCGACGAGGACGCGCCGCTGTTGATCGGCCGGCACGAGGGCCTGACCGGGCAGCGCGAGAGCTACGCGCGGATGAACGCGCGCTTCGACTACCAGGGAAGGCCTGTGCGCCTTGTGGTCGACGTCGGCAAGGGCGCCGACAATGCGAAGTGGATCAAGCTCAGCGGCGAGAAGCGCGCCGCCGGCCGCAGCCCGAGCTATAAGTTCGACTTCGGCAAAGGCGAGGCGATCGACGGCACGCAGGCGACGGTGCGCGCGGCGGTCAGGCGCATCCGCGAGCCGGGCGTACCCGACAACGCGCACCTCAACATGCTGCGGCACGTCATCGAGAAGCGGCACCCCGCCGTGGGCATACTCTCGATCCGCGAGGCGATCCGCGCCAACCAGCGCGTGCGCGACCTGGAGGCGATGGCCTCCGAGCTGCTGGCGCGCAGCGAATGGACCTCGTACTCGCCGGGTTCGCGGCCTGCCTTCGAAGCGTCGGCAAAAACAACCGCGGTGAGCACCCCGACCTAGGCTCTCGTCCTACATACTCCCGGGCCGCCGTGATGGGGGCCGAGGGCAGACCGAGAGATTTCGAGATCCACGCGCGCCGGGACGAAGGCAGGGGTGGCCCGGCTAGGAGCGCACTGTAGTGCGCGACGACGGCGGGCCGGGGCCCCTAACACACGTATCCGGCCGCGTGGGCTCGAAAGATCCGGTCGGCATCTCGGCCCCCAGCACGCAGGTATCTGCTGGGCTGCTCATCTCCGAGCGCGTGATGCTCAAGCGGGACCGCTTCTTCGCGGTCTCCGCGCGCGACGGCTCGATCAACCCCGGCCAGTTCCTCGGCGACGGAGTGTGGGACGGCGACACGCGCATCCTGTCGCTGCTCCGGGTGCTGATCAACGGCGTCGAGCCCCGGCCGGTGTCCTTCACGGCCGACGACGCTTCGGCGACCTTCGAGGCCGACGCCGACGGTGTGCGCGTGAAGCGAGTGCGCTTCGTCGAGTCCGGCCTGCACGAGCGGATCACCGTCGCCAATCCCGGCTCGACCATCGTCGATGCCGTGCTCGAGGTCGAGGTCGGCGCCGACTTCGCGGCCATGCTCGGCATCAGGGGCGCCGTGCCCGAGCTCGCTCACCCAGAGCCGGTCCTGCCCACCAAGACGGTCGACGGCGTCCGCTTCAGCGGCGCTGCCTCGTCGCGTGTCATCACCTTTCCCGAAGGCCTGACGCACCAGCTCCGCCTTCTCCCGGGCGACGAGTTCTCACTCCGGCTCGACGCCGTCGCGGACACCGACAAGCCCGTCGTCGACTTCGTGTCCGGGCTGGCGGAGACGAGGCGGGTGTACGAGGAATGGTCCGCGGACTGCATGTCCGTGCACACCGACAACCCCGAGGTCAACGCGCTTCTGGCGCAGGCGATCGAGGACGTCCGCATGCTCTGCAACCGCTACGAGACGGGCATCTTCCCGACCGCCGGGATGCCCTGGTTCGCGGTGCCTTTCGGCCGGGACACGCTGATCAGCTCCATCCTCCTGCTCCACGTCAACCCAGACCTGGCGCGCGGCGTGCTGCGCTACCTGGCCGCCCACCAGGGGACGAAGGTCGACGAAGGTACCGACGAGCAGCCGGGCAAGATCCTGCATGAGGTGCGCGACGGCGAGGTCGTGGACCGGGGATTGTGGCCCCACATCCTCTTCGGCACCGTCGACGCCACCGCGCTGTTCCTGTGCGCGCTGACCGAGGCCGAGGACTGGACTCGCGACCACGCGCTGTCCGACGAGCTTTGGCCCGCCGCCGAGGCGGCCCTGGCATGGTGCAGGAGATACGGCGACCAGGACGGCGACGGTTACATCGAGTACCTCGGCGGGCGCGCGCACAACCAGGGCTGGAAGGACTCCGACGACTCGCTCACCAACAGCGACGGCACCGACGCCTCGCGACCCGCCGCGCTCTGCGAGGTCCAGGCGTACCTGCACCGCGGGCTGATCGGAATGTCGCGGCGCAGGCCGGAGCTGCGCGCCCAGGCGGCGGAGCTCAAGCGCCACTTCAACCACGACTTCTGGATGCCGGACGAGAAGTACTTCGCGCAGGCGCTGGACGGGTCGAAGCACCAGGTCAGGGCTGTGACCTCGAACCCCGGCCACTGCCTGTGGATGCGGATCGTGGAGCGGACCAAGGCGGCGCATGTCGCGCGGCGGCTCCTGGCGCCCGACATGTTCACGGGCTGGGGGGTCAGGACGC